>CEAG01012976.1_pt1 | contig 89181 bp, 74 predicted proteins | sample 554891 | NCBI WGS metagenome assembly CEAG01 (sample SAMEA3182116, study PRJEB8094) | gut metagenome | biome: human; feature: gut; material: Stool; isolation source: human stools | place: Canada | collected 2014-02-25
AAGCGGCTGTCCGATGAAGTCCAGCTTGCCAATGACGCAAAACAATGGGTGGAAGCCATTCAGGAATACGCCAACATCACAGAGCTGGACGCAGCCACCCTCAACCGCTTAATCAAAGAAATCGTCGTGCATGAGCGCATTGACGAAGATAAAACAAGACACATTTCTATCGAAATTCATTTTAATCTCAAACCCATCCCGGAGGTGGAACAGGTCACTGCCTGACCTGTCCCGCCGGGACGGTTCTCTTAACAACACCATATAGATTTTTTGTACGCCGCCGCCCGCCATCGAGCAGAGTTTTACACCTAATTGGGGATAAAACACTTTATGCCATAAAGGAAGCGATATAAACAACAGCGCAGCTATGGCAAGCTGAATGATAAAAGTAATTCTGTATCCGCCTCGCCAACCGGATTTGCCTGCAATAACAAGTGATAAAATGTAGGGGCTTACGGATACGCCGACGCCGTAAAAGCAATGCAGAAAGCTCATATGTGTTGGGGAATAATGCAGAGCAACATAGTTATTCAGTGCTACATCTATTGAGCCGGCACCGATGCCGAGTATAACAGATAAAAAGCACATCACCCATAAATTCGGCGCAAAAGAATAGCCAAGTAAGGCAATCGCTGTCAGAAGCGTGCTGTATGCCGAAACCTTATTGGTTCCGAGCTTGGCGATTACTTTAGAGCTGATAATGCTTGATATAACAGTTCCGCATGACACTATGACCGTAACAAAGCTTCCGAATGAAAAAGGCAGACCGAAGTCGGAGTATATGGCAGGCCAAGCCGTACCGAAAAGCGAGTCCGGTATCCCCAAGCCGATAAAAGCGATATATATTATAATCAACAATACTGTCGCCATAGAATGCACCCCTGCAGCTTGCAAAAAAATTATGTTTTTTGAACTCTGAATATCAAGAATTATACTACAAGTCAATCAATAAATCAATAAAAACGAATAACAATGAAAGGACTGAACGATATGAGTAAAAGGAAAATCAGACTGCTTGCCGATTATGTCGTCCGGCAGATATTCGATTGCGTAGCGGTAGAGTCAAAAGCGAAAATCAAGGTGGTCTTTATCGGAGGCACCGAAATCGAAATTACGCTGTAAAAAAACTTGAAAACAGAAACGGAGTAATGTAAAATGATTGTGCCGAGAGTGTTCAAATCAAGACAGCGAAAACGCAAAAACATCTCTATTGTCCTGTCTTCACAACAAAGGTATCGGGGTTTTCCCGGTACCTTTTTTCTGTATATTGAAAAGACAGAGAGGCCCAAACTCTTTGCCGTTGCCTCCCTTGTAAAGGAAGGTGGGCCTCGCTAAGGCAACTCGGAGGGATTTCTTGGGAGTATATGGAATTTGAATAAAAAGCGCATTGCCTTTTAATCCCTCAGTCACCTGCGGTGACAGCTCCCTTTACAAGGGAGCCTTTTGACATTTCCCCACACCGTGGGGAATCACCCTATTTGAGGGAGCCTGAACAATCCCTCAGTCACCTGCGCCATTGTCTCCCTTGTAAAGGGAGGTGGGCCTCGTTAAGGCAACTCGGAGGGATTCCATAGGAATTTATGGAATTTAAATAGAAAGCAAATTACTTTTTAATCCATCAGTCTGTTTTCGTTGTTCACAGGATTGCGGGGAGATTTTTTGATATACGGATTTGCGCAGAAAGGTGCTTAATTGAAAGACCGGCTGTAACAAAATGCTGCAGCCGGTCTTTATACTTTATTAAAGCTTTTGTTTTCAGTCCGCTTTCTTTTCCGAGTCGGAAGCTTCTGCGGCGTGCGAAGCACAGTAGGCACAGTTGCCGGAGCAGCCGAATTCGCGTTTGCCCTCTTCGGTGTCGCGGTAGTACTGTGTGTGCGTATCGCGGTGCTTTGTAGAATTCCAAAGCTTTTCGGCGCGCGGCGCCCATTCATTTGCAAAGTCTACGCATTTATCGCAAAGCTCGTCGACATCCTCTTTATTCAAAAGGTCCGAGGAATGCGCTCCGCTCTCCTTTACTATTTTGCGTAAAAGCTCGGGATTTTCGAGCATCGGACAGGGCCTTAAATGGTTGTCGTTAAACGGCTGACCCTTGTAATATGCGGTAAAGAGCGGACTCTTGAGTGCCTCGAGAAGCGTGTGAGTGCGTATATTTGTATCTGAGTAGTGTATAAATACGCACGGCTCTATGTCACCTGCGGAATTTATGTGGAAATAGTTTCTGCCTGCCGCTATGCAGCCGCCGACATATTCGCCGTCGTCCTGGAAGTCCATAACGAACATCGGCTTGCCCGTTTTGCCGTTACGCATTTTGCGAAGCCAGCGGTACATATATTCCCTCTGATCGGGAGTCGGGATAAGCTCCTTGTCGGCACCGTGACCCACGGGCATATAGTTGAAATAAAATGCGAATTTCGAGCCGTTTTCTATCATCTTGTCGATGAAATCGTCGCTCGTTACGTATTCGTCGTTTTTGCGCGTGTAGCAGACCGAAATGCCGAAGAGGCATTTGTTCTTTTTAAGAAGCTCCATAGCCTTGAGCGTGGCATTGTAAGCTCCCTCGCCGCGGCGCCAGTCGTTTGACTCCTCCGTGCCCTCAATGCTCATGGCAAGGGCGACGTTGCCGACTCTTTTAAGGTCATCGCAGAATTTTTGGTCTACAAGCGTTGCGTTTGTATAGATTAAAAATACGCAATCCTGATTGTTTGCGGCAAGCTCTATTATGTCGTTTTTGCGTATGAGCGGCTCGCCGCCGGTAAGCATATATACATGAGTGCCGAGTGCCTTGCCCTGAGAGACAATGCTCTGCATTTCTTCGTTCGTAAGGCTTTGCTTGTGGCCGTATTCCGCAGCCCAACAGCCCTTGCAGTGGAGGTTGCACGCGCTCGTGGGGTCAAAAAGAATTATGAACGGCACGTTGCAGTGAAGCTTTTCGCGATTTCTGCGAACGGTCTTTGTGCCGTAGTAGCCTGCGTCAAAGCCGAACGCCATAATCATTTTCTTGATTACATCGCGGTCAATGTCGTTTAAAATGCCGAGGGCGTACTTGGTCCATACATTATTATCATCCCGGACGACTTCCTTCATCTTTTTAAGATTGCCTGCGGGGAATATGTTTTTGGTGAGCTTTTCCGCCACCGACAGCATTTTGCAGATGTTTTCCTGCGGATTCTTGTCAATGTATTTCATTACCTTGTCAAGCGTTACTTTAACCGCTGCTCTTTGCAGCTTGTGTGAATCTGACATAATTCGTAAGTCCTCCGTGGAATGCGGTATAGTTAATATTATTTTGCCGCATTTTGTGCCGTAATTATAGCATAAATATATTTTTTTGTAAACCGAACTAAGCCTGTTTTGCCGATTTAATACACTTTATCACGCGTTTGTTTATTTTTTAACAATGTCTGCTTAAACATCATAAGCCGCACGTGTTTAATGTGATTATTAACTTCAAAAAGCCGATTTTGGTTGCCGCCGCGAAAAAAATAAAAATACTGCGGATTTTTGGGATTACGGTAATTAAATTTTTTATAAAGCTGTGGAATTTTTGACGCTTATATGATACAATAATAAATAATTATAGGCTTTAAAAGCCGTGCCTTGCCGCGAGAAAAACAGCACTCGGGGCGAGGTGCTTTCAAAAAACTATTTCGGAGGCGTTCTCGCAATATGGAAATTACTCCAAAGCTTTCTGTTACCGAAGATAAAATAAGGCTTTTGACCGTAAAAACCGATATGTTCAAAACGGCGTGCCTTACGCTTAACGTATTGGTGCCGATGGGTGAATATGCGGCCGAATATGCCGTGCTGTCCTCGTATTTGGTGCATTCGTCAAAAAAATACGATTCGCTTATAAAGCTGAACTCACGCTTGGAGGAGCTTTACGGCGCACTTTTGTCGGGCAGCATTTCAAGACACGGCGAGAATTATCGTATACAGCTTTCGATAACCTGCATAGACGACAGTCTCACCTTTGACGGCAAGAGTGTCACGGGCGCGTCGCTGGAGTTGCTTTTATCGCTTCTTACAAAACCGTCGGCGGACGAAAACGGATTTTCACCGGAGCAGCTGTCAACGGAAATACGTCTTACCGCAGAGGATATTGAGGGTGAAATCAACGATAAACGTTCATATGCGATGACTCGTATGCTCGAGACGATGTGTGCCGACGAAATCTACGGACTTACCAAAAATGAAATTCTCGAAAACGTGAAAAAGGTCACTCCGCAATCGCTGCTTGCCGCGTGGAAATTTATGCTGAAAAACGGCATAATTCAGCTGAACGCCATAGGCAATATTTCGGAGGACGATTGTAAAAAGAAATTACGCGAGGCTTTTTCGGACGTCGGCGAGAGAACGCCGTATGAGCCGGAGACCGTTTTTGTCGAAGAGGCGGAGGATTTAACCGAGCTTACCGAGGAGCTTACCATGAATCAGAGCAAGCTTGTTCTCGGCTTCAGAGGCGGTATGACCGATGAAAACGACGACTTTTATTCGCGCCGCATTATGACGGACGTTTTCGGCGGCGGCCCGTATTCGAGACTTTTTATGAATGTACGCGAAAAGCTCAGCCTTTGCTATTATTGCTCGGCAAGGCTTATAAGAGGCAAGGGCATAATCGTTATACAGAGCGGAATCGAAAAAGAAAACAGGCAAAAGGTGCTTGATGAAATAAACAGGCAGCTTGACATTATGAAGAACGGCGAATTTTCGGACGAGGATTTTGAAGCCTCCAAAAAAGCCATATGCGACGCATACCGCAGCTTCAACGATACTCCCGATGCGCTTGACATATATTACGGCACGCAGTTGACGGGCGATATAGTAACGCCGGATGAGGCAATAGAAAACTTCCTTGCGGTCACAAGGGACGACGTCAAGAAAACGGCTTGCGCGCTCTCGCTCGATACCGTTTATATGCTTGCGGGAACGGATAAGGAGGACGGCGCAGATGAATAACGTCACAGAAATCAAAAACGAAAAGCTCGGTGAGAGCTATTACGAAATAAAGCATCAGTCGGGGCTTAAAATTCTTGTGTATCCAAAAAAGAACTATGCATCGTCATATGCCATGTTCGGTACGCGCTACGGCTCCATAGATACGCAGTTTAAGCTTTCGGGCGAAAAAGAGTTTACCGAAGTACCGGAGGGTATAGCGCATTTTCTTGAGCACAAGCTTTTTGAGAGCGAGGATCTCGACGCATTTCAGCGTTACGCCGCAACTGGTGCAAGCGCAAACGCATATACGAGCTTTGATAAGACCTGTTATCTGTTTTCATGCTCGGGCGACTTTAAGGGCTCTCTCGAAATTTTACTCGACTTTGTAACCCATCCGTATTTTACGCCCGAAACAGTTAAAAAGGAACAGGGCATAATCGGTCAGGAAATTAAAATGTGTCAGGACGAGCCATCCTGGGAGGTGCTCTTCGGCATGCTCCGCGGAATGTACAAAAAGCATCCCGTGAGAATAGACATTGCCGGAACCGTGGAGTCTATATCTCACATAACGGCGGAGCTGCTCTACAAATGCTACGGCACCTTTTACAATCTTTCGAATATGGTGCTCTGCGTCGCGGGCAATGTTGATGTTGACACGGTTTTGTCCGTAGCTGACAAGGTGCTTAAAAAGCAGCCCGAAAAAAAGATTGAGAGAAAATTCCACGAGGAGCCGAAAGAGGTCTGCGAAAGCTACGTGGAGGAGTATTTACCCGTAGCCACGCCGGTTTTTGCACTCGGCTACAAGGAGGATGTTAAAACCCCGGAGCGCAGTCTTAAAGACGTTATATGCAGTAATATAATTCTTGAGCTTGTTGCGGGCAAGACGTCAAAGCTTTATTCCGATATGCTCTCCGACGGGCTTATAAACACCGCATTCGGCTTTGAATTTTTTGAGGGCTACGGTTATGCCTGCCAGATATATTCCGGCGAGAGCCGCGACCCCGAAAAGGTTAGAGAGCTGATCTCCGGTAAGATAAACGAGCTTAAAAGGGACGGCGTGGACGAAAAGGATTTCGAGCGCATACGCCGCAAGCTGTATGGCAGAGCGGTGTTCGATTTTAACGATATAGAGTCTATTGCCAACGAGATGGTATCGGCGACCTTTAACGGAGAGACTGTTTTCTCGGGAATGGAGGTGCTTGAAAATCTCACCAAGGAAGATGTTGAAAAGAGACTTTTAAGCTCCGTTGACACCGAAAACTGCGTGCTCTCGGTTATAAAGAGCAATTAAAGGAGAAAAGAAGATATGACTTTTTTGACCGACGGCACGGCGGTAAAATTTACCGGAATAGACCACACGTTCAATGTGTATTCGACCTTTGTAGAGTTCAATATCGGTTCTTCTACGTTCAGCATTAAATTCTACGGGCTTATTATAGCGTTCGGCTTTTTGCTCGCGGTGCTTTTCGGCGGCAGAATGGCTTACAAGTGGAAGATGGATTTAAACAAAATGCTTGACGTGCTGCTGTACGGAACGATAGGCGGAATTATAGGTGCAAGGCTTTACTATGTAGCCTTTGAGTGGGATTATTACAGCCAAAATCTTTCGGAAATTCCGAAAATTTGGAACGGCGGGCTTGCAATCTACGGCGGACTTATCGGCGGAATAATCGCCGCAGCCATAACCTGTAAGGTCGATAAAATGGACTTTTTAAAGCTACTTGACCTTGCCGGAATGAGCTTTTTGATAGGCCAGGGCATCGGCAGATGGGGCAATTATGCAAATCAAGAGGCGTTCGGTACAAATACGACAATGCCGTGGGGCATGACAAGCTCCAAGGTTGTCGATTACATAGTGTCAAATCAGGCTCTGTTCAGGGCAAAGGGCATAGAGATGTCTCCGAATGTTCCCGTTCACCCGACGTTCCTGTATGAATCCGTATGGTGCCTTTTGGGCTTTTTGGTAATATATATCATTTGTCGCAAATTCTACAAATTCAGCGGGCAGCTCATACTTTGCTACGGCGTTATATACGGAGCGGAGAGAGCGGTGGTCGAGGGACTTCGCACGGACAGTCTTTATATAGGCTCGTCAAATCTTCGTGTTTCACAGCTTTTGTCAATGGTTATAGCTGTCGTTTGCTTAGCGATACTTACGGCAAAGCTTGTTTCGCTGAAAAAACATCCCAAACCGTTTTCACCCGTAGAGGTGCGCGAGGATGCCGAAAAATCGGACGCGTTAAAGGACGGCAATGAGGACAAAAAGAAAAATAAAATCAGCGCGGAAAAACGCCGCGAGATGATGAGACAAAAGGAGCGCAAAAACGATGGCGACGATAATTGACGGTAAAGCCGTTTCCGCATTTTTGAAGGACGGTATAAAAAAGGAGTGCCTTGAATTAAAGGAAAAAGGCGTTTCCGTTTGCCTTGCTGTTATAATAGTGGGCGACGATCCCGCCTCAAGGACATACGTAAACAATAAGAAAAAGGCGTGCGAGGCCGTCGGTATAATCTCACGCGAATATGCTTTGCCGGCAGATACGTCTATGGCGGAGCTGCTCGCACTTATAGACGAGCTTAATAATGACAGAGCGGTAAACGGCATACTTTGTCAGCTGCCGCTGCCGAAGGGACTTTCTGACGAGCTTGTGATAAAGGCAATCTCGCCGAAAAAGGACGTTGACGCTTTTAGCGCGGAAAACGTCGGGCATATTATGATAGGCGACCACACGTTTTTGCCGTGTACGCCTGCCGGAATTATGGAAATGCTGAAATATTACAATATCGATGTCTGCGGCAAGGAATGTGTCGTTGTAGGCAGAAGCAATATTGTGGGTAAGCCGATGGCTATGCTGCTGCTTCAGCAGAACGGCACCGTTACGATTTGCCACTCTAAGACGAAAAATCTCAAAGAGGTTACACGTCGCGCCGACATTCTTGTTGCCGCCGTCGGTAAGCCGTACTTTGTAACCGCCGATATGGTAAAGGACGGTGCGGTGGTTATAGACGTAGGTATGGACAGAAACAGCGAGGGCAAGCTCTGCGGCGACGTGGATTTTGCCGAGGTAAGCAAAAAGGCGTCTTACATAACTCCCGTTCCGGGCGGCGTAGGACCAATGACAATAGCGACACTTCTTAAAAACACCGTTACCGCCGCAAAGCAGCAAAACGGTCTTATATAAATATTATTTGAAAGGGGTTTGTATTTTGAGCGAAAAACCTAAATTCTATATAACTACGGCTATTGCGTACACTTCGCGTAAGCCGCATATCGGCAACAGCTATGAAATAGTTTTGACCGACGCAATAGCAAGATACAAAAGACTTCAGGGCTACGATGTGTTTTTCCTTACTGGAACGGACGAGCACGGGCAGAAGATTGAAGAATATGCAAAAGAGGCCGGTGTGTCTCCTAAGGAGTATGTTGATAAGGTGTCGGGCGAAATACGCGCCATTTGCGATGTACTTAACACCACATATGATAAGTTCATAAGAACTACTGACCCGTACCACGAAAAAATAGTTGCAAAGATTTTCAAAAAGCTCTATGAACAGGGCGATATATACAAGAGCGAGTACGAGGGAATGTACTGCACCCCGTGCGAGAGCTTTTGGACCGAGAGCCAGCTTGTAGACGGCAAGTGCCCCGACTGCGGCAGAGAGGTTAAAAAGGCAAAAGAGGAGGCGTATTTCCTGCGCCTTTCAAAATATCAGAAGCAGCTTGAGGACTACATCGAGAGCCACGACGATTTCATTTATCCCGAAGCTCGTAAAAAAGAGATGCTCAACAACTTTATTAAACCCGGACTTCAGGATTTGTGCGTTTCGAGAACGTCATTTAAATGGGGCATTCCCGTGACGTTTGACCCGAATCACGTCATCTATGTTTGGATAGACGCACTTTCAAACTATATCACGGCGCTCGGCTACGATCCCGACGGCTCAAGCGATATGTATAAAAAGTATTGGCCTGCCGATGTTCATATCATAGGCAAGGATATTGTGAGATTCCACACCATTTACTGGCCGATTATGCTTATGGCTCTCGGCGAGCCTCTTCCGAAGCAGGTATACGGTCACCCGTGGCTGCTTTTCGGCGAGGATAAAATGTCAAAATCCCGCGGAAACGTCATTTATGCCGACGACCTTGTAAAGGATTTCGGCGTTGACGCGGTGCGTTACTATCTACTCTCCGAGATGCCACACGCGCAGGACGGCTCCATAACATACGAATCGCTTATCGAGAGATACAATTCCGACCTTGCCAACACAATAGGCAACCTTGTCAACAGAACCGTTGCCATGCAGAATAAATATTTTGACGGCGTAATTGCCGCTCCCGCCGACAAAGAGCCGCTTGACGACGAAATATCGTCGCTTGCTTTAAAGACTGTGGCGGAGGTTGACAGGTGCTTTGACGAATACAAGATAAGCGACGCTACGGAGAACATTCTCACTCTTGCACGCCGCCTTAATAAGTATATCGACGAGACTACGCCCTGGGCACTCGCAAAGGACGAGAGCAAAAAGGGCAGACTCGGCACGGTGCTTTACAATTTGCTTGAGGGTATACGTTTCCTTGCGGTGCTCTTAACTCCGTTTATGCCCGATACGGCAGAAAAAATATTTGAGCAGATAGGCACAAACGAACGCTCGTATGAGAGCCTCAAAGCCTTCGGCGCGTTAAAGTCGGGTGAAAAAGTGGGAACTCCCACGCCGCTGTTTAACCGTATAGACGGTGAAAAGCTCATAGAGGAGCTGACCGCCAAGCAGAAGGAGCAGCAGAAGGCCGAAAAGAAAATGATAAATTCGCTTGAGGGCGTTGCCGAAATAGGCATTGACGATTTCGCAAAGGTTGAGCTTCGCGTGGCCGAGGTCAAGGCGTGCGAAAAGGTTCCGAAAGCGAAAAAGCTGTTAAAGCTCACGCTCGATGACGGCACGGGCAAGGACAGAACCGTGGCGAGCGGTATCGCAAAATGGTATGCGCCCGAGGACCTTGTAGGCAAAAAGGTGGTTGTTGTCGCAAACTTAAAGCCTGCGGTGCTGTGCGGAGTGGAATCAAACGGTATGATACTTGCCGCGGACTGCTCCGAGGACGATGTTAAAGTTGTGTTCGTTGACAAGAGTATGCCGAACGGCTCAAAAATAAGATAATGTATAAAAATATATTTGATACGCACGCGCACTATGAGGACGAGCAGTTTGACTGCGACCGCGATGAGCTGCTGTCTTCGTTTCCCGAAAACGGTATATCGGGCGTCGTCACCTGCGGTACGGACATAATAACGAGCGAGAAGTCGATAGCTCTTGCGGAAAAATATCCGTTTATCTATGCCGCCGTCGGTTTCCACGCGCTGAATCTCGATTCGCTGACCGCCGACTGGTGCGGCGATATAAAAAAGCTTGCCGCGCGAAAAAAAGTGGTGGCAATCGGTGAAATCGGGCTCGATTATCACTACGAAAGAGACAGCCGCGAAAAACAGCTCGAGGTATTCGAAAAACAGCTTGTGCTTGCAAATGAGCTGTCGCTGCCCGTTATAGTTCACGACCGCGAAGCGCATGAGGACACGCTGAATTTGCTTAAAAAGCACCGTCCGCGCGGAGTTGTGCACTGCTTTTCGGGGAGCGTGGAGACGGCAAAGGAGATTATAAAGCTCGGTATGTATATAGGTCTCGGCGGAGCGGTCACATTTAAAAATGCGGTAAAGCCGGCAGAGGTCGCGGCTTTTGTGCCGAAGGATAGGCTTTTGCTTGAAACCGACGCGCCGTATATGTCGCCCGTGCCTTACAGGGGTAAACGATGCACATCGCTCTTGATTCCTTATACCGCGGAAAAAATAGCCGCGGTGAGGGGCGAAGCGGTAGAAGAGCTGCTTTTTGAGACCGATAAAAACGCGCGCACTCTCTTTCGCATAGGTTCGTTGGTTTAACCGACGGCAAAACACTTTATGTGCAAATTTGACAAAAAAGTTATTGACAACTAACATTTTATATGATACATTACAGACAGATGACACGCCTTTAAGCGGAAGAGTGTGTCGGGGCAAATGCGGTCTGTGCGGTGTAATGTAAACAAGGATTTAGAGCTGTGGACCATTTGCCCACAGCTCTTTTTGTGTTTTTCGGGAGGTGATAGGAAAGCGGATCATAAAAAGTGTTACTCCCTTTCAATATAAAATAAGGAGACGGTATTTATGTTAAATACGAGAGATAAAATTTTAATTTCTCTGACTGCGCTTTTGCAGGCGGTGTACGGCGCGGTTTTTATTTACCGTATGTTTGCGTGGAAAACTCTTATTGCGGGTGGCGAAAGCGACCTGCTTGAGCTTGAAATAAGCCTTGCGGCACTGTTTGCCGTAACCGTTATTTTCTCTGTTATAATGCGTAATTTGCCGGCTAAAATATACAGCCTGCCGGCTCTTTGCTGTCCTCTGCTGTTTCAGCTGGCGGCGGTATGCGGTTTCGCGGGTTCCGCATACGATTCCGATTGGAATGCGCGTTTGACGGCGGCAGGCGTAATTGCAATTATCGCTTTTGCGGTCATTACCGTATGCACGATAGTAATTGAGCTTCGTCACGTGCTTAAAAAAGCCGATAAATGAGGCATTGCAATATAACAACAGGAGATGATAACAATGTTAAAGACAAGAGATAAGGCTCTTATTTCTCTGACTGCGCTTTTTCAGGCGGCACTCGGCATTTTCGGCTTTTTGCATATGCTTGTGAGAAAAGAGATATTTTGTAATGAAAATGATTTACCGGCATTGGTGTGGGCGCTCGTCTTGCTGTTTGTCGTTACATTCGCATTTGCGGTCATAATGCGTGACTTGCCGTCAAAGACGTATGTTATACCCGCCTTTTCAATGCCGATGATTTTTTTGATCGCCGGTTTTCTCGGTGTAGGCGCCGATTTTGACGCGGCAGGGGTCGCGCACATAACGGCCGGCGGCACAGCTTCCGTGATTATTTTTGCGGTCGGCACGGCAGGTATTGTAATATACGAGCTTTGCACGGCATTTAAAAAGAACAACAATTAAAATTCGATTTAATTTATGCCGAATGTAAATTCGGGCAGAAAAAAGGAGCCACAGTTTTTGACTGTGGCTCCCGTTGTTTTTAACTGCGGCTCCTGTTGTTTTTTGCGTATAAATTATACTATACCCTGTGCCATCATCGCGTCGGCTACCTTTAAGAAACCTGCAATGTTTGCGCCGGCAACAAAGTCGTCGGGGGTGCTGTATTCCTTTGCGGCATTTGCCATGTGGCCGTAAATGCTCTCCATAATATCCTTGAGTTTTTCATCAACCTCATCAAAGGTCCAAATCATACGTGCGCTGTTCTGGCTCATTTCAAGAGCAGAGGTTGCAACGCCGCCTGCGTTTGCCGCTTTCGCCGGAGCAAAGAGCACTTTGCTCTGTAAAAATGCGTTTGTCGCGTCGATGGTGGACGGCATATTTGCGCCCTCACCTACTGCTATGCAGCCGTTTTTAATAAGCTCTTTTGCGTCGTCAAGTGACAGCTCGTTCTGAGTGGCGCAAGGCAGAGCTACGTCACAGGGAACCTCCCATACTCTCTTGCCGGGAACGAATTTTGCGGTGGGCTTTAATTCGGTGTACCTTACTATTCTCGCTCTTTCCTGCTCCTTGACCTGCTTTAAGAGCGCGATGTCTATGCCGTCCTTATCGTAGACATATCCGCTTGAGTCGCTTGCGGTAACTACCTTTGCGCCAAACATTTGAGCTTTTTCTATGGCGTAAATTGCAACGTTGCCCGAGCCCGAAACGGCAACCGTTTTGCCCTCGATGGAATTGCCGTGATTCTTTAACATCTCCTCAACGAGATAGATAAGGCCGTAACCGGTAGCCTCTGTTCTTGCGAGCGAGCCGCCGTAGGAGAGACCCTTACCGGTGAGCACGCCCTCGTGGCGGCCGGTAATTTTTTTGTACTGACCGAAGAGGTAGCCTATCTCTCTGCCGCCTACGCCTATATCGCCTGCAGGCACGTCGGAGTTGGGGCCTATAACCTTGTAAAGCTCTGTCATAAAGCACTGGCAAAATCTCATTATTTCGTAGTCGCTCTTACCCTTGGGGTCAAAATCCGAACCGCCCTTGCCGCCGCCTATGGGAAGACCGGTAAGCGAGTTTTTGAAAGTCTGCTCAAAGCCGAGGAATTTAATTATACTCATATTGACCGACGGGTGGAAGCGAAGGCCGCCCTTGTAAGGACCTATCGCGCTGTTAAACTGAACACGGTAGCCGCGGTTTACGTGAACCGTGCCGTTGTCGTCAACCCACGGAACTCTGAATACGGTTGCCTTTTCCGGTGCCACAAGCCTCTCAAGAAGAGCCGCCTTCTGATACTTCGGATTTCTCTCTACGGCAGGCTCTATGGATTTAAGAACCTCGGTGACAGCTTGGCAAAATTCGGGTTGATAGTCGTACCTTGTCGTTGTGCGGTTAAGCACTTCGTCAATATAGCTCATTTTTAGTCTCCTTTTCGGCACCGAGCGAATAAAGCCCCGCACCGTTTTTATTACGGTATATATTTTATATTATGTGCTTTATATTTGCAAGAAACACGGCGTAAAATTTCATTTTGCCTCTGTCGATACTTTTGTGTATTATAACGATAAAGTGAATTTGCATTCGCCGAGACACGTGAAAACAAACAAAAATGCGTAAAAAGACATTTAAAAAAATAATTACCGTGACAAAAAAGATGAATAACCGCACTTATAAACTTTCAAATAATTTCGGTGTTCGGATAGTAGTGCGCGAGAATTTCCTCGTAAGTGCTGCCCTGTTTTGCCATATAATCCGCCCCGTACTGCGACATACCGACGCTGTGACCGTAGCCGTATGTCTTAAAGAAAAACGCACCGTCCTTTTGTTCGAGCGTAAACGCCGGACTTCTCAGCGAAAAAAGTGCTCTGAAGGAGTTTCCGGTAAAGCTCTTGCCGCCGACCTTCAGGCTTTTCACCACGCCCGAGCCGCTGTCCGTGTAGACTATATCGGTTATCCAGCCGCTTTGGTCGTCTCCCAAGACTATTTCGGGGTCGTTTTTTGTGTATTCTCTGACCTCGTCCGCGGAGAGAGATATTTCCTTTATGCAGTCCGGCGAGAGCTTGTCGCCGGGACTTGTGACCGAGACGAGATAATCGATTTTTCCGCCCCATATATTTTCGGCGCTCTCGGTTCTGCCGGGTGAAATTGCACAGTATGCCGCCACAATCGGCTCGCCGTTAAACACTATTGTTTTGCCGAGAACGTCGTTTACCGCCTCCTCCGTTTTGGCTCGGTATTCGTCGTATTTATCGCCCCATTTTTCCTTTTGTGTTTCGGTGTCGTAATAGCCCTGGTGACGTCCGGGGTCGTCCGATATGTCGGCGCCCGAAAGCGAGGAATCGGGATTTTTCTTAAGCCTTACAAGGTTTGTGTAGGCGCATACCGCCTGTGCTTTTAAGGCCTCCGTGCTGTATGTTGCGGGCATTTCGGCGGCGACACAGCCTATTATGTATTCCTTTGTTGAGGCGGTTGCCACGTTGCCGCTCGCGGCTGATTTTATTTTTACGCTGTCGGATTTTTCGTCAAGCAGCTTTTCCTCGTCCTCTCTGTCGTTCTCCTTTTGAAAGGTGCTTTTGACGTTGGAGAGAGAAAAGGAGGAGTAGTCGAGCGATAACAGCGGCGTAAGTATCATAAAAAGTGCCAAAACAAAGCATAAAATACCGTATGTTTTCATAATTGACCTCCCTAATTTTATTGACTTATTGCGATTTTTAATATAAAATATTATATCTATAATTATATGCTTAGAATGAGTTAATATGTCCGCTTAAATGTAAGTCAGGAGGTTTTAAATTTGTCTTACAACCATTCTCCTAAACTTGACGATTCGCTCTCGTCCCTGAAGGAAGAGCTTATACGCAATAACCAGATAAAGCTTGATGATTATCATCGTTACGACGTGAAGCGCGGCTTGCGTAATTCCGACGGTACCGGCGTTATGGCAGGGCTTTCGAGAATATGCTCTGTTGAGGGTTATTACATAGACGACGGTGAAAGAGTGCCGAAGGAGGGCAAGCTTATTTACCGCGGTATAAATATGACCGATATAGTGAGAAACTGCCAAAAGGAAAACCGCTTCGGCTACGAAGAGGTGGTTTGGCTGCTTCTTCTCGGTGATTTGCCGACGCAGGGACAGCTTGATAAATTCAGAGCGGTTCTCGCCGAGGCAAGAGAGCTCCCCGACGAATTCATAGAGGATATGATAATGAAGGCTCCGTCGCCGAATATTATGAATAAGGTCGCAAGGAGCGTTCTCGCGCTGTATTCATATGACAACAATCCCGACGATCTTTCAATAGAAAATGTGCTGCGTCAGTCCATTAAGCTCATAGCGCAGATACCCACCATTATGTCATATGCGTATCAGGTAAAGCGCAGAGCATACGACCACAAGAGTATGTATATCCACCAGAACGATAAAGCGCTCTCCACGGCGGAGTCCATACTCCATACAATAAGGAGCGACCGCAAGTTTACCGATGAAGAGGCCAAAATACTTGACCTGTGTATGATTATTCACGCCGATCACGGCGGCGGAAACAACTCCACGTTTACAACACGCTGCATAACCTCAACGGGAACGGATACCTATTCCGCAATCGCCGCAGGTATAGGCTCGCTCAAGGGGCCGAAGCACGGCGGCGCGAATATTCAGGTTCACAATATGATAGCCGACCTCAAAAAAACCGTCAGCAACCCAACAGACGAGGGCCAGGTGGCGGACTATCTCACCAAGGTCATTCATAAAGAGGCGGGCGACAGAACAGGCCTTATCTACGGTATGGGCCACGCGGTATACACTCTTTCAGACCCGCGCGCCGTACTCTTAAAGGAATTTGCCTCGCAAAAGGCGGAAAAATACGGATTTGCCGATGACTACAAGATAATTTCTCTTGTCGAAGAGCTCACTCCCGAGCTTTTCTATAAATATAAGGGCGAAAAGAAAAAAATGTGCGCAAATGTGGATCTTTATTCGGGGCTTATATACGATATGCTCAGAATTCCGCCGGAGCTTTTCACTCCGATGTTTATGGCGGCAAGAATTTCCGGCTGGTGCGCTCACCGTCTTGAGGAGCTGTGCTCCGGCAGCCGCATAATGCGACCCGCATACAAGAGCGTCGCTCTTCCGAGAGCGTTTGTTCCGATTGCCGAACGCAATATTGACCACATAGTGCCGGATTACGTTCCGTCCGAGGAAAGATAAAAACGGAAGGACTCTTATAAATGAAAAAAACGGGCTTCGAAAAAAGCTTTAATTTTAAACAGATTCTCATAACGCTTGCCGCAGGAGCGGCCGTGCTGTTGCCGGTGCGTATATATCAGCTGTTTGCGATAATAGATACGGGCAGTACGGGATTTTACAAAAAAATCGATTTCAGCGTTTACTTTATGTATGTCGCAGTTGTTGTGTTTACGGCGTTGCTTATCGTATTTTCGAGGCTTTCCGATGATACGAGAGCTTCAAGACCCGCTATGTGTAAAAACAAGCTTCTCGGAGCGGCGGCCGTTGTTATGGCTGTCGGCACGGCATATGATTCTGCGGATTCGATGCTGTCGTTCTCCGCGTCCTGCAGCGATTTTTCGAGTAACCTCGACGTGTCGTTTATGAGATATTTTTTCTCAAACGGGATGTTTGCGTCGCTTTTTGAGAGCATATTCGGAATAATCGCCTGTGTTTATTTTATAGTTTTTGCACTTTCGTATTTTAATGACAAGGCCGATTTTACATCTTATAAGGTGCTCGCTCTGGCTCCGCTTTTCTGGGCTATGTGCAAAATGATAACAAGGTTTATGACCAAGATCAGCTTTATAAACGTTTCGGAGCTTATGCTCGAAATGCTTGAGCTTGCGCTTGTGATGCTGTTCTTTATGTCGTTTGCGAAGATTTCCTCCGACGTTGCCGACAAGGGCGAGTTTAAAAAGCTTGTCTCATACGGTATGCCGGCTGCGATGCTGGCGGCGGTGATAGGCGTTTCCCGTCTTGTAATTACGCTGTGCGGAAAAAGAGACCGCCTGCCGTCCGAGCTCGGATTTTCCGTAACCGATCCGGCATTTGCGTTTTTTGCGATTGTATACATACGCCATCAGATGAAGCACGGCAGACCGGAGTCCGAGGACAATGCGCCGAGTGAGGACGAAACGGCAGCCAAGGCTGACAAAATCAACTGACATATCGGCGGTGTAAATAATTATGTTTCTTTCCGACGTGGCAACAGCCGCGAAGCAGGTGTTTATTCTCTATGTACTGGTTCTTCTCGGCTTTATATGCGACAGGACTAAAATCTATACGGAAAAAGCGGCAAGGCTCACAAACGACCTGCTTTTTTATATAGTTACGCCTGCCATAATAATTCAGTCATTTTCGTCCGTCGAAATGTCCGGTGAAAATGTTCGCGGTATGCTGATGTCGTTTCTGGGAGGAACGATTTTGCACGTCGTTGCAATAGTGATTTGTATTCCGTTTTGGCGCAGGACCGACAAAAATCTGTCGTGCATATATAAGTATGCGGCGATATACGGAAATGTCGGCTATATGGCATTGCCGCTCGCCGAGGCAGAGCTCGGAGCAGAGGGCGTGTTCTTTTGCTCGGGCGTGTTGATTCCGTTTAATATATTCGCATTTACGCACGGCATCTATCTTATGTCGGGCGAAAGCGCGAAAAAAACCGGCTTCAATCCGAAATGGCTGATACTCAATCCCGGAGTAGTGTCGGTGCTTTTGGGACTGCCGCTGTTTTTCTTTAATATCAGGCTTCCGTCTCTTATTTCGGTTCCCGTGAATTACGTTGCCGGTCTTAATACGCCGCTTGCCATGATAATGTTCGGCACATATCTTTCAAAAACAAATCTGAAAACGATGTTTTTAAAAAAGGACACTTATCTCGTATCGTTTTTAAAGCTCATAGCTTTGCCGGCTGTGATTTTGGCGGTTTTAAAGCTTATGGGCGTAAAGGGAACACTTTTGACGGCGCTTATAATTTCCGCGTCGGCACCGAGCGCAAACAATACCGTTATGTTTGCGGCAAAGTACGGCAAGGACAGTGCCGCGGCCTCACAGGTCGTCGCCGTGGCAAGCCTTCTGTCGATAATAACAATGCCGCTGTTTATAGCACTTTCGCAAATATAAATTCATATGTCGTTTTAAATTGAAAGGAGGACATTATGAAACTTTTAATAGCTATTGTCAACAACGAGGATGCATCCTTGGTCATCTCCGAGCTTAACAAGGCGGGCTTTATGGTAACAAAGCTTGCCACATCCGGCGGATTTCTCCGTGCGGGTAACGTCACCATGCTCACGGGTGTGGAGGACGAAAAGGTCGGTGACGCGCTTGCCGTAATAGAGGAGTTTTCAAGTCAGCGCAAGCAGACTACTCCCGTTAATTCAACATATATAGGCGATTCCATGCTAACCGTTCCCGTTGAGGTTTCGGTTGGCGGAGCCACGGTCTTTGTGGTGGATGTCGAGCAGTTCTATAAGATATGACGGCAGACATTTCTTCATTCGGCGAGAGCTTTAAAAAAGAGGTTTTGCCGTATATAAACACCTTATCGTTTCCTAATACAATGCTTATTGAGGGCGGCTCTGCCAAGCTGCGGCTTTCGGCGGCGCGTTTTATAGCGCAGAGCCTGCTTTGCGTGAGCAGCGGCGCACATCCGTGCGGTGTTTGCCCGTCCTGCGTGAAATGTGAGGCTTTGTCGCACCCGGATATGCGTGAATACGGAGACATAAGCTCCGACGCGGCTTTTAAGGTCGAAGCCTGCCGCGCCGTGCGCTCCGATTGCTTTGTCCTGCCGAATGACGGCGACAAAAAGGTGTACATCTTAAAAGAAGTTCAAAATATGAACGACAGCGGTGAGAATGCACTTCTCAAAATATTTGAGGAGCCGCCCTCATACGTGTATTTTATTATGACGTGTCCGAGCCGCTCGGCTATGCTTGACACGGTGCTGTCGCGTGCGACGGTATTTTCGCTCGGGTCTGAAAATGATTCGGCTCTTTTTGACGAGGATACCGCCGATTTGGCGCAAAAAATAGCTAAGGCGCTGTTAAGCCCTGCGGAAACGTCTCTTTTGGCTGCGGTGAGCCCTCTTGAAAAGGACAGGACAGGATTTAAAAATACGGTTCTCTGTCTCAAAAGCATTTTACTCAACGCCGTTAAAATTAAGCTTCATGCGGCGGCGACTCCGGAATTTTCCGAAACGGCAGGAGAGCTGTCCTTAGTGCTCACGGCCGATAAATTATACCGATGCTGCGGCGTGCTCGATGAGCTTTTTGACGGCGCGGCAATGAATCAGAATCAAAATCTGCTGCTTACCTCGCTTTGCTATAAGCTGCGAGAGGCTGTGGGTAAATAATATAAAATAGCTCCGAAAGGAAGACATACAAATGGCAGAAGTTGTCGGAATACGATTTAAAGAGGTGGGTAAGGTATACTACTTCGACCCTGACGGCAAGACGTTTGAGAAGGGCGACAGGGCAATAGTCGAAACCGCGCGCGGCGTGGAGTGCGGCGAGGTCACAATGGGTAACTCCGTTGTCGATGACAGCGAAATAGTAAAGCCGCTCAAATCGGTTATAAGAGCCGCTACAAAGGCCGACCTCGAAAGAGTCAAGGAAAACGCCGAAAAAGAGAAGAAGGCATTTTCCGTCTGCGAAGAAAAAATACTTAAGCACAAGCTCGATATGAAGCTTGTAAACGTTGAATACACCTTTGACGGCGGCAAGATACTGTTCTACTTTACCGCCGACGGCAGGGTGGACTTCAGAGAGCTTGTAAAGGACCTTGCGTCCGTGTTCAGAACAAGAATAGAACTAAGGCAGATAGGCGTGAGAGACGAAGCCAAAATGCTCGGCGGCTTCGGCATCTGCGGCAGACCGTTTTGCTGCAAGACCTTTCTCGGCGATTTTCAGCCTGTTTCTATAAAAATGGCAAAGGAGCAGGGCTTGTCGCTGAATCCCGTAAAAATAAGCGGCACCTGCGGCAGACTTATGTGCTGTCTTAAATACGAGCAGGACGCCTACGAGCATCTTTTAAGGCATACCCCCAAGGTCGGAGCACTTGTGGAAACGCGAGAGGGCAGAGGAACCGTTATAGAGAACAACCTTATAACGGGAATCCTGAAGATAAGGCTCGACCGACGTCCCGATGCCGCTCCGCTTGTGGTTGACCGCCACGAGGTGAAGCTTTTAAAGGACGCGAAAATTCAGGTGGACAAGTCCGAAATAGAAGCTCTCAAGGGTATAGAATAATTAAGTTACAGACAAGGAAAAGAGGATTTGAAATATGGCATTTATTGAGGTCAGAGACGTAACCAAGACCTACAAAATGGGCGAGGTTGAAATAAAAGCCGTCGATGAAATAGGCTTCGGCATAGACAAGGGCGAATTTGTTGTAATAGTAGGTCCGAGCGGAGCCGGAAAAACGACGATACTTAACATTCTCGGCGGAATGGACACCGCTACGTCCGGTACGATTTACGTTGACAATGTAGATATAACCAAATTCAACGAAAACGAGCTTACCAAATACCGCCGCGACGACGTCGGCTTTGTATTTCAGTTCTATAACCTTGTCGGTAACCTCACGGCGATTGAAAACGTGGAGCTTGCGCTTCAAATATCAAAAAACCCGCTCAGTGCGAAGGATGTTTTGAAGGATGTCGGACTCGGCAACAGGCTTGATAATTTTCCGGCTCAGCTCTCCGGCGGCGAGCAGCAGAGAGTCTCAATAGCGCGAGCACTTGCAAAAAACCCCAAGCTGCTTTTATGTGACGAGCCTACGGGTGCGCTCGACTATATAACCGGTAAATCAATACTGAAGCTCTTGCAGGACACTTGCCGTGAAAAAGGAGTTACAGTTATTGTAATCACCCACAACTCAGCACTAGCTCCCATGGCAGACAAGGTAATTAAGGTCAAAAACGGCAGAGTTGACAAGCTTCTTCTCAACGAGCACCCGACTCCCGTCGAGTATATCGAGTGGTAAAATACCGAATATTATATTTGACAGAGAGAGGTACACGTTAAATGACAAAAGGAATGAGAAAAGATTTTCAGCGGGAAATAAAGCTGAATTTCAGCAGGTTCCTGTCTATAACTCTTATCGTTGTTTTGGGCGTAGCGTTCTTTTCGGGACTGCGCGCCGCAAAGCCGGCCATGCAGGCCTCGGCGGATAAGCAATACGACAGTGAAAACCTTATGGATATAAGAGTCGCGGGGACTCTCGGTATGACCGATAAGGATGTTGACGCGCTTAAAAAGGTTGACGGCGTGCAGGACGCGGAGGGCACATACGAGCAGGATTTCCTCTGCGATACCGGCAACTCCGAGGCCGTTACAAAGGTAATGTCACTAAACGACGGCATAAGCCTTGTAAGAGTCAGCGAGGGGCGTTTTCCCCAGGGCTATAACGAGTGTATAGCAGACCGCAGCTTTCTTGACGCTACGGGATATAAAATAGGCGACACGGTAAAGCTTACCACAGGCACCGATGAAAAGGTGAGCAAATATCTTGCCACCGATGAATTTACGATTGTCGGCGTCGGTACGACGTCAATGTATATGGACAGCGACAGAGGCTCCGCGGCGATAGGCACGGGCAGAATAAACGGATTTTTGATAGTCCCGAAGCAGGCCTTTACGATGTCCTGCTATACAAGCGTTCATATAACCGTTAAGGATGCCATGGCACTCGGCTGCTATTCAAGCGATTACACCGAGCTTATTTCAAAGGTAAAAGACAGAATAAACGGCATAGCCGACAGACGCTGCGACATAAGATACAGCGAATATAAAAACGAAACGGCGACATATATAAACGATGCAAAGCTGAAGTTTGAAGAGGAAAAGGACACCGCAATGGGTCAGCTCGGCGACGCGTATCAGCAGCTTTTGGACGCTCAGGCGGCAATAGAAACCGGTAAGGCGGAGCTTGCAAGAAAAAAGCTTGAAATACAGAATGCGCAGGACCTTATCAATTCAAACGCCAATACTCTCGTTGTAAGTCAAAGCCAGATAGACAGCGCAAAGGCCTCGCTTGTCGATGCGGAAAAAAAGTATAAGGAGCTTGAATCGCAGGTCTCGGATTCCGCGGCGGAGATTGAGAGAATGCAAAAGGAGCTTGATGACGGCAAGGGCTCCATGTCCTCTGATGAGTATCTCCAAAAGAGCTATAATCTCATAGCCGCAAAGGCGACGCTTCAGTTCTACAAAACTCAGCTTGCCAATACGCGAAGCACAATAGATAATGCCAAGCAGCAGGTAGCTGCCGCTCAAACCGCCGTAAATAACGGCGGAACGGCACTTCAGGACGCGCAGAAAAAGGTCAACGAGGCTCCGGCGGCTCTTGAAGAGGCCGAAAAACAAATCCAGGACGCTCAAATAGAGCTTGACCGCAAAAATGAGGAGTACGAGCAGGCAAAGCAGGACCTTGCCGACGAGCTTGAAGCGGCGCAGCAAAAGCTTGAGGACTCCGAGGATAAGATATTAAACGTGGAAAAGCCCACATGGTATGTGCTTGACCGCGAAACCATTCCGTCTTACACGGCATATAAGAGTGATACGGACGGTATGGGCTCAATAGGCTCGGTGTTCCCCGTGATATTCTTCCTTGTTGCCGCTTTGGTATCTCTCACAACCATGACGCGAATGGTCGAGGAGCAGAGAACGCAGATAGGCACATTAAAGGCTCTCGGTTACACGAAGGGCGCAATAGCGGCAAAATATGTGCTTTATGCTCTGCTTGCTACCGCAATCGGCAGCGTGCTCGGCGTGCTTCTCGGCGAGAGCACAATACCTCTGCTCACGGTTAACACGTATAAGCTTGTGTATATAGGGCTTCATAATACCGTGGTGAAGCCGGACGTATTTGACGCATTGCTCGCTTCGCTTCTTGCGATTATTTGTACGACCGGAGCGACGCTGGCTGCGTGCTATCGCGTGCTGAGCTCATCGCCGGCACTGCTGATGCGCCCCGAGGCACCGAAGGCGGGCAAACGCATACTTCTCGAAAAAGTCGGATTTATTTGGAAGCACCTCAACTTCGCACAGAAGGCGGCTTGCAGAAACCTGTTCAGATATAAAAAACGCCTGTTTATGACAATAGCCGGCGTTGCGGGCTGTATGGCTCTGCTGCTTGTCGGCTTCGGACTCAACGATTCAATAAAATCAATGACGGGCAACCAGTTTGAAAAGGTGTGGCATTTTGCCGGTACCGCAGGTATAAATTCCGAGGCTACACGAGCGGAAAAACGTCAGTCGCTTGCCGAGGTCAATACCATGAACGGTGTTACGGAGTATTTGCAGACATATCGCTCAATGCTCTATACCGACGCAAACGGTGAAGAAAAAACCGCGTATGTCATAGTTCCGCAGGATACCTCACGAATGGCTGATTACGTTAACCTTTCGTCGCGCGACGGCAAAAACACCTATGTTATGGATGATTCCGGTGTTATCATAACCGAAAAGCTCGCCAAGACTCTGGGTGTTTCCGTGGGTGACACCGTGACCTTCAAGACGAGCGAGACAGGCACTGCAACCGAGCCCGTAAAGGTTGCCGGAATAGTCGAAAACTATATGTACCACTACATTTATATGACGCCGAATGTATATAAGCAGCTTTTTAACGAGACGGCTTCGCTCAATACCATCTTCATTAAAACGGACGGTACCGTGGACGATGAGACTCTGTCAAAGCAGCTTATGGATTTGAGCGCGATAAATTCGGTTACCATGAACAGCACCACCGAGAAACAGATAAGCTCCGTTATGAACAGCCTACTGTTTATAGTTGTAATACTGATAGTTGCTGCGGGGCTTTTGGCGTTTGTGGTTCTCTATAACCTCAATAACATCAACATCACCGAGCGCAGGCGTGAGCTTGCAACGCTCAAGGTTCTCGGTTTCTACAACAAGGAGCTTGCCTTTTACGTGTACCGCGAAAATATTGTACTGACGATTTTCGGTGTGATATTCGGTATAGTTCTGGGTATAATTCTTCACGCGTATGTTATGAGCACCATTGAGACGGACTATATTATGTTCGGTAAGGAAATGACGGCTCTCAGCTATCTCGCAAGTATTTTGCTTACTGTGCTGTTTACGGCGATAGTCAACTTCGTTATGTATTTCAGGCTTAAAAAGATAGATATGGTTGAATCGCTGAAGAGCGCAGAATAAACATTTTAATTTATATGTTGACATATATATTGTGTGGTGATATAATAGCACCACAATATATAGGCGCCGTGCAACTGACGGAAAGCCCATTTGGGCAGGCAGGCTAAACTGCCGGGGAACGCGGCGCATAAAAAAGCCGACCGTCTGGGCAGCCTCTTTTTCGGGGGCTGCCCTTTTATATTGTAATTTATTTATGTATATATGCTGTGAGGCATCTGTGAAAGGAAGATGGCAAATGGAGTTTTCAAGAGCGTGGGAAGGCTTTAATCCCGGCGAATGGAACGAAAAAGTAAACGTCAGTGATTTCATCAAAAGGAATTACACGGAATATACGGGCGACAGCTCCTTTTTGAGCGGAGCCACCGAGCGTACAAAGGAGCTTATGGAAAAGTTTTCAAAGCTTCTTGACAAGGAACGTGAAAACGGCGGAGTTTTGTCGGTCGATACCGAAACCGTTTCATCTCTCGTCACCTATGCGCCCGGTTATCTTGACAAGGAAAAGGAGCTTATCGTGGGTCTTCAGACCGACAGCCCCCTGCGCCGAGGTGTAAATCCCTTCGGCGGTATGCGCATGGCGCGTGAGGCGGCAAAGGCTTACGGCTATGAGCTGTCCGATAAAATCGAGGACGAGTTCAGATATAAGACAACTCACAACGACGGAGTATTCAGAGCCTATACGAGTGAGATGAGAAAGGCACGCCATATTGCGCTGCTCACCGGTTTGCCCGACGCCTACGGAAGAGGCAGGATAATAGGAGACTATCGCAGAGTTGCCCTCTACGGTATGGATACGCTTATCGAATTTAAAAAGGCAGATAAAATCGCGCTTGAAAATAAGGATATGACAGAGGAGGTCATAAGGCTGCGCGAGGAACTGCAAAAACAGCTTAACTTTATGGAAATGCTCAAGCAAATGGCGCAGATGTACGGCTATGACATATCTTCGCCGGCAAGCAACGCGCGCGAGGCGATTCAGTGGCTTTACTTTGCATATCTTGCCGCAATCAAGGAGCAGAACGGAGCGGCTATGTCGCTCGGCAGGACAAGCACGTTCATTGACATCTATATTGAACGCGACATCAATAGGGGCGTACTCACTGAGAGCGGTGCTCAGGAGCTGATAGACGATTTTGTTATGAAGCTGCGCATGGCTCGCCATCTTCGCACTCCCGAATACAATGAGCTGTTCGGCGGCGACCCTATGTGGATAACCGAGAGCATCGGTGGTATGACAAACGAGGGTAAAACTCTCGTCACGAAAAATTCGTACAGAATGCTCAATACGCTTTACACTCTCGGCTCGGCTCCGGAGCCCAATATGACTGTTCTCTGGTCGCAGGGCTTGCCCGAAAACTTTAAACGTTTTTGCGCCGAGGTTTCGGAGGACACCGACTCCATACAATATGAAAACGACGACGTTATGCGCCCGATTTACGGCGACGATTACGCCATAGCCTGCTGCGTTTCCGCTATGCAGGTAGGCAAGCAGATGCAGTTTTTCGGTGCGCGCTGCAACCTTGCAAAGCTTTTGCTTCTCGCATTAAACGGCGGATATGACAATGTTTACTGCGAAAAAATAGGCCCGCAGACTAACCCGATTGAGGGCGACAGGCTTGATTACGACGAGGTGGTTGAGAGATACAAGACTTACCTTAAATGGCTTTGCAGGCTTTATGTCAATACTATGAATGTAATCCATTTTATGCACGATAAGTATGCGTATGAGAAAATCCAAATGGCACTTCACGATACCGATGTGCACCGCTTTATGGCATTCGGCGTAGCGGGACTCTCGGTTGCCGCAGACTCTCTTTCGGCTATCAAGTACGCAAACGTTAAGCCCATACGTGACGAGAACGGATATATAGTCGATTTTGAGACGACAGGTGATTTCCCGAAGTACGGAAACGACGACGACCGTGTTGACAATATCGCAAAAGCATTGCTTGAGGACACAATAGCCGAGCTTCGCAAGACTCCGGCTTACAGAAACGCAGAGCATACGCTTTCGGCACTCACAATAACCTCCAATGTCGTATACGGCAAAAAGACAGGCTCCACGCCCGACGGGAGAAAGAAGGGCGAGCCGTTTGCTCCCGGTGCCAACCCCATGCATAATCGCGAAAAGAACGGCGCGCTCGCATCGCTCAACTCGGTTGCCAAGATGCCCTATTCACAGTGCCGCGACGGAATTTCAAATACGTTTTCAATCGTTCCAGCAGCACTCGGCAAAACGAGAGACGAGAGAACGGCAAATCTTGTGTCGATTCTTGACGGCTATTTTAAAAACGGTGCGCATCACCTGAACGTCAATGTTATGAACCGTGAAATGCTCGTTGAGGCTTATAATGACCCGACTAAATATCCCAATCTCACCATTCGTGTTTCGGGCTATGCGGTCAATTTCCATAAGCTCTCAAGGGAACAGCAGAGTGAGGTCATAAAGAGAACCTTCCACGAAACGATATAACAATCAAAAAATAAAAAAAGAACGACCCTTGACAGCCGGCTCGAAAACCGACGGCCAAGGGTCGTTTTTTATATCGGATAATTTTCGGCGACTCTATTTTTCGCTTTTGACATATTTTATTATTGCCATACCTGCCGCCGCGCCGTCGCCGACGGCTTTTGATACCTGCAAAAGACCGCCTGTGCAGTCGCCTGCCGCAAAAAGGCCGTTTACGTTCGTCATCATAGAATCGTTGACCCTGATTTTGCCGCCGATTGTCACCGCTCCTGCTTTTTGGGCGAGAGCTGCCGATGATGCCACTCCGTAGGCTACGAAAAGACCGTCGATTTTGACCTCGGTACCGTCGCGTAAAACGGCTTTTTCGATTTTTGCTTCACCCGTGAGAGTCGACAACGGTTCTTTAACAATTGTAAATTCCGAGGGAAATACTGCCGTCGGCTCTTCGCCGTTTGTGAACACGGTAACGCTTTTTGATGTTTTTGCGAGAATTTTGGCCTCGTGCAGAGCGTATTCGCCGGAGCCGAGAACGCCGACGTTTTTGTTTCTGTAAAAAAATGCGTCACAGACCGCGCAGTAGCTGACCCCTTTGCCTTCGAATTCGGTCAAGCCCTCTATATTAGGTGCGAGCCGTTTGCTGCCGGTCGCCAAAAGTACCGCCTTGCACCCGTGCTTTTTGTCGTCCGAGGTGACGACGGAGAACCCGCCGTCCTCATAATCAATCGACACCGCCTGCTTGTTCGTGAATTTCACTCCGAGCCTTTCGGCACCGTCAATTCCGCGTGTCAAAAGCTCTTTTCCGCTAATCGGTTCGGCAAAGCCGTAATAGTTTTCGATTTTTTCGGCTTTTGCGAGCGCACTGTCTCCTGCAGCTATCACTGTGGTTTCAAGACCGCTGCGAATTGTATACAACGCCGCCGAAATGCCGGCAGGGCCTGCTCCGATTATGATTACATCCGACATACAAAAGCTCTCCTTGCAAAATAAAATTAAACAAATTTTTAAACCTTATTATAGTTATATAATATCCGTTTTGTGCTGATTTTTCAAGAAAAACGGGTATTTTTCGGATATATGTGAGTTTTGTGTGCTATTGTGAATTTTTTTATAGTTTTTTTGACAATACAGATATAAAAGCTTATTGAAAAGCCTATCGTTTTGTGTTAGAATAACAATGTTGTATAAAAATATGGGAGGAAATCGAATGAAGTTAAAGGAACAGCTCAGTACTTTGGCTGACAACATTAAGACCTACTGGAGAAGGCCGCCCGAGGGCAAATATATGCCTTTTAAAGAGGTAGCGGCGTATTCTGTCGGCGGCATCGGTGCGTATTTCATCATAACTCTCGGTACCGCTTGTCTTCTTGCGACGGGTAACACTCTTATTTCGAGTACACTCGGCGTAAATCCGACGGATATGTATGTTCTTTATGTTATTGCAGTTCTTGCCAATATTCCGCTTACGGGAATCAGGGCAAATATTATTGATAACACAAGAAATAAAGCGGGTAAGTACAGACCCTACATAGTGTCAATGGGTATTCCGACCACAATAATCTGTGTGCTGATGGTGTGGTTCCCGTACGACAAGTTCGGTGCTTTGTTCGGTGAGGGAATGCTTTTCGGCGTAACAAGGGCATATTTTGTAAAGTGCACTTTGATACTTATTTTCAACCTGCTCTTGCATTTCTTCTATTATTTCTTCTATGACAGCTATGAGAATCTTATACACGTTCTCTCGCCGAATTCACAGGAGAGAGCCGATGTTGCGGCTATAAAGAGCGTCGTTTATTCACTCGCTCCGACCATAGTAAACCTTATTACACCGATTATAGCTCAGAATGTTTTCCACACGAATTCGACCGACATCCGTGTTTACAGACTTCTTTATCCGATAATCGGTATCGGCGGCATACTTCTTTGCATACTCGTTTATAAGAACACTCAGGAAAAGATAGTTCAGGCGAGAACGCACGTTATTCAAATCAAGTTCTCCGACGCTCTCAGAGAGGTTGCCGGCAACAAGTATTTCTGGATAATCTCCTTTGCCGGCTGGATAGGCTTCCTTGAGGCATCGTACGCAAATGTTCTCTATTGGCTTTATAACTACGGCGGAGTTTGTTCCGGTAACGTATACGGACTTGTTGTCACCATTTACGGCAACGCTTCGCTTTGGGGTATGATATTAGCTCCCATGTGCATCAGAAAATGGGGCAAAAAATTCGTGCTTGTTGTTACGAATATTATGAATATCATATTCATTCTTATGATGCTTCCGTTTACCTCTCAGATGAACGGCTCCACCATTTGGGCTATTATGGGCTGCCTTTACCTCAATGCGTTTATGGGTTCGTTTGCGCTTATTTTAAACCCCGCAATTCAGGCAGACATTCGTGATTATCAGCAGTATAAGAGCGGTGAGAGAATTGACGGTATGTTCTCGGCAGTTGCTACAATCGGTACCGTTATCGCACTTCTTACGAGTGCCGTTCTTCCCGTAGTATACAAGAGAGGCGGTATCACAACCGATAACGCTCTCGCCGTCACATCAAATCCCGACATTCTCGGCAGAATGCTCGGCGACGGCAAAACCGTAGGTGAAATACTCTCCGAACAGATGGCAAACGGCCAGAACAATTACAGCAACGCATATTCCGCACTTTACGACCCGAATATTCTCGAAAACTTATTGAAGGTGCTCATACTCTTCTCGGCTCTCGGTGCTCTTCTCAACGTCGTACCTTATTTCTGGTATGACTTTAACGAGAGAAAACAGAAGTCCGTGGTTAAGGTGCTCAAGGTACGCGCTATGTTTGAGGACTACAACAACGGCGCCATTGAGGATAAAGAGCTTGTAGAGGCTGTCGATATAATCAGAGAGTCAAGAGCTCTCGCCGCCGAAAAGCCCGTTGATGTCAGCAAAAAGTGGTACAAGGGCATCAGCGACAAGGCCGAAAAGAAGGCTCAGAAAAAGGCTTACAAGGCAGCTGTTCAGAAGAATGAGGACATTGAGATTGCCAAATTCGTATGCGAGGAGCTTGATAAGTTCTCGTCTAATCTTGTTAAGTATCAGCTCAAGACATATAAAAAGGTTTACGACGGCGGACTTGAAGGCCTTCGCAAAATCACTCTTGACGATATAAACAAGGAGCTTGCCGAGGCTAAGGCTCTTCCCAAGACCGACAGCGAAGAAAAGCAGATACGCAAGTTTGCGATTTCGGTTGCCAAGAAGAAAAAGTCAGCTTATAAGGCCATACATAAGTATTACGGCGACCCGTCAGTTAAGTTCGAGCGCCTTGACTTCTCCGTGCTTGAGAAGTACTTTGACCAAGAGGACGCTTGCGACGACAGACTCAAGACGCTTTATACCGAGCTTAGCGACGCCAAAAAGGCAGGCAACAGCGAAAAGGTTCAGATGCTTCGTGCAGATATCAAAAAGACTGCAAGCGAGCGCAAGCAGGCGCGCGATATGTCTAAGAAGGAAATGGATAGGCACGCATACTTTAACCGTGCCGCAAAGCCGTATCTTGACGCCGAACGCCTTATAAATCAGGAGAAGTACTATCAGCATTTCGGTGAGATAGAGGCTCTCTATGACGAGGCAAAAGAGCGTGAGGCAGAGGCTAAAAAGGCAAGAGACGCCGAGGTTGAAAGACTTAAGGCTGAGGACGCCGCATACAAGGCACAGAAAAAAGCCGAAAAGCTCGCTAAAAAAGGCAAGAAATAATAATCGGCAAACAAAATAAAACCGAATAAGCATAAAGCTGCCCTCCTTATCGCACGAAGCGACGTGGAGGGCAGCTTGTTTTATTGATTTTAAGGTTTTACAAAGCCGAGATTATGCATTTCCGGTTTGACTTTAAGCAGGGTAAAGAAGAGACAAAGGTTACGCGCTCGTTTTTATTTAAATGACAATCGGCTGTGCACCGAGAGGGAGGACAAAGCAAATCGCAAAAAAGCTCCCGAGAGAAATCGGGAGCTTAAAATATAAATGTGCGGTATACGGTGCGTCAAGCTTTTTTCCATGCGCCCCTTGAAATAAGAGCCAAAATCGGGAATATCTCAAGTCTGCCGGCGAGCATATCAAATATCAGCACAAGCTTTGAAAACGCGCTGTAAGAGCTGAAGTTTCCGGTGGGTCCGACTATCTCAAGACCGGGGCCGATGTTGTTGAAGCAAGAGAGCACAGCGGACAAATTTGTTACAAGCGGCTTATTGTCAATCGATATAAGCAGTATACTCAGAACAACCAAAATAAAATATGCGGCGAGATAAACGCTTGTGCCGTTGATAATTTTTTCGTCAACGGGTGTGCCGTCTACGTGTACAACCTGAACTCTTCTCGGGTGAAGTATCTTGTGAATGTTTCTGCGTAAATTTTTGAAAAGCAACAGAACTCTTGCGCACTTGAGACCGCCGCCGGTAGAGCCGGCGCACGCGCCTATGACCATAAGTGTAAGCAAAATGGTTTTTGAGAAGCTCGGCCATGTGTCAAAATCCGTAGTCGCAAAGCCCGTAGTCGTCATGATACTTGCTACCTGGAAGCAGGCGTGGCGAATTGTTTCGTGAATTGTCGGGTATATTTTACGGATGTCAATGGCTATCAGCGCAGCACTCATAATTGAAATTCCGAAGTAACAGCGAATCTCCTCATTTTTAAAGAGTGCCTTGAATTGGCGCATAATGAGCAAGTAATAGCAGTTGAAGTTTACGCCGAAGAGCATCATAAACACGGTGCAAACCCACTGTATATAAATGCTGTAACCCGCTATGCTGTCATTTTTGATTCCGAAGCCGCCTGTTCCTGCGGTGCCGAATGCCGTGCACAGCGCGTCAAAAAGAGGCATTTTTCCGGCGAGCAAAAACAATATATTCAAAAGAGTAAGTGCTATATACAGTACATACAGTATCATGGCGGTATCGCGCATTTTGGGTACGAGCTTGCCGACATCGGGGCCCGGACTTTCCGCCTTTAAAAGGTGCAGCCGCGAGCCGCCCGATTTTGAATTTGACGGGACAATGGCAAGCAAAAATACAAGCACACCCATTCCGCCGAGCCAATGGCTGAAGCTTCGCCAATATAAAATTCCGCGTGATAAGTCCTCAACAACGGGCACTATTGACGCACCGGTCGTTGTAAAACCCGAAACCATCTCAAAAAACGCGTCGATGTAAAACGGTATTTCGCCGGATATAAAAAAGGGCAGTGCACCGAAAAGACTTAAAAAAATCCAACTGAGGCCAACGCAAACTATGCCCTCCTGAGCGTAAAAGCCGCGCTTTGCTTTGCGGCAGATAAGCCACAAAAATGCGGATACCGCTATCAGTATGCCTATTGTATATAAAAAGGCCTTTGCCGCGTCATCGACTCCGTCATATACGCTTATAAACAGCGGCGGAAGCATAAAAAACGCTTCGAGTGCCAATATTTCCGCAAAAATACGGCCCATCATTTTATAGTTCATAAAGCACTTTTACCCCATTAAATAAATATGTCGTTAAGCTGTCGCACCACATCTCCGCTGCTTGTGACAATAATGATGCCGTCACCTTTTTTAAACGAAGAATTACCGTTGGGTATTTCAATTTTGCCGCCGTGCGTTATACAGACAACAAGGACGTTTTTGCGAATTTTTATATCCTTAAGAGCTTCTCCGCAATGCTTTGTCTGCTCGTCAACTCGGAATTCTATAGCCTGCGCCTGACCGTCCGCGATAAAGTGAACGGCGATTGCCGCACCGCTTTGATTTTGTATGGCTCTGACATAGCGTACTATTGAGTTGCAGCACAGCTCCTTGGGACAGATGATGCTGCCGAGCGAAATGTTTGAAGGAATACTGCCGCTGTCTATTCGGCTGAGCTTTGTTATTGTCTGCGGAACACCCACATTGTTGGCATAGAGCGAAATTATCATATTCATTTCGTCAAGCCCGGTGGCGGTAACAACCGCCTCGCAGTCGGCCAGCCCCTCACTGTTGAGAAGATTTTGATCGCTCGCGTCGCCGTGGATTATATTCGTTGTCGGCAGAAGCGAGGCAAGCTCAACACAGCGTTTTTCGTCTTTCTCTATAAGAGTTACCGAAACGCTGCTTTTTTCAAGACGCTTTGCAAGATAATAGCTGATTTTTCCGCCGCCGCAGATAAGTATGTTTTTGGTTTTTTTCGGCGTCATACCGAGACTCTTCAAAAGCATTGAGAGGTTGTCTACAGATGCCGTGACAAATATTCTGTCGCCGTCCTGTAAAACGAAATCGCCGTTGGGTGCGAGTGCTTCACCGTTTCTGATTACCGCACAAACAAGTACGTTACACTTTGTCTGCGCTGGCAGGGAGCTCAGAGGAATGTTGCAGAGCTTGCTGTCGCTTTTGACGCGCAGCTCAACTATATCGACACGCCCCTTAGCAAAGGTGTCATGCTTTAAAAATCCCGGGTATCTGAGAAGCTTTTCTATGGCACTTGACGCCTGTTTTTCGGGGTTTACGGTCATGGACAGCGCATACATATCGCGCATATCATAGATTTGACTGCTGTATTCGGGGTTGCGGATTCGCGCTATTGTGTGCAGGTTCTTGTTAAGTCCGTGAGCGGTAATACAGCACAAAAGATTTACCTCGTCCGCGCTTGTGGCGGCTATTATGAGGTCGGTGTCTGTAATTCCCGCCTTTAGCAGCGTGTCTTTGGTGGCACAGTTGCCGTGTACGGTCATTATGTCGAATTGCTCCATGCTTGAGCTCAAAACATCCTTGTTTGAGTCTATAAGAGTAATGTCATATCCCTCTGCGGTCAGCTGGCGTGTAAGCGTGGCACCGACCTTACCGTCACCTGCAACAATAATCTTCAATTACAATTCCCCCAAAAAATCATATATAACCACATATAATATAGCATAAAAAAAGTAAAAGTCAATGAATAAAAAGGCACAGTAAGAGCGGCATAAATGCCGACGGCAGCAGGTTTGCAACCTTTATTTTTGTGACCTTCATTGTGTTGGGAGCTATGGCTATTATAAGCACGGAGCCGACGCACGACATCTCGTTTACCATACTGTCGGAGAGAAATGACGAGAGAAGGCCGGTGCCGAGCGTCAAAATCGCTTCGTAGACAAAAACTATAATTCCGGAGAAGAAACAGCCTATTCCGAATGTGGTAGTCATTATCATCACAAAAAAGCAGTCGCGCAGAGCTTTTGCATAGTATGTTGAAAAACTGCCCTGCATACCGGCTTCAATCGCGCCGACTATTGCCATAGCTCCGACGCAGGTGAAAAGCGTAGCATTTACAAAGCCCTCGCCGAACGACGAATTTTCGGTGTTGCGGCTCAGCTTCTTTTGCAAAAAGTCGCCGAATTTGTTTAAATGCCTGTCAATGTCAATGAGCTCGCCTATTATTGTTCCTATCGCGAGCGACAGGGCGGCAATCAATGTATTTTCGCCTTTAAACGAACCCTTGATTCCTATGTAGAGCACGCACAGCGACAGCGCATAGTTAAGACTTTTTTGCACGCGTTCGGGAATACCCTTTTTAAACAGCAGCCCTAAAAGAGAAACTAAAAAAACAGCTACGCAGTTTACTGCTGCGCCTATGAGCTTCATTTTTTCACCTTATTTGTTGCCGTGCCGCGCCGAAACCGACGAAATGTCGCAGTGACGGGCACTCTGTACCTTAACTCTAATTACGACGGCCATAATAACGCAAAAACCGCCGTGTATTAATAATAAGGCCGAGCGTTCATAAGGAAGTATCGGTTTCGCATAAAAATGTACGGCTGTGAAGCCGCGAAGCAAAACTGCCTTATAAACGCTCGGCCGAGGCGTGTGGATTTTTAATTTTTTCACGCTGTGTTTCGTAATTTGAAAATCGGCAGGGAAATTACGGCGACAACGCCGCAACTGTTCCGTCCGCCGCCGCAGTCGTAAGCTGACGAAATGCCTTTGTGCGGCAGTCGCCTGCGGCGTAAATTCCGTCCGTGCTTGTTTTACAGCTCTCGTCCGCCTTGATGTATCCGTTTTCGTCAAGCTCTGTGACCTCGGCAAATATTTCGTTTTGCGGCTCTTTGCCTATTGCGACAAAGAGCCCGTCAAGCGGAAGAACCGTTTCTTCACCACTTAGATTATTTTTAACTAAAACGCTTTCGAGCCTCGTCTTGCCGTTTATCTTTTTTATTTCGCTGTTTAACAAAAACTCGATGTTATGAAAGGACTTTAACTCTTCACAGAGCCTTTGTTCGCCGCGAAATTCATTCCGTCTGTGAATCACATATACCTTTTTGCAAAGCTCTGCCAGCAGTCTTGCGCTTTGCAGAGCCGAGCTGCCGCCGCCGACCGCGGCAACCGTTTTACTTTTGAAAAATGCACCGTCGCAAACCGCGCAGTATGAAATGCCTCTGCCCAAAAGCTCACGTTCGTTTTCAAGATAAAGCGGACGCGGTCTTGTACCGACCGCAATTATAATTTTATCGCATTGAGTTTTTTCGCCGTCAGCAGAAATAACATATTTGTCCTCACCCTCAAGCTTAATTGCGGCTGCTCTTTTTTTAATAAGCTCTGCGCCGAGCTTTAACGCCTGCTTTAACAGCCTGTCAGAAAATTCGTCACCGCTGATTTCGCAAAAGCCCGGGTAATTTTCTATTCTCGGCGAATCGACTATCTGACCGCCGAATATTCCGCTTTCAAAAACCGCGACACTCTTATTTTGGCGAGCGGTGTAAATTGCCGCGGTAAGACCTGCCGTTCCGCCGCCGATTATAATTGTATTGTATTTTTTCGGCATAAAAATCCCCCCGTTTTCGTCTGTCATAATGAGTTTGCCGCGAAATTGCGGTTTTATCCGAAACCGTGGGGGGAAAGTATTATTTAATTGTACCGTATATAAGCTTTTTCTTTTCGGGCGGATTGTCGGCTATTTTAATTGCATTTAAATACAGCTTTTCGGCACTGTCGGCTCTTGCTTCGCAGGAGGTGTAAAGCGTTGCCAGAGCGTCGCCCTTATTAACTCTTTCGCCGGTCTTTTTGCGGAGTACAATTCCCGCAGCCATATCGATTTTGTCGTCCTTTTTCTCTCTGCCTGCGCCGAGTATCACGGCGGCTTCGCCTATCTTTCCGGTGTCTGCCGAAAAGATGTATCCGTCGCACGGCGATAATATGTCGCGAACGCATTTGTCTTTTTTGAAGAGGCTTGTATCATTTATATAATCGACGTCTCCGCCCTGAGCCTCAACAAGCTCACGGAATTTATCAAAGGCTCTGCCGCTGTCGAGCGCATTTGTCGCTTCTATAATACACTCGTCTATGTCCCTTCGGAATGAGAGTGACAGCATATTTGCGGCGAGATAAACAGATAATTCGCGAAGGCTCTTGTCACCGTTACCGCGTAAAATGTCGACTGCCTCGATAACCTCAAGCGCATTTCCGACATTTCTGCCGAGCGGCTCGTCCATATTTGTTATAACGGCTATGATGTTTCTGCCGCAGCTTTTGCCTATGCCGACCATTGTTTCTGCGAGAGCCGCGGCGTCCTTTTCGTTTTTCATAAATGCGCCGCTTCCGCATTTCACATCGAGAACTATATTTTTGTCGCCTGCCGCAAGCTTTTTGCTCATAATGCTCGCAGAGATAAGAGCCCTGTCATCCACGGTGGCTGTTACATCGCGAAGTGCGTAAAGCTTTTTGTCGGCAGGTGCGAGATTTCCGGTCTGACCTATCAGAGAAATTCCGATTTTGTTTACCTGTTTAAAAAAGCTGTCGCTTGCCATTGCTGTGTTGTAGCCGGGAATAGACTCCAGCTTATCAACCGTACCGCCCGTGTGGCCGAGACCTCTGCCGCTCATTTTGGCAACCTTCAGACCGCAGCCGGCGGCAATGGGAGCGACTATAAGTGAGGTTTTATCACCGACGCCGCCGGTTGAGTGCTTATCGCAGGACACACCGTCTATTTTGCTCATATCGTTCATATCGCCCGACTGCGCCATACATAAGGTGAGATTTGATATTTCGCTGTCACTCATACCCTTAAGGCATATGGCCATAAGCAGCGCCGAAGCTTGATAGTCCGGTACCGAGCCGTCCGTAAATCCGTCGATAAAGAACTTGATTTCGTCAAAGGACAGCTCTTTCCCGTGCTTCTTGTTATCGATGATGTCATACATTCTCATTTCGCCACGACCTTTCTTTTAATTTGATTGCTTTGTTGCCTTGCGGCAATGCAGAAAAGCAAAAGCAGGGGAAAATAAAAGCTGCCGAAAAGGATTAGGCCCTGCTCCGACAGCTTTATGTGTGAAATATTAGAATCCGCGTGAGCTTCCTCCGCCGGAGAAGCCGCCGCCTCCGCCCGAAAATCCTCCCGAGGACGAGCCTCCCGAGAACCCTCCGGATGAATGTCCGCCGAAGCCGCCTCCGTAAAAGCCGCCGTCGCCGTGATGATCGCCGCCGCCGTGATAAATTGCTTTGCGAATTATGCGGCCGGGTAAAATCAAGGTAATCAGTACCAGAACCGTTATTATAATTATAACGGCGAGGTCGATTTTTTCGTCCCCGAAACCTGATGAGGAGTAATCGCCGATGTCCGTGTCGTCAATGCTCGTATATCCCTCTACTCCGTATTCGGAATAAACCTCCTCGACGAGCTTTTTGTAGCACTCGCGAAGACCCGTGGAATAGTTGCTGTTTTTGAGGTACGGAACTGCATAGGAATCGAGAATTCGTCCCGATTTACCGTCGGTGAGAGAGCCCTCAAGACCCTTTCCGACTTCAATTCGCACCTGTCTGTCGCCCGTGGATAACAGCAGCAATACGCCGGAATCATCGTCCTTATCGCCTATGCCCCATTCTCGCGCAAGTCCTATCGAATAGCTTTCAATATCTCTGCCGCCGAGGCTTTGAACCGTGACAACTACTACCTGCGCCTTTGTCTTTTTGTACAGCTCCTCGCCGAGAGCTTGTATGGTGCTTTTGTCCTCATCGGTGAGACACGAGGCAAAATCGTTGACGAAAAAGTCGCTTGTGGGAGACGGGTAATCGTCTCTAGATTGTGTGGTCATTTTGTTGTCATCGGTAAAGCTTGGGGCGAAAAAACTGCTTGCCGGCAACGGATGCTCGCTTATTGCGGCTGCCGGCAGAGCCGTCAGCAAAACAATCAAAAGCGAAACAAGCAGTGCGCCTGCACCTATCGTCTTTTTCATGGCTTATTTACCGAAATCCACAGCGGGAACAGTTGCAGCTTCGGCTGTTGCGGTGAAATAATCCGCCTTTTCAAAATGGAAGAGTCCCGCAATTATCGATGCGGGGAACGATTGAATTTTTGTATTGTATTCCTTTGCGGCGTTGTTATAGTCCTGACGCGCAACGGAAATACGGTTTTCGGTGCCTGCAAGCTCATCCTGAAGATTTATAAAATTCTCATTTGCCTTGAGATCGGGATAGCTTTCGGCTATCGCCAAAAGTCGTGATACGGCACTGTCAAGCTGACTCTGAGCACTGTTCAGCTCATCAACCGTCTTGGCACCCGAAAGTGCCGTGCGAGCGTCCGCAACTGCCGTAAAAACGTCCTCCTCATGAGAAGCGTAGCCCTTTACGGTGTTTACAAGGTTTGGTATAAGGTCCGCGCGGCGCTGAAGCTGTGTTTCAACCACGGACTGCGCGCTCGTCACGTTTTCACGCAGCTTTACAAGATTGTTGTAGCTGCCGGCAATGCTGCCGATAAGTGCAATGACTATAACGGCAACAATGATTCCTACTGTAAGACTCTTTTTGTTTTTCATGGTGTTACCTCCTTTTTCGGGGGAGAAATATCAGTCGTCAAAACCGTTCGGATTGTTTTTTTGCCAACGCCATGAATCCTCGCACATTTCCTCGAGGTCGCGTTTTGCCTCCCAACCGAGCTCTTTTTTAGCCTTTGACGGGTCGGAGTAGCAGGTAGCTATATCACCGTCACGGCGAGGAGCGATTTTATAATTGATTTTAACGCCTGTGGCTTTTTCAAATGCTTTAACTATATCTAAAACGCTGTAACCCTTGCCTGTGCCGAGATTATAAATCCTTACGCCGCCGTTTGAGGATTTCAGCTGCTCTACGGCTTTTACGTGACCGAGAGCCAGGTCAACCACGTGGATGTAATCGCGAACACCCGTTCCGTCGCGGGTGGGGTAGTCGTTGCCGTAAATCGAGAGGCAGTCAAGCTTGCCTATTGCAACCTGTGTTATATACGGCATAAGATTGTTCGGGATTCCGTTGGGGTTTTCACCTATGAGGCCGCTCTTGTGAGCACCTATCGGGTTAAAGTAGCGAAGCAGCGTAACATCCCAGCTGTTGTCTGCTTTATAGAGATCCTCGAGGATTATCTCTATCATATACTTTGTGGTACCGTAGGGATTGGTTGTACCGCCGGTTTTCATATCCTCTGTGAGCGGCGAAACATTGTTCATACCGTAGACGGTAGCGGAGGAGGAAAATACGATTTTTTTGCAGCCGTTGTCTCTCATAACCTCGCAGAGCGCAAGAGTTCCGCCGATGTTGTTATCGTAGTACTCAAGCGGCTTGTGGCAGGATTCGCCTACCGCTTTGAGGCCTGCAAAATGTATGACGGCGTCTATTTTATTTTCCTTAAAGACGGAGTCAAGCTTCTTTTTGTCGCGAACGTCGCACTCATAAAACTTAACCTTTTTTCCGACTATTTCCTCAACGCGCTCAAGTGCCTTGGGGCTTGCGTTGTAGTAGTTATCAACCACTATCGGTTCATATCCTGCGTTAATAAGCTCTATGCAGGTATGGGTGCCTATAAATCCGGCACCGCCGGTTACTAATATTGCCATTTAAAATGTCCCCCTTGATAATATATACAAAATATGACGGCTTAAAAAGTGTTATGAAAGATTTGTTCCGGGATAGTATTTTGCGAGTATCTGCGCGTAGGTCGAGCCGTCGGCCGCCATTTTGTTTGCACCGGCAAGGCTCATACCGACACCGAAACCGCTGCCGTATGAGGTTATCTTAAAGGTGTCGCCGGAAGAGGTGTAGGATACGGCAAAGCAGTATGACGGAATCTTGTTTTCGAGAAGCTCACAGGCGAATTTATATCCACTTATTTCCTTACCGCCTACGTTTACGGTTTCGACGTATCCTACTCCCGTGCTTATGGCGCCGTCGTGCTTTGTAACCTTTACCCAGTCCTTGGCGGAGCCGGAGAGATTTATCGAGCTGTCAAATTTATTTGCAAGCTCCTTTAATTCACCGGATGTCAGAGTAATCTCCGTTTTGTAGCCGTCTGCGTTTTTATCGGATGCGCTGTCTACCGTTTTAAGGTAGGGGAAGGAATTCCCGAAAACAACGTCTGCCGAGGTGGTTTTGCCTGCCGACAGCTTAAATGTGGGAGTGAATGCCGGTTGACCGTTATATACGACATATTCGCCGAATACCTCCGAAACGGCATTCAGTATGTTGTCGCTCACCGTTTCTGCGGCATTAAGACCGCTCACGTTAAAGTTTGTGTTGCGGTATTTCAAATATGTATAAACGGCAACTGCATCTGCCTTAATGGCTTCGGAATTGTAGCTGTCGTCCACATCCGCGGCCACAATTTTTGCGAGTGCCTTTTTTGCCTCCGTTTTTACGCCGTTGAGCACGATGTATTCAGGGAGAGCGTTTGCGTTTGCCGCATCGTCACCCTGAGAAGCGGTGCTTGCGGCGTCCTCGGCCGCTCTCGCAAGGTCGTCCTTGTCAATTCCGTTAACCGCTTCATTGCGCATAAAAACAGAGAGCGGAACCGTATCCTTGGATATTTCCGGGGGAACGGTCGTTTCCTCGGAAGTCGTTTCGGGCGCGGTGTTTGCGAGCGCCTCGGCGGCTTTTTTGTCTCTTTGATATTTCACAAGGAAAAATGTGCCTGCCGCAACGGCAAGAGCGAGAATTATTACAAGTATTGAAACAAGGACTTTTTTCCCTTTGCCGGGAGTTTTTTCGGCTTCGGGCTCTGCTGCGGCTTCGCCGGAAATCTCTATGCCGACGGAGCTTTCCCCGGAGGCCTTTTCGCCGATAAGCTCTATAAGCTCCTCTGCGGCGTCTCTTATGAAGCTTTCATCCTTTTCATCGGGCTCGCGGTAGAGCTTTCTGACTATTGCGGAGCTCTCGCCTGCGACGGCAATGCATATGTAAGAACAGCCGTCCGTATTGCAAATATCCGAAATGCACGCGCCGAAATCCGCAGAGGCAAGCTCCTTTGCCGATTTTGCCATCTGTGCGGTGTAATCGGTGACATTGAAGTCACCCTTGTCCTCGACATGCGGTGTAAATGTGAAGAACTCGAAAAAGTCGGGTGAAACAGAACCAAAGGATTTTACATATTCGGAATTTTGATTGCCGTTCACCGCAACACGGCTGCCGCTCTCGCGAAGAATATTTACGGTTTTGGAAGTGACTTCCCCTACACTCTCGGGAAGCGCGGGAGGCGTCTGCGCGGCTTTTTCGGGAGCCGGTGCCTCTTGCCTTTTTTGCGGAACAGACGGCTTTACCGTTGTGTTTTTCGGGGCGTAAGCCTCCTCGCGAACAGCTATGGTCTCGCCGCTCGTGAGATACGGAATAACACCGTTGCGAAGCACCGTGTCAAGGCGTACATCGTCAAGAGGCAAATACATTATCTGTTGATGTCCTTTAGAAATGACAAAGCCGGAATTTACTCCGTCGCGGGTTAAAAACGGGACGGCACCCTTCGGCATCTGCGATTGAAGCAGCTTTTGCGACTCGGGAATTTCCGCGGCGCGTCCGAGTGCTTTTTTGACCGTCGGATTTTCCTCAATGTCAAGAGAGAGTGCCTTTGTAAGCAGCGTCTTTGTTCTGACATATATCTTCGGGTCAACGGCAATAACTATAAGCTCGGAGTCCGCGAGAGCTTTGCCGAGCGACGGGAACATCTCCTTGAGAGAAGAAAATCTCTTGAAGGACACGTCATCGTCGGTAAAGGCGTTAAGACTGCCGGAAATTTTGATTTGAAGCTTAGTAGCCGGAATGTCGTCACTCGAAATAAGTGAAAACAATTTCAAATTCATATCCTTGTCCATCCTTGTTTATAAATGTGTATTAAAAACCGATTATTCGGCGGGCTGCCATTTTTCCGCCGAAGCAAAGGGGTTCTTTTGACCTTTTTTATCATACCATACCTGCGGATAGCGCGGATTTTCGTTGACCGTGACGAGCGAAGTGTCTACATTTTCGCTTTCGCCGTCGCGCAGAAGTCTGCCGACAACCACAAGTCTTGCGTTTGAAAATTCGTAGCTGCAGGTGGATAGTGTAATAAGCTTATCCGTATAGTCTACGCTGACGCCTGTCGAATAAAGCTTTCTCTCGTCTATTGCCGCTATAAATGCGTCAAAGTTTTCCTTTGTCGGGAATTTGGGCGTGTTGTAGTAAAAGAGGTAGCCGTTATCCTGCTCGGGCGCGCTGCCTGCTATAAAGGCGGCATAGATTTTAAATTTGTAGGTCTTAAACAGAGTGTCGTATTCTATAATCGGCGACTCCTTAAAGCCGTCGGGCTTCTTGTATTTGTCAAGCTCGGCAAATACAAGGCCGTCGCTCATGTGATGACCGTAAATTACAGTGTTCTGGCTGAGATATTTCGGGTCACAGCGGAAATCGAGGAACGGGCAGCCGTAACGGCTGTAATTGCCGTAGAAATCCTGCTTGAGGTACTCGTCGTTATCCTCGGCCTGCACAACCTGGACGTCGATTGCCGTATTCGGAACGCGAATCCAACCGACAAGGTCGTTGTTTATGGCATAGAGATAAGCGTATTTCGGCATCATACCCTGAGGCAGAGTGACGTTTGGATATTTGGCAAAAAATTCCGCCCACGCATCTTCGTCGGTAAGATTTGAATCGGCGTCGATAACCTGGCCTTTAATGTTAGCGTTTTGCTTGTTGGCGCTGTTTTTCTGACCCATCAGTACGCCGAACCAAACAGCGCAGCCGATAAGCGTGAAAACAGAGACGTCCATTATTACCTTTCTGATTATCTCGGAAACCTTGTCATGCTTATTCGGGAAGAACGCCGCAAGACCGCTCTTGAACATCTCACCGAAGGTCTTGACGGGTTTTTCATCTTCTTCCGGTTTTTCTTCCTTCTGCTCATCCTCGGGCTTTTCTTCCGGCTTTTCTTCCGGCTTTTCTTCCGGCTTTTTATCCTTGGATGGGCGAACTATTGCGATGTTTTCTGCGGGAGCTTTTTCCTCCTCGCGAGGCTTCTGATATTGATTTGTAATATCGATGAAGTGGTTATCGTCGCCGGAATATTTGTTTCTTCTCGACGTCTGCTCGGTTTCATTTTGAGAGTTGTCGTTTATGGCAGACAAAATATCATTGTAGATTCTGTCGGTGTTTTTATCGATAACCTCGTTTTTCTTTTCGCTTTCGTCTTTTGACTTCGCATTTAAGTTTTGCGGCTCCGCTTTTTCGGTGCGAGACTGCTCTGTTTCGGCCGGCTGAGCGTTATTCGGCTCAGGCTGTGACTTATCCTTCGACTCGTCACCGAGGGCAGAGAGTAAATCGTTTATCTCGCTGTCGGGTTTTTCGTCTTTTGCGGTTTCGTGGTTTACCTTATTTTTAAGCTCTTCAAATGATAAAAGCTCGTTGTCGTTGTTTTTCTTGTCCTTGCTTTTGCTCATTTAAGCTCTCACTCCTTTCGGATACCATCTTTCGGCGTTTTTATATGGATTTGCTTTTTTATATTTGTCATACCATATCTGCGGATAGCGCGGATTTTCGTTTACCGTCGCAAGCGAGGTGTCAACCTCTTCGCTTTCACCGTCTCGTATGAGCCGTGCAACCAAAACACAACGGGCGTTTGTCTCGCCGCGGCGCGTTGAAATATCCATATCGCGCGTGCAGGTCGAGAGGGTGAGTATTTTGTCGTCGGTATTTACGTCTATTCCCGTCGAATAGAGCGAGCGTGACGCAATCTCGTCAAAGTACTCCGCGTAGTTTTCGCCGCTCATAAACGGGTATATGTAATTGAAAACATAGCCGTTGTCGTCCTTTTCATCCGCGTTTGTCAAAAAGACGGCTATGACTTTCCATTTGTAATCGTGATAGATAGTGTTAAACTCAATTACGGGATTTTCTTTCCAAAATTCGATGTCCTTGTATTTTTCAACGTCCGAGAACATGGTGGAATCGAGGTAATTGTGACCGTAAATAATGGTGTTTGTGTCAAATTCGCCGTCGGTTATCGTGTTGCGGTAATCGACAAACGGAGTTCCGCGGCGCTCGTAGTTGCCGTAGAAGCTGCGCCTTAAATAGTAATTGTTGTCGGAGCCGTGCACAACGGGATGATTTACAGTTGTACCGGGAATTTTTATCCAGCCGACAAGATCGGGATTTACGGAATACGCCTTTTTGTATTTTTCCTGAATGCCGTCCGGGAAAACCGTGTCTCCGTAATCGTACTCGGGCACGTCAAACTGCGGATTTGCAAGGCTTGCTATTTCCGCCGCCTCTTTTTTGCTCTTTATTATATCAACGCCGTATTTCACACAGAAGGTTCCGGAGACTATCAAAACAATTATTGATATAAAGAGTATAAATTTGCTGCCCTTGCCCATAGGCTTCTTTTTTTGTTTCTTTTTGCCGCCTTTTTTCTGCGGAACGGTGTTTTCGGTGATGACATTATCGTCGTTCATCGTATTGCCTCCATAATCATTTCGAGAGCGGTATCCGCGCTGATGTTGCGGTTTTGCTCCCTGACGTCGCCGGTAAAATTGTTTAGATGCTTTTTAACTATTGTGCTTTTACCGTCGGAAACGGCTATATAAACAAGGCCCACGGGCTTATTTGTATCGTCCGAAGACGGTCCCGCTATACCCGTAACGGCAACTGCTATATCGGCCTTTGTAAGAGACAAAACGCCCTTTACCATTTCACGCGCGGTTTCGCGGCTTACGGCACCGTATTTTTTCAGGGTTTCCGGGGAAACGCCGAGCACATTTTCTTTGAAACGGTTTGAATAACAGACAACGCCGCCCTCGAATACCTCGGAGGAGCCGGATACGTCGGTAATGCGTTTTGAAATGAGTCCGCCGGTACAGCTCTCTGCCGTGGCAAGCTTAAGTTTTTTACTTTTGAGAAGTTCTACCGTCTGCTTTTCAATACTCATAATTTTTTCCTTTAAAATGTGATAAGCTCCTGCTTTACGCCCTCGACCGCACGGCTTATAAGCGCGTCGCTGTCAAGCGATAATTCGGCTTTTTCGATTTCTTCGGGCTTCGGGTGAAGACGCGGATGCTTCGGTGTAAATACCGTACAGCAATCCTCAAACGGTCTTATCGAAATATCAAATGTGTCTATCTTTCTTGAAATAACGACTATTTCGTTCTTATCCATACCTACAAGCGGGCGAAGCACCGGTAAGCGCGAAACGCTGTCGGTAGACATCATCGCCGTAAGAGTTTGGCTTGCCACCTGACCTACGCTCTCTCCCGTGACAATAGCCTCGCAGCCCTCTTTTTCGGCAAGGATATTTGATATGCGCATCATATAACGTCTCATAATGAGGGTGAAAAGCTCCTCGGGACATTTATCGCGTATGTTTTCCTGTATCTCGGTGAACGGCACGGTTATAAGCTTGATTGTGCCGCTGTACTTTGCTACTTTAGCGAGAAGGTCGTGAACCTTCATTTCGGACATGGGCGATGTGAACGGGGGAGAGGCGAAATGTACGGCATTTAAAACAACTCCGCGTTTTGCCATCATCCAGCCTGCAACGGGGCTGTCGATTCCTCCCGAGATAAGAAGTGCCGCTTTGCCGCCCGTGCCGACGGGCATACCGCCTGCGCCCTTTTTCTGGTCGCCGTGAATGTAAGCTGCGTTTTCGCGGATTTCTATTACTATGGTTAAATCGGGATTTTTAACATCGACTCTGATGTGCGGAAAAGCGTTTAAAACCGCCTCGCCGACATCACAGCATATTTCCGGTGATTTTAAGGGGAAGGTCTTGTCTGCGCGTTTTGCCTCCACCTTAAAGGTTGAAGCGTTTTTAAGAGCCTCGCTTAAATACACGGGAGTCGTTTTGAGGATTACATCCATATCCTTTTCGACTGCGGCGGCGCGCTCATAGCCTGCAATGCCGAATATGCGTGAAATTTGATCCTCTGCCTCTTCTATATCAAAGCTTTCGTCAAAAGGCTCTACGGTTATTGTTGACTGTGAGCGGATTACCTTGAATTTTCCGAGCGACTGAAGACGCCTTTTGATATTTTTTGCGAGCGTTGACTCAAATGACGAGCGGTTAAGGCCCTTAAGCGCAAGCTCTCCGTTTTTTATAAGTATTATTTCTTTCATATTGCTGTTTCTTTATCCTTTGTGTTTTCTGAGTTTTTCGACAGCGATTTTTATGACATCGGCACAGCGGTCAATTTCATCAATCGAGGTGTCACTTGAAAGGCTTATCCGTATGGCGGAATCTATTCTGTCGGGCGGAAGCCCCATGTTTTGCAGCACATTGCTCCTGTGCCCCTTGGAGCAAGCCGAGCCTGCCGAAATGTATACGCCGTTCATCGAAAAGAAGTTTACCGATACCTGAGACGGTATTTCGTCTATGGAAATATTGATAATGTACGGCAGGGCGTTTTCGGGGGAATTTATATGTACTCCGGGAATTTCTTTTATCCGCTCTCTCAGACGGAGATTGAGCTTTGCTACATACTTAAGATTTTTTTCGACGCTTCCGCAGTTTTCAACAGCGGCGGCAAAGCCTGCTATCGCCGGCATACCCTGAGTTCCCGAGCACATATTGTTCTCCTGACCGCCGCCGAGAATATACGGGTTTATATGCACGTTTTTATTTATATAAAGCGCTCCCACGCCCTTGGGACCGTGAACCTTGTGTGCGCTGACGCTCATAAGGTCTATTCCGCAGCTTTTGGGACAGAGCGGAATTTTCATATAGCCCTGCACGTCGTCAACGTGCAGAAGAGCGGGAGAATTTTTGCTCTTTATGATTTTTTTGAGATTTTCTGTGGGCATCACAGAGCCGACTTCGTTGTTGACGGCCATTACAGATACCAAAATCGTATTTTCGTCTATGGCGTTTTCGAAGTCCTTTAAGCTTATATTGCCGTCGCTTTGCGGCTGTACTCTCACTACCTCAAAGCCGCTTCCCTCGAGGCGTTCCATACATTTTTCAACGCTCGGATGCTCTAAAGCCGTAGTGACTATTTTCTTGCCGAGTCGCTTTTTTGCGCCGACTGCACCGAATATCGCGGTGTTATTTGACACGGTGCCGCAGGGGGTGAAATATATTTCATCGGGGCTCGCTTTTAAGCTTGCGGCAATCGTACCGCGGCTCTTTTCGAGAAGCATATATGCGTCAACGCCTTTTTGATGAAGCGAAGACGGATTTCCGTAAAGCTCGGTCAGTGCGGAAATTTCTGCGTCCACAGCGGCCTTACAGGGCTTTGTGGTTGCGCTGTTGTCAAGATAACATTCCATTTTGACCGCTCCTTTAATTCAAACTTAATCAGTATATTATTATACACTATAAGGTGCGGTTTGGCAAATAAATAAGCGGCTTTTTTCAAGTATATTTATGTTTTTTTTGCGAAAAATATCGCAGAGGTGAAATTTATGGAAAAGAAGATGAAAAGACGCTCCTATGTGCGCGTTGTATCCTTTGTCGCAGCACTTGCGGCGGTGCTTGTCACAGCGTCGATATGCGGCAATGTGCGCGCGTCAAAATACAAAAGACAGATTACTTTGTCGCAGCAGAGAGCTCTTACAGAGCTTGACGGAAGACTGCGTGAAATAGGTACAAGCCTCAAAAAAGGGGTGTATTCAAGCACTCCGCCGATGCTGAGCGGTATGGCGTCGGAGCTGTCAAGAGAGACTCTTGCGGCAAAAAGCTCGCTTTCCGTGCTTCCGCTTGAAAATACAAATCTCGAAAACACATATAAATTTTTATCGCAGGTCGGCGATTTCACCGAGACCTTAAACCGCAAGGTTGCCTCAGGCGAAAGCATCTCCGACGAGGAACGTGAAAATCTCCGCTCCCTTATCACGTTTTGCGATGCGCTGTCGGGAGAGGTTTCAAATATACGCGCGGATATGTTCGACGGAAGCTTCAGCTTTTCACAAAAAAGCGGCGAGCTTGCCTTAACGGGTGAAAAGACGGAATATCTTGCAGGCGATATGGAGGACGCACAGCAGTCCCTGAGCGATTATCCCACGCTTATTTATGACGGTCCGTTTTCCGACCATATTATGTCGGCTCAGCCGAAAATGACGAGCGGAGCAAAAGAAATATCAAAGGAAACCGCCCTTGATGCGGCAGCTGCCTTTCTCGGCTGCGACAAAAATGAAATATCGTTTTTAAGCGAAGAGTCGGGAAATGTGCCTGCGTATTGTTTTTCTCATAATAATAAGACGGTTGCCGTAACCAAAAGCGGCGGATATGTTATATATATGCTCGATTCGTCCTTTGCAGGCGAAGCGAAGCTGAAAACAGCCGATGCGCTGAAAAAGGCTTCCGAATTTTTATCGTCTCACGGCTATGCCGATATGAAGGAGAGCTATTACAGCACGTCGGACGGGGTCTGCACCGTAAATTATGCCTACAAAAAGGACGGTGTTATTTATTATCCCGATCTCATAAAGGTAGGCGTAAATCTCGAAACGGGTGATATTGCGTCATTTGACGCAAAGGGCTATATTATGAATCATACCGAGCGCAATTTAAGCTCCGACATTTTGTCACAGGCGGAGGCTCAAAAATCCGTCAGCGGTCTTTTAATGGTGCTCGATTCAAAAAGAGCCGTAATTCCGACAAAGAGCAAGGGCGAAAAGGATTGCTGGGAATTTCATTGCGCCGATAAGGACGGTAATGAGGTGCTCGTCTATATTGATACAAAAACGGGCTATGAGGACGATATACTTCTGCTTTTGTATTCCGACGGCGGAATCCTGACAAAATAATAAAAAGAAAAAATACGGAAATAATAATTTTGTCCGAAATGAGACAAAAGAAAGATTGTGGTGATAGATATGAAAAAGGCTGTTGCAGCTGTTTTGCTCGCCGTGCTTCTTGTTTGCGCCGTGTTCTCATCCTGCGGTAAAAAGGAGGACGGAGCCGTTACCGGAAACGGAAATACTACTCGCTCCGCCGCGCAAAATGCGGTTACAAACGCAGGCGACGCCGTAGGTGACGCAGTCACCGGTGCCGGAGATGTTGTCGGCGATGTTGTTACCGGCGCCGCCGATATAGCAGGCGACGTTATCACGGGTGCGGGCGACATAGTAAACGACGCGGCGACAGGTGCGGGCGAAGCCGCAAGCAAGGCTGTGTCGGACGCGGCAAGATAAAATTGACGAAGCCACGGTTAGCGCTAACCGTGGCTTCACTTTTTTATTTAAACCGTAGCGTTTGTGCTGCGGCAGCTTATCAGTTGCCGTAACCGTATGCGCTGAACGGATTGTACGAGTTGCTGCGTGTTGTGGACTCCGTCTTTACGGAAGAGGAATCGCCCTTATCCTCAACGAGGGTTGCCTTTACTTCAAATTCATTGATGTTGTAATTGCTGTCTATTCTGCAAATCGTAAGCGTAAGCGTATCGCCCACGGCAGATTTATCGATAAGGTCCGGAAGATCGTCTGCGCTGTCAAGGTCCTTGCCGTTGACCTTGGTAATTAAGTCGCCCTGCTTTACGTCCTGAGACGCAAGACTTGAATCGGACTGAACACTCTGAACTATCAAGGAACCTGCCGGGAGCTCCTTAAGGCTTACGATCATACTGTACATCTGACTTGAAGACGCCGGCGAATAGGTTATTCCGAGCTTAGGTCTGTTAGTAACATAGCCGTTTGCAACTATTTCGTCGTAAACTTCCTTTGCTGTAACGCTCGGAACGGAGAATGCCATTCCCTCGTAATCGGTGCTTGCTATTTTAGATGAGTTTATGCCTATTACCTGACCGTATTCATTGACGAGCGCGCCGCCGGAGTTGCCGGGGTTTATGGCTGCCGTGTGCTGAATACAAATCATCTCATAGCCTATCTGGCTGTTTACGGGGCGAGAAATCGCGGATACTATACCGTTTGTGAACGAGCCTGCAAACGCCGTTCCGCCGGGGTTGCCTATCGCGTAGACCGTCTCGCCTACGGAGAGCTTGTCGCTGTCGCCGAATTCCGCGGCTTTAAGACCCGTAGCCTTGATTTTTAAAACTCCGATGTCGGTTTTAGAGTCATATCCCACTACCGTTGCGTCGTACTGCGTTTCGTCGGATAGCTGAACTCTGACGGAGCCGCCGCCCGAAATTACGTGAGCGCAGGTCATAATATATGTGTATTGCTTACTGCTGTCCTCGCCGACTATTACGCCCGAGCCCTGACCCGATGCGGAGGAGGAGCGACTGTCGGAGTATACGAGTATGCCGACGGAGCTGTCCTTTATCTTATCATAAACGCCTGCCGCGGTAAGACTGCCGCTCTTATCGGTAGAGGAAGCGGTGGGAGTTTCGTTTATCGTAACGGTTGAGCTGTCTGCGGAAGCCTTTTCGCTTGTCTGCTTTTTTGCACCGTCCTTATTGCTGAGAGAAACCGCAATGCCCGTAACACCGAGTGCCACACAAACCACAACTGCGATTATGAGGGCTATAACGCCGCCTTTTTTATGCTTTGACGGCTTATTGTCAACCGGTTTTTTCGGCGGTTGGCCTGAATTTCCGTAATAGACATAGCTGTTATTTCCGCTGTATGTCGAGCTCGGACGGTATGCGCCGTTTGAGCCGTAGTAACCGTTGTTTCCGCTTGAATAGCCGTTGTTGCTGCCGTTTGCATTTGAACTGCCGTTATTTGTGTTTCCGCCGCCGTTCGAGTAAGGGTAGCCGTTATTCGGCTGATAGCCGCCGTTATAAGGACTGCCGCTGTTCGCTCTTTGAGCGTCATTGCCGGCTTCGGGAGCACTTTGGAAATTACCCGTGCTTTCCGGGGTGTTTTGCTGCTCGTTTCCCGAAGGGGTGTTGTTATTGAAATCGTCCATAAAAAGGTCTCCTTGATTTATCTGATGAAGACAAGAGCTTTTCTCTTATCGTTGTCATAATCATAACCGACGGTTATTACAGAACTGTTAACTCGTTTTAAATAATCTGAATACTTTTACAGCTGCTTAGGCGGAAGATATTTCGGAATAGTAAACCAAAATTCGGTGTATTTACCCTCTTCACTGTTGCAGCCTATCGAACCGCCGTGCATTTCGACTATCGTTTTGCATATATAAAGACCGAGTCCCGCGCCCTTGACGTCATAGCTGCGCGATTTATCAACCTTGTAGAAGCGCTCGAATATTTTTTCGCGCTCCTCCGAGGAAATACCCGCACCCGTGTTTACTACCTTTATAAGCGTTGCGTTTTCGTCATCGTCTGCAAATACGCTTATAGTGCCGTTTTCCGTGAATTTGACCGCGTTGTCCACAAGATTGTATATGACCTGATGTATCATATCCTCGTCGGCGGTGACCGTTACGGAATGAAGCCTGTCAAGCCCGGATATTTCAATGTGCTTGCGCTCTATTATCTGCTCGAACGACAGCAGCACGTTGAATATTTCCGCGCTTATGTCAAACGCCTTCGGGTTCAGCTTTAATTCACCCGCTTCGATTTTGGACATATTCAGCATTGCCGTAACAAGCCTTGACAGACGCTTGGTCTCATCGGAAACAATGCTCAAATAGTGTTTTTGCTGACTTTCGGGAATGGTGCCGTCAAGGATTCCGTCTATGAAGCCTCCTATGGTTGTCATAGGGGTCTTAAGCTCGTGCGAGACGTTTGCCACAAAGCTTCGCCGCGAGCTTTCAAGAAGCGACAGATCCGATGCCATCTTATTGAATGCGCGCACAAGCTCGGCGAGTTCGTCGTCACCCTTTACCTTGACTCTCGGGCCGAAATCGCCCTCTGCGTAAGCTTTTGTCGCCTCCGACATATCGTGGAGTGGTTTTATAAGAGAAGCGGTGAGAAAATATACCGCGATAAAGCCTACCGAGAAAGCCATAAGACAGGCAAAAATAAACATTTTAAGGATATTCGTCGCATAGTTTGTGAAGCCCGCCGTCATAGGCGCCACGGCAAAAACAACTGCTGCGGTTTCTTCGCCGACCTTTACCGGCTCCGCCGCGACAAGCTGCTTTTTCATATAGACGCCGTTTAAGGTGGTCTTTGCAAAATAGTCGCCCTTTTTCGCCTCGTCGATTACCTCCTGAGGTATTGTGTAGCCGCCGTGCAGACTGCATCTGCCGTTGTTTGAGATACTGTAATTCTGTGTTATGACGTCCTTGCACAATATTATGTTGCCCGAGGTATCGGTTATGTAAATATCAGCCGAGATAGCGTCCGAAATCATCGAGAGGTTACTGCATATCATCGCTATCGAACCGGAGGCATCGGTTTGAATTCTTGATGAGAGAACAGATGAGGTAGTGTTCGCTATGTTTTTTGCGTTAGAGGAGAGAAGCTGTTCTTTTTGACTTGACCAGTAATTCGAGAGGAACACGCCGAGCGTTACTCCCAAAAGCAAAAAGCATATGAGTACCATTGCCACAAATACCGACAGAAATTTAGTGAACAGTGACTGATGACTGAATTTGCGGTAGGTGCGGTGCAATACCGTTTTAAAACGCGCCTTTACGCTCTGCTGCATTCTTATCAGTCCTTAGTTTCAAATTTATAGCCTACGCTCCAAACGGTTTTCAATTCCCATTTGTCGGAAACGCCCTCAAGCTTTTCGCGCAGACGCTTTATGTGAACGTCTACCGTTCTTGAGTCGCCGTAGTAGTCAAACCCCCATACCTCGTCAAGAAGCTGGTCGCGCGTAAATACACGGTTGGGATTTGAGGCGAGATGATATATAAGCTCGAGCTCTTTCGGAGGAGTGTCTACGGATACTCCGTTGACCTTCATCTCGTAATTTGTAAGGTTTATCGAGAGCTTGTCGTAATTTACCTCTTTGACGTCGCTTGTGTCGGAAGCGGGAGCGGTGCGGCGAAGTACGGCTTTTATTCTTGCCACAACCTCTTTTGTGTCAAAGGGCTTTGTAACATAGTCGTCCGCGCCGAGCTCAAGACCCAGAACCTTGTCAAAGGTCTCGCCCTTGGCGGTGAGCATAATTATCGGCTTGTCCGAGAATTTTCTGATTTCACGGCATACCTGCCAGCCGTCAAGCTTCGGTATCATTATGTCGAGCAACGTGAGGTCGGGATTTTCCTGCTTGAATGCATTTATTGCCGACACACCGTCGTTAACTATTTTTACGACGTAGCCCTCTTTTTCGAGATAGAGCCTTAAAAGCTCGCAGATATTGGTGTCGTCATCGACGACGAGTATTTTTTCGTTTGGCATAAAATACCACCCTTTCAAACCTCTTATAATCAGAAATTATAAAGTACATTTAAAAATAATATGTGAACAAATTCGTAAGAAATTTAAAATAAAAGGGACTATAAAAAACAAATTTCTTTATAGCCCGATTTTATGATTATTTAAGCGACGACAGAAGTCCGCCTTTTTTGATTATATCCTGTATGAACGGCGGAAACGGCTCTGCCCGGTAGCTTTTGCCCGTGGTGTTGTCGGTTATTACGCCGCTGTCAAAATCCACCGAAACCTCGTCGCCCTGCTCGATTTCGTCACCTGCCTCCGGACATTCGAGAATCGGCAGACCTATGTTGAGCGCATTTCTGTAAAAAATTCTTGCGAAGTTTTTGGCGATTACGCAAGAAACGCCCGCCGCCTTTATGGCAAGCGGAGCATGCTCTCTTGAGGAGCCGCAACCGAAGTTTACGCCGGCAACTATTATGTCGCCCTCTTTCACGTTATTTACAAATTCCTTGTCTATATCCTCCATACAATGAGCCGCAAGGTCCTTAGGGTCAGAGGAGTTGAGGTATCTTGCCGGAATTATGACGTCCGTATCCACATGGTCGCCGTATTTATGAACTTTGCCCTGTATCTTCATATAAATCGTTCCTTTCTTACCTGAGCTGCGAGGGTGAGCATATATAGCCCGTAACAGCACTTGCCGCCGCTACAAAGGGGCTCGCGAGATAAACCTCGCTCTCCGGGTGCCCCATTCGACCTACAAAGTTGCGATTTGTGGTGGAAACGGCTCTTTCACCCTTTGCGAGTATGCCCATATGACCGCCGAGACACGGACCGCATGTCGGGGTTGATACAACCGCGCCCGCTTCTACAAATATTTCGGTAAGGCCCTCTTTAATGCATTGCAGGTAAACCTTTTGTGTTGCCGGAATTACTATAACGCGAACGCCGTCCTTTACCTTTCTGCCCTTTAAGACGGAGGCGGCAGCGCGCATATCCTCTATTCTTCCGTTTGTGCAGGAGCCTATAACTACCTGATCTATGTCGATTTTTTCAATTTCGTCAACGGTGTGAGTGTTTTCGGGAAGATGCGGAAAAGCAACCGTGGGTTTCAGATTATTTAAGTCTATCTCTATTGTCTCGTCATACTCGGCGTCCTCGTCTGCCTCGAATATACGAGGCTGTCTGTCGGTCCTGCCGCTTATGTATTCGAGCGTCTTATCGTCTACCGGGAAAATTCCGTTTTTGGCGCCGCATTCTATTGCCATATTCGCTATGCAGAAGCGGTCGTCCATTGAGAGTGCGCCTACACCGTCGCCCGTGAATTCAAGCGAACGGTATCTTGCTCCGTCAACGCCTATTTTACCGATAAGGTGAAGTATTACGTCCTTGCCGCTGACAAATTCGGGCAAGGTGCCTTTTAGTACAACCTTAATTGCGGACGGAACCTTAAACCAAGCCTTGCCGGAGATCATACCGGCAGCCATATCGGTTGAGCCCACACCCGTAGAGAACGCGCCGAGTGCGCCGTATGTGCAGGTGTGTGAGTCGGCGCCTATAACGGCGTCGCCGGAAATAACGAGACCGCTCTCGGGAAGAAGCGCGTGCTCTATACCCATTTTTCCTACGTCAAAGAAATTTTTGATTCCCTTTTCCTTTGCGAAAAGACGAACCTGTTTGACATTTTCGGCGGATTTAATATCCTTGTTGGGGGTAAAATGGTCCATAACAAGTGCTATTTTGTCCGTTGAAAATACGTCCTTAAAGCCCTTTTTTGCCATCTCGTTTATGGCAACGGGCGAGGTTACGTCGTTGCCGAGCACGAGGTCGAGCTTTGCCTCTATGAGCTGACCTGCCGTAACCGACTGAAGGCCGGCGTGCGCCGCGAGTATTTTTTGAGTCATTGTCATTGACATTCTGTTATTCCTCGATTCCTTTTATGTTTGTATCGCCGCTCTCAAGCGCGGTAAGACCGGAGCGTGAAAGCTCTATTATTCCGTGCTTTGTCATTTTGCCTATGAATTTGTCGATAAGCGACGGCAGACCCGTAAGCTCGGCAGTTATTGTTGTGTGGCCTATATCCTTTACCTTTGCGCCGAAGCCGTTGATTGTTTTAAGCACGGCTGTGCGCTGGCTGTTTGTGGCGTGAACCTTTATGAGCAAGAGCTCGGAGGATACAAGGCGCGATTCATTGAGCTTTACCACCTTTATTACGTCCTCAAGCTTTGAGAGCTGACGCTCAACCTGCAAAAATTTGTGCGGCTCAACGTCGGATACTATTGTTATTCTTGAATATACGGGATTTTCCGTTTCGGCTACGGTAAGGCTTATTACGTTGTAGCCGCGTCTCGCAAAAAGACTTGCGACGCGCAAAAGCACGCCCGTGCGGTTATATACGAGAGCCGAGAGGAATATTCTCTCAAGGCCGGTTGTGTTTTCTTCTGCCATTTTTAGTTTCCTTTCCTTTGCGGCTTATTCTGCCGAAAAACGATATACCGTGTCAGATACGAACGGATGGTTTTCGTCAAACAGATTTTGTATGAAATCGGGGTTGTTTAAAGCGTTCGGGTAGTACTGCGTTTCAAGGCAGAAACCGGAGCGGTGAGTGAGGGGCAGCTTACCTTTACCGATTTGCGAGCCGTCCATATAGTTGCCTATGTAAAACTGGACTCCGGGAAGGTCGGTATAGCACGTCATTTTCCTGCCGCTTTCGGGGTCGTAGACCATTGCGAATTCGCGCAGAGCACCCGTGTAATTTTCGAGGCAGAAGTTGTGGTCGTAGCCCCTGCCTATTATAAGTTGCTCGTCGGGAGACGATACGTCTCTGCCTATCTTTTTCGGTATTCTGAAGTCAAACGGTGTGTTTTCAACGCTTCTGATTTCGCCTGTCGGGATGCTGTCTTCGTTCATCGGCGTAAAGTATTTTGCAAAAATCTGCATTTCGTGAGATAGAATGTTGCCGGAAGCGTATCCGCCGAGGTTAAAGTATGAGTGGTTTGTGACGTTTATCGGAGTCTTGCCGTCGGGTCTGCAGTCATAGTGTATTTTGACCTCGTTTTTGTCGGTAAACGTGAAGGTGACTTCATTTTGAAGGCTTGACGGGAAGCCCTCGTTGCCGTCGGCGCTGAAATATGAGAATTTAACGCTGTCGTCGCCGAGTATTTCATAATTCCAAACGGCGTTTTCGTATTCGTGATTACCGTGAAGGGTGAATTTACCGTCGATGTTTTTTGTTATCCGATAATTTTTGCCGTCTATGGTAATGCCGTTTCCGGAAATTCGGTTTGCGACTCTTCCGACGGTGCGACCCTGCGAATCCGTACAGCTCAGCTGACCCTCCATGGTGTCAAAGCCGACAAGTACATCGGCAAAGTCTCCGTTTCTGTCTGGAACCGATATTTTATTGAGCGTAGCGCCGTAATTCAGCAGTTCGATTTCGGCTCCGCTTTCGTTTTTTATTGTGAATGAAAAGACATCTTTTCCGTCGGCGGTTTTGCCGTAGAGAGATTTGGTCATTTTCAAAGCTACCACCCCATTTTTAGCATTTTAATAAGTATAATATCCGTGCGCGCCGTTGTCAAGAAAGACGAAAAAACTTGCAGGAGCGAAAATAATGCTAACCGGAAAACAAAAGTATTTTTATTGACTTTTCGGCGTTTTAAATGTATTCTTAACATATATTATGTATTTGAAGGGAGTGTGCCGATTGGAGCAATTTTTAACTCAGTTTGAATTCCTGTCGCGATATGCTTTGGCTTTTCTTGCGCTTATAATACTTCTCCGGTGCATTTTTTCCCTTTTCAGGCTCAGACCGCGCCGCGAGATTATGGCAACGCTGATAAATCTTGCCGACGACAGCGAAATCGAGATACGAAATTGGGAAACCTCGATAGGCCGTTCGCGCTCGTGCGATATATCGCTCAGAAAGTACGGCACGGTATCGCGTTTTCACGCCGTTCTGGCTCTCAGAAAAGACGGCTGGTATGTCTTTGATACCGAGTCGAAGACAGGAGTTTACGTAAACGGTGAGCAGATAAAAAAATCAGCCAAGATAATCGACGGCGACACCGTCTCGTTCGGAAACGCGGTTATGAAGTTCACCTCAAACGGCTACGGCGTTGAGAGTGAAGAGGCTGAGGACGGTAAAAAGGTTGACTTCACAAACGCCACAAGGCTTGTAAATCTCGCCGACAACAGCGCGTTCTATTTAAACGGCACGTGCCTTATAGGGCGTGACAGAACCTGTAATATATGCCTGCCGATGCAAAGCGTCTCGGGTGAGCATGCCGAGGTCTATCCCGCAAAGGACGGCTGGTATGTTGCGGACCTCAATTCCAAAAACGGTACGCTTTTAAACGGCGAAGAGGTTTTCGGCGCATTCCCGCTGTATGACGGCGACATTATTTCGATAGGCGATTACAGCTTCCTTTTCCGCGAATAAAGCGGAGAAGAGGCCATATTCAAAGAAACGGAGGACGCATCTTTGGCTCAGGAAAATGCTCGTAAAAAGCAAAAAAAGACGAGAACCAAAAAATACAGAAAGCCTGTAAACTGGCTGATTCTGCTTATAATTATGACTGTTTTTCAGCTCGTTTGCGCCGCTCAGATAAATATGAACAGTCCCGACATACCGCTGACTACATTATATATTGTATTCGGTGCATATATAGCTATCGAATGGGCGTATTTTATATTTTTCGGCGGATTTTTACACCGCAAGAGCTTTGAAATAGAGCTTATAGCGTTTTTTCTTACCGGAATAGGTCTTACACTCACCACAAGCGTGTATCCCGACAAAGCGTTTGTTCAGCTTGCGGCGGTGATTATGGGTATTGCGGTATTTATAGTTATGCTTTGGGTGCTCAGCGATATAGAAAGAGTCGTAAAGCTGCGTATGCCGGTGGCGATAGCTTCCGTTATCGTACTTGTTGCCACAAGGCTTTTGGCGCACAATATAAACGGTGCATACAACTGGATAAGAATAGGCGGCGTTTCAATACAGCCGTCGGAAATAGTGAAGATAGGCTTTGTCTTTGTAGGTGCGGCTACGCTCGAATACCTGCAATCAACGAGAAGCCTTACAAAATATCTTGTGTTTGCGCTTTCCTGTATAGGCTGTCTGTTCCTTATGAAGGATTTCGGTACGGCTCTTATATTCTTCTTTACATTCTTAATAATGGCATTCCTGCGCTCGGGAGATATAAAGACAATATTTCTTGTATGCGCGGCAGCTCTCGGCGGCGGCGGTCTTGTGCTTACGTTTAAGCCGTATGTCGCAAAACGCTTTGAAACATATCGCCATGTTTGGGAGTATGCAAACGACCGCGGCTATCAGCAGGCGAGACTTCTCATATATTCCGTCAGCGGCGGGCTTTTCGGACTCGGAATAGGAAACGGCAAGCTGAGAGATGTATACGCAGCCACAGAGGACTTGGCGTTCGGAATGGTATGTGAGGAATTCGGAATTATTGTCGCATTTGCTGTGCTTTTGACCTTTGTCGCCCTCGTGGTTTACAGTATACGCTATGCTGTGGCGGCTCGCTCGTCTTTTTACGCTATTGCTGCGTGCGCGGCGTCGGGCCTTCTTCTTTTCCAAGCAGCTCTGCACGTGTTCGGCGTTACCGATCTTCTTCCGTGGACGGGCGTTACGCTGCCGTTTATCAGCCGAGGCGGTTCGAGTATGATGTGCTGCTGGGGACTTGTGGCATTTATAAAGGCCATTGATGTCAAGACGTACAAACGGTACGATAAGGTAGCGGTGGCAAAGTCTTAAATTAAATCTGCCGAAAGGGAGTGTGAAACAATGAAAACCATGTCAAAAAGAGCCTGGGTGCTCTATGTGTTTATAGCAGCATTTTTAGCAGGGCTCATTGTGTTGTTTTACACATTTTACACGAACGCCGATTCGTGGGCTATGAAAAAGGCAAACAGGCACCTGTATTCATCAGGTACGCTGTCGGTTGCGGGCAGCATTAAGGATGAAACCGGAGCGGTGCTTGCGGAAACAAAGGACGGTAAGCGCGTTTATAACAGCGACAAAACCGTAAGAACCGCAACAATGCACACGGTGGGCGACTCTGAGGGCTATATAGCGACGGGCGTTCAGACATCGTATAAGGACGTCATAACCGGCTATAATTTCGTTGACGGCATATATAACCTGAAAAAATACGGTAAGGGCAACGACGTAAATCTCACCATAAACGCGCAGCTCTGTGCGGCGGCATACAGCGCCCTCGGAAGCAACAAAGGCACGGTCGGCGTTTATAATTACAAAACCGGTCAGCTTTTATGCGTTGTATCAAGCCCGTCTTATGATATTGCAAATAAACCCGTCTCAAGTATAAATAACGATAAGACAGGTGCCTACGAGGGTGTTTATTTAAACAGGTTTTTCTCCGGCGTTTATACTCCCGGTTCGACATTTAAAATGATAACCTCGATTTGTGCCATTGAAAATTTGCCTGATATTGATTCGCAAAAATTCAAATGCACGGGCGAATACAAGGTCGGCGGCAGCTCGGTTAAGTGCCTCGGGGTTCACGGAACCGTGAATTTCGAAAAGGCTCTCAATGTGTCCTGTAACAGCGCATTTGCGCAGATTGCGATAGAACTCGGACCCGATAAGCTTATGGCCACGGCAAAGGAACTGGGGCTCGGCAATCAGATGTATGTAGGCAATATAAGGCTTGCAAAAAGTTCGTTCGATGTGACCGGCGCGTCGGACCTCGACGTGGGCTGGGCAGGTATAGGTCAGTACACCACTCGCATAAATCCGTGCCAGATGTTAACTATTGCAGGCGCGGTGGCTAACGGCGGCTCCTCAGTGCCGCCATATCTTGTCGGCAAAATAACATCGCAGACCGGAAAAACGATTTATGAAGCAAAGCCCGGCGCGGCAACTCAGCTTATTTCCTCGGATACCGCATCAAAGATGAACGATATGCTTCGCTCAAATGTCAAGAATTATTACAGCGACGGTAAGTTCCCCAACCTTAAAATGTGCGGTAAGACCGGAACGGCGGAAGTAAGCTCGGAAACCGGCGGTGCAAAGCCTCACGCTTGGTTTGTCGGATATTCACAGCGCGAGGATCTCCCGCTTGCGATAGTGGTTGTTGTTGAAAACGGCGGCGGAGGCTCATCTGTGGCAATTCCCGTTGCCAATAAGACTATGCAAAAGGCTCTTTCCTTATATGCAAAATAAAAATTTTTCCGCATACGACAGCAAAGCTCGTGTGCGGAATTTTTAAAGGTGATAAAATGAAATTTTACTTTCCGGAAAACTACGGCGCTCTCGGCGACGGAAAAAACGACGATTCACGCGCTTTACAGTCCGCTATTGACGAGGCCGAAAAAAACGGCGGCGGAACGGTTGTGCTTGAGAGCGGAAAAACGTATTATTCAAGCTCGGTCATAATGAAGAAAAACGTTGAGTTGCATTTGCAAAAAGGCTCGGTTTTAAAGGCAACCTCAGACATAAACGGATACTTTCGTCCCTGCGATTTTATAAACGATGAGACAAATACACTTATAGGCAATCCCGTTACGGGTAAGCCGTCGTTTGCCTTTATATATGCGTATAAGGCGGATAATGCCGCAATAACCGGAGGCGGAAAAATCGACGCAAACGGTCACAGCTTTGTAAAGAGAAAAGACAAATACTATGTCACCGGCGACTTTTATCCGCGTCCCACGGTTATGTATTTTGAGGCTTGCAACCATATTGTGTTTGAGGATTTCACTGTGGTCGATGCACCGTTTTGGACGCTTCATCCGGCAGGCTGCGACGATGTTTTAATATCAAAAATTCACATATTAAACGACCTCGATGTTGCAAATTCGGACGGCATAGATCCCGACCACTGCAGCAACGTGCGTATTTGCGACTGCCACGTAGAGTGCGCCGACGACTGCATCTGCCTTAAAACTTCAAAAGGCAATTCCGAATACGGACCGTGCGAAAACATACTGATAACGGGCTGCACGCTGATTTCAACCTCGGCGGCGATAAAAATAGGCACGGAGGGCGTCGGCGATTTCAGAAACATAATAGTTTCAAACTGTGTCATTTCGCGCAGCAACCGCGGTCTTTCAATTCAGATACGCGACGGCGGCAATGTCGAAAATGTCAAATATTCCGACATTATAATAGGTACGCGCCGCTTTTGCCCCGATTGGTGGGGGACTGCCGAGCCGATAGTCATAACCGCGTTTGACCGCGACGAAAACACAAGGGCAGGCCATATCAAAAACATATCTTACCGCAACATAACCTGCGTCGGCGAAAACGGAGTTATGATATGCGGCACGGCGGAAAACAAAATTGAAAACGTAGTTTTCTCGGACGTTGACGTAACTCTCTCAAAAACGTCAAAGTGGGACTGCGGTCTTTACGATATGCGCCCGGGGCTTAATAAAGAGGTCGAAAAGCATAAAAATGCCGGTTTTTATCTTCGCTTTGCCGATAACGTTACGCTTCGCAACACAAGCGTGAAGTGGGGAAATGTCTGCCCCGAATATTCGGCTGCTCTCGAAGAGGAAAGCTGTGTCGGCACCGTACTTGAAAATTTCACGGGTGATAACGCCTGAAGGCTTTGAGAATGCGGCTGCTCGTTCGAGCGTGAAATTTCCTTTCAAACGGCTTCTTGTATGTACGTTTATACGCATTTTACTTAAAAATATTTGACACAGCGCGTATAAAATGGTACAATTCAACAATGGAGTTAAGCTCTCGCCTGCTTCGGCAAGCGAGAATAGAAAGGGAGTATACTGTAATGAAAAAGGCGTTAAATAAAAAAGTGCTTTCCGTACTGATTGCGGCTGTTATTTTACTTGTTACCGCATTTCCCGTGCTTGCGGCGGATCCGTTTAAGCTCACTTCTTCGGCTGAAGCAAAGGATTCGGTCGTCACCGTAAAAATTTACCTTCCGCAAAATACGGAACTCGGGACGCTTTCGTTTACACTTAAATACGATACAAAATTGCTCACGTATGTTTCCGCCGAGTATTCGAGCGGAGACGTCAGTGCCACAAATTCAAGCACGGCAGGCGAGGTTAAAATAAACGCCGTTTGGAAAAACGCCGCGCCGCTCGGCGGCGAGGTTGCCGCCATAACCTTTAAGGTGAACGACGGAGCGACCGGCAAAACCGACTTCCCGATAAATGTCGATTTCTCAACCGATGCCAATAATCAGCACATTGATTTGTCGGCCGTAAGCTCTTCGATTGACTTATCCGAAGCAGCTTTGATGTCGGCGGCAACCGATGAAACCGTCTCATCGGAGGGCAAAACGGTAAAGGCCGGAAAAATTCCTAAGACCTCGGGAAAGTATGCTGCGATAGGTTCGGCGGCTGCCGTTTTGTGCGTTGCCGCGGCGGCTGTTGCGATTACTGTAAAACGCAAAAGAAAATAAAAAACAATGCTGAAAGCGGAGCTGTGGCAATGTGCTTACAGCTCCTTTTTTATGCGATTTGATATGTGTCCGAAAACATACTTAAAATTTCGCTTTTCGTTGACATAATGCGATGTGTAATATATAATATATCATGTATGTTTAATAAGTTGTCCGTTTTGCGTTTCGGCATTCGGGCACGTAATTTTTAAGGAGGAAACTCTAATGGTAAAAGCAATTGTCGGCGCCAACTGGGGCGACGAGGGCAAAGGAAAAATTACGGATATGTTTGCGAGTGAAGCAGACATAGTTGTTCGTTTTCAGGGCGGTGCAAATGCAGGGCACACCATTATAAACGAACACGGCAGATTTGCATTGCATCTTATGCCCAGCGGTATTTGCTACGACAATGTTACCTGTGTCATCGGCAACGGCGTCGCTCTTGATATAAACAAGTTCTGCTCGGAACTTGAGGATGTGAAAAAGGCAGGCGTAAATCCGAAGCTTCTCGTGTCAGACCGTGCTCAGATACTTATGCCGTATCATATTCTTCTCGATACCTATGAAGAGGAGAGACTCGGCAAAAACGCGTTCGGCTCCACAAAGAGCGGTATCGCTCCGTTCTTCAGCGACAAGTACGCAAAAATAGGCATCCAGTGCAACGAGCTGTTTGACGACGAAATGTTAAAGGCAAAGCTTCACAATATAGTTACTCTCAAAAATCTCATTCTTGAGCACGTTTACCATAAACCTCTGCTTGACGAGGACGAGCTTTACAACACCTGTATGGAATATAAGGAAAAGATAGCTCCGTACATCTGCGATACGCATGCATTTATACGTGACGCCTTAAAGCAGGGCAAAAACATTCTCCTCGAGGGTCAGCTCGGCACGCTTAAGGATCCCGATTTCGGTATATATCCCATGGTTACGTCGTCCTCAACCTTGGCGGGCTACGGTGCTGTCGGAGCCGGAATTCCTCCGTATCTCATAAGCGAAGTAGTAGCCGTAACAAAGGCATATTCTTCTGCGGTAGGTGCAGGTGAATTTGTTTCGGAAATTCTTGATGAGGACGAGGCTCAGGAGCTCAGAATTCACGGCGGCGATAAAGGCGAATTCGGCGCTACCACCGGCAGACCGAGAAGAATCGGTTGGTTTGACTGCGTTGCGACACGTTACGGCGTTGAGTGCCAGGGCGCCACAAAGATTGCCATGACCGCTCTTGACTGTCTTTCGTATCTTGACGAAATCAAGGTTTGCACAGCTTATAAAATAGGTGATGACATCACAAAGGATTTCCCGAACACCTCGCTTCTTAAAAAGGCAAAGCCGGTATTTACCACATTAAAGGGTTGGCATTGCAATATAAAGGGTATTCGCAATTTCTCGGAGCTTCCGCGTGAGGCACAGGAATATGTCGAATTCATCGAAAAGGAACTCGGCCACAAGATAAATATGGTATCTAACGGACCAGAGAGAGAAGCTATAATTTACAGATAATTAAGAGGATATTATGGAGAAAATACTTGTACTCGATTTCGGCGGTCAGTATAATCAGCTGATTGCGCGGCGTGTACGCGACAACAATGTCTATGCGGAAATACTGCCGTATACCGTACCGCTCAGCGAAATCAAAGAGGGCAATTACAAAGGTATTATTTTTACCGGCGGACCTAACTCCGTGTTTGATATGAGTTCGCCGCACTACACAAAAGAGATTTTGGAGCTCGGGATACCCGTACTCGGCATATGCTACGGCTGTCAGCTTATTTCGTGGATGGTCGGCGGCAATGTTGAGACTGCGGAACAGTCCGAATACGGCAAAATCGACCTTATGGTTACAAAAAAACAGTCGGAGATTTTTGCCGACGTTGATGAAACGAGCGTAGTTTGGATGAGCCATACGGACAGAGTTAAAGTGATGCCGTCAGGTTTTGAAATAACCGCAAAAACGGAAGCCTGCCCGATAGCAGCTTATGAAAACGAAGAAAAGAAAATATACGGCGTGCAGTTCCACCCCGAGGTAACTCACACACAGTTCGGATTTAAAATTCTTCACAATTTTCTGTATAATGTTTGCGGCTGTCACGGCGACTGGAAGATGGACAGCTTTATTGACGATACCGTAAAGAGCCTTCGCGAAAAAATCGGAGACAAAAAGGTTATTCTCGGCCTTTCGGGCGGTGTCGATTCCTCGGTCGCGGCGGGACTTCTCTCTCGCGCCGTCGGCAAACAGCTCACCTGCGTTTTCGTTGACCAGGGACTTATGCGTAAGAACGAGGGCGATTTCGTCGAAAAGACGTTCACTTCGCTGTTCGATATGAATTTCGTGCGCGTAAACTGTCAGGACCATTTTATAAATGCTCTTAAAGGAGTATCCGACCCGGAGCAGAAGAGAAAAATCATAGGCACGGAATTTTACAAGGTGTTCTGGGATGAGATAAGAAAACAGGCCGAGAAGGGATTTTTTGCACAGGGCACCATATACCCCGACTGCATAGAGTCCGGCAAGGGCGATGCCGATAAAATCAAGACGCATCACAATAAGGTCAAAATGCCCGACGACGTTGAATTCATCGACGTTATTGAGCCTCTTTCAAGCCTGTTTAAGGATGAGGTCAGAGCAGTAGGCGAAAAGCTCGGAATTCCGCACGAGCTTGTCTGGCGTCAGCCGTTCCCGGGACCCGGTCTCGGTGTCAGAATTATCGGCGAGATAACAAAGGAAAAGATTGAAGTTCTCCAAAATGCCGATTGGGTGCTGCGCGATGAAATGGCGAAGAACGGTTATGAAAAAAACCTCGCACAGTTCTTCTGTGTGCTTCCGGGAGTCAATACGGTAGGCGTTATGGGCGATCACCGCACATACGATAACCTTGTGGCAATCCGCGCCGTAACAACCGACGACTTTATGACAGCCGATTGGGCGAAGATACCGTACGATATTCTCGCCAAGGTTTCAAATCGTATCACAAACGAGGTAAAACACGTAAACCGCGTAGTTTACGATATAACCTCCAAACCCCCCGGCACCGTCGAGTGGGAATAAAACGAACCTCCGTAAAACCCCAGTGTTTATGCGGATTTGCGGCGTTCGGAGAAGCCTTTTGATAACAATTTGATAACAGCCATACAAGAGCCATTATTCTTGTAATCCAGTGGTTTATGGGTTACAGAATGATGAGAGGCGGCTTGTATGGAAAACGAAATCCATATTAGAAAGCCCTTAGCTGTGGGTAGTAACTCATAGCCAAGGGCTTTTTGTCGTTCTTATTCATCTTTTTTGAGCTTGTCCTGAAATGCCTCCACCAGCGTATCACTTAACTCTTGCGAAGGGATTTTCGCCCAAAGCTGCGTGGTATCGTATTTCGGATAGTAGTAACGCCAGCAGTCATAATCGTCCTTGCTGATTTCACCAGCAGAGAGCTTGTCCGCCTGCTCTTTCCAGGCATAGAGCATTTGCAGCAGCTCGTAAGCCTTTTTGCCCTTGTCTTTGTTGACTTTCAGGCAAACTTCCCCGTCCGCTTCGCTGACGGTCAGCCCATAAACATCTTCAAGGGTAAATAAGGTGTGCATAAGACCGATCTGACTGTCAATGTCAGGAACATCAAGAGCCTGTGGGGAAACATCAAGCACCTGCGCCAGTGCAGCCGTTAAATCCGCCTTTGGTTTGCGGGAGCCGGTTTCATATTGCGCCAAGCGTACATCGGCGCTCCTTTCGGGAAAACCGACAGCCGTACCAAGATATTTTTGCGTCATGCCACGCAGAAGCCTGAAAAAATGGATTCTCTCACCAATAGCCATAGTGTTATCGCTCCTTGCTTTATGTAGTGTATTTAGTATAGCAGATATGTTTAGTAAAAGTCAAGAGAAAACGAAACAAAAAAGTTTAATATTTTCTCTCAAACCGCTTGACAAAAGCAAATATGCTTAGTATAATGGAATATCATTAAGCGAATATGCTTAATAAAATATCCGTCGTGCGTCACGGTAATGGCGTACCCGCCCGGGCAAATCGGAAGGCGGCAAGAAAGTATTCCGACACGAAATAAATGAAACTAAAAACAGAAGGGAAGGTGATGTATATGGAAAACAGGTTTATCCGTGCCGACGATGTGGCGCAGGAACTCAATGTATCGAAGCCCTATGCCTATAAGCTCATCAGGAAGCTGAACGAGGAACTGAAAGCGAAGGGATTTATTACGATTGCGGGGCGTGTCAACCGCCAGTATTTTTATGAAAGGCTCTACGGAGCCGGAAAGGAGAAGGAATAATGCCGGTATTTAAAAATGAGGACAACGGTACTTGGTATGTGATGGCAAGGTATGTGAACTGGAAAGGCGAGCGCAAGCAGAAATGCAAGCGTGGCTTTGCCACAAAGAAAGAAGCGCAGGAATGGGAGCGAATGTTCCAGTTGCAGAACTCATCTGACCTTGATATGAGCTTTGAGGCTTTTACGGAGCTGTATATCCGAGATGTGAAAAACCGTCTGAAGGAAAACACTTGGCTGACGAAGGAGCATATTATCCGCACGAAGATACTGCCCTTTTTCGGCAAGCTAAAAATCAGCGAGATTTCCACAAAAGAAATCATCACTTGGCAAAATGAAATGCTTGCCTATCGTGACGAGAAGAAAAAGCCGTATTCGCAGACCTATCTGAAGACGCTGCACAATCAGCTTTCCGCTATCTTCAACCACGCTGTGCGCTACTACGAGCTGCGCTCCAATCCCGCCGCAAAGGTGGGGAATATGGGCAGCGAGGAACACAGAGAAATGCTGTTCTGGACGAAAGAGGAATATAAGAAGTTTGCCTTTGAGATGATGGACAAGCCTGTTTCCTTTTACGCCTTTGAAATGCTCTACTGGTGCGGTATCCGTGAAGGAGAGCTGCTGGCGCTGACGCCTGCGGACTTCGACTTTGGCAAGGAAACGGTCACGATCAATAAGTCCTATCAGCGTCTGCACGGGGAAGATGTGATTACCACGCCGAAAACAAAGAAAAGCAACCGCACCATTAAAATGCCGCATTTTCTCTGTGAGGAAATGCAGGAGTATCTTGGTATGCTCTACGGACTCAAAAAGAAAGACCGTATCTTTACGGTAACGAAAAGCTACCTTCATCACGAGATGGACAGAGGGGCGAAAGCCGCAGGCGTGAAGCGCATCCGCATTCACGACCTTCGTCACAGCCACATCAGTTTGCTGATCGATATGGGATTTTCGGCGGTGGCGATTGCCGACCGTGTAGGACATGAAAGCATTGAAATCACTTATCAGTACGCCCATCTGTTCCCATCCAAACAGACGGAAATGGCGGAGCGATTAGACGACTTAGGGAAAGGAGATTTTGAAAATGTCAGATAAGAACAGAGACAACAAAAACCGTTGGAGAAATATCACGGTGGGATTTCGGGTATCGCCCGAAGAAAATGAACGCATTAACAAAGCAGTCGCCTTATCGGGATTGCCGAAGCAGGAATATTGTTACCGCCGCTGTCTTAATCAGGATGTGGTGGTGCAGGGCAACCCGAGGGTGTATAAGGCTCTGAAACAGGAGCTTGCCGCCGTCCTTGCGGAACTACAAAGGATTGAAGCGGGAAACGGTGTAAATGATGAACTGCTCGATGTTATTGAATTGATTTCCGTCATTCTCGGCGGATTGAAAGGAGAAGAACAAAATGAATAAGCAAAAAGAAATGACCGCCTGGAACACATCTGTTGGCGCAGATGATAGGCAGTCACTCCATGTAACTAATTACAGTATAACCAATCAAAACGGAAATATCAATGCTTTTCTTCTGAAAGGCGGTGGTATGAATGGCTGAACTTAAAATCATCAGTATGGATGAAGTACAGAGTAAGAAAGTGAACTGGCTTTGGTATCCATATATCCCATACGGAAAAATCACAATCATTCAGGGCGATCCCGGCGAGGGCAAAACAACTTTAGCTTTAAGGCTGGCGGCACTTCTCTCAAAAGGAGAGCCGCTGCCCTATGACGATACCGAGCGTGAGCCTGTAAAAATTATCTATCAAACTGCCGAGGACGGACTGGAAGATACCATCAAACCGAGATTGGAAGCGGCAGAAGCGGACTGTACGCAAATCAAAGTGATAGACGAATCGGAGGCGGCGCTCAGTATGCTGGACGAGCGCATTGAAAAAGCAATCATAGAAGTCGGCGCAAGGGTGGTAATTCTTGATCCGATACAGGCGTATGTCGGTGCTAATATCAATATGAACAACGCCAACGAAGTCCGTAATGTAATGGCACAGATTGGACGAATCGCAGAAAAATATGACTGTGCAGTTCTACTCGTCGGTCATATGAACAAAGGAAGCGGAAACAAATCTTCCTACCGTGGACTTGGCTCGATTGACTTTCAGGCTTCAGCAAGAAGTGTTTTGATTGTCGGGAGAATCAAAGACAGTCCGCAGGTTAGGGTAATGGTGCAGGACAAGTCCTCCCTTGCGCCCGAAGGCGAGCCGATTGCTTTTGAGCTGGATAGGGAAAACGGCTTTCGATGGCTTGGACATTACGATATATCAGTGGACGATTTACTCAGCGGGATTACGAGAGAAAAGAAATCTGAACAGGCGGAAAATTTAATCCTTGAGTATCTTTCAAAGGGCAAATATCCGCAGCAGGCATTGCTGAAGAAAGCACAGGCGGCGGGTATCTCCAAGCGTGTGCTGGACGAGGCAAAGAAAGCGCTGAATGTCCAATCGGTTAAGGAAGGCAGTCAGTGGTACTGGCAGCTTCCTGAAAAAACAGAGTGAAGCTTTTCAAGGTTGCAACATTGCAAAAGCTGAGACATCTGCAACCTTGCAATGTTCCTTTTTCAGGAAGTGATAAAGTTTGGACGGGGTTGCAAGGGCGTCCTTTTCAAAGGGTGCGGGTGTCCGGTGGACACCTCTGAGCCATTTGGCTCAGAAGCACCGACCGAGCCGGCAGGCGAGACCAGCCCTTGCTGGGGAGTTGTCCGCAGACAACGGGGCAACGCCCCATAACCCCCTCGGAGAGCCCACGACATCTTTGCAACCGTTAGGTTGAAAGTGTCATAGTGGGTTACGCACTTTGAAAAAGGTGCGTAACTGCGCTGCCCCACAATATCGCAAAATGAAGGGAGGGATACGAATGCCGAAAGGAAATTTCAGCGTTGCCCGTGTGGAAAAGCGGACGAGAGCGAGCGTTGGAAAGTTTGAACGGCACATTGAACGAAAAAATGAAAGCTATGAAAATATGAATGTTGATCTGTCACGCACGCCTATGAATGTTCATTTTCAAGGCTGTGGAGAGCTGACCTACAACGAACATCTGGACAGGCTGATTGCGGACGGAGTGGTATCCTTAAAGGGACTGAAACCAGACGCAACGGTCTTTAACGAGATGATTTTGGATGTAAATACAGACTATTTTGAGAGGAACGGCGGCTATGATTTCGCTTGCCGTTTCTATGAAGAAGCGTTCCATTTTGCAGAAAAGTTATATGGGAAAGACAATATTATTTCCGCAGTTATGCACGCTGACGAACTGAATATCGCTATGACCGAAAAGTATGGAAAGCCGGTTTATCACTATCATCTGCACATTATGGCGCTGCCCGTGGTGGATAAAGAGGTGCGCTGGTCGAAGCGCTGTAAAGATCCGGCGCTGGTGGGAACAGTGAAAGAGGTAATCCATCAGGTCAGTCATTCAAAGAAATGGAAATCGGAAAAAGCGCTGGACGAAAACGGAAATCCCGTACTCAATAGTAAAGGAAAATCCGTCTACCGTGCTTCATACAGCATTTTACAGGATAAGTTTTACGAATATATGAAAGAAGCAGGATTTGAGGGCTTTGACCGTGGCGAGAGAGGGAGTACAGCAGAAAATCTGACTTCTCTTGGATATAAAATCCAGCAGGACGAAAAAAGGCTGGCGGATATTGAACAGAAGATTGCCGCTGAACAAGTCCGATATAACGACAACCACAAGGCGTTTATGACTTTTACGGAGATCGACAGCTCTGGCAAAAAGTCTTTCACGGGCAAATACACGGTATCGGCTGAGGACTACGAAAAGCTGACAACGCTGGCAAAGCGCTGTTACTCGGCGGAATCTGAAGCGCAGCGGTTGAGAGAGGAAAACAGAAGCTTGTCCCGTCAAATCTGGTCGCTGCAAAGCGAGGTTTCAAAGTTAAGAACTGCGCTGCGGGAGCTGACCGAAAAGTGCAGACCATACCTTGAGGCGTTAAAGATTGCGCCACAAAAGGTCAAGGAGTTTATCAGCGGTATTCTTGAAAAATTCAAAAAGCAGGAAAAAAGTATTTATTATGAGTCGATTTCGGCTCGTGAACAACAGTCACCGGAGCGTGGAAAACGCTCTAAAAATAAAGATTACGAAAGGTAGAAAAAGACAATGTCAAAGACAATTTTTGAAGAAATGGGCGGCGCTTATGTACGGCAGGGAGATTATAATCTCCCCTGCCTGTCCTTACCCACCGAAAAAGAAAATAGACTTATCGGCGTATGGGGACAGCGACATCTGCGCTATCTTAAACAGCACCGCAAGGTGCTTTACACCAATCTGCTCACAAGCGGCAAGCTGGACAGTTATCTTGCGGATATTAACGAACAGGCGGAAGATATGTTTCTTCGACTGGTAGAGCAGATGGTGAATCGTGAGGGAGTGACCGAGCAGCTAAAGATGGAAAATCAAATGGAATGGGTTGGTAAAATGAATAACATTCATAGTAGATCAATAGAGATTGTAAATGCAGAACTGATTTACAGTTAAGCCGGAGCGGCGGCGAGGAAAACATTGCCGCCGTTTTTATGTATATGACTGAGAAATCAAAGATTTATGGTATAATTCTAAAAGAGTTATTTTTTAAGACCAGCGCCGCAAAAAACGTACTTAATAGGTGAAAGCGCTTTTAGATCAAATGAGGGAGGTGAACAACATGGATGATCTGAGAATCATAGAACTCTACTTTAATAGAGATGAACAGGCGATCAAGGAGACGGATACAAAGTACGGAAAACTTTGCCACAGTATTGCCTATAACATTCTAAATAATCACGAAGATTCTGAGGAATGCGTTAATGATACTTATATGAGTGTGTGGAACACTATTCCGCCTACAAGGCCGCACAATTTCATGTCCTTTATCTGCAAGATTGCACGAAATCTCTCTTTGAAGCGACTGGAGTTTATGAAGCGAAAGAAACGGTCGGCGGAGATCATTTTATCCTTGGATGAGCTTGCGGCAGTATTGCCGGACGAACGATATGCTCCCGATGTGAGCGACGAGGATGTAGGTAAGCTGATCAGTAAGTTTCTTCGCAGTCAGGAGGAATATGTCAGGAATGTCTTCATCCGCAAGTATTTTTATTTTGATTCTATAAGGGAGATTGCAAAGCGCTATTCTTTTACTGAGAGTAAGGTCAAAAATATGTTATTCTACACCCGAAACAAGCTGAAAGATTATTTGATTAAGGAGGGCGTTGAAATATGAAAACACCGAGAATCGCAAATGCCATCGGGCAAATTGATGACGATCTTATCGCCGACGCAGCTAAGTACAAGACGAAAAATAAGAAACATTGGTTAAAATGGGGTTCCTTGGCAGCATGCTTTGCAGTGCTTGTAATTGCAGGGGCGGCAATCCTCCCATCGCTATTTCGGGAAAATGTAACACCGGAGGGAACCGACGGCAGATACAAGGACTTTTCTATCCACGCCAGTGAATTTGCAATTGTATGGCCATGGGAGTATCAGACCGTATATGAAAAATATAGGAATGTCGAAATTGACGGTATTGAGTATCATGGAAAAGGCCGTGCGGTATCAGAAGCATGGATTGGCGAGAGCATTGGCAACTACACTGTGGTTGGATATGATGAAGTCAATAATGGAAAAAAATATTCTGCCGAGTTTGAAGCATATGCACTGAAGGATATTGCTCAAAGTCAGTTTATAGCCGTAAAGATGGAGGACAGTTATTATGTCTTTCAAAATGACGAGTATGCTCCTCCGAACACCCTTGGTGAGCTTATGGATGCCGTAAATCTGTCCGAGGTCGTGGAGCTTCAGCGCTTTTCTGAGGAAGACAATAGTCCTGATAGCAAACATTTTGCATTGAGCAGTGACGATTATGTGTGGGAAGTTCTGTCCGAATGTAGGAACGCTCCTTTCGTTGAAGACCAAACATGGACGGTTGGTGACAGAAGTTACCTCAGTTTTACGATTACTTCCGAAGCTCTGGGTGTTTACAAAGTTGCTCTGTATGTGACGGAAGACGGCTATCTGTGGACAAACGCATTTAATTGGCAGTATCTATTCAACATCGGCGAGGATGCTGCAAGCAGGATTATCCATTATGCGAAAGAGAATTCCACTGAAGTAGAGTATGAACCGTACAGAAACTCGGTAGCCGGTACAATCATTAAGATTACGGAAGAATATATCTTGGTGGATGATTCTATCCTGTGCAAGAATCCGGCGGACGGTATCACCTACAAGGTTCTGCTAAATGACCTTCGTATCTCCCGTTATGTAGATTATGGAATTGTCAAGGTTGGTGATACCGTGCAAATTTCCTATGAAGGCGAAATTGATGAAACCAGTGGTAACACCATTGCAGGTGCAATTTCGGCATTTAAGGCAACAATCTCCGATGGAGATGTATTAATTCCTGAATGAACCACCTATGCCCTGTAAGACTTCAAAATCTTGCAGGGTGTTTCTCTGTCTTAAAATGTATGTAATCCCGCAAGGCAGGGGTACTGCCCTGCGGTGTTGTTTTCGGCATTAAAGCTATCTTTCTCTGTCGTGGGATTTTCGCTTTGGCTGGCTTCTCTGTCTGCTCTCTGCCTGTAGCCGCCTGAGCTGGTCACGAATACTTTTCTTTTCGGGCGGTGTAAGCCTTTCTTTTTCGGCTGGTCTGCGGTTCTCCCTGACCTCCCGCTCCCATGCGGCAAGGTCACTGTTGTACTGCTCCACAACAGCCTCCGCCTTGCGGTAGGTTGCCATGAACGCCTGCACATCGGGATAACCGTCCTCTTTCAGAACATCGGGTAGTTTATCCAGCTTTTCAGCGATTTCCTTTTCTGTCCGCTGTATCTGCTCTGTGAGCGCCTTGCGCTCCTTACCTTTGAAAATCCCCTTTGTGTCGGCGAGCTGCTGTTTCAGCTTCGGAAGTACCGTATCCTGCAAATGCCGGATTTCTTTCGCCTTATCCTGCGCTTTTATCATCAGCTTTTGCATGGTGCGGAACTCTGCCATATTAATATCAAGTGTAGGCTTGGGCGGCATATCTTTTTCCTGAATAAGGTTTTGAAGAAAATCTTTTGCCTTTGTCACAATCCCACGGAATAGATTGGGCAGCCAGCCTTTGCTTTTGATAGATTGGCTTGCTTTGTCGTGTATCTCGGTCTGCTTGACTTCTAAAATCTTTGCTTCGGAAATACCCGATATGAGTGCCATATCCGCTGTCCTGTTCCATTCTTGCCTTGCGGCATTATCCGTTTCAATCTCGGCGGCTTTGGGATTGTTCTTACCGATTTTCTTTGTAGGGAGATAAACGCTGTTCTTATCAAATACCTTTAATTGCTGTTCAGGATTAGAGATATGTCGATTGATAAGGTCGGTGTAAATCTCCTTTACCTCCCGAAGAAAAGGCTCGCTTTTGAATTTATCATCTTTCACGGTAAAAAGGTGGCTTTCATAAATTTCTCCCTTTTTTATGACAGTGCAGCCTTTTCGTATCTGCCCGTCCTCCCTTGTGATTTCTTTCTTGGGGCGTACCCTTTTTCCCGTTTCATCATAGAACACGCTGCGTGTGGCTATCTTGATGTCAGGTTCAGGAAGCAGTTTTCTTTCGATGAAGATAAGGTGGATATGATAGTTCGTCTTACGTTTGTTGTGGTGGAGGGCTGACACGCACTCCACACCATACCGCCTGTGGAACTACTCTGTAAAATCTTCAAGGACTTCCTGCGGCTCGTATCTTGTATATACTTCGGGCAGGGCGATAATCAATTCCCTTGCTTCAATACATTTGCCCTCTGTACCGCTCCGCTTAAATTTCTGCTGGCTTTCCCTTGCAAGGTTACTCCAAAATTCATTGTCGGCGGTGCGGTAGGTAGCATAGAGGTTTTATAAAATTTGATTTGTTCGGTTAGTATAATATATTTAGTGAAGCACTTTAGCCAATATGGTTAAGGTGTTTTTTTTGCGCCTTGAAAGGATGTGGTTGAAGCATACCACATCGGAGAAAGCCCGATTTAATCATTACAACAGGCATTGCCTGATCATATAGAGTAACTTTTAACAGCCAGTTAGGGATTATCCCTGTTGGCTTATTATTTTATCTTTCCAATCAATAACACTCTTAATTGATAATTTCTCTTGTGCTTTTATGAATGCTGTAATATATGTGTAGTCGATGGCAAAAAGTGAAGGTGTGAACGAACAACTTAAAGTGTCAAATGCAATGCTGTGAGTACAAAAAATGAATAATATTCGCAACAAAGCATCTGAAATTATAAATGCAGAAGTTATATTTCCCGACTGAAAGCACAAGCCGCTTGCAGAAACGCAGGCGGCTTGATTATATATTACCGCCCTTGACAAGATACGCATATCCGAATAAAATACAACTGAAAGATTATTCGGTTATGCGTACTTTATGGAGGATAGAAATGGATTACATATCAGTCAGAGAAGCGGTGCAAAAATGGGAAATCTCTGAGCGGCGTGTTCAAAAACTATGTGAAGAAAGCAGAATAGACGGAATACAAAAATTCGGGCGTTCTTGGATGATTCCTAAAACGGCGAACAAGCCGATAGATTTACGAAGAAAAGATAATTCGTCCCAAAAAGGCAGGTGAAATGTTATGTATAACCCGCAGCTTGAAACATTTATAAGAGTAGCGGACGCAGGCAGCTTTAACAAAGCGGCGGAGGAATCCTTTATTACACCTACAGCTGTTATCAAACAAATCAATTTGCTGGAGGATTCGTTGGGTGTTAAACTATTTGATCGGACACACAGAGGGCTACACTTAACAAAGGCCGGACACTCTATATATCAGGATTCAAAATACATTATACAATATTGTAGAGATTCCATTACAAGAGCCAAAAATGCAATGCAGGAAGATAGCAATATTATTCGTATCGGTTCATCGCCTATCACCCCTGCACAGCTTCTTATGGAACTTTGGTCGAGAGTTCAAGCCTTGCACCCAAATATCAAATTTCAAATTGTACCCTTTGAGAACACCCCTGAAAACGCACGGGAGATTTTAGCCAATTTAGGCAAAAACATTGATATAGTCGGCGGTATCTTCGATGATACAATGTTAGATGTTCGTGCTTGTGCGGGCTTGGAATTGATTAGAGGCCCGTTTCATTGTGCTGTTTCTATTCACCACCGATTGGCAACCAAAGATAAATTGCAACTTTCTGACCTCTACGGCGAAAATCTGCTGCTTATGCACCGTGGTTGGAGCCGCTATGTCGATCAGCTCCGAGACGACCTTTGGCAGAATCACCCACAAATAAATATTGTGGATTTTGACTTTTACGGAATGGATATATTTAATCGTTGTGAGAATACAAATGATGTATTGCTGGCTATTCCCGGATGGGCGAATGTTCACCCTCTACTGAAAGTAATACCTGTGGAGTGGAACCATTGTATTCCCTATGGAATCCTCCATTCTCCCAATCCAACGCCTACCGTACAGCAGTTTTTGGATGCTGCCAAAAAGGTGAGCAAGGAATTGTACCACTAAACAGATTGCTATAACCTTTGGGTATAAACTGATGAACGAAACGAGACTTCTTATGAGGTCTCGTTTTTTTTATAATGTAATCAGAAAGGTTGGTGACGACTTTGAGAGCAAATGCTTTTGTTGCGGGACTGATTTGCATAGCCGTTTTCTTGGCAGGGTGCAGCGCAGATATGAACAGCACTGAATCGGACACAGATTTGAAAGGAGCAGAAACTACTGTGCAAACAAATCAGAATGATACAGAACAATATACGCAAGATACGAAAATCTCCGATGTGATAAATGACACTGCCTTTGGCGATTACGGCAGGCTGATATTCCCTGTGAACAGCAGCTATTACAGCGGCGATACATTAGGCGAACTGGTGCTCACTTGGTACAACAATATTGACCCCGACAAAACGGTAGAGATTGCAAACTATATGAAAAGCCATGCTGAAAACGGTGATGTAATCTTTTACGATATTTATACCGATGATGAAAAAACGGCTGATCCCGCAAAAGAAGATACAGGCTTGTTCTTTTTCAAAGGAAATCCCGGTGAACGGTTTGCGGTATGCAACGCAGGCGGTGGATTTGCCTATGTAGGTGCAATGCACGACAGTTTTCCCCACGCTTTGGAATTATCCAAAATGGGCTACAACGCCTTTGCCTTGATCTACCGCCCCGGCGCACAAACCGCCTGCGAAGATTTAGCGAGAGCAATCAGCTTTATATTTGAAAATGCCGACGAATTAGAAGTAAACACCGATTGCTATTCCCTTTGGGGCGGCTCGGCAGGAGGAAGAATGGCGGCCTGGCTCGGCTCTTACGGCACGGCTGCGTTCGGGGAAAAAGATTTACCGCAGGCCGGGGCTGTGATTATGCAGTACACAGGTCACAGCGAATACAGCGAAAGCGATCCGCCGACCTATGCTTGTGTGGGCGAAAATGACGGTATTGCAAACTGGCGTACAATGGAGGCTCGGCTGAACCGCTTAAACGAGCTTGGAATCCCAACAGAGTTTCATCATTACGAGGGACTTCGCCACGGCTTCGGTCTCGGAACGGGAACGGTTGCAGAGGGTTGGATAAACGACGCTGTGAATTTTTGGGAAAATCAAATGCAATGATTAGCTCAAATTATCAATAAATCAGAGAAAGGACTATGACAATGAATAACTTTGTTTTTGAAAATTCTACAAAGGTGTTTTTCGGAAAAGGCTGTGTAAAGGAATACCTTTGCTGCCTGACGAAAGCCTACGGCGATACCGTTATGCTATGTTATGGCGGCGGCTCAATCAAGAAAAACGGTATCTATGACGAGGTAACAAACATCTTGGAAGCCGCAGGAAAAAACATTGTGGAGTTTAGCGGTATTATGGCGAATCCCACCTATGCGAAGGTATTGGAGGGTGCGGAGCTGGCAAAGAAAAATGATGTCAGTCTGCTTTTGGGAATCGGCGGCGGTTCGGTTATGGACTGCTGCAAGGCGATTTCGATTGCCGCACGTTATGACGGCGATGTATGGGAAGATTTCTGGAAAAGACCGGGTGTTTTTGACTTCGAGCCGTTACCTCTAGGCGTGATCGTTACTGTGGCAGGTACGGGCAGCGAGTGCAACGGCGGAGCAGTTATTACCAATGAGGAATTGAAAATCAAGACGGGCAGAGATTATCCGCAATGCAACCCAAAATTTGCCCTGCTTGACCCCACCTATACTTACAGCGTTCCAAAGAAGCAAATGGTTTCCGGCGGCTTTGATATTCTGTCGCACATTATGGAGATTTATTTCAGCGAGCCGAATGAGGACAATGTATCGGACGATATTTCCGAGGCGCTTATGCGAAGTGCAATCCGCAACCTGCGTGCTGCTATTCAGAATCCGCAGGACTACACCGCACGAAGCAATTTGATGTGGGCAGCGACAATAGCGGAAAACCGCATTATCAAACTGGGCAAGCGAATGGATTTTGAGTGCCACCAAATGGAACACCAACTCGGCGCATACACAAACTGCAACCACGGCGAGGGGCTTGCCGTTCTGCATCCCGTTTATTACCGCCATATTTACAAATACGGCTTGCCGAAATTCAAACGGTTTGCAACCGAGGTTATGGGAGTTTCGGCAGAGGCCAAAACGGACGAAGAAATCGCCCTTGCAGGTATTGAGGCTTTGGAAGATTTCATTGTCGAAATCGGACTGCCTGTATCTTTGCAGGATTTGGGCGTGAATGAAAATACCGACTTGAAAGAAATCGCAGATTCCTGTGCCATTATGCCCGGCAGTTACAAAAAAATGACCCACGAAGAAATCCTTGAAATCTTCAAGGAATGTTATTAAAAACAGAAAGGAAGAAAAACGATGAAAAAGATTATTTCGCTTTTTATGGTGCTTACTATGGTGCTGTCGCTGGCGGCCTGCTCGACAAATCAATCCCCCGGCGAATCAACACCCGAAGAAAGCAGTTCGCAGACAAACGAGAGCACTCCTACGCCGAGTAACACAAACGGGAAAAATCTTGTGGTGTACTTCTCGATGCCCGATAATGTTGATGACAGTACGGTTGTAATCGACGGCGAAACGCTGGGCAATACGCAGTATATGGCTTATGTGATTCAGGAAACCGTCGGTGCTGATATTTTCCGCATTGAGCCGGAAACGTCATATCCCACCGACCACGACGAACTGGTTGACATTGCAAGAGAAGAACAAAGCAATAACGCAAGACCGGCAATCAAAGATACGATTGAAAACTTTGATACCTACGAAAACATTTTTGTCGGTTATCCCAACTGGTGGGGCGATATGCCGATGATCCTGTACTCTTTCTTTGACGAGTACGATTTTTCCGGCAAGACGATTATTCCCTTTAACACCCACGGCGGCAGCGGCTTTTCTGGTACAATTTCCACAATCAAAGAGCTTGAACCCAACGCCGAGGTGTTGGACGGCAAATCTATCTCCCGCAATGATATTCAAGACGCAGAGCAGGAAATCGTAGATTGGGTAAATTCTCTTGATCTGAAACAAGCCGAAGCACAGCAGCCTACCGATGAAGCAGGAAAAACATTGGTTGTCTACTACTCCGCAACCGGCAATACCAAGAATGTGGCGAATTACATTGCCACCGCAACAGACGGTGATTTATTTAAGTTAGAGCCTGCCAAGCCTTACAGCGACGATGACCTTAACTGGACGGACGATAACAGCCGTGTTGTGCGTGAACACGATAATCCCGATGAGCGTGATGTTGCCCTTGTAAAAAGCACCGTAGAAAATTGGGATGAATACGACACGATTTTTATCGGCTACCCGATTTGGTGGGGGATTGCTGCTTGGCCAGTTGACGGATTTATCGAAGCAAACGATTTTACAGGAAAGACCGTAATTCCATTTGCCACATCTTCAAGTTCGGGACTTGGCGAAAGCGGCAAACTGCTTGCCCAAAAGGCAGGCACGGGCGATTGGCAGGAAGGCAGGCGTTTCCGTTCCGGCGTCAGCGAAAGCGATGTAACGGATTGGGTGGAAAGCCTTGAAGGATAATGCTATGAAAAAATGTATTATGATTGCTACAATGTTGATTGTTGTATCGCTCGTTTTATCGGCGTGTAGTTCGTCCGTTCCTAAGACCTCTGATAAAAACAATGACATAGAAAGCGAACACAGCAGTATATCACCCGAAACAGACAAAACTGCAAACCGATTTCCTGATAAACTCGTCCCAATTCCCGACAGTTACCTGACCGAGGCGAAACAGCAGGGCACCCTGCAAGACCTTTATTACAATACTTACGAATCTTTTTCCTACGACGAAAAGAGCCAAAATCTCCAAAAGCACGCTGTCGTATATCTGCCCTATGGCTATGACGAAAGTAAGAAATATCCCGTGTTCTATCTTATGCACGGCGGTTGGAGCAATGAGTATACCTATCTCGGCAGCCCGGATGAACCGCATGGAATGAAGCATATTCTCGACCACGGGATTGCGAACGGCAAAATTCAGCCGATGATTGTTGTTTGTCCTACCTATAACAACACAAGCCCGGAGGACAGTGGAGATTACAGCCTTGCCCTGAGACTGACCGACAATTATCACAATGAACTGATAAATGATCTGATTCCAGCGGTGGAAGGCAAATACAGTACCTATGCCGAGGACACTACCCCTGAAGCGATTGCCGCTTCACGTGATTACCGGGCTTTCTGCGGCTTTTCAATGGGTTCTATGGCAACTTGGCGCACCTTTGAACACTCCCTTGACTATTTCCGCTATTTTATGCCGTCAAGCGGCGGCCCGGCGGCAAGCACAGAAACCTATGAGAGCGTAATTAAGAATTCGGGACACGAATGGGACGATTTCTTTATCTTTGCCGCTTCGGGTACGAATGATTTCGCCTATTCGGGATTTAAGAATGAAATTGACACTATGAGAGAAAGCGACAGCGGACTTTTCCGTTTTGCCGATAATGAAGCAGAGGGCAATCTCTATTATCTTGAATCTGACGGCGTTCATTCGGGATATTACGCTATGCTCTACTTTTATAACGGACTGTGCTGGATATGGAGGTGATAAAAATGAAATATAAACAGGTTGTCAAACTCACCATTGATATTGCAATGTATCTGATTTTTGTCGCTCTTATGCAGGAACACCTATGGGACGGTCTGCACGAATGGATGGGTATCGTATTATTTGTACTGTTTATCGCTCACAGTATTCTCAATTTTCGCTGGTATCAATCTCTTTTCAAAGGAAAATACACTCCGACAAGGACAATATTGGCAGTTATCAATATTGCGCTGTTTGCTGCTATGCTGTGCTGTATGGTAAGTTCGGTGCTGGTTTCGGGAAAGGTTTTTGCTTTTCTGAATTTGGGCGGTGCAAGGATAGGCAGGACGCTTCACCTCGTATCGACTGCGTGGGTCTTTGTACTGATGAGTCTGCATTTGGGATTACATTTAGCACCGTTAGCAAACAAACTGAAAAAGCACAGACAATTCCTGTGGGCAGGTCGAATCATTGCTGTTTTATTAGCGGCATACGGTGTTTATGTATTCGTTGACCGAGCCTTTTATGAAGAATTGTTTTACCTTACTGAGTTTAAGTTTTTTGATACCGACAAATCGGCTATACTATATTTTTTTGAAACGATTGCTATGTCGTCTGCCTTTGCAACCTTATCCTATTACGGCAAAAAGCTGCTGCAAATGAAAAGCAGACAGACAAAAATCTAAAAAATTAAGGAGACACCATGAATAAAACATTAAAATCTATTCTTTCGATTGTTTTATGCGGTTGCTTTGTTCTTGCTCTATCCGCCTGCGGTAAGCATAACAATGACACTACTGCGAATAACTCCGATACAAATGTAAGTAATAATAATGTCACAGAAGACAATACATATGATTCTGCCGATATCACTCCCGAAGAAAGTACCGCAGGAGATTCTAATATCTTGGTAGCCTATTTTTCGTGGTCGGGCAATACACAGCAGGTTGCGAACTGGATTTCCGATAAAACGGGAGGTGAACTGTTCAGAATTATCCCCGAAGTGGAATATACAGAGGACGATGTATTTGACCGAGCACAGGACGAATTAAACAATGGTACTCGCCCGCTGCTTTCCTCACATATAGATCAAGAGGTTATGGAACAGTATGATGTTATCTTTGTCGGTTTCCCCATTTGGTGGTACGACCTGCCAATGCCTGTTTGGTCTTTCCTTGAAGAATATGACCTGTCCGGCAAAACAATTATTCCGTTCTTTACTCACAACGGCAGTTCGTCCGGAGCGAGCAGCATTTCTACCGTAGCTGAGCTTTGCCCGGATTCCACCGTACTGACCGATGACTACTTTACCTATTCGGGCAAATATGTTGACAAAGCCGAAAGCGCAGTTGACGAATGGCTTACCGAACTTGGTTACAAAAACTAAACAAGGAGAATTTGAACAATGAAAAATGTACTTATCTTATCCGGCAGTCCCCGCAAAGGCGGCAATTCCGATTTGCTCTGCGATGAATTTATGCGTGGTGCAAAGGAAGCGGGAAACAATGTAACCAAAATCAATGTTGCAGGCAAAAAGATAGCACCCTGTCATGCCTGCTATTTCTGCCGTGAGCACGGCGGCGAGTGTGTTTATAAAGACGATATGGCCGAAATCCTGCAAGCGATGATCGACGCAGATGTGCTTGTGCTTGCAAGTCCCGTTTATTTCTATTCCATTGACGCACAATTAAAGGCGGTGATCGACAGAACGGTTGCACGCTGGCTAGAAGTGAAAAACAAAGAATTTTACTACATTATGACCGCTGCCGATGAAGATAAATCATCTATGAATACCACACTTGCCTGTTTTCGTGGCTACGCCGACTGCGTAAACGGTGCAAAAGAAATGGGTGTAATTTACGGTACAGGCGTTTATGAAAAAGGTAAGGTGATGAATACCCCGGCTATGGCTGAAGCCTATGAAATGGGTAAAAATGTTTAGCAGATAAAATAAGGAGGAATAAATTATGGAATATGTAACTTTGAATAACGGAATCAAAATGCCGAAGCTGGGCTACGGCGTATATCAGGTATCAAATGAAGAATGTGAACGCTGCGTACTGGACGCAATCAGCGTAGGGTATCGCTCGATTGATACAGCGCAGTCATACGGCAATGAGGAAGCGGTCGGAAATGCTATTAACAAATGCGGCGTTCCTCGTGAGGAGCTTTTTATTACAACAAAGGTGTGGATTACAAACGGCGGTTATGAGAAAGCAAAGGAATCACTTGAGGAATCTTTGAGAAAACTGCAAACCGAGTATATCGACTTATGTTTGATTCACCAGCCTTTTAATGATTACTACGGTACTTACCGTGCAATGGAGGAAGCCTATAAAGAGGGCTGGATTCGTGCAATCGGCGTTTCTAATTTTTATCCCGACAGACTGGTTGATTTGTGTAGTTTCGTAGAGGTCAAACCTGCAATCAATCAAGTAGAAACGCATATTTTCCAGCAGCAGAAAGCCGCCCACGAATATATGGAAAAATACGGCGTACAGCACGAATCTTGGGGACCGTTTGCAGAGGGAAGAAAGGATTTCTTTACCAATCCCGTGCTGAATGAAATCGGGAAAAAGCACGATAAAAGTGCAGCACAGGTCGCTCTGCGTTTCCTTTTGCAAAGCGATGTCGTGGTAATCCCGAAATCCACCCACAAGGAGCGTATGGAAGAAAATATCAATGTCTTTGATTTTGCTCTGGACGCAAGCGACATGAACGCTATCCGGGCATTGGATGAAAAAGAAAGCCTGTTTTTCTCTCACTATGATCCAGCGATTGCAGAGATGATGATAAAGCTGCATTAACAGCAGACTTCCAAAAAGAGGTGAAATAAATGAAAAAAAGTGTGGTGCTATCTGCTGTTATATTGATTGTTTCACTTTTGCTGACCGCTTGCTCGGCAAATCATCCGATAGACAATACCGAAAACAACAGCACATCTGTCATCGTTCCTGCCGAATCGGAAGTGCCGAATGAAACAGAAAAATCACCCGAAAAAACAGGTGTTATCGCCGAGCAGATACTAAACGGCAACTACGGTGAAATTCATTATAGTTATTACTTGCCGGAGGATTACGACGAGAGTAAGACTTATCCGCTGGTAATGACAATGCCGGGGTACGGTATGATGTGGTTCGGCGAGGATTCATCGGGCAGTAATCTGGAGTGGAACGGTTTTCGGGCATGGACAGAACTTCCCGAAGATGTGATTGTAGTTTCAGCACAGCTTACCGACTGGCATGAAACATCTGCACGGCAGGCGATTGAATTGACCGAATACTTTATCGAAAACTTTTCAGTTGACAAATCAAGAGTTTACGCTGCCGGATATTCGGCTGGCGGGGAAACAATGTCACAAGCGGTTTCTATGCGCCCCGATCTGTATGCGGCGTATCTGCACGGAGCTTCACAATGGGACGGCGCTTATGAGCCGATAGCGCAGAATGATGTTGCCATATATATCTTTATGGCTGAAAATGATGAGTATTACGGCTCTGCAAAGGCACGCTCCGCCTATGACAACTTGCAAGCGGCCTACCGTGAAAAGGGATATACAGCTGAGCAAATCAGCAAATTGCTGGCTCTTGAAATCCCCGACAACGAATACTTTAACAGCCGCGGAATTTACAATTACCACGGCGGAGGAAATATCCTTTTCAATGACGAAAACATTTTGAATTGGATTCTTGCTAAACGAAAGGCATAAAGAGTATTTTTTGCTTTGCTAAAACTTTTTCAGAAAGAGCATACAAAAATTTCTCAAGAGCATTGGCAAACATATGTTCTGTGATGTGTTAAGCGAAAATATCGCCGCTTTCGTCAACGCTTTGGTACTGTTGGCAGACGGAAAGCGAATAAACAGTCCCGTCTTTGAATTTCAAAGCCGATACATTAACGTGATACAAAACCCAAAGGGGATAAGTTTATCCTTTTGAGGTTAAGTCGGTATGCGTTTGTGTACCGGCTTTTTTGTTGCCCAAAAGTCGGTTACAACTGAATGACCGGCTGAATGGGATATGACTGTGCGATGACTTCTTTTTGGAAAAGAGCATAGCAATGCTGAGGTGTGACTCCGGGGCAGGAACTGCATTTAGGTAGAACGGCAAATAGCATAACGGTTATGTTCCAACTTGTGATTGAGCTATGCAAATTGATTATAGTTAATAACATTACGCCGCAGACTCCGAGCCCGCTGTCTCCCGAAATCCTTCAAAAAGTTGACGAGGGTGCTATCGCTTTAAGTCCTGCCGTTGAACTGTCCTACTTATCCGAAGAACAGCAAAAAGTATTGCTTGACGCTATGAGCCTGAACGACTGTACTCCTTCGCACGCCCAAAGTATCCGTATGAAAAAATCGGCACAGCAAACTACTCTTTCTTCGGATAGTATTTATGAAATCATGTCAGAGGAAAAAGCTAATCAAACCGAGCATATCAGCTTTAAGGTACAGGATTTACGGAGTTTCTTCCCAAAAAACTACACTCAAAAGCAGATGTCCGAAACCATCTTAAAATTGTTTTATGACTATCACAGAAAAACCGAACGAAAGCGAAGCAGCCGTGATGAAAGGTGAATGTGACTCTTGATGGCATCATCTTACGAGAGGAAGGCAGGAATATTTCGCCTACGATTTATATCAATGACATGTATAAGAAGTATCAGGACTGTGGTGATCTTGAGGTGTCACATCATTGACAAATGTACATCGCCATGATATGATTTGAAGAATATATATATTTTTTGTCGGAAGTGTAGAGTTTTTTGTCGGATACTTTTCTAAAATAAATAAGCTATTACATCTTTATGAAGGTGTTTCAGCATTTGGCACAAGGGGTTATCGCAGAAAGACCTATTTTTTGCAATAACTCAAGTAGAAATGAGGTGAATATCGATGATGCAGCAATTGTATAAATTGACATATGTCAAAAATGGGGGGTAGAAGCCTACTGACCGTGAATGACGCTCAGGAGAGAATGACAAAAGGAGGACTTTATGAATATTATCAAACATAAATATGGCAAACGAACGGTATCTCTGCTGCTTGCGGTAATTTTGGTGCTATGCCATTTGCAAGTTAGGGCGGCAGATAACAAGCCAACCATCGAAATTGGTGACTACATTCAGATGGGTACTTATGGGGGAGTGCCAATTGTGTGGCGTTGTGTAGCGAAGGATAGCAATGGGCCATTGATGCTTTCGGATAGAGTATTGTGTGATTACATGCCCTATGATGCAAAAACCAACAAAAATGCCGAAACAGGCTCGCACCGGCGCAATAGCTGGAGAGATAATTTTGGTTCTAACCACTGGAGAGACAGCAACATACGTTCTTGGCTCAATTCCAACGCTGAAGCAGGAAAAGTGAAATGGCTTTGCGGAAATCCGCCAACAGAGGATTCTGTCTATCCTAAAACGGCAGCATATGACCAAAAGGAGGGCTTCCTTCGCAGCTTTCGTTCGGATGAGCTGGGAGCGATTCGAACGGTGAAGCAGCGTTCTATCGTTTCCCATCCGGAGTATACGGCAGGTTATATCGACGCAGCCGGTGTTGATCTTCCCTATAACACCACAATTGATACGGTAGCGGATGGGTATGACAGTGCCCATTATGAATATATTTGGGATAGAGTTTTTCTGCTGGATGTTCAGCAGCTCAAAACGGTTAATGATAACCTGAACGGCTACCATATCGCAAAAAACAGAAGCGGTGTAGCATGGAACTATTGGCTGCGTACACCGATTACAACCTGTAACCATGATATGCGATTTGTGACCCCTCAAGGGAATATTTTGCGTGACGCACCATATAAGGGATATTACGGCGTTCGTCCTGCCTTCTATCTGAATACGGAAAATTACACCGTATCATCCGGCACAGGACAGAGCGCACAGGACCCCTATGTTGTTTCCGCACCGGATGCGCCGGATGACAGCATTGGCATATCCGGCGCTGTGCGAGAGGATGTGAATGGTGACTGGAATGTGAACACGGATGAGTATCTACAGCTGGAGATGAGTACCCTCTACACTGAGGATCCTGCATATGCAAATGTAACCGTACCGGTGTATACAATCCAGAAGCCTCGCAGCGATAAGGAGAACATGGTGATTGTGTACTGCGCCGAGGGCTACACCAAAAGCCAGCAAAAGCAGTTTGTCGAGGATGTAAAAAAGCTGTGGGGGGAGGTATTGCAGATAGAGCCATATCGCAGCATGGCGGATCGCTTTAATGTCTATGCACTCTGCACGGCATCGGTGGATGGCTATGGCGGTACCAGCACATTTTTTGCTGCGACCGCCAAAGGAGGAATTTCTACTAACAAAGGGAACTGGCGCAACCATGTTTTGGAGCGCATCATAGGCCCTGCGTTTATTGAGAAGATTCATGACGCACATATTCCTAATGAAACGCATCCAAACGAAAACACGATGGATCATAATTATAGACAGTATGATTATGTGTATGAAAATATCAACCAATTCGTTGTGTTGGCGAATAGCGGTGAGTATTTCGGTGGCTCTCATGATAATAAACAATATGGTATTCACTATATTGTTGCGTCAGCGAGAAACGCATATTCTGCGTTTACCCAGCGGCATGAACTGGGACACGGTCTGTTCCATCTGGGAGATGAATATAATTATAGCACTGTTCCTGTAGATGAGTGGAATTACACTACATCACTGAATATGACTGCAACAAAAGATCCCACGAAAGTGAAGTGGAAGCAGCTGCTTGGCTTCCGTAATACCTATACCTGCCCGCATCTTGACTACTATCCTTATACCTATAATTCCAGCAGGGATTGTCTGATGCGAGAGACCTTTCAGAATGATTTTTGCGATGTGTGCAAGCTACAGGGCATAAAGGTCATGAGTCAGCTCATTACAAATCCCCCTGCGCTTTATGTGGCTGTTCCTGAGGTGAAAAAGTATATCGGCGATTACAGAAATCCCACAAAAGATCCTTCTGCCTTTGAGGCAGCGAATTCCTCCGCATATGCGAGCTATCAAAATGACAGGAATAGCCGTCTATTAAGCGGCGGCAGTAAAAACAGCTTTGATTATAGCAGCATGAAGGGGCAGCAGGTTGAGCTGCGCACCATTATACAAAATCTTTCGAATACCCAAGCGAAGACTGTGACCCTGCGCCTGTGGGTGGAACATTCCAACGGCGAAAAAGCGGTCACGACAGATGGGGAGCAGGTTTTCACTACGCAGGAGTTTGACATCCCTGTTTGGAAAGAGAAAAGCAAATTCTGGACAAAGGGTGCGTTGGATTACGAGGGCAGCGACTTTAATTCCGGCCTTGTCAACTGCTCTCTGGTTTACACGATTCCGGAGAATGCCATTCTGCAATCCGGCGATACCATCGGCTTTGAGATTGTAGATCATGCGACAGGCGAGGTATTGGCTGATGATGATACGGAGCAGCAGCGCTATGTCAATGTCACCATCCAATATCAGCTGGAGGATGGCACAGATGTTCCAAACACCATGCCGACTACCTTTACTGTTCCGGTAGGCAAAAAGGTTGATTGGCAGCCGCCGCAGGAACTGCACGGCTACACTTTTGTTAAAGCGGAGGGGATGGAAAATGCTGTCCCGAACAGTGGTATGACGATTCGTTATATTTATAAAAGGTCTGAGGAACGCCCCGAGCCGCCGGTGACAAAAAATTATACGGTGCAATACAATTGGGGCTCTGTATTCCCGACAGGCGCAACGCTGCCGCTAAATAGCAGCTCCTATTCGAGTGTGCAACAGGCGAAGGCGGCTGTGGATAAGAAATATACCTCCACAACACGCATTCAGGCACAAAAGGATGGTAAAAACGGCACATGGGCTTTTTCGGGCTGGGATGCCGGCAACCTAAACGGCACAACCGTGGTATTCCGTGGAAGTTGGAGTTTTACGGCGGATACAGCGCCGATAACGCCTCCGAGCGGTACAGCAAGCTACAAGATTACCGCAACGGCAGGTATCGGTGGAACAATCTCTCCCGGTGGCACGACAACGGTATCTGCCGCAGGTCAGCTTACATATACAATCAAGGCGAACGAAGGATATTATATTGCGGACGTAAAGGTGGATGGTTCGGAAGTGACAGCAACCACAAGCTACACCTTTAGTGATGTGAATACTGATCACACCATAGAAGTTACCTTTAAACAGGAAAGCCAGACACCGGATGTGCCGGATGTGATTGCACCAAGCATAACCACACAGCCTGGAAATGCGACAGTGAAGGTAGGTGAGACTGCGTCCTTTACCATAGCAGCAAGCGGTACAGATCTTACCTATCAGTGGCAGATAGACAGAAATGATGGGAAAGGATGGGTAAACATTGACGGTGCAACGGCAACGAGCTATACCACATCCACAGTCAATATAAGCTGCAACGGATTTAAGTATAAGTGTGTTGTTTCAAACAGCGCAGGAAACGTAGAGAGTAATTCTGCAACATTGACCGTACAGGATGCGGGC
>CEAG01042529.1_pt1 | contig 88106 bp, 103 predicted proteins | sample 554891 | NCBI WGS metagenome assembly CEAG01 (sample SAMEA3182116, study PRJEB8094) | gut metagenome | biome: human; feature: gut; material: Stool; isolation source: human stools | place: Canada | collected 2014-02-25
GAACAGTCCAACACTGCAAACAGTATCTGAACAAATTCCATCCCAACAAGGATGACTACAGTGAGGCACCGTTGTTCTATACCGTGATCCATGGGAGGCAGCAAAAGATGTCTCCCGATACGGTAGCAGCATTCTTTGCGAAGTATGGGAGCATGGCAAAGGCGGTTTGTCAGGAAGTTCCTGAACATATCCATCCGCACATGATGCGGCACACACGGGCGATGCACTTATACCAATCCGGGATGCCCATGGTACTTCTTTCCCAATATCTTGGCCATGCACAGGTTGAGACAACAATGATCTATGCTTATGCGGATACCGAGATGAAACGTGCCGCAATTCAGAAAGCTGATGCTGTCCGCGGAACCAAGCCCGTACCGGATGAGATTTGGGCTGATAACGAGGAAATGATTTTGAAGTTATCTGGTCTGCTCTAATCCTATTGTTCTATATATGCCGATTATGTTATTCCGAAGTTTTTGCTGGTAACGCCTTGTACTACAGGGTTTGCAGCGATTAGTTCGGAATAACTATTTTCTCGGCATAATCCTGACATGGCGAACCCCCGGTGATGATATCCACCGGGGGCAGTTCATTGCCGTTCAGTTTTGTGATGTCCCCGACATGGAGCATACCGGGAAACCGTTCCCTGGTCACCTCAATGGGAAATGCTTCGATTTCACTGGCCCATACCGGCTCAATGCCGTTGTGAAGGCCAGCCAGGGGAAACCCGCCGATCCCATCGAAGAGGCTCCCAAGAGTTAGCTTTTTTTAAAGGTGGATGTCTGAACGGCGCCGGGTTCCAAACTTGTTTCCAATGTCTTGCTTTTCATGTGGTTCTCCTTTTCTGAATTGTGAGGCTGCACTTGACTACTTGGCCGCTACAGTTTGGATCACTGTGCGGGTGGTATTGATTGCTGTCTGCGCTGCGTAAACGGCCGACATAATATTGGCGCGGGTAGAGGTATCCAGGCCAAAGGCTCCGCAGATCCTTGGAACCTCGCCGGCTGAGAGCATGAGGCCAAGTCCCAGCAGGGCGTGGTCTTTCAGCACCAACAGGCCGGCGGTCAGAATCGTTGCCTGCAGGAAGGTGGTCAGGCACAAACCGATGATTTGTTTGCACCACTGTATAAACCCATCCGTGTATCCGCGGGGGATGGAAAACATATAGAGCGATCCCACAGCAATTTGGATCAGCAGGATACCGCCGCGCTTTAAGTTACTGAAAAAGCATTTGACGATGGCATACCCCATCATGATGATCAAAAACAGAGCCATGATGGGGCTGGTAATCACAGAGGTCAGCCCACCGAAGACACCGGAGGCATCGATACTGCCAACAGTTCCGGCACTCAGGGCATCCGTGATCCCCGTTGCAAGGGCATCGATGCTCCCATATCCTGTAATGCCGTTGGTGAGACCGGCCTGTAGGTCGACCGCCAGCTTATACAGTTCCACCGGAACAAGTGTAAAGCTGCCAACAGCTATAAAGCCTTTGATAGCGCCCAGAGCAGTGTCCTTTACGCTGGCCCGGCCGGTCTGATACTCAATACCGCACTCGAATACAGCCACCACCAGCCCCACGGCATAAAGCGCCCAGGCCAGATAAGAAAAAAAGAGGACGATGGACTGTACCCAGCTCATTTCAAACAGTTCAACGCCCATATTGCCCATTTGGGAGAAAAAATTCCCAAAGAAGCCTACAAGCTGGGCATAGACCCAGTCGATGAACTGATCCATAATGTCGCCCAGCACAAAATCCCATATAAACATCTGGTTTTCTCACCCCTTTCAGTTGAAGGCAAGCTGCATTTCTATCAATGGCCAAAAGAAAAGCAGGGCCATGTGTCCAGCTCGGCCCTGTGATGATTTTCCTTTCTGGCTGATTAGTACATCTGCTGTCCGGGGTGCTCTGCAAAGTTTGGGGGCTGGAACACCTGCAGGTATTCATCCACACTTTCCGCAAGCAGCTGGTAGTCCTCCTGTTTCAGCTGGTAGACATACCACATGGGGCTGCCGTGGTCATCCCAGATATAAGGGAAGATCCCGCTTTTGAAGTTGGGGTTCATCACCTGCTTTTTTCCCAGCAAGTCAGAGAACCGGAGGACTGTATTGTCCACCTCTCCCTCTTTCCGGTTGAGGATCGTCATCTTCAGTGCCTCATAGTGAGAGGCGATCCCCATAGTGATAAAGGTCAGCTTTGCCCGCAGGTCAGGGTTGAGCCTGACAAAACAGGACCGTCCCACATAGGAAGCATCAGCGGCCGCAGTGGACTGGCCTATGATTTTCCGCAGCTCCTGCTCAAAAAAGTTCATTGACGCACACTCCTTTCGCACTGTCAAGGTCTATATTGAGTTTTCCGGCCAAGGTTCAGCTTACATCCCCAGAATCGTCCAGATATACAGCGGAGCAGTCAGTGTAAACACAAGACAGGCAAAGAGAATGGCGGGAGCTGTCCATTCAAACTGGCCATGCTTGCGGTAATCAAAATAAGCCATTCCCAGCTTTCCAAAGAAGAATACAGCCAGGATCAGGTCGATGACCGGGAAAACCACATTGTCTACCACCTGCTTGATCTGCTCAGAGGCATCCGACCAGGTTCCCTCGATGGCTCCCGCTACATCACCGGTTCCCGCAGCAAGGGCCGTGGTGCTGAACAGGCAGGTCAGCAGGAGAATAGTCAGGAGAAAGCCAAGGAGTTTCTTGCACTTTTTCATATAAACCGCCTTTCTTTTTGCGAAAAGAAAGAACCGCAGAGATCGTCCCCGCGGCTTGATTTCTATGCAGGCGGCAAGAAGGAGATCCCACGGCCTGTCTTTTCAGTGATTTATCTCGGTCTGTTACGGTTCCAGCGGGGCAATGTGCCAGTCATCCCAGAGACTGCCCCGGATCGTGAGTGAGTCGCTTAGGTTCATGGACAGCATTCCGGCTGGCGTCCAGCAGTCGATGAGCCAGGTGTTCACAGTATACGAGCCATTCGGATACCAGATAGGGGTAAAATGTGTGCGGCCCCGGTAGGTACTGTACTCGTTTTTCTGAAACTCAAATCGGGTATTGTAGCCGCCGCCCATCTGCTCCAGCAATCTCCAGAACATCTCATAGTTGAACTCAGAGAAGTAGCTGACTGCATTCTGGGCCGGAGTGGTGGCTGAACTCTGGGTGCTGCTCACATCGGTAGTGACCAGCTGATTGACCCCGTATCCTGATTTCATGCTTCGGCTGCCAGCAGTGGGATTCTTATTGTCTGGTGTGATGCGCATGGTGGCGGAAAGGCTGGCACTATAACGGTCCAGATCAAACTCCCACCAGCCGTGATCACACCAATAGCCATCCTCATCATCCCCATGCCATACCCAATACTCATACCACCAGGGACGCCAAATCGTCCAGTAGTTGGAGGTCTTTTGCTCCCGGCTGGGGATGGATGAAGGAGTGAAGGAGTCGTTCCGGTCATCTGCCACTGGATTGGGAGGGGGGTTCTGGTCCAGGTCTACGATTTTGCAGTTGATCGTCCCATGTGCGTTTCCGGGGCCGGACACTCGGACCGTGATGACCATATCCTGGGGAGTGTCCGGTGTCGTCCAGCGCACCCATGCCAGCTGGGAATCCCCCTCCGGATAATAGACATTGTCCACATGATAGTCCCGGCCATCGATGGTAAAGGTCACACGGGCAGGGTTATCCGGGTCGCTTTGGCCGCCGCTTACATCCACCGCAGTGATAACCTCGGTGTTGACCCGGTATTCGTAGTCATAGGTGGTGATGACGGGATCCTCCGGCTGCTCCTCGAACCGCACGATACCAAGCCCAAGCGAAGACTTGATATCCGCATTGGAGGCGTTTTTGTTGGTCGCTCCGGACCATGCCGGATAGCCAAGATCCGGCGTTTCCAGGAACATGGACAGCGGAAGGTTTTTGGCGGTCAGCGACCCCATCCAATAGCGGAGCTGGCCTCCCACGATTTCATCATAGAGGACCGCTTCGGTCGCAGTAGTGGCTATCATGACTCCCTCAAACTTATAATAAGCAATGGGTTCCAGAAGGATCTTGTACTCCCCGCCTATGAGAGTATCGAAGTCCATGCCACTATAATTGGCAATAGCCCGAATCACCTGCTCATCTGTAAAGTAACTTTTAATGGCTTCGATGTTATTTCGGCCATTAGTGCTAATAATTCGTGGGACGGCTTGAGTTGGTTTAATGCAGGTATAGCTTCCCTGCACAGGGGATAATGCAACCCCGTTGGTATATTGAAGCTTGCTGACCTTCCCAAAATGATAGATCGAGGCAGCTGGCGCCCTGTTTGTCAAATCAATAGGAGTAGATACCACTGCATGGTCATCGGACCGGACAATGGTCACCCGAACGCCTTCGTTGCCCGGATTCCAGCTGCCGTGGCTGGTGGCGTCCCCCAAGTTACCGCCACCACCGTCAATATTGCCCTCGCCAGTGGCGGCATAGGCGGTCATGGGACATAACAGCGTGAGTGCCACGGTCATCGTAAGCAGAATGCTCCAGATTCGTTTCATGCATCCTCCTTTCCGGCAAAGCAAAAAGCACGGCGACCGCCGTGCTTTTTGATAGGCTGGAGATCAGCCCATGATGCCGATTTTATTTCCATTCTCGTACATATCATCTGCTTCGGTTACATGATTGGCACCGCCATTTGGGACATTATCAAAACCAGGAAGGCCACCGCTGGTGTTGGTGGACGGGGGCGGAGGAGGCGGTTCCACCGTATCATGATCTTCCGCATCTGGCTTTCCCTCTACCGGGGTCCCATCCGGCTTTTGAGTCGGATCCTTCAGTGCCTCATCATCATATTCCGGTTTTTCTGGATCCCCCTGGATCGTCTGCTCGGTGCCCGAGGCCACGGCCCCGCTGCCGCTGTTCCCGGTTTCAGGGGTGGATGAAGTATCCGGGGTCTCAGGCTTCACCGTAATCTCCGGATCATCCTTTTCTGGACTAATGCTGCTGTCCGGCTCATCTACCATCACACCGCCCTGGGAGGAGCAGCTGGGGGGAGGCAGGGTGTCATTGACTGGCTTCTTTTCAAACTGACCAGCTATGATGAACACCAGAGCAGCGCAGGCGGCCAGACCTCCCGCCACAATCAGCCATTTCTTGGTCGCATTTTTCATGGTTGATACCTCCTTGTTTTACCAAAGCCTCTTGTGGAGAACTTCCTTGTTCAAGGCACACCCTACCACAAGAGGTTTCAGAAGTCTATGGGGACAATAGAAAACTTTTTGAAAACTGCTAAAACCTCGGCGTATAACCGGCACTGGTAGCCACGGTGATCCGCATGGCTGGAAGCAGTCTGCCTCCAAAGGAAACAGGTACCTCCAGTTCGATTTCGCAATTGGCAACGAACCGGTTTCCGGCCCTGTCCCCGCCAGCCAGAGGTGCGTTTTCAATATCCACATCCAGTCCCCACACCCGAAACTCGGTTTTGCCGTCCTCGGTGAATTTAACACGGGTCCCACCCTGATAGCTCAGGCCCAGTACCTCCTCCAGTCTACCATAAATATCACCATAGTCCAGAGATTCCTCGAAATCTCCGGCCATCGGCTGATACCCCCCGGAGTAACCTTCCCGGACACCATGATACACATCGTCATAGTTGTCATTGACGGTGGAGATCACCGCAGTCTGCACTGCGTCTCGCACCCCCTGGGCAATGATTAGAAGGCGGATGTACTCGCTGATGCCGCAGAAGATGATGACCAGCGCCAGTGTGATGGCGATGGCCAATGGAAAGCCGTTTCCTTTTCGGTCCCGCAGGATTTCTCGCAGCCTGGTCATTTCCAATACACCTCCGATTTCCCTGTAGCATCCGCCCGAAGTGTAATGGGAAAGCTCCCAAAGCCGCTGAACAGGCCAATGTTGGTTTCATAGGTGACTGTAACGGCCACCTCTTGGTTGAGCTGAATACGCCCGGTACGGCTCCATGAAATATCGGGGTTAAGCCCAGTCTGCTCCCGCAGTGCTTGTTCCCGCCGGTCGGTTTCAGAGCCTACCCGCCCGGCGATCTCCGCCTCACGGATCAGCTCGGTGGCAAAGGTGTCCAGCTGCTGTTTGGCAACAAATACCGGGAAGATCCGCACCGCCAGCGCAATGACCAGCATAGCGCAGAGGACAAGGATACACACATCCAGATATCCCTCGCCGCGCTTTGATCTAAGGATCTTTTTCAGCACAGCGTCACCCCCGTGTCCATGGTTGCGATTTCCTCCTGACATTGAGCATTATATTCATTCAAAATGCTTGAAATGGAGCTTTCCGATGACAGGTCGGTTTTTCCGCCCAGAAGAAACTGATACAGTGTATCCAGCGGTTCCTCCTGTTGAAGGATTTTGGCCAAGTCCGCATCGTCCAGGTCATAGCTGTCATGAATAATAGAGCAGAGCAAATTTTCTTTGGCTGCGGTTTCTGCAGAGTGCTGATAAATTTTATCAGCAGACAGCTGTTTTACCTTGTGAGCATATTCTTTCATCTCATTTTCCGCGTTGCTGATCAGCTGGTAAATACCATCTTCTTTTTGTGTCTGGCCGTCCGTGCATTCTTCCCACAATGACCAGATACAGTGATGGATATCATCGTCATGTACCATGTCAGATCCGTTCTCCTCAACCCATTTGCTGCTCACATCCCCAAGGGGGTCATCCAGAGTCAGAAGGAAGGAAGCGTCTTCATCACTAATCGTATCAACCAGGTTTTCATGGATGAAGCGGATGGCGGCGATATCTTCCGCCGCCGCAATGAGTTGGGCGGGATCGGACGCCATCCACTGCTTGACCTGCCGTTCATAGCTGGCCGACATTTTCTTTTTCAGTTCCTTGTGGTAGTCCACAGGCATCCTCCTCTCTAAAACATCCCACCCAGGGAAGTGATGATCTCATAGACAATGATGGCCAGATAGGTCATCAGAAAACACATCAGCATCAGGAACGAGAACACCCGGATCTTGGGCGGGATCTTCATGGCCTGGGCTTTCAGCCTTTGAAGCTCCAGCTGTTTCATGTCATGACTGAGCATCTGGAAGTAGGCGACGCCGTTGTCGCCCCGCAGTACGCCGATCAGTCCCCGGATTATATCCGACAGGAGGGGTGAATTGAACCTCGCCTCAAACCGGGTCAGCGCGGCCTCATAAGAGCCGGAGCGCATATCTGCGGTGAGAATGTCCAGCTCTGCGGCAAAGGTCTGGCCTGCATTGCGCTTATAGGACTCCACCATGCTCAGCACATCCCGGCTGGCGGCCAGTTCCTGAGTGATGGTGGCCACAAACCGGGGCAGCTCGGCTTCCACTTCGCCTCGCTTTTCACCCAGCCTTTCATCCGCCCGCCTGATCTCCTTGAAATAAACGGCAATACCCAGAAACAGAATCACAGGCGCCAACATGGGCAGTACCAGTAGGCATGGGATAATGCCCAGCAGGATAACAGATGCCTTCAGGATGGCAAAGGACGAGTAGACTTCAGGCGTCATCCCCATGCCCGCAGCGTTCAAGGTGTTTTTGAGGCGGCTTCGCTTATATTCATCCATGTGGATGTGGGGCGCCAGCTTGACAGCCCAGCCCATCAGGAGGGCTTCCATGCTCCTGGCCTGCTTTTTCTCTTGACGGCCAACGGAAAGCATGGCCCGCTGGGTGGCGAGGCGCGGAAGCTTCAGGAAATCCGCCGCAATGAAAAACAGGCCCAGAGCCAACAGAGCGCCGAATAGGAAAATCAAAACAGCCATGTCTGTCACCTCCGGTATTCAATGGGCTGTGTCAGCTTGATGACAAATGCCGTGGAAACGAAAATCACCCCGGCACAGACAGCCAGGATGATTTGACCCATGGCAGTATGCATCAGGGTGTTGAACCAGTCCCTGTTCAAAAAATAGAGCAAGGGGATATTTCCGACTACCAGCACCTGCATGATGATGAATTCCTTGCGGGGTTCAAACACCATATTTTCCAGCTCGCCGTTGACGATGCGCATATCGGATAGCTTTGCCACGATGGGTGTGAGGATCGTTTTAAGACCGCGGTCGTGCTGGCAGGCCAGAAGCGCCGCAACCCATTCCCGAAACACCGCATTGTCGATTTTGGTACCCATGTCCTGCAGGGCGGCATCCACATCCGGGTCCACCAGCTGGATCCGAGCCAGAAACTCGGCAAACACGCTTTTTACAGGTGGGTTCAGATACTCCAGGTTTTCCTCCACCGCCGTCTGGATGTCCTCATTGCGCAGATAGGCTGTAGTAATGATGGATAGGGCGGTTTCCAGCTCGGCGGCAATGTTCTTCTTGTAGTAGGAAGCTGTCAGCTTGATGAACCAGAACGGTACAAACATCATGCCCACAGCCAGCACTGGGACGAGAAAGAAATTGCCCAACATAATGGCGGCAGAAGCTCCCACCACAAAAAGCAGGAGGGACATAGCGCAGATGGCCGGGAACTTGGCCTCGCGCCCGGTCATTTTGAGGATGTTCTGAGTGTCGGCGATCTCACGGCGCAGAAAAGATTTCTTCTTGCGGTGGGTGAGTTCGTTGATCTCATCCTTGAGGCTTTTGGGCCGGCTGGTCAGACGGCGGAACACTCCGTCGGTGAATTCCATCGGCGACAGGCGCAGCAGGATAAAAAAGCCTGTGACCATGCCGATGCAGGCGATCAGTTGGATACTGGTCATACAGTCTTGCCTCCTTCCTGAAGCGTATTTTTGTCGGTGGCGGCCGTGGTCTTCGCTACCGCGCTGCCTTCAGCGTGGGGGCTGGACTCAGCAGGTACCGTCTGCTCAAAGCTCTCCATCAACCGGTCCAGCTCCTGCTGAGGCATCCCGTTCTCCACGAACCGTTTTTGTAGGCTCTCAGAGATTGGCGACACCGCTTCATGGACGCCGTCAATGTGGAACTTTCCATCCTCCAGCCGGTTTTCCGTGATCCGGAACCGATAGAGGGTATTGTATTGGCGGGAGCCATCCGGGAGAGTTTCACACTCCATGATTTCCATGATTTTTCTGGATTTGTCCTCCAACTGCTTGGCGAACACCGTCACAGGGAACGCCTCGGTGACCAGATCCATCAGGGTATCATCGGCCATCTCATGCTTTCTCTTGCACAGTGTGACCATACGCCGCCAGGTGGCCTGTGAGCTGTTGGAGTGGATGGTGGTCAGTACACCGTGACCGGTGCGGGCCGCTTCCTGCGCTGCGTATGCCTCCGCTGAACGCATTTCTCCCACACAGATAATGTCGGGATGATACCGCAGGGCCATGTCCAGCAGCATATCCTGATCCACGCTCTGCTTGGCATTCTCCGACTCACGGGTGATGGTGTGAATGACACTATTGGTGACCCGGCCATTTTTCTCTCGCACCAGATCCAGCTCACGGGAGCCATTTTCAATGGTGAAGATGCGCTTATTGTCGGGGATCGTGGTGAGCAGCCAGCCGGCCACTGTGGTTTTTCCAGAGCCGGTTGCTCCCGCCACACAGACCGAGACGCCATACCGCAGACAGGCGGAAAGAAAGTCCAGCATAGGACCTGTGGCTGTGCCGCCCCGGACAAAATCCTCCTTTTGCATATTCTGCGGGTTGACGATTCGGATAGAGGCGCAGACTCCCACATCCTCATCCACCAGCGGAGTCTTGAGTACTGCGATACGGATATTTTTGGAGAGATGGCCCAGTACGGCGGGGCTGGCATTGTCCAGCACCATACCGGAAACATGGAGCATCCTGCGGATCACATTGATGGCATGGTCGGGGCTGTCGAAGTGCTCCTCCAGCTTGACCATCTGGCCGCTGGAATACAAAACTTCAATATCACGCCAGGAATTGATATTGATCTCCTCAATACCGGAGCCGAAGATGTACTTGGTGAGGAAGCCAAACTCGGCCATCTCGGTGTAGAGAGCGTCCACCAGCTGTTCCCCGGACAAATCCCTGACAGCAATTCGCCGGTCCTGGACATATTTGCTGATGTATCGCTTGATTTGCTCCTTGGTATCCGCTCCCACACCATCTGTGATGAGGGTGGAATATTTGCCGGAGATATATTCCTGAACATCCTGCAGTACAGAACTGAAATCCTTACTCTCACTCTCCGGTGTGAAGAACAGGGAGTGGACCCTCTGGCCAGCAGCTGCTTCCGTGGCAATAGTACGCCGGGGCAGGTCATCTGCATCGGTGAATGCTGTCGCCGGGGCCTGGGTCTCAAAGGGTGGCTGAACCGCCTCATCCAGAGGAGATCCCTCCAACGCAGCCTCCTGCTTCTCCAAAACAGATTGCGGGGCCTCAATGGTGCGGCTGCCGGGACCAAACAGAGAATCGTTTCGCTTCTGTCCTAACATGAAAACACCTCCCGGCATACCTGCTCGATCTCCTTGCGGAAGCTCCTGCTTTCCTTCATAGTCAGGTCGGAGAGAAGAATGCCTGCGAGGAACTGGGCCTCCAGTTCCTCAGAGTGGGGCAGTATGAAGGCCACATTGCCCAGCGCCTGTCCAATCTGCTCCCCGGCCTGCTGGGGCTTCACATTGGCCGCGATTTTGTACTGTTTATCCGTATCCCACTTGGCGTCTTTCAGCAGAGGAAGCTGGCTGGAGAGATAGCTGATGCTCTTAAGGTCTGCATTGGCCAGCCGCAGGACGGAGTCTGCCTCCATCAGCGCCACGGCGGAGAGGATGTCATTGGCAATGTAGCTGCCGCAATCGATCACCACATAGGGGGCGATTTCACGCAAGCAATCGATGAGTTCTCTGGCCTGCGCTTCACCATAGGGAGGATAGGTGTACTCGTTTTCGCCCTTGAGCATCCCCAGAATGGTCAGGTATCCCAGCCTTTTGTGGGTAATGAGATTGTTCTTGACCAGGTTTTCGGTCACATGGGCAGCGGCCAGTACGCTTCCCAGCGACCGCTCACACTCCAGCTCAGACGCCGGGCAAATACAGGGCAGCATGGGGGCAGTCATATCACACAGGAGCAGGACAACATTTCTCTTTTTGTCCGCCAGATATTTGGCGATCTTCACCGCCATGGTAGTCTTGCCGCTGCCGGGGCTGCCCCAGACGGCCACTACGCCGCCCTCCTGAAGCTCCGAGGCTGTGGCTTCCTCGCTGGCAGAGCGGGAGAAAATACCGTTTTTCTTAAATTTCAGCATCAGGAAGCCTCGCTTTCATCCGTCGATCCAGCATCCGGAACCTCTGCATCCTCCGTTTCTGTAGAGTCAGGCTGCGCACTGTCGCTGGAAGAGTCCTCTCCGGCAGGCTCAGGGGGATACATCTTGGCAATCACCTCATTCTGCACCGCCAGGAACCGGTCGGCATTTTCGCGGGACCCACGATAGACCAGGGTCAGGTGCAGCTTACCGTCAGCCTCCAGCTCCGCCAGCACGCGGCTCTGCTCCGGGGAAACCAGCAGCGTTACTGTGGAGGGCAGCTCCCGCTCATCGTCTTCGGAGGGTGCCTCGCCGGTATTGGCGTCATAGCCGGAGGAGGCGGTGACACTGATGACCTCTACATATTTCAGCTCGGGTGGGATGACGGTCTGGCCCTGCTTTTTGAAATCCGGAGCCACTACGGAAACAATATCTCCGCTCTGCAGCTTGCCGGACAGACCAGTAGCAAAACTTTTGATGGTGATGGACATGGCCTGCTGGCTTCCATCCAGATTGTACAGGTAGGCGTTGTCAGCGGCAGGCTCGTCAGATACTTTAGTGTTGATGATATAGTCGCCTGCGGCCAGGTCAGCGGTGGCAAACTTTCCCACGACATTTTCCTTCAGGCGGATCACATTTTCGGGCAGGTTATAGCCGCCCACTTCTACAGCCTGCACCATATCGGCAGTGATCTCCTCACCAGCCAGAATTGGCTGAGTTACCCGGATGATCTGTTCTTTCTGGCTGACACTCTTATTGAAAAGAGGCGTCACACCAAAGCAGATCACCAGAGAGAGCAGGATGCAGATAACACCGACAACGGTTCGATTTTTGAACAGACTCATAATTGGCAGGTCCTCCTCAGTCAAGATTTGTTATGGGAATGGCGGAATGAATGCCGCCCGGTCAGGCGCTGGTCCGCTTGCAGCGGCGGCGCTTACGCAGCCTGGGAATCAGGATAGCGGCAGCCCCCAGGGGCAAGGCAATGCCGGTGATGGTGAGAATGGCCTTTTTATTCAGCTTCTTCATAGCGTTCCTCCATAATTCAAAATGTAAATGATAGCAAATCCAAAGGAAAGGAACGGCACCAGAGGCAAGGCTGTCTGGCTGGGCGCCGCGCACTTTCTTCTTCGAAACTTCTGTGTGCTCCAGTTGATTGCATAAAACAGTGCGGCAAGGGCAAGGCCAAGCGCCATGCCCCACAAGCCGTCTGTAATTCCCAGTACAAAGCCGGAGGCGGCGGTGAACTTGATGTCACCGCCGCCTATGGAACCGGGCTTATGCATAGCCGCAGCCAACAGAGGCAAGGCCGCCAGCGGGCCCATCAACTGGGCCGGATGAAAGACCAGCAGCCCCACCATGGTAATCAGGGCACAGAGTGTGTTTGGGATCAGGCGTTTCTGGCAGTCGAAGATGGCGCCAACCAAAAGCAGGGAGAAAAACAGCCACATTTGGAGGGCTTTCATTGGTTCCTGCAGTTGTGAGATGACTTCCAGTGGCAGCGGCGCGGGTGAGAGGAATGGCCGGAACATCCATAGAGGATTATCCGGCATAATCAAACATCTCCTGGATCCGCTCTGTCAGGGTGGGCATGACCACATCGCCAAACAGCGCATACAGGCCAGCCAGCACCAGAGCGCCGATGACCACCGCCATCAGGATCTTCACAGCGGTATCCACATAGCCCTCACCTCTCCGGTCCGTCAGGGCTGCATGGGCACAGATCATCATGCTGTTCATCTTGCCTGCCAGCTTATTCATCCGATTCTTCATGGTATTTTCCTCCTTATTCTGCAGTCACATATTCATGGCAGGGCCGGCATCATACGCCGGCCCCTTGGTAGGGTCCGGCGCTTCCAGACCTCTCTGATTCGGAGCTTGGGCCTGCACAAGAGCCTGCTGGTAGGCATCCAGAACAGCCGAATCAAACTCTGCTCTGGCCTCTTTGGTGCAGGGAAAACAGATATCCTTGTACTCACCGTTTCCGGCCCTGTAGCTGGGCATGGAGACAAACAGCCCCTTGGAGCTGTCCATGACCTTGATGCCTCGGACGGCAAAGCAGCCGTTGATGTTGACCGAGGCGGTGGCACGGCAGCTTCCCTCCGGGCGCAGGGAGTGGATTTTCACTGAGTAATGAGTGGGATAGACGGCGTGGCTGTCCTGCCGGACAGCAGGCTGGGCGCCAGACTTCTGTACGGTTTTCGACATACGCTGCTCCTTTCTTTTTCTGGCCGGGATCAGCCGGCGTAGTTAAACATCTCCTGGATGCGCCGGGTCAGGGTGGGCATAACGGTGTCGTCAAACAGGGCGTACAGCCCAGCCAGCACCAGAGCACCGATGACTACCGCCATCAGGATCTTCACGGCGGTGTCCACATAACCCTCTCCGCTGCGATTGGACAGGGCGGCGCGGAGAGAAACAGGCAGCTCTTTCATGGAATGGACAGCGTTTTTCAGATACTTCATGTAGCGTTCCTCCTTATAAAAAATGGACAGCCCACGGCTGCCCTGGAATCATAGGGTCATGGAAAGCGCGGGTGTTTCCTCAGACTGCTGCTGTGAGGTTGTAAGCGCCTCACAAGCCTCCAGCAGCTCCGGCTCTGGGGTAGGATGCGTCTGGCGCCAGCGATCCCGGATGGCCTGGAGTGGCTGTTCCAGTGTGGCCAGCTTTTCCTTCTGTTCTGTTGACAGGCCAGTGTTTTCACACAGGCAGCGATACACTGCCTGTGTATCGGCAATCTCGCCAGCCTTTTCCAGAAGCTCCGATAGGGCGGCGGAGCGCAGCGGTTCCAAATAAGCAAGGTACTCCTGTTCCAGCTTTTGAAACAGTCTTTGATCTGATCCATCCTTTCTGGACGGCTCCGGTGTGTTCATGTTTTCATGGATGACTGGAGTGAAGTCCACAGAGACGATTTCCCGCTTGTCCACATAGTAGAATGCGCTTCCATCGACATCATAAAGCTCGATCACATCTGAGATAGCGAGAGGATGATCTCCTCCGGGCAGTGTTCTGCGGCAGAACTTGTTCCAGATGTCTTCCAGTTCTTGGCTTTCGGCCTGTCCATCATAAGCAATGCGGTATTGGCTCGGGTTGGGGCCATCGAACTCCCTGGCCATCCGATCCAGCCCAATGAAGCGCATTTCGATGGGGGTATCTGGCTTGAGCTGCCAAATCCGCAGGGACTTGAGGGGCTGGGCGTTTTGAATGGACTCCCCGTTGGCCAGCCGGTCGTACACTCCATCCACCCAGCGGACCGGAAGATTTTTACGCTCCAGCCACCTTTCCAAGTCCTCACGGCGGAACATGGGGTCTGCCGTGAGGCCATCCCCCTCCAGATAGCCAACTGCGCTGCCATAATAGAACAGACGGCCATTCCTGATTTCTACACTCCGCATGGCGGCATTCCTCCTTTACTGCATCGTCATCCCTCCTTGGGTATGGGATTGCTCTTTGCCCTCGGTCAGCTTACTCAGGGCCTCTGCCGCCCATTGGGGGAGGCATTCCTCCTTCAGCACACCAATGAAATCTGTCCGGTTCCAGCGGGTTTCCTCGCCATCACCCAGACAGGTGCAGCGGATGCTGCGCCCGATGGCCCCAGGAGTACAGCCAAAGCCGTCATGGGCGTACCAGAGCTGACTTCGCTGGTTCCAATAACTTTCCTTGAGGGTGTCCGGGGCAAGGACCAGAACCCGGCCCTCATAGTCCAGTTTTTCATAGGAACCAGATTCGCAGTGCTCAGGCCCCAGCAGCTCCAACTGCTTATACGCATCCCGGACCTGACTGATGAACTGGTCCATGCAAATCAAAGCCGTGTCTACCGCAAAGTACCGGTTTGTGCCATCCTGTGGGATATATGCCCCACGCTGCCAGTTCCGGTTTGCCTCGCTGAGCCGATCCTTGATAGGGCCCAACTGTTGGAGCGTATTGGCAAGGACAAAATTGGTCCGTTTGAAGCCCCATTGCTCCAAAATGTTTCGGGCAGTCCCCGGCTGAAGTATTCCATCGCCACTGGAATAACCGCGAATAGCCGCCTCAATCTCTCTGGCGCAGGAAACATTGGCCCGGAAACTCTCCTCCCACCTGTCCAACTCCCCACGCCTTCCAGCCTCTGCCTTGGAGTAGGGGTAAAGATACGCAAATTCACCGTTTTTCTCCCGGATGGTGTGATACCGCTTATATTCCGCAACCCGGCCATTCAGATCCTGTTCCGCACTCTCTCTGTCCGTGTGATAGTGAGGTGTGTAATACTCTGGATGCCCATGATCTATACGAAGCTGCCAGGTGGAAAAGGGAGATTTAGCTGCCTGGTTTTCACCGCTGACAAAGCCGGTTTCATTATCAAAGAGGACGCTGGACAGGGCTTGATATCCTTGGGGGAGAAGCTTGCCGGCGTGGACATCTTCACAACAGCTAAACATCTCTTTAACGAGCGTATCGGGCAGATCTGCCTGAAACCAGTGCTTATCTCCGTCATTGTCAACATAGAAAATGTTGCGATCCACCTCCGGAGAAGTTCCGCTTTCGGTAACAACGGCATACTCATTTGTGGCCAGATCATGGACAACACATATACCAAAGCATCGATCATTGTATGCCTTTCCATCAATTCGCCTTGCCGCCTGCTGAATCGGTTCCGGCATATCGGACAGGTCCAACCAGTAAATGGTTTCATCTTGAAAGTGATCCCAATGCTCAACGCCATCCAATCGCATTCCGTTCACCCACGGTATTAAACTCCATAAACGGTATCCTCCAGCATAAGGCGCTCCTCCAGTTCTCCAATGCAGATCCCGCTGGCGGCAAGCATCTCCAGCAGATAAGGCGGCACATCCCGCAGATCATGGTCATATCCAGCTTCTGCGATGGTGACGGTATTCTCCTCCTCGTCTACATAGGCGCAGAGCTTGGCATTCTCCGGGATTCCAGCTTCATCCCGCAGATAGTCGGGCAGAGCGATCTCCTGTCCATCCAGACCGTCAAAGGGACAGTCGCCATCACAGCCGTCGCAAGGTCCGCTGGCTCTGGCCAGATGCACGCTAAGGTCCACAGTCAGCTGGTGCAGGGCGTCCATAGCCTGGATCACCTCCATAGCGGTCATCTTCTGCTTGAGGATAATGGCGGCACTGGGCAGTGCATGAAGTTCCGCTTTGTCCCCGTTTTCAAACCCGCAGAGCTTGAGTGCGGCGGCAGGAATGGCCATCTTTTCTCCGGTCACTTCTTTTACAAACTTCAAATTGTATTCCTCCTTATAGCTTTGGGCTCAGGAGTGGGAGCAGCTGCTCCGATTCCTGCTGTTCGATTATGGATTCTCGGAATTGCTCCAGTTCCAACTGGGTGGGGCGATATTTCTGCATTTCCAATGCGGTCAGAAGGGCGTAGGACTGGTTGACCTCAGTCATCAGCCGGCGCAGGCCGGAAGAGCCCAGTTCAAGACCCATCCTGCGAGGAAAGGCGGTGAAGGTAACCGCATATCGTCCCGGAGTGGATTCGGGCGCTATCTGCATCTGCAGCCCGATATAGGCGTCGCTCTCCGGACGGATATATACATGGCCCACCGTGCTGGGGCAGACCTTCAAACGGCCCATACTCATTTCCTCAATCAGCAGGGCCGCCTTTTGGAGCTTCTCCAGCTCATTTTGATGTTCGTGCAAGCAAATCATCCCCATTTCCGTCAAAGAGTGTCATTTGGGAGGGCATTGTCCGGTTTCTCTCCTGCGGATCATAGTTGGCGATGATCAACTCCGGGAACTGGCACCCATTGTCGTACCGCTGCTTGATGTTGTTGATGCGGGTGGTTTCCATCAGAAAAATTCCCGGCTGGTCGTACAGCCTCCGCACAAAAGCATCGTCGTTGTAGGACAGCAGGAACTTTCCCTGGATGGAGAGGAGGGTGTCCCTCAAACGGATGTGATCTGCTTCGGTGAATCCATTCTCACCGATGTTCTGGTAATACCCCTCTGTGGCATGGTAGGGCGGGTCGAGATAGAAAAAGCTCACCGGACGGTCGTACTGGCGGATCAGCTTTTCGAAGTCCTTGTTCTCAATAACGACCTTCGCCAGCCTGCGGTGGGCCTGTTCAATTAGAGGAAAATTAGACCGGATATCGTGGGGCTGGCTGCCGAAGCTGGTCAATCCCGAAGCATAGGAATAACGGATCAGCTGATAGAACCATGCAGCCCGCTGGACATCACTTGCGGGGCTGTCCCGTGCCAGCGCCGCCCGGACAGCATCGAAATCCTCTCTTGCATTCAGCACAAACCGCAGGGCCTCCATGAGTTCTTCCGGTTTTTCCCTGACACAGCGGTAGAGATTGACCAGTAGCCCGTTGAAATCGTTATAGACCTCGAAATCATTTCCGGGTGGTTTGTGAAAGAGAACCCAGCCACCCCCGCCGAAGACTTCAATGTATCGCTCGTAGTATATTGGAAACAGACTCACGATCAGCTCCCGCAGGGCCTTTTTGCCGCCGATCCAGGACATGAAGCTGTTCAGTTGCCATCACCCCCCTTCAGGGGCAGGCGGGTCTGGTCGGTGTCAAACTGTTCCAGGGAGCGGTTCAGACCGTGGATGGCGGCGGCGATACCGCTGATCCTGCGGGTCAGATGCCCAATGGTTGCCCGCACCTCCTGCTCGGTGGCGGCGTAAAAATAGCCGCTGGAGTTGCTGGCAATCGGGATCCCGGCCCGGCGCAGCTGATTGACAAGCTGCCGAAGCTCTGTGCCCTTGATGGAAAAGGTCCGTTCCAATTCCCGGCTGGTTGCGGCGCACAAAGCACCCGGATGGTATCGCCTCAGATGCTCCGCAAGCAGTTCCTTCTGCATGGATGCCTCCTTTCCGGGGCGTTTTTCCGAAAAAGGGCGCAAAAAAACAGGGACCGTTATCCCTTGCGGAAAAACGGCCCCTGTGTGTTCTTATTCTGTTGTTACCGGATCACCCCCAACCCTCGCAGAAGCAGGACACAGTCCAATGCTCCCTGGCGGTAGAGGTGTCTGCACTGGCGGCAAGTAACCTGATTCAATTGCCGGATATAATCCAGCATCAGTTTGCGGTGCTGTTCATCCAGCTGTGCGTCCTGTCGGATCTGGTCGCTGATGTGGGAGAGAGCAGCCTCCCCGCCAGCTTCAGGCAGCTTCTGATCCAGCTCCTGCAAAGCGGTTTCGATGAGGCGGTCTATGGTATCCTGCAGGATCTCTTTTCGCTCATCCATTGGAAGCACCTCCTATTTGCTCCACAACACTATCACACACTCTATGGAATAGCGATACCAAAATCCAATAAAAATACCGCCTTCACATTGTCTGGGCTGTCATCGGCGATCCACCCAAATCACTGTACTCGTAACGGAGTTCCCCTCCATTCCATGCAACATAGCCGTGGTCGGTGGCGCTCAGACCATGCTTTTGGATATACCATTCGGCATAGCTCTTTCCGTCAAAGCATTTGGACAGAAAGCTGTCTCGGTCAATAATCCCACTTTTGACCGCCAGCTCGAAGCCGAATCTGCCAAGCTCGACCCCTCGGGGTATGAAGGCAAAGTGCTGGAGGTTCTGGGAAAAGTCCAATGCCTGATCCAGCCGGTGGCAGTCCTCCAGTTCCAGAACAGCCTGCCATTTATCCATCCAGTACGCCTCACCCTGGCCCTGTTCTGCCCATACATATCCAAAGTCAATGGCATGGCGCACAAGTTCGCTGGCTGAGTCATACTGGGAAAGGATATCCATCAGTTGGGGCAGACAGCAGTCCACCTCCAAAGCGATGCACTCGTTGAGGCTCTCTGCCTGCATTGCGTCCATGCCCAAAAGCAGTTCATCCGGATAATGGGGATCCGTGTATTCCCCGGCGTCGGGAAAGCCTATCCAGACACCTTCCATATTGGAGCGGCTGGCCAGCTTGATACGGATGGCGTAATCGCCGGTTGTGGGGAGTTCTGAGAGGTTTTTATCCGGTTGATGTTTTGGGGCAGCACTGCGCCGGATATAATGGCCTTCGCAAAACACGCCGGAGGCTCCTTCCTGCCGGAACATCTGCCCAACATAGGCGGGAGAGAAATAGGGGCGGGCAGCATCCGGAACCTGCTCCAGATGCTTCATAACAAACTGGCCCAAAGCGTCCTCGTCCCCGGCGCTGTAAAACAGCTCATAGCAGTGAAGCTGACCGGCTATATCGATGGCTTCGCTGGCTGTTTCAGGCTTCTCCAGCTTCATCGCACCGCGAAACAGGAGCTGCTCCTTTTCCGTCATGGCGGCAAACCGCTGTTCCAGCCACTCGTATTCAGATTTGGTCAGTTCCAGTCCGTCCAGTGTATCCATCAATTGAACAAGTGCCTGTTCTTCTGCCATATCAGATCATCTCCATTCCGTTCTGCTCCGGGGCTTCATGGAGAGACTGAACGGGCTGACCGTCCAGTCTGCGGATCAGCCCATATTCTGTGATGACACCATTTCTATCCTCCAGAAGCTTTCTGCCGATCTCCGCTGACTGACCCGTCTGGAAAAGAGCCTCCGGCAGATCCGGGTATTTCTCCCGCAGCACCAGTTCCGCATAACCCCATGGTTGGGCCACATCTGGACGGAGCTCATATTGGTCCAGATCCTCCATCAATCGGATGGCATCCTGCAGGCCGGAACAGCCGCTTGCTTCCAGAATCGCCTTATATTTTATAATGGCGTCCTCATTCCAAATACGCTGCTTCTGTTTGAGCAGGGTGGCCATTTTTTCCGCAGGGGCAAGCCCACCTGCATCTGCTATTGCGTCGTTAATCATCTCCCGAAGGGAGGGGATCAGGCATTCCACGCACTGGAACCCGCACTCCTTCTCGGAGTTGGCCCCCACCTTATCAATGGCCTGCCCTATGGCGTTTCCGACAGCAGGAAGATTCAGAAATATGCTTTTATCGCTGTCATACGCCGGGTCGTCAAAACGGCCCATGGTCACTTCCAGCACCACCGGAGAGCCTGACCGGTCAAAATAGGCCATCTGACCAGGCCGATACACTTCCTCAAACGACTCTCCATTTGATTCCATATAGCCGCAGCTGGTAAATACGCCGCCGATGGTCTGGCGATGTTCTTCGCCAAAGACCTCCAGAAGACGCCCATGATAGCCGCTGCCCGGTTCGGTGGTGTCCAGCAGGCACATGGCCTCTTTCGTAAGCATCTCGTTTTCATACAAAAACGCCCCCAGGCTTTCATCATTGAAAACATCGGGGAGAATATGGCAGTCTGCATTGAATGTAAGGTTGATAAGCCTGGGAATCGGGATGGATTTTGTGCCACGGGCCTGTTCCATTTTCAGCAGGCCATCCATGGAAAGCAGTTCCACACTGGTCAGCATGGTCAGCCGCATTGCAAAGAGGTTCAGTTCATAGAGATTTTGGGCGCCACCGATGAGTTCGGAGGAGAGGCCGGCCCACCAACTTCGTGTCAGCTCAATGCCGCAATTCCGGCCATCGGGGATCCGCGCCTTTTGGAGCGCATCATGAAACTCTGCCCAGGTTGCAGGAAGCTTCAGTGTGATAGCAGTTTCATATCCTCTGGGTCCGCCGTTGCTGATTTCAACCTCAAACGCTTTTTTCTGATAATCCAATTCGGCACCTCCTAACTGAGCGTCATGCCCATCGGCTCTTGCTCATAGGCTTTGGGATCTGCGCCGGGGACATCCCAACCGCACATACTGCCCACCTCCATGGCCTTACGCTGCCACATGGTGACACCCATCTCCTCATTCAGCTGGTCAGCCAGTTCTACATTTTTCTCTTTATCTCCGGTATCCCAATCAGAGGGGTAGTACCCGGTTTCGCCGCGCTTGATGCAGATCAGCTGGCCGGTGGTGAGCAAGGTAGAGAAGCACAGTTCCGGCAGTCCCTTTGCAATTCTGGGCGCAAACAGTTCTTTCTCTGTCTGGATGCTCCAGTCATCGCTGTTCCACAGATGAACATAGAGCTCTCCGCCATCCACAGAAATCTCACGCTGTTCAAAGCCTTCGCCCCAGCCGTCCGATGCCTGACCTGAGATGTACTCCTTGAGGGTATCCAGTTCGTGGGCGGAAAGTTCTCCGACCACGCGGCATTCTGCCACACCCCAGAGCTGTCCATTGCGCTCCTCTACGGTGAACACAGCAGAACGCACCTTCCTGTTGACCTCATCATCCACATCATACCAGTGCATGATGCCGTTTTCGTTTTCCTCCGGCATACGGTTTCCAACGAGGGCCTTGAGTATCTGGCCCTCGTAATTACGGAGGCCGTTACCCTCCAATTCTGTGCCGGTGTCCTCGATGTCGCCCCATTCGTTCCGCTCATAGAGATCGGCTGTAAGGGGCATATACAACTTCATAGTGGTGAGCTCAGGCGGCAGGACGGAAAAACTGTCCTCTCCGATGATTAGGGCCAGACAACTGCCATTGTCCCACTTCACATGGAATTGTCCGATGTCGTCGATACTTTCCAGCGTGCCCATGGTGCCGGACGGCACTGGGTGATACGGATCTTTCATCTCTCTGAGCTTGATTCGGCTCCCAGCGGGGTACTGGTTCCGCAGAAAAGCCAGCCATTCTCTCGGCACATTGTTCATCAGGTCATTCCTCCCATCGTCATGCCCTCTTGGGGCGTATTTTCATAATCCTCCAGCGGGCGGGGATTCTCCTCGCCGTAGAGGTCGTACAGGATATCGTCCACCTGCTTGCGGATTGCGGGATCATCGGTCAGGGTTTCGTAGCGGAAGCCGGTAACAGGGTGATTCGGAAGCTCATCTCGGATGCATTGGAGGAAAGTCTCCGCATCCGTATATTCCTGCTGTTCGCCGCTGGCAAATGTCACCCGGCCTATCACCGCCGCCTGCTCCGCCAGATTCTGCCGCTGGACTCGGAGATCAAAGGCCGTCAGGTATGCCTGATAGTCGCCGGGGACAGGGTTGCAGCGCAGACAGTAGCGGTAATTCTCCGTCTCTACGATGTAGCCGTAGTTCGATGGCCAGTTGCCAACCTCACCGCCGTGGCTCCAGCAGTATTTGCTCATGCTGGACAGGTCCTTCAGGACGCCGGTACGCAGTTCATCCACGACCTGCTGCAATTCCGCCTTGAATTCCGGAGAATTCAGCTCCTCGGGGCCTCGGGGCCACCATGTATGCCAGAACTCCTTCCCCCGGTGACCAAAGTCCATTCGGACATGACCGATGCAGCCAAGCCGCTGGTCCTCCTCCGGCTTCATGGCATAGAAAAGGCCCGCTTCATCGAAAGAAGCGGGCCTGATCTGATAACGGGAGGGGATTGGCATTTCATGCTGGCGGCAAAAATCTATAAGGGTGATTTCCTCATCAAGAAAATCGGTTTGTCCCTTAACATCAAGGTAATCCTGACCATCGGGGAAGATGACTGGTTCCGGCGTAAGGATGGAACCAGCATAGTTGACGATAACCCGCGCCTCCAGCGTACTGATCAAATCGGGGTCATAGTCACTGCCACGCAGATCGTAGACATACCAGCCATCTGGCACGGTAGATCGATCCACCCTTGAATCTGAAAACAAAGCGGGCTTCCCAAGCAGTTCGATGTGCTGCATGGAATCGCTCCAGACATTGATGGTCATTGTATCCCTCCTATTTCCACCGTATTTTCCCATGCTTCCTGATCTTTGAGGGAGGCTCTTATCTGGGCGTATAAATCATCCAGCGCAGGAGACTCATAGCCCCAGAATCCAGCAATTTCCCGCATCAGCCTTTCACATTCTGTCACCGATTCTCTGGCGCCATCGGACCCCAGACTGGAAATCATATCAATCGCGTAGAGGTATAACCCCTGTATCACAGCGTCCCTATGCTCCTGTGTAGGAGTCCATTGGTGAACTGCCTGATCCACTTCCTGTATCTTCCGGTCAAAGGCCGTCACATGGTCTACTGTTTTGGCATCTAAGCCCCAGTAGCCTGCCAGTTCGTCTACCAAGCGGCGGAGGGCGGAAATCTGTTCCTTGCCTGCATCTCCTGCTTTCTGCCGCAGCTCTGCGGCATATTCTGTCAGGCCGTCAACGCATTTGGAGATTAGGGCTTTATCCTTCCGGGCTTGCGGTTCCATAGCGTTGATCAGTTCATCTAAAGTCATTCTCAATATCTGCACCTCCTTATCCCCAGTCATTCGGTATTCGACACGAACACTACCACACTCTGACAGCAATAGCTATCTGAATTTTTTGGCCTTGAAAATACAGCTGATTACCGCTGCACCATTCAATCCGATTTCTTTATGAACACCACCACGACAGATGGTCCTCAATTTCAGATGCCTCATTCTATTCTCCCCCACTGAAGGCCCTGTTGCGCTTGATATGCTTCGGCCGGGTCTTCCGACATCAATTCCTCCAGAGCCATTACTCCGAAATAGGACACATAACCATAGGCGCTGAAACGGCCATTTTCCTGTTGGATGCGGTGCTGCCCATAGCCCTCATAATCGTAGAAGGCATCCAGATGGTCATCATATCCAAACCGGCCGGACTCTTGGATCATGTATTTCCCATATTCTTTTGGAGTGTGGACGCCGGGAATAAAGTCGAACTGATCCAGATTTTCAGCCAAACGACAGATCTCACCGGCATTCTCAGGTTCTGCGAATATGATTACAGCTTCCAGCTTGGCCCTGTCTTTTTGATCCAGTTTTGCAATGGCTCCGCACATGGCATTGAGTGAATCCAGGCTGTCCCGCTTTTCATCCAGTATCTCGCCGACCTCTTTCTGAAGCAGGAATACATCTATCGTGTAGTCCGCATGGTCAGGATCCTGCCAGCCTGTCCGCAGCAGGGTGCGGCGAATCTGCTGCTCTGACGCGGGGAGCCAAAGCAGCTCCGGGGCTTGGTTTTCTGCCGGTACAATTTTCAATCCCATGCCGCTGTTGTCATAAAGATATTCCGGAAACTGCCGCCCATTGTAGAGCGGCTCCAATTTCATGCCGTTGTCGTAGACCACGCCGTAGGGGGTGACTGTCCCGGCTTCGCTGTCGATGAGCAAATAGGCGGTTTCGGTTCCATCCAGCGCCTCCAGATCTTCTGTTCTGGCACAGCCCCCATTCAAATTCATGTAATGTTCACGCCCGATTTTTTCAAGGTCGGAAAAATCGGTGATCACAGTGATCTTCTGACAGCAGAAGGTCAGATTGATGAGATCCTTTATTTCCGAGAGCCCCAGCTTGTGGGCCATCCCCTGGAACTGGGCGGCCTCTCCGTCATCGAAGCTGTCCAGCCGCTTGGCCAGATAGTCCAGCTCATCAAGGGTGACCTGTGTGCCGATCAGAGTGTTCAGGACGGTATAGAAGCTGTCCAACTCATCCACCTGACAATCCTGCCGGAGTGTATCGCCGATCTCCAGGGGTCCCAACAGCTCTATCGTGCTGTCATAGTTCTGATTGGGAATGGGGAAGGGGATCGTGGCCTGTCCATATTCCGGATGCTGGGCGTTGCTCAGTACCACTTGGAGCACATATCTCATTTTTTCACCTCCGCAGCTATGATCGTTTTTCCATACCGGGCGATCAGCATAGCGTTGAGAATATCACCGAAGGCTTCGCTGCTAACCTGTTCCTCGTCCGCCAATTCTGCGGAGGTAATGAGCAGCTTCCCGCAGTAGAGGCCCTTGGCTGCTCTGTACACCGGATAGTCCCTCGGGTCGATCCCCCGCAGGGAAACGGAGGAGAAGTCGATCCTGCCGTGAGATATATGGGGAAGCACTCTCCGCCAGAGCCCGATGCGGGAGGAGAGCAGATAAACCGCCGCCAGCTTCTGGGGGCAGATAGAGGCTGTGCCGGCCTCCGGCCACTCAGACAGCCTGTGCCGATGGGCCGGTTCCAGCGCAAGAGGAAGCGTATTCCCTTTGGAAAGAGAGCTGGCCCGCTTCCATAACTTCTGGTGGCCTGCCATGCGGAGGCATCTCTCCGCAAGCTCCTGATAGCCAATAGTCCCTGCTTCCAACCGCTCCGGAATGTATGGGCAAACAGATTCCTGACAGGTGTGCCGCATATAGCTCCGGCAGTAGGTGCAGTCCACATCCTCTTTTTTGTAATGGAATCTGCACAGGACCATCATCCCGCCGCCCCGTTTCTGAAAGCCGGGAACACTCATCATCATCCGTTCCAAACCGGCCAACGGAGTGTCTTGTGAAAAATATTTTGTCATTGCTGTTCCTTTCCGCATAAAAAATGGGGCCTGCTTATCTGCCTATCAGCAGATGCAGGCCCCGTTCTTCCGGTACTCTTACAGATTCATTTGTGGTTCCTGTCCCTGGCTTTGCTCCAAACGCTCTGCCAGATCCGGGACGGTGTATTCGATCTTTGTTCTTGAAGTCTGCAGGGCCTTGAGCTGGCCATCCTCCGGCTCAGGTCCCTCATCCAGCAGATAATCTGTGGCCCGATAGAGCTGGGTTAACTCCTCCGGTGAAAAAAGCTGGGCTTTGGAGATCAGCCCGGAGCGGACGGCGAAGTCCTGTTTGGCTCCTTGGAAATCCTCCTCATAATAATGTCCATGACTCACCCCGGTCCTGTCATGATCCCAGATCCATGTGACAAATTGATAACCCCAGCCGTTTTCCAATTCACGCCCAGCCAGCACTGCGCCGCCAAAATCCGCCAGCAGATGGAATTTCTCACTCAGACCGCTGGCATGAAGGAGGGGGGCGGTCTGGACCGCTTCAACATAGGCATACACTTCATCTGCAGTCTGGGCAACTTTATGGTATAGTTCACCGGCTTCCGGCTGATTGCTTCCGGCAGGGAGGAGGAACACATCACTCCCCGCCGAAACAGAGAGAACCGGCTGGTTGTTCAGCAGCACTGTCAGCCGGTTCTTCTCCGGATGGCCTGCGGTGATTCCAGCTGCCCGCAGGCGGCGGGCTAACTCTGCAAAATATTTATTTTCCAAACTCATTCCTCCCCTGAAAATGAAAAAGCCGGAACCTCTTTTGAGATTCCGGCAGAAAAGAAAAAGCGGCAAATATTCCCCGCAGGAAACACCGCCGCTCTTTTCCGTTCTCTATATCATCTGATACCCGCGGGTTTGACTCTTATCAGAGTGAATAGCGCAAGGTCAAATATCGATAAAATGAGGCCCGTAGATTTACTCATCTACGGGCCTCGGAAGCCTTGAAAACACTGGGCTTTTACACCCAATATCTTTTTTAGCCTCCCTTTTTGGTACGGGTAGTGGGACTCGAACCCACACGCCAATTGGCAGAGGAACCTAAATCCTCCGAGTCTACCAATTCCACCATACCCGCATATATGAGCGGCAGGGAAATCTGCCGCTATTTTGTTTTCCTCTGTTTTTACACGGCGAGGGAACCGAGGCAGAGCGTAACGCTTGATCCGCATCTACAAAACAGGATGGACCTGCTTTTACCAAAGAATGAGCACGGCGAATGATGGGGCGAAAATCCTACACTGAGGTGACAGCACCTAAATCTCGCATGTCTACCAATTCCATCATGCCCGCATATGAGCTGCATTCTTAATATCAGCTGTTTATTATATCATAATCACGCAATTATGCACCAAGAAAAACCTACACTGAGGTGACATCACCTAAATCCTGCACGTCTGCCAATTCCGCCATACCCGCATATATAAGCGGCAGGAAAAACTGCCGCTATTTTTTATTGTTTGGTACCGCAAAGGGTCAAGATGAAGCACAAATATGTTATTTGTGTCTATGCTCGATTTTATCGGTTATGCTCCCATCTTTGTTGATTTTTCTGGTCGCTTTAATAATAGAGCCATCAGGCTGATTGAATATCTTAGTAACACGGGCAGTCCACTTGCCAGCAAAAGTTTCGGTCTTATCAGGTGTTATTCTGGGGAATGCGGGTAAGTTGCTATTTTGTTTTCTCAGCTTTCCCATCGGCATATCCTCCTGCAAATTCATCCATTTGCAAAAACTTACACTGAGGTGACATCACCTAAATCCTGCGCGTCTGCCAATTCCGCCATACCCGCATATATTTTTATTCTACCACAGCTTTGCGAAAGCGGCAAGGATAAAATTCGTTGCAAAGCGCGGCGCGGCGCTTTATAATGGCGGAGGAGAGAAAGGGGGGGCGCATCATGCAGAACGTTTATCCGGACTATTACCCGCAGTTCCGCTGCATCGCCGACCGCTGCCGCCACAACTGCTGCATCGGCTGGGAGATCGATGTGGACGAGGACACGCTCGCTTCTTACCACCGGATCGGCGGTGAAATGGGTGAGCGCCTGCGCAGAAGCGTCTCAGAAGATGGTGATGCACCGCATTTTCTTCTTGGCGAGCATGAGCGCTGCCCCTTCCTGAACGAAAGAAATCTCTGCGACCTCATTTTATATGGCGGGGAGGATATGCTCTGCCAGATCTGCCGCGACCATCCGCGCTACCGCAGCTTTTTCTCGGAGCGCACGGAGATCGGCGTGGGCCTCTGCTGCGAGGAGGCCGCGCGCCTCATCCTGACAAAGCCCGACAAGGTGTGCCTTCTCACAAGCGGCGAGGGAACGCTTGAAGAGGATGAGCGCGCGCTGCTTGCGCTGCGCGAACGGCTCTTTGCCGCCGCGCAGGACCGGGAATCGCCGATCTTTTCCCGCATGGAGAAAATGCTCTCGCTCTGCGGCGCGGCGCTGCCCGCCATTTCGCTCAAGCAGTGGGCAGAGCTTTACCTCTCGCTCGAGCGCATGGACGAGCGATGGACGGAGCTTTTACAAGCGCTGCGCAGCCACGCGGACGCGCTGCCGCTTTCCGACTTTGCTTCCCACATGAGCGGCCGCGAGACGGAGTATGAGCAGCTGCTCATCTACTTCCTCTACCGCCACGTGCCGACGGCGCTCGACGACGGGGATGTATCGAGCAAGGCGGCGTTCGCCGCAGCGTCGGTGCAGCTGCTCTTCGCTCTCGGCGCACTGCACGAAAAACTGCACGGCAGCTTCACCGTGAGCGACCAGATCGAACTCTGCCGCCTCTACAGCGCGGAGGTCGAATACTCCGACGACAACCTGAACGCACTCTTTGACGCGCTGATGTGAGAATATCCCGCGCTTTGCCGAAATTGGCAGAACGCGGGATATTTGCGTAAAAGCGGTCGAACTCTGGTTGATTTTTATGTAAACCTATGGTATACTGCGGACAAATCTGATTTCAGGCGGGGCGCTGCGTCTCCCGCCGGGGCAAAGGAGAGCGAAACATGAAGAACATCACACGAAGGAAAGCATTGCCGGCGCTGCTGCTGGCGCTGTGCCTTACATTGCAGCTGTGCGTCCCGGCGCTGGCAAGCGGTACGGCGATGAGCGCGGGCAGCGCGGCTCTCCGCCAGCTCGAGGAGGAAGAGGGCTTCCGCGCGGAAAAGTACAGCGCGAACGGCAAGTGGTACATCGGCTACGGCACGGAGTGCGGCGCCGACGATTACCCCGACGGCATCACCCAGCAGGAGGCGGAGGCGCTTCTGCGCAGCAAGATCGCGGCCTACGAGACCAAGCTCAACGACTTCTTCGGACGCTATGGCATCACGCCCACGCAGGGACAGTTCGACGCGCTGATCTGCTTCAGCTACAACTACGGCACGGGCTGGATGAGCGGCACGAGCAAGCTCGTGAAGATCGCCAGCGGCGAGGTGCAGGCCTCGCGCCTTGAGGTCGCGCAGGCGTTCGGTGAGTGGTGTCACTCGGGCGGTCAGGCACAGGAGGGACTTGCCGACCGGCGGCTGCAGGAGGCGGCGCTCTACCTTGACGACAGCACCGCCGCGGCCGAAACCGAGTTCGCCTATCTCATCATCAACAAGGAGGACGGCATCTCGTATGAGACGGATTTCCGCGTCTACCAGCGCGGCACGGCTTACGGCAGCTTTCCCACGATGGAAAAGCTCGGCAGCACGTTCGCGGGCCTGAAAACGGCGAGCGGCACGGTGCTGACGGAAAACAGCATCGTCTCCGGCAACGCGGTCACGACCGCCGTTTGGACGACGAACAGCTACACGGGCACGACCTATTCCGACGTGAAGAAGGGCGACTGGTTTTATGATTACGTCATGGAGCTGAGCGCCCAGGGCATCGTCGGCGGCAACGGCGACGGCACCTTTGCCCCCAACCGCGCCACGAGCACGGGCGAGATGCTCAAGCTCGTGCTGCTCGCAACGGGCCACAAGCAGCAGCCCCCCACGGGAACGCACTGGGCCAGCGGCTACGGCACCTACGCCCTCTCCATGAGCTATCTTTCGCGCGACAAGGCCGAATCGCTCGATTCTCCCATCAGCCGCCTTGAGGTCGCGCGTCTTGCGGCCAAGGCCATGGGCTATGGCGCGTCGGGCAGCGCTTCCCCCTTTGCCGACGTGAACGATGGCTACGCGACCGCCCTCTGCGAGGCGGGCATCTTCATCGGTACAACCGTCGGTGAGCAGAGATTCTTTTGCCCGAACGACAGCATCACGCGCGCGGAGGTGGCAACGATCGTGTGGCGCATCTATCAGGCGAACGCCACCAACACCAAGCAGAAGATCCACTACGGGAACTACACGCTCGACGTGCTGGAGGGCGTGCCGACAAACAATTACGATAAGTCCGCCTTCTACAAGGACGGCAGCATCATGCGCTACAATGACCCCAATGTGCGCACGCGCCTCGGCATTGACGTTTCGCAGTATCAGGGCGACATCGACTGGACGGCGGTCGCGGGCAGCGGCGTGGAATTTGTCATCGCGCGCGTGGGCGGTCGCGGCTACACCCTAGGCTCCATCTACGTCGATAAGAAGTTTGACGACTACGCCGACGGCGCGGCAGCCGCGGGCCTTCAGGTGGGCGCGTACTTCTACTCGCAGGCCATCAGCGTTCAGGAGGCGGAGGAGGAAGCCTACTTCGTGCTCGACAAGCTGCGTGGCCACACCATCACCGGCCCCGTTGTCTTCGACTGGGAGGTCGTCGGCAAATCGAGCGCCCGCACCTACGGCATCGAGACGAGTGTGCTCTGCGCCGCGGCGCGCGCCTTCTGCAAGATCATTGAGGACGCTGGTTATCAGGCGATGATCTACACCGACAGCTATGCCGGCTATGTCAAGTATGACCTCAGCCAAATTGTCGACTACCCGCTGTGGTTCGCGTACTACAGCTCGAATGCGCCGACGTTCTACTATGACTTTGCCATGTGGCAGTATACGGACAAGGGCAGTGTCCCCGGCATCAAGGGCAGCGTCGACATGGACCTGTGGTTCATCAAGTGAACATACAAAAAGGCGATGGCCGTGCGGCCATCGCCTTTCTTTTTCCATGTTGCGGTAATTACAGTTCGATGAGCTCATATTCTCTCGTGCCGAAGCCGAGATCGGCGGCGGCCTCTACCGTATGCACACCGCTGCGGCTCTCGATGCGCTCGACAAGATGGTCGCGGCCCGGGTCGTCGGAGGCGTAGACAAGGTCAAGGCAGGCCTGGTCGATGGCAATGGGGTCAAGAGAGGCGAGGATGCCGATATCCTTCATGCACGGGTCCTCCGCCACGGCGCAGCAGTCGCAGTCGACCGACATATTCTTCATCACGTTGATGTAGGCGAGCTTGCCGTCGAAATACTTCACGACGGAGGATGCCGCGTCCGCCATGGATTCAAGAAACGCGATCTGGTCGGTGGACCACATCTCCTCGGGCTTGCCCGCACCGTGGATGTAGGCCTTGCCCGCGCTCGAGCCGCAGCCGATGGAAAGCTGCTTCAGCGCGCCGCCGAAGCCGCCCATCGGGTGGCCCTTGAAGTGCGAGAGCACGAGCATGGAGTCGTAATTGGCCATGTCCTTGCCGACAAAATTCTTTTGGATGCGCTTGCCGTTCGGAATGGCAAGCTCGATGTCCGGACCCTCGGCGTCGAGAATGTCCACATCGAAGAGCTTGCTCCAGCCGTGCTTGATCATCGTGCGGCGGTGGGCCTCGGTCGTGTTGCGCTCGCCGGGATAGGCCGTGTTGCACTCGACGACGGTGCCGTGCACCGCTTCGATCATCGGCTGTCAGAATTCAGGGGTCAAAAAGTTCTGATTGCCCGGCTCGCCGGAGTGGACCTTGACGGCGACCCTGCCGGGAAGCTCCCTGCCCAGCGCCCTGTAGAGCTCTACGACCTTCTCGGGCGTGATATCTTTGGAAAAATAAACCTTTGCCTTCATCTCGCGTTCCTCCTCTGTCATGCCGGCGCGCCTGCGCGCGACGCAATGAATGGCGCGCGGCCAAAGCTTAACAGCTACAGCATAAGCCGAATGTGCCGCCGATGCAAATGAAAAATTCGATAAAAGCTTTTTTTGCGCGAAATTTGCGAAAAATCACTTGAAAACTGCCGGGTGCGTGCTATGATGATGGGCGAAAAAAAGGGGCGTGCGGTGCACGCCCGCAGAAAGAGTGAGCTTACTTTGCTGGATTTTTTGGAACAGGAGGGGCTTAGTCCCGCGCTTCTGGACGGCATCCGGGAATTTCGCGTGCAATACCCTGTGCCCGCGGAGCTTGCGGACCGCGTGCCGCAGCCGCGGTATCGCTATTACGGAAAGGACGTGTGGGAGGCGGCGGTCGCCGCCGTTTTGTGCGGGGAGAATCTGCTGCTCGCCGGCAGCAAGGCCACGGGCAAAAACGTGCTGGCGGAAAACCTTGCGCAGGTCTTCGGCCGTCCTGCGTGGGATGTTTCCTTCCATGTGAATATGGACGCCGCGAGCCTCATTGGTATGGACACCTTCGAGGGCGGCGAGGTGCGCTTCCGCCCGGGGCCGGTATACCTCTGCGCAAAGCACGGCGGCTTCGGCGTGCTCGACGAGATCAATATGGCGAAAAACGAGGCGCTGGCCGTACTGCACGCAACGCTCGACTTCCGCCGTGCCATCGACGTGCCGGGCTATGAGCGCGTGGAGGTCGACCCTGCCGCGCGCTTCATCGGCACGATGAACTACGGCTACGCCGGTACGCGCGAGCTGAATGAAGCGCTTACCTCGCGCTTTGTCGTTATCCGGATGCCGGCCATCGACGAGGACGGTCTTGCGCGACTGCTCGGCGACGAGTTCCCGACGCTGGAGAAGAAATACCGCGGCCAGTTTGTGCAGCTATTCCTCGATTTGCAGAAAAAGTGCGAGAATGCCGAGATATCGGAAAAGGCGCTCGATTTGCGCGGCCTTCTGGACGCGCTGCGCCTCATCCGCCGCGGGGTCAAGGCGGGGATCGCGCTCGATATGGGCATTACGAACAAGGCTTTCGACGCTTACGAGCAGGGGCTGATCCGCGACGTCATCGCCGCGCGCATCCCCGCAAAGCTCGAGCGCAGCCGCCTCTTCACCGACTGAGATGGAGACGGCAGGCTACTCTGCCCGGCAGCGCCGGGCGATCAACCTCGTCTGGACCGCGTGCGGGGATTATGCGTTCGAGCCGCAGTTTTTGGCGCTCAAGTCGGACGGCGAGCCGGACTTTTACATGAACTGCGTCATCGGCCTTGTGCACAAGTGGTTTGGCGACGGGGCGCAGAAGCGTCTCTTCGCCCACTGGACGGGCGATGTGCGGCAAAGCACCTTTGACGACCTTGCGTGGCTGGCGCTCGAAAACGCGGTGTATGAAAAGGAGCTTCCCATGCGTCCGGTGCTCGCGGAGCTGCGGCGCGCACACGCGGCGGAATTTTTTGCGTCGGAATATCTGCTCTCGCGGCAGGAGTGGATGGAGAAAAATCAGCTGGTCTACGCGCTCCAGTCCGAGCGGTGGAAAACCGTGCTGGGACAAAAGCCGCCGATCCTTGCGCCGTGGGAAAAGGGCCTTGCCGAGGACCTTGCCTGCTCCGGCAATTTGAGCGGCGAGGAGCTGGAGCGTACCGTGCTGGCGGCGTTTCGGCGGTATCTGCAATTCGACGGCACGGTGCATAAAAAGGAGCCGTTCCACCTGCACTTCAGCGATAGGTGGGCGCCGCTTTTGACCAAGCTCCTGCCGACGGAGATCGTCCGCACGGACGATCTGACCATCGGCCGCTCCGCCGTGGCGGGGCAGAACGGCATGGTGCGCGCGTCGAATGCGCTGCGATCGCATCTGCGCTCCAATGAGCACGAGACGCAGGACCGCGACTACATCGAGCGCTGCTTCGGCCGCAGCATCTATTCTCCCCAGCGCCTTGCGCGCATCGAGCAGGAGCTCTGCATCGGCAACCACCTCGGCTGCCACCTCTGGTTTACAAAGGGAGGCAGCGCGCCCAACAAGAGCATCAGCGCCGACACGCAGCGGCTCTATGAGCAGGCCGAGGAACAGGCAAAGCGCAACCGCGCAGCCTTCTCGCACGACAACGCGCTCTATCAGAACGCGCTGCTGCGCCTGACCGAGCAGATCCGCAACTGTATGCTCGTCCATCAGCAGCCGGAGCAGGTCACAGCCCGTCAGGGCCGGCTGGACGGCACAAGGGTCTGGCGCGAGCCGGTGCTGCGCGATGACCGCGTGTTTCTGCGCAATGACGAGGGGCCGCGCCCCGGCTTCACGGTCGATCTGATGCTCGACGGCTCAGCCTCGCGCCTGCACTGTCAGGAGACCATCGCCATTCAGGGCTATATTCTGGCCAAAAGCCTCGCCTCCTGCGGCATCCCTGTGCGCGTGACGAGCTTTTGCAGCCTGCGCGGGTACACGGTGCTGCGTGTTTTGAAGAATTTCGGCGACAAGAACGGCGAGCGCAGGGTCTTTGACTACTTTGCCGCCGGGTGGAACCGCGACGGCCTTGCGCTGCGCGCCGCGGGAGAGCTGATGAAGTCCGCGCCCGCGGACAAGCACCTGCTCATCCTGCTGACCGATGCCAGCCCGGACGACAGCCACAAGATCCTTCCGGGCGGCAAGGTCCCGCTCAGCCGTGAGTACGACGGTCAGGCCGGTATCGAGGATACCGCGGAAGAGGTCCGCGCTTTGCGCGCACAGGGCGTTCGCGTCGCCGCCGTCTTCATGGGCGAGAACGCGAGCGTTCCCGCCGCGAATACCATTTATGGCCGGGACCTTGCACGCATCCGCCGTATGGACCAGCTCGCCGCTGCCGCGGGCCGGCTCATTCAGACAGAGATACAGGAGCTGAGCGGCTGATCAAAGCAAAAAGCACAGGCGTGAGCCTGTGCTTTTTGCTTGTCCGCTTCAAAGGCGCCGGCCGCCATGCTGCCGCAAAGAAAAAGCATCCGCGCACGGGTCGTGCGCGGATGCTTTGGGGATATGCTTTGAGCGGGACTCAGCCGACGAGGGCGGCGGTGTCCATGGCGATCATGAGCTCCTCGTTCGTGGGGATGAGGAGAACGGTGACCTTGGAGTCGGGCGCGGAGATGACGCGCTCCTCGCCGCGGACCTTGTTGGCGTCCTCGTCCATCTTGACGCCCATGAACTCAAGACCGGAGGCGATGGCCATGCGCTGGGAGGCGCTGTTCTCGCCCACGCCTGCGGTGAAGATGATGGCGTCCACGCCGCCCATCGCGGCGGCATACGCGCCGATGAGCTTCTTCACGCCGTAGTTGAACATATCAACGGCGAGACCGGCACGCTCGTTGCCCTTTTCAAAGGCCTCTTCGAGATCGCGGAAGTCGGAGCTGACGCCGCTGACGCCCTGCACGCCGGACTTCTTGTTGAGGACGGTGAGCATCTCCGTGATATCCATGCCGTACTTGTTCATCAGGTATTCGAGGATACCGGCGTCGATATCGCCGGAGCGGGTACCCATGGGAAGGCCGGCCAGCGGGGTGAAGCCCATGGAGGTATCGACGCTCTTGCCGCCGTCGATGGCGGTGACGGAGGAGCCGTTACCGAGGTGGCAGGAGATCAGCTTGAGCTGCTCGGCAGGCTTGCCGAGCATATCGGCCGCACGCTGGGAAACATACTTGTGAGAGGTGCCGTGGAAACCGTAGCGGCGGACCTTGTCCTTTTCATAGTACTCATAGGGGATGGCATAGGTATAGGCCACGGGGGGCATGGTCTGATGGAAGGCGGTGTCGAAGACGGCGACCATGGGCACGCCGGGCATGAGCTCCTGGCAGGCCTTGATGCCGATGATGTTGGCGGGGTTGTGCAGCGGGGCGAGGGGATTGCACTCCTCGATGGCCTGCATGACCTCGTCGGTGATGACGACGGACTTGGCGAACTTTTCGCCGCCGTGGACCACGCGGTGGCCGACCGCGTCGATCTCCTTCATGGAGCCGATGACGCCGTTCTTCTCGTCGACGAGGGCATTCAGCACGGTCTGGATGGCCTCGCTGTGGGTGGGCATGGAAACGGAAGCTTCCTTGATGGCTTCCTTGCCGGGAAGCTGGGGCTTGTAGGTGAAGCGGCCGTCGATGCCGATGCGCTCGCAGAGACCCTTGGCCAGCAACTCGCCCGAGGCGGGGTTGAGCAGCTGATACTTCAGGGAGGAAGAGCCTGCGTTGATGACCAATACGTTCATAAGTATACTCCTTTTTTCGAGGGCAGCTTGCAAAGCGCCCGAATTTCCGATAGAATCATAAAAAAACGATCGGTGTAAAAATCATACATCGTCTATTATAGCAAACTTTTTGGCAAACACAAGGTAAATTTAACAAAATGTAACTCTTTTGTAACCGCTTTGAGAGGACTTTTATGAATGCGATTGGTATAATATCCGAGTATAATCCGTTTCACCGCGGCCATAAGTGGCAAATTGACGAACTGCGGCGGCGCTTTGGCGAAGAGACGGCCGTCGTGTGCGCGATGAGCGGCGATTTTGTCCAGCGGGGCGACTTTGCCATCGAGCGTGCGCACGCGCGCGCGGAGGCCGCCGTGCGCGGCGGGGCGGACCTGGTCCTGGAGCTGCCGCTGCCGTGGGCCATCTCATCGGCCGAGGGCTTTGCCCGCGGCGGCGTAGGCGTTCTGGCGGCGACGGGTGTGGTCGGTACGCTGGCCTTCGGCAGCGAATGCGGCGACACGGCAAGATTGCAGCGTGCGGCGGAAACACTGCTGCGGGCGGATTTTCCGGACGCGCTGCGCAGAGAGCTTGCCGGGGGCTTATCCTTTGCCGCGGCGCGGGAGAGCGCTGCAAGGACGCTCATCGGAGACGATGCGAGCGTGCTCCGGGAGCCGAACGATATTTTGGGCGTGGAATACTGCAAGGCGCTGCTGCAAGGCGGCGGTGCGATCACGCCGCTGGCGATCGCGCGGAAGGCCGTCGGCCACAATGAAGGCGCGGCGGAGGGCTTTGCCTCGGCAAGCCATATCCGCGCACTGCTCATGCGCGGGGAGGATGCCTCCGACTATCTGACGGCGGAGAGCGCCGCCATTTATGCGCGCGAGCGGGAAGCGGGCCGCGCGCCGGTGACGATGGCAAACGCGGAGCGCGCGATCCTGTCCAGATTCCGCGCGATGGATGAGGCGGACTTCGCCCGCTACGACGGCGGGAACGAGGGGCTGTACCGCCGGTTTTACGAGTCGGCGCGGACGGCAGTCTCGGTCGAGGAGCTGCTTTCCGCGGTGAAGACGAAGCGCTACGCCTACGCCCGGCTGCGGCGGCTGCTGCTCGCGGCGTATTTGAACGTGACGGCGGACGATATGCCGGAGACGGCGCCGTATCTCAGGGTGCTGGCGTTCAACGAGCGCGGGCGCGCGCTGTTGAAGAAAATGAAAAAGACGGCGTGCGCGCCGGTGCTTATCAAAAGCGCCGATGTGCGTGCGCTGGACGAGGATGCGCGGCGGCTCTTTGCATTGACCGCACGCGCGGAGGACCAGTATGTCCTTGCGTACCCCGACCTTGCCTCTGCGTGCGGCGGGAGCGCCTGGACAGAGGGACCTGTGATCGTGTGATCGCGGTCCGCAGACCCCCAGAAAGGAGATCGGAATGAAAAAATGGATGGCGATGCTGCTCTGCTGCGCGCTGATGATGGGCCTTGCAGCCTGCGGCGCGGGGAGCGGCGGACCTAAGGGCAGCGCTTCGCCGCAGGAGCGCGCGCTGCACTTTGAGGTCGTAACGCAGACCTATGAAGACGAATACAAGGCTGAGGACGGCACGGTGCTGCTGGCGGAGCGCTATGAGCTGCCGACGCTTGAACTGCGCACGGAGGACGGCGAGAGCTACACGCCCGCAGAAAACGTGACGGCCGGCGGCAGCGCGGCCGAGTCCGCGCAGATCGCGGCGCAGAGCGCCTTTAATACGGAGATGAGCAATGTGCTGGCCGGGCTTCGATCCGAGGCCTCGCAGATGGCGGCGGAGGGAAAGGAGCTGTACGAAACGACTGGCTCGGCGGGCTTCACCGGCGGTAGCTGCTGGGTGAACGAGCTGAGCGTGACCAGCACGTATATGACGGAAGAGGGACTTTTGAGCGTTGTGGCGGAAAATTACACCTATTACGGCGGTGCGCATCCGAACAGCGTCAGCCGCACCTGGAGCTTTGACCTGACGACGGGCGAGTTCCTGACGCTCGACGCGCTTTCCTCGGAGGAGGGGAACATAAACGGCGACTCCCTGCAAACAAGCATTTATCAGAATATCGTCAGCCAGATCGACAGTCAGGGGCTCAGTGAGGCGTATTTTGACGATTACGATTCCTATCTGTCGGACTTCCCCGCGTTCGCGACCTTCTATTTTACAGCCACGGGGATGACGGTGGCATTCGATACCTACATCATCGCGCCGTATGCGGCGGGACCGCAGGTGTTCGACGTGCCGTACAGCGTATTTTACAGCGCGCTGAACGAACGCGCGAAAACGCTGCTGGAGGTTCCGCAGGAGCAGATCGTGCTCTCGGATTTTGACACGGCGGCAACGCTGTGGTCGTGGCTTTTCATCACGACGCCGCCGACCGAAAATACGCCGGACGAGGTGGAGATCAACGGATACACTTATTATCAGGCGGATATTCAGGGCGTTTCGACGATGGCGGAGCTGCGCGCGCTGATGTACCGGTATTTCGACAAGGCGCTGGCGGACCGGTGGCTTGAGGAGACGGAGCGCTATGCAGAGGCCGACGGCCGGCTTTATGTGCTTTCGGCTGACCGCGGCAGCAACGATTCCATCATGGATGAAACGTGCAGCGTGGCGCTCGACGGCGAAAGCGGCACGGTGACGCAGACCGTTACCTACGGCGAGTGGGATGAGGCGACGCAGAGCTGGGCGGCAACCGGCGAAGAGACCTTTGCGTATCCCTTCACGCTTGTCGACGGCCATGCGGTGTTCTCCGCGTTCCCGTATCCGTACTGAGAAAATAAAGAAGTGCCGGCTCGTAGGAGCCAGCACTTCTTTTATGTAGTTCAGCGGTAACGCTCGCGGTGGGCGGTCATGATATCGGCCAGCAGCACGCCGTTGTCGGGCGGGGTGTAGGTGATGGCGTTTGCGCCCGCGGCGATGGTTTTGCGGATGGTCTCATCCTTCGGGCCGCCGGTGGCGATGATGGGGATCTCGGGATGGCGCTCGCGGAGCGCGGCGACGAGCTGCGGCGTTTCCGCCGCGGCGGAGACGTTCAGAATGTCGACGCCCGCGGCGATACGCGCTTCGGTGTCCTGCGTGGCGGAAACGATGGTGGCCACGACAGGAATGTCAATATGCGCCTTGATATCGCGCAGAATGTCGGCAGAGACGGGGGCGTTGAGCACGACGCCGTAAGCGCCGCAGTGCTCAGCCTCCATCGCCTGGGCGACGGAGCGCGCGCCGGACGTGAAGCCGCCGCCAACGCCGCAGAACACCGGCGTATCCGCCACGCTGATGATGGCGCGCACGATGCGCGGCTGCGGCGTGAAGGGATAGACGGCGATGACCGCGTCGGCATTGCAGCTTGCGATGGTGGCAACGTCGGTGGAGAAAATGAAGGACTTGATCGTGCGTCCGAAGATACGGATACCGCTGCACTCATTGATGCACTCGGGCACCAGCAGCATGTGGTTGCGGAGCTTTCCGCTGTAGCTTGGCGTGGGCGTTGGGGTAAAATCGCTCATAGAAGCACCTTCCTTTCCGCAGGTAATGGATGACCGTGAAAAAATGATGTGGGGGATCAGTCGATGTGACTGCTTGCGCGCATGGCGAGGATCGTCCGCTCGATGAGCGTGTCAAGATCCCAGCCGAGCATTTCCGCGCCGCGCTCGATGACCTCGCGAGAGCAGCCGGCGGCGAACTTTTTATCTTTATACTTCTTCTTGACGGACTTGACCTCGAGATCGCTGACGCTCTTGCTCGGGCGCATGAGCGCGGCCGCGCCAATGAGCCCGGTGAGCTCGTCGGTCGCGAAGAGGACCTTTTCCATCTCGTGCTGCGGCTCGGGGAGCCCGTCGAAATGGAGGCCGTAGCCGTGGCTCGCGGTGGCGCGGATGAGGCGCTCGTCCAGCCCCGCTTCGCGCATGAGCTGCTGCGACTTGATGCAGTGCTCGTCGGGGTACATCTCAAAGTCAAGGTCGTGCAGAAGCCCGACGATCTCCCAGAAATCCGCCTCGTCGCCGTAGCCGAGCTGTTCTGCGTACCAGCGCATGACGTCGGCGACGGTGTTTGCGTGCTTTAAGTGGAACTCACCTTTGTTGTAGCGCGTGAGAAGCTCCCACGCCTGGTCCTTGGTATACGCCATAAAAAGTGTTCCCTCCCTTTGACTTATGGCTGTTCGTCCGTAAAGTGGACGTGATTGAAGATGTGATCCGAGCAGAAGCAGTGGTAGCCCGCGCACTTGCTGCAATAGCGGAACTGCAGTTCGGGATTCGTCACATCCGTGCGGCCGCACACGGCGCACTTATGGCGGAAGCCCTGCGTCTGCTGCTGGTACTGCTCCTGGCGCTGCTGGGCGTGCACGGTGTTGTGGAAGTGCGAGGCCTGCCGGCTCTGGTGGAGCTCCAGTTTGAAGAAGTTTTCAAGCTCGGGCCAGAAGAAGATGACAAAGTTCAGAAGCGCCACGACCGGCAGGATGGCGTAATAGCCGACGCCGGAGGAAATGTAGCGGAAAATGTCGAAGAAGAAGTAAAATACGTCGATATAGGCGAGCCACTTCATGCGGATGGGGATGATGAACATGAAGAGCACGCGCGTATCGGGATAGAGCAGGGCGAAAGCCATGAACATGGCGAAGTTGACGTAATTCGCGCTGTAAACGGGAATGCTGTAGCCCGTGATGAGGCTGACGATGCTCGCGCCGATGACGGTGAGCAGCATACCGCTCAGATAATAGGTGGTGAACTTGGCCGTGCCCCACTGACGCTCAAGCGTGGAGCCGATCCAGTAGTAAAAATAGCAGGTGATGAGAAGGTAGAACGGGCTCGAGCTTTCCGGGATGAGAACAAAGGTGATGAGCCGCCACACCTGCCCGTGGAGCAGGCCTGAGAGCGTATAGGAAAAGAAACTTAAAAAGTTGCCGCTCGAGAAGTTGGACAAAAGTCCCAGCACCACATTGCCGATGACAACATAGAGCATCAGGTTGGGAATGCCGAAATTGGGGTGCAGGATACAGAAGCGGTCGATCGCACGGTTGAGCTTGTTCAAAACGGGATACCTCACTTAATTCAAAAAAGTCAAATTCAACAGTTTAGAACATTATGGCACAGCGGGGGAGAAAAGTCATCAATAAACTTTGAACAAATGACCATTCCCAAACGGAATGAAGAGCAGAAATGCGGAAAGAAACGAATTCTTTCCGCATTCTTAACATGGATTCACTTGAGATCAAGCTCCGGCGGCACGTCGATCTCCTCGCCGACGTATTTGCCGTTCTTTTTCCGCTGACGGACGCACTCGGTGAGCAGATATTCGATCTGGCCGTTGACCGAGCGGAAGTCGTCCTCCGCCCAGGCAGCGATGGCGGCATAGAGCTTGGGGGACAGGCGCAGGGGCACCTGCTTTTTGGCGTTGTCGTTCATGGCAGGCGCTTAGTATAAGCTGCCGGAGTTGACGACGGGCTGCGCATCGCGGTTGCCGCACAAAACCACGAGCAGGTTCGAAACCATGGCCGCCTTGCGCTCCTCGTCAAGCTCCACCGTGCCATTTTTGGCAAGGCGCTCAAGCGCCATTTCGACCATGCCGACCGCGCCGTCGACGATCATCTTGCGCGCGTCGATGATGGCGCTGGCCTGCTGGCGCTGGAGCATGACGGCTGCGATCTCGGGCGCGTAGGCAAGGTAGGTGATGCGCGCTTCCAGGATCTCAAGGCCCGCGTCGGCGACCTTGGACTGGATCTCGTCGCGGATGCGCGCGGCAACGACCTCGCTCGACCCGCGCAGACTGCCCTCGTCGGCGTGACCGTCGCCGGTGGTGTCGATGCCGGGGGCGACGTCATAGGGGTAGATGCGCACGATGTTGCGCAGCGCCGCGTCGCACTGGAGGGAGAGGTATTCCTTGTAGTTGTCCACGTTGAAGACCGCCCTGGCGGTGTCGGTCACGCGCCACATCACGGCGATGCCGATCTCGACAGGGTTGCCGAGGCAGTCGTTGATCTTCTGGCGGGCGTTGTTGAGCGTCATGATCTTGAGGGAGATCTTCTTATTGCCGCCGACCTCGACCGCGGCGGACGCGCCCTGCATGGCGGCGAGCAGCTCGCTGCCCTTGTGTCCGCCGTCCACGTCGCCGGACTGGTTGAGCTTCGTCTTGGCAGCGGGGTTGAAGGATGTGCAGAAGGGATTGACGCAATAGAAGCCCTCGCCCTTGAGCGTGCCGATGTAGTTGCCGAAGAGCGTGAGCACGAGCGCCTCCTGCGGCTTTAAGACGCGCAGGCCGCACAGCGGGATCCAGCCGAGCGCAAGCACGACGACGCAGAGAATGAGCGTGGGCAGGAAGCTTGCCATCACGCTGAGAATGAGGCCCGCGACGGCGGCGATGTAGAGCAGAAGCTCGAGCAGCAGCACGAGCATACCGTTTTTATGACCGGTGATGATTTTTTCTTCCATAGAAAAGCACCTCCAAATTTGATATCAAAATCATATCACAACAATATGGAATGTCAAGAGGGGAAGCGATGAAAAATGATAAAAAATGTGTCTTACACGTAGGCCCTTGCCGGAAAAAACAGCAGCACCTCCGTATGCCGCAGGCATACGGAGGTGCGGGTAGGGGGGCAGGTTGGCGAGCCAAAATTTATATATGCTTTTGTAAATATATCATATCTATTAGCTGTACGCCGCACTCATAAATTGGGTGGTCGTAATTGTCGGTAAAAAAATTTGCGATTTGGTGAGAGCGGACAAAGCCGCATTTTTCATAAAACGGTATTGTCAGAGGACTGTCGCCCGTTCCAACCTGTAAAACGGAATAGATTCCCTTGTATTTACAGGCAATGAAGTCGATCAGTGCCCTGCCGTAACCCGCTCTCTGATGCTCCGGCATAACTGCGATATTTTTGATTTCAAGGATTCCGTTACCTTCATCTGTGACAACGCATTCCGCCTTCACACCGCAGTCGTCAAGAACGTACATTGCGCCTTTTTCGAGATAGCGGTCGACCATATCTTCCTGCTCGTCTGCCAACAGCAGAAGTGAGAGGAATTGCTTTTTATTTTCATTTACTTTTCTGATTTCCACTTCTAAATGCTCCATCAGATCTCAATTTGGCTCACGTTTCCTCTGAAGATACCATATCAGAAGAATACGAAAAAGTCCATCGCTCTCGGTATTACGCATGAAAGGCATCAGACGTAGTGATACTTTCTGCGCCCCGCGAGGAAGAGCGCCGCGGTGACGAGCAGGGTGAGCGCTTCGGCCGCAGTGATGGCGAGCCAGATGCCGTCGATGCCGAGAACGCGCGGCAGGAGCAGCACGGCGGCGACCTGAAGGACGAGCGTGCGCAGAAACGAGATGAGCGCGCTGGCTGTGCCATTGTTGAGCCCCGTGAAAAACGCCGAACCGAAGATATTGAAGCCGCAGACGAGGAACGAGAGCGCATAGAGGCGCAGCGCGTTGACCGTCATCTTGCAAAGCTCTGCGTCGTAGCCGACGAAAATGCGGGCGATGGGGGAGGCGAGCGCAATAGACGAGACCGTCATCACAAGGCTTGAAATGAGCGTGATCGTCAGGCTCTTTTTGAGCAGGCTTTTGAGCTCCGCGTGATTCTCCGCGCCGTAGTGATAGCCGACAACGGGCGTGACGGCGATGGAGTAGCCAAAGAAGAACGCCATGAAGATGAAGCTGACGTACATGATGACGCCGTAGGCGCTCACGCCGTTTTCCTGCGCGATGGCCATGAGCTGGATGTTGTAGAGCACGCCGACGATCGAGGTGGAGAGATTGCTGACCATCTCGCTCGAGCCGTTGTAGAAGGCCTTGCCGAGCGCGCGGAAGTCAAAGCGCGGGCGCGTGAGGCGCAGCGGTGAGTCGTTCGGGCGGAGGAAGTAGACGAGCGGGATGAGCGCGCCGACGATCTGCGAAAACGCCGTGGCGAGCGCCGCGCCGAGAAGACCGAACGGGAACACATAGACGAGCAGAAAGTCGAGCACCATGTTGGTCAGTCCCGCGAAGACCGTCACGCGCAGGCCGAAGTGCGGCTTTTCCGCCGTGGCCAAAAAGCTCTGAAAGCTGTTTTGCAGCATGAAAAAGGGGAGCGAGATGAGCAGCACGCGGCCGTAGAGCATACAGTCGTCGATCGTCAGCTCGGTCGCGCCGACGGCGTAGGAAATGGGGCGCAGAAGGAGAATGCAGGTGCCGCTCAGGATCGCGCCGCCGACGGCGAGCACCACGACGAGCATGGAGAAGATCCCGTTTGCCTCGTCCTTTTTGCCCTCGCCGAGCGTTTTGGCGATGAGCGCGCTGCCGCCCGTGCCGATCATAAAGCCGAAGGCGGCGAGCGCCATGATGACGGGAAAGATGAGATTCAGCGCGGCAAAGGGATTTTTGCCGACAAAGTTCGAGACGAAAAAGCCGTCGACAATGCTGTAGATCGACGTGACGATCATCATCAGAATGCTGGGCGCGACGAAGCGCAGCAGCTTTTGGTAGCTGAAATGATCGGAAAGAGAAACGGTCATAAGACCTCCTTGTCAAGTTCAGGAGAGATTTCCGTTGTATTCCCGAGAGAGGAGACTCTGATAGTCGCGGATGCAGAGGACGACATCAGGCTTGTAGGCTGCGATATAGTCGCTCAGGCTCTGCGCGGTGTAGTGGCGCAGGTCAACAGAACGCAGCTCATCAAAGCTGTAGTAGGCGAGGCTCTCGACAGGGTTGGTGAAGCTGTCGCCGAAGATGAGGACGCTCGGAAGCGAGGGGCGTTCTGTGCGGATGACGGTTTCGGCGATGTCGCCGCCCATGTAGAGCTCATAGGTCAAAGGCTCCGTGTCGGTCGCGGGGAGCGCATAGACCGTGGCGGCGACCTCTCCGCCGTTATCGAAGCGGGTGAAGGAGATATCCTCGCGGAAGGCGGCGGTGAGCAGCTTTTCCTCGTTGCCGCGAAGCCCCAGGAGCTTGCGCGTGCGCGAGCCCATGTAGGGGTTCGGGAGCGCGGAGAAGGTCACGTCCGCACCCTCTTCGGGGAAGGAGAGCGCGAGGCCGTAAGCGTCGTTCAGCGCCTGCACGGCGGCGCGGTAGGTCTCGTATGCACCGAGAAGGCCGTAGTGGTTGTCCACCTTCGAGCTGAACGCGGGCAGATGGCCGAGCGAGTCGAAGACGGGACCCATGTCCACATGGGTGATGCCCTGTGCATCCATAGCGCTGTTGAGCGCCGCGAGCTCGGCGGCGGTGTAGGCGGAGCGGTTTTCGAGATAGGAGGGGTATTCATCCTCATAGTAGGCGTACTGGCAGGGGACGGCGATATAACAGTAATGCCCGCCGTAGGCTTCGATCTGATCGCGCAGCGCGGCGTTGTCCGCGGTGACATCCGCGGCTTTGCGCGCGATGTCGTCGGCGGTATCGGGCATGGTGTAGAGCTGCTCGAGCAGCGCGTCGTCCGTGACAACGATATCGTTGACCACGGGGCGGTGGAAAACGTTCAGATCACACCATGTGACGGCCTTGAGCGCGGGGGTGCGCCAGGCGGCATAGTCGCAGAACAGGGTCTCAAGATCGCCGAAGGCCTGACCGCTGAGGACCGTTTCGGCGCTGATCTCGGGGAAGGCGGAGAGATTGCGGTTTTCATAGTAGGAATAGCGCTCCTTCGGCAGCAGGACGGTCGCAGCCATCAAAACGAGCAGCGTGCCGGAAAAGAGCAGGGCCATCGCCCATTCACAGATGCGTTTCATGCGGCATACCTCCGGGTGTCAGAATCGGAAATAGATGAAGGGGTTGAACGAGCCCGTGACGAGCTTGCAGTAGGAAAGCACGAGCAGCGCAAGTGAGGCAAGCTTCGGACCCGCGACAAGGATGCCGCGGGAGAGCCTGCTGTCACGCTTTTCAAGGGCCGTTTCGAGAAGCGCCTTGACCGGAAGCGCGGCGATGCAGCAGAGCAGAAGCTCCGGCCAGAATTCAAGCGCGTAGTACACGGCGCGGCTGTCGCACAGAGAGGGGGCGCGGCCAAACATCGCGGCCATATAGCGCAGCGCCGCGCCGATATCGTCCGCGCGGAAGAGCACCCAGCTCAAAATGACGAGCAGCATGGCGTAGGCGTGCCGCAGGAGGGACGGAAGGCGCGAGAGGGCCTTGCCCCAGACGAACTTTTCGCCGATGAGCAGCACAAAAAACCACAGCCCCCAGCAAACGAACGTCCAGTTGGCCCCGTGCCAGAGGCCCGTGAGCGCCCATACGATGAAGAGATTCAGAATGTTGCGTGCCTTGGAGCAGCGGTTGCCGCCCAGCGGGATATAGACATAGTCGCGAAACCACGAGGAGAGCGAAATGTGCCAGCGCCGCCAGAACTCGGTGATGCTGCGGGAGACGTAGGGATAGTTGAAGTTTTCAAGAAAGTGGAAGCCGAACATCCGGCCAAGGCCGATGGCCATGTCGGAATAGGCGGAAAAGTCAAAGTAGATCTGGAACGTATAGGCGACGGCGCCGAGCCACGCAAGGGCCACCGAGGGGGAGACGGCGGAAAAGGCGGCGTCGGCGACCTGCGCGACGGCATTGGCCAGCAGCATTTTTTTGGCAAGGCCGAAGAGAAAGCGCACCGCACCGGCGGAAAACTCGGAAACAGATTCCTGCCGCTCGTCGATCTCGTCCGCGACGGTGGTATAGCGCACGATGGGGCCGGCGACAAGCTGGGGGAAAAAGGAAATATAGAGCGCGAGTTTGAGGGGATTTTTCTGCACGGCGGCGTCATCACGGAAGACGTCGATGACGTAGCTGAGGCCCTGGAAGGTAAAAAATGAGATGCCGATGGGCAGCGTGACCTGCGGCACGGGGATAAAGGGCATCAGGGCGTGGAGCATCTCGCCGAAAAAGCCCGCGTACTTAAACCAGCCGAGAAGACCGAGCCCCAGCACAGCCGCGAGCGTCACGCCTGCCTTCCGGACGGCGGGGCGGTGCTTTGGCCCCGCGAGGAGCCCGCAGCAGTAGTTGATGACGATGGAGAGCAGCATGAGCAGCAGGAACTTCGGCCCGCCGCAGGAATAGAAGGCGAGGCTGAAGGCGAGCAGGATGAGGTTGCGCGCCCCGCGATACCGCTGCGGCACAATAAAATAAAGAACGAGCAGGCAGGGAAGAAAGAACACAAGAAAGCTGACACTGCTGAATACCATGACAAGAAGGCCCCCGTAAGAGAATAGTTTGTGCAGGTGCTGTGCAAAGTTCTCTCACTGTAGCATCTTTTGACGAAAATTGCAAGAGCGCCGCGTTTTGCGCCGGTTTGGGCGTTTTTAGTGAAATGTCACTTGACAATACAGACAAATATGCTACAATACTTTTCAGCGAAAGCGCCAAGTGAATACTTCATCGAGAGTGGTTGAGGGATCGGCCCTATGATACCACGACAACCTGCCCGAAGAGGCAAGGTGCCAAATCCGACGAACGAATCGAAAGATGAGGAAGAGCAGAAAACGCGATACTCTGTCGGTTCGACAGAGTATTTTTTGTTTTTCCCAACAACGAGAAAGGAAGAAATGCAACCATGGCAAAACGTTTATTTACCTCCGAATCCGTCACCGAGGGGCATCCCGACAAGATCTGCGACCAGATCTCCGACGCGGTGCTCGACGCGATTCTTGAAAAGGACCCCAACGGCCGCGTGGCCTGCGAGACGGCTGTCTCCACCGGTCTTGTCCACATCATGGGCGAGATCACCACGAACTGCTATGTCGACATCCCGAAGATCGCGCGCGACGTCATCCGCGACATCGGCTACGACCGCGCGAAGTACGGCTTCGACTGCGACACCTGCGGCGTGATCACGAATATCGACGAGCAGAGCGGCGATATCGCGATGGGCGTGGACAACTCCTTTGAAAATAAGGAGAGCGGCGCAAGCGAGCTCGACAACGGCGCGGGCGACCAGGGCATGATGTTCGGCTACGCCTGCACCGAGACGCCCGAGCTGATGCCGCTTGCCATCTCTCTTTCCCACAAGATGGCAAAGAAGCTGACCGACGTGCGCAAGCAGGGCCTTGTCGACTATCTCCGTCCCGACGGCAAGACGCAGGTGACGGTCGAGTACGATGAAAACGGCAAGCCCTCCCGCGTCGACACCGTCGTCCTCTCCACCCAGCACGCGCCCGAGGCGTCGCTTGAGACCATCCGTAAGGACATGATCGAGCTTGTCATCAAGACGACCGTTCCCGCAGAGCTGATGGATGAGAATACGAAAATTTATGTCAATCCGACCGGCCGCTTTGTCATCGGCGGCCCGCAGGGAGACAGCGGTCTGACCGGCCGCAAGATCATCGTCGATACCTATGGTGGCAGCGCCCCGCACGGCGGCGGCGCGTTCTCCGGCAAGGACCCGACGAAGGTCGACCGCTCCGCCGCGTATGCCGCGCGCTATGTCGCCAAGAACATCGTGGCCGCGGGCCTTGCCGAAAAGTGCCAGGTGCAGCTCGCCTACGCCATCGGTGTCGCGCATCCCGTGAGCGTGCTGGTCGAGACCTTCGGCACCGGCAAGGTCGATGACGGCAAGCTCGAAGAGGCTGTCGAGAAGGTCTTTGACCTGCGCCCGACCGCCATCATCCGCGACCTTGACCTGCGCCGCCCAATCTACCGCCAGCTCGCCGCCTACGGCCACATGGGCCGCGAGGATCTCGGCGTTGCCTGGGAGAAGACCGACCGCGTGGATGCCCTGCTCGCGGCAGTCAAGTAAAATCAGCAGAAGGCGTGGCAAAAGCCACGCCTTCTGGACATTTTCGCTGCGTCTATAAGAATATACGGCAAAGCGCCGACCCGTAAAAACGGGTCGGCGCTTTGTGATTGTATATCGGGGGAGGTTACATGAAAGTCATTTATTCGCGGTGCTCCTCGTCCCAGAGCTTTTCGGCCTCGGGACGCCAGCAGGCGGCGTAGGCCTCACACTTGCCGCACAGGTGCTCCACGCTCTCGGGCGCTTCGAGGTCGGTCGAATGTGCGCCGGAGCGCGCGACCATCTGGGGCAGCAGCTCCGGATTTTCGAGCATCGGGCAGGGGCGCAGATGGTTGTTGTTGAACGGCTGGCCCTTGCGGTACTCGAGGAAGAGCGGCTGCTGCAAGCACTCGAGGAAGCTCTTCTCGCGGATGTTCGCGCCCGAGTAGTGGATGAAGACGCAGGGCTCCACATCGCCGGCCGCGTTGATGTGGCAGTAGATGCGTCCGCCCGCCACGCAGCCGCCGGCGAACTCGCCATCGTTCTGGAAGTCGATGCAGTAGAGCTCCTTGCCGCCTGTGACGCCGCGGATCTCGCGCACGCGGTCTTTCATGTAGGCACGCTGCTCGGGATTGAGGAGAAGGTCGGTACCCGCACCCATGCCGACGGGCATATAGTGGAAGTACCATGCAAAGTAGCAGCCCTTGGAGATGAGAAGATCGAGGAACTCATCGCTCGTGACGTCCTTGTAGTTCTTGCTCGTGTAGCAGATGGAGACGCCGAAGGGAATGCGGTTTTTGTGCATGAGGTCCATTGCGGCCAGCGCCTTTTCGAAGTGACCCTCACCGCGGCGGCCGTCGTTGGCGCTCTCAAAGCCCTCAATGCTGACGGAGACGAAGAAGTTGCCGACGCGCAGCATCTCATCGCAGAAGGCCTGATCGATGAGCGTGCCGTTCGTGAAGGCGTGGAAGGCGATGTCGCGGTGCTTTTCGCACAGGCGGATGATATCGGCCTTGCGCATGAGAGGCTCGCCGCCGGTGAAGAGGCAGGCGTGGGTGCCGAGCTCCTTGGCCTCGGTCAGTGCGCGGTCCATCTCTTCAAAGGTGAGGTTCTGCTTGTGGCCGTACTCTGCTGCCCAGCAGCCCTTGCAGCGCATATTGCAGGCGCTCGTCGGGTCCATCAGGATGAGCCAGGGAATGTTGCAGCCGTACTTCTCGGCGTTTTTCTGCGCCTGCTGGAAGCCGCGGAAGCCGCCCTCGTAGGCCGCGTTCGTCAAAAACGTCTTGAGGATGTAGGGGTCGCACTCGCGAATCAGGCGCTGAACATAGTGCGCCCACTTGCCGTCGGGCTCATTGGCGATCATGTGGAGACCGGAGAAGGTCTCGGGCTTCCAGACGGAGCCGTGGATCTTCTGTACCATGTCGACAAGGGAGTTGGCGATATCGCCGACGTCCTGTGTCTGTCCTTTTTTGATGAGGGAGTCGAGCATGGTCTCAAAGGCCTTGCGCTCTGCTGCGTGGGCGAGCTTCTCTGCTGCGTTCATTTGCTTCACGATTCCTTTCCTTGCCCGCGATCGATCGGGCATCCTAAAATTCAGGAGGAAAGGGGGTGATCCTTTCCCTCCGTCGCCTGTGCGGCGATCTTTTGCAGTTTTTCCATGCGCGCGTCAAGCTGTGCGCTGATCTCGGCGCACTCGTAGAGCTCGCGCTCCACGTATTCCATTTCGGGGAGATTTTTCTTGTAGCGGATCTTGTGCTCAAGGCTGGCCCACCAATCCATCGAGATCGTGCGGAACTGGACCTCGACCTTCATCAGGCGCTTCTGGTCGTGCAGGAAGATGGGCGTTTCGACGATGAGATGCAGGCTGCGGTAGCCGTTGGGCTTGGGATTTGCGATGTAATCCTTGCGCTCGATGAGCGTGATGTCGTCCTGGCGCAGCAGCGCGTCGGACAGCTTGTAGATATCGGACGGATGCGAGCAGATCACGCGCACGCCCGCGATATCGTTCAGGTTTTTCTCGATGCTCTCCACCGTCATGGGATAACCGCGGCGGCTGAGCTTTTCCATGATGCTCTCGGGGGACTTGAGACGGGTCTTGATCGTCTCGATGGGGTTGCGGTCGTATTGCAGGGAAAGCTCCTCGTTGAGCACGTTGAACTTGGTCTCCACTTCCATGATCGCGCAGCGGTAATAGCTCATCAGCTCGCGATACGGCTGGGAATACTTCTGGACCCACTGCTGCACCTCGCTGCGCGAAAGACGGGAGAGCAGCACCTGCTCGAGCGAGGTGCGGTCCATGAGAGGAAGGATCGGCATGATACCATCAATCTCCTTTGTATAGGCGTTCGGCAGGACGGAACATCCTGCGTGAAAAGCTTAACAAAGAAGCGGCGGTGAATCAAGGTGAAAGTGTAAACTTTTTCGCATTTCGGCGCAAACAGCAGGAAAACACCGGAAAACAGGCGTTTCCTGTTCCGTGATGGTAGCAAGAGCGGCGGGGGAAAACTATGGGCAAACGGCGCGGGGTATCCGATTTTTGGGCAGAAGGGGGAAAAGTGTCACATTGGCGCAAAAGAAACAGGAAGCCCGGAATGCTCCGGACTTCCTGTAAAATATGCGGTTTTGCGCAGCTTATGCACCTGCGGCGCGGGCGGTCATCATCTGCCAGAGGATGGAGAGCTGCTCGGTGGAGACGAGCACATAGGCGAGGATGAAGACAAACCAGAGCTTTTGTATATCCTCGGCATCCTTGGAGAGAAAGAAGCAATAGCAAAGGTAGGCCACGGCATCGACGATGAGGACGATGGCGAACATGGCGAGAAAGCCCTCACCGCTCTGCTCGGCCATGCCGGTGTAGAGGGAAAGGATAGAATAATATAAAAAGGTGACGGTGAAGGGCCACTTGAGCTTGCGCCAGTCGTGGATGCGGTCTTTCTTATTCATGGAAGCGCTCCTTTTTGCGTTTTCCCCAGTATACCCTGCGGCACGACAGAATGCAAGGGGAAATGGCCTTGCAAAGCGTGCGCCGGGATGGTAGACTGCGGGAAAGAGGTGATACATATGCTGGATACGCTGATCCGCGGCGCGCAGGTCGTCGACGGCACGGGAAGGGCGGCATTTCCCGCGGATGTCGGCATTCTGGACGGGATGATCGAAGAAGTGGGCGATTTGCAGGGCGCACAGGCCTTTGAAACGATCGAGGCGAACGGCCGCGTGCTGACGCCGGGCTTTATCGATATCCACCGCCACGCGGACGCGGCGGTGTTCCGCGAGGATTTTGGCAGATCGGAGCTTTCGCAGGGGCTCACAACGCTTGTGAACGGCAACTGCGGGATGTCGCTCGCACCGCTTTTCGGCGCGCACGCGGACGAGTGCGCGCGCTATCTTGCACCCATCACGGGGAATATCGAGCCGGCGCTGCGGTTTGACTCGCTGGCGTCTTATTTCAAGGCGGCGCAGGGGCATGGGCTTCCGCTCTCGTGCGCGGAGCTCATCGGCATGGGAACGCTGCGCACGCTTGCTGCGGGCTTTGCGGCGGGAGAGCTCTCGCCGCTTGCGCTGCGGGAGCTGCATTATCACATGGAACAGGCGCTTGCCGACGGCGCGTGCGGCGTGTCGCTCGGCCTGGGCTACGCGCCGGAGATCTTCTATTCGACCGACGGGCTCATCCGCGCGCTCGCGCCGCTGCACCGCAGCGGCGTGCCCATCTGCGTGCATATGCGGCAGGAGGGCGATGGCGTGGTGGACGCGCTGCGCGAGATGCTCGAGGTCGCCCGCGCGCTGCAAACGCCGCTGGAGGTGAGCCACCTGAAGGCTATCGGCGGGCGCAACGCGCGCAAGGCGGTGCCGGAGATGCTCTCGCTCATCGAACGGGCGCGGGAGGAGGGGGTGGACGTCATGTGCGATGTGTACCCCTATACGGCGGGCTCGACGCAGCTCATCCATGTGCTGCCGCCGGAGGTTCAGGAGGGCGGCACGGAGAAGCTGACAAAGCGGCTGCTCGACGGCGCGGCGCGCAGGGAAATGCGCGCGCGGATGGAAACGGGCAGCGATTTTGAAAACATCACGCTGCTCGTCGGCTTTGAAAACGTAGTCGCCATCGGCCTTCAGACGGACGAATACCGCCCCTTTGAGGGAAAGAGCATTGCCGAGGTCGCGCAGGCGCTGCAAAAGGACTCGTTCGACGCACTTTTCGATCTGCTGGCGGCGGAGAAGTGCGGCGCGGGAATGATCGACTATATTTCGGATGAGGAGGATGTGCGCGACATTCTGCGCGCACCGTTCTCGGGCGTCATTTCGGATGCGACCTACCCCGGCGGCGGGCGCGTGCATCCGCGCGTGTACGGGACCTTTGCGCGGCTCATCGAGAAGTATGTCGTGCGGGAAAAGCTCCTCACGCTTGAGCAGGCCGTGCATAAGGTGACGGGACAGGCGGCAGAGCGCCTCGAATTTGAGCATAAGGGAAGGGTTGCGGCAGGCATGGACGCGGACCTGCTGCTCTTTTCGCCCGAGAGCATCCGCGAAAACGGTACCTATGCGCAGCCGAAGGTGTGCGCCTCGGGCTTTGACGAGGTGCTCGTGCTGGGGCAGCGCGTGATCGAAAACGGCGTGTACCGCGGCGGCAGGAACGGCGAGATGCTGGGCCTGCGCGCAGACATTTGAAAATCTTAAAAAAGATTTCAAACGCATTTTTCCTGCGGTGTGATATGCTGGACGCAGACGATGGTACGGAGGTCCGGACGCATGGAGCATTTTTGGGATACGATCGAGACGATCGGAGCGGGATACGGCTTTTCGCTCTTCGGGGCGCGGCATCTGGCGACGCTCGCGCTGTTTGTCGGCTTTGCTGCATTGAGCTGCAAGCTCTATAAGGAAGCGGACGAGAAGAAGCGGGCGGAGCTGCGGAAGCTCTTTGCTCTCCTTTTGCTGGCAGACGAGGCGTTCAAGCAGATCGGATTGCAGATCGGCGGGAATTTTGACGCATCGTATCTGCCGCTGCACCTGTGCTCGATCAACATTTTCCTCATCGCGCTGCACGCGTGGCGGCCGAGCGAGGCGCTCGACAACTTTCTGTATTATATCTGCATCCCCGCGGCGACGGCGGCACTGCTGTTTCCGACGTGGACGTCGCTGCCGGCGATGAACTTCATGTTCCTGCACTCAACGAGCGTGCATATCCTGCTGGCGGTGTATCCGATGATGCTCTTTGCCGCGGGGGATATCCGTCCGAGCGCGAAGGGGATCGGGAAGAGCCTGCTCCTGCTGCTCGTGATGACCGTGCCCATCTACGCGGTGAACTGTCTGCTGGATACGAATTTCATGTTCCTCATGTACGCGCCGGACGGCAATCCGCTGGCGTGGTTCCGCGACCGCTTTGGCAGCCATTGGATCGGCTTTCCCGTGCTGCTCGCGGCGGTCGGCGGCGTTATGTACCTGCCGGTGCTGCGGAGGAGAAGACGCGAGACGGCGGCGGAAAAACAGCCGCTTTGACGAAAATAAATGCGCGGCAGACCCTGATTTCGGGGCCTGCCGCTCTTTTTCGCGCGTTTTGCCTTGACGAAAGGGCGGGATTCTGCTACTTTTAAGCGTGAATGATTTTGTCCGGGCGTGTTTCCCGGCTGTAAAATAAGGAGGCGGGAGCATGGGCGAGACGAATTTGCTGCGCGCGATCCCGAAGGTGGATGAATTACTGCGCAGACCGGAGCTTTCTGCATTGGAGATGCCCGCGAGCACGCTGCGCGAGGCGGTGCGCGCGGAGCTTTCGGCACTGCGCGAGGCGGTGCTGAGCGGCGAGAAGAAGGAAGTGCCCGAGGCGGGCGAGATCTGCGCGAGCATCCGCGCGCGTGCGGAGGAGGCGGAGCTTCCCTCGCTGCGCGGCGTGATCAACGCGACGGGCGTGGTGCTGCACACGAATCTTGGCCGCGCGTGCCTGAGCGAGCGCGCGGTGCGCGCCGTAGAGGACGTGGCGCGCGGATATTCGACGCTTGAATACGATGTGGCAGGCGGCTGCCGCGGCTCGCGCCACGACCACGTAGAGGACCTTCTCTGCCGGCTGACGGGCGCGGAGAGCGCGATGGTCGTGAACAACAATGCCGCGGCGGTGCTGCTCATCTTATCGGAGATCGGCTGCGGCGGCGAGGTCGTGGCCTCGCGCGGGGAGCTCGTCGAGATCGGCGGCTCGTTCCGCATCCCGGAGATCATGATGCAGTGCGGCTGCACGCTGCGCGAGGTGGGCGCGACGAACAAGACCCACCTGCACGACTACGAGCGCGCCATCGGCGAGCAGACGCGCGCGCTTTTGAAGGTCCACACGAGCAACTACCGCATCGTGGGCTTTTCCGAGGCGGTGCCGCTCGAGGACATGGTCGCGCTCGGCAAAAAATATGATCTGCCGGTCATTCAGGATATCGGCAGCGGCTCGCTCGTGGACCTTGAGCAGTTCGGCATCCACGATGAGCCGACGGTGCAGCGGAGCATCCGCGCGGGCGTGGACGTGGTCTCGTTCTCGGGCGACAAGCTGCTCGGCGGCCCGCAGGCGGGCATCATCATCGGCAAGAAGGAGTATATCGACCGCTTCAAGAGCCATCCGCTGGCGCGCGCGATGCGCGTGGACAAGATGACGCTCGCGGCCCTGCGCGCGACGCTGCACGCCTATCTCGACCCCGCGGAGGCGGTGCGCGAGATCCCGACGCTTTCCATGCTGGCGGCGGATGCGGACGCCCTGCACGCCAAGGCAGCGCTGCTGCAGAAGGTGCTGAGCGACGCGGGCATCGGCGCAGAGCTCGTGGAGGCGGACGATCAGGTGGGCGGCGGCAGCGTGCCGACGCAGCTGCTTGCGACCTGGGCGGTCGCGGTGGACACGGGGGATAAGAGCGTGGATGCCTTTGAGCGCGCGATGCGCTGCCGTGTGCGGCCCGTGATCGGACGCATCAGCAGGGAGAAATACCTGCTCGACGCGCGCACGCTCTGGCAGAAGGATTTTGAAGAGATCGCCGAGGCAGCGCGGGAGGCCATGAAATGAAGCACGTTATCATCGGCACCGCGGGCCATGTGGACCACGGCAAGACGCTGCTCGTCAAGGCCCTGACGGGCATTGATACTGACCGGCTGGTCGAGGAGAAAAAGCGCGGCATTACGATTGAGCTGGGCTTTGCCCACCTTGACTTTGAAGACGGCACGCAGGCGGGCATCGTCGACGTGCCGGGACATGAAAAATTCATCAAGAATATGCTCGCCGGCGCAGGCGGCATCGACCTTGCGATGCTCGTCGTGGCGGCGGATGAGGGCTTTATGCCGCAGACGGTGGAACATCTCGGCATTTTGCAGCTGCTTGGCATCAAGGAGGGCCTTGTCGTCATCACAAAGACCGATATGGTGGACGCCGAGTGGGTCGAGATGGTAAAGGAGGACGTGAGGGAGCAGGTGAAGGGCACGTTCCTTGAGGGCAAGCCCGTCTATCCGGTCTCCGCCTACACGGGCGAGGGCATCGCGGAGCTGCGCGAGGCGCTCAGAAAGCTTGTGGCGCAGACGCAGGAGAAGAGCCTGCGCACGCCCTACCGCCTGCCCATCGACCGCGTGTTCTCGGTCGACGGCTTCGGCACGGTGGTGACGGGCACGCTCATCGAGGGCGCCGTGACCGTCGGCGACGACGCGGCCATCATGCCCGACGGACTGGAATGCCGCGTGCGCAATCTGCAGGTGCACGGCAGCGACGTGAAGACCGCCTACGCCGGGCAGCGCGTGGCGATGAATCTTGCGGGTATCAAAAAGTCCGATATCACGCGCGGCGACACCATCGCAAAGCCCGGCTCGATGCGCGTTTCACTGATGCTGGACGTGCGGCTGCAAAACCTCAGAAATTCGCAGCGGACGATCGTGAACGGCTCGCAGGTGCACCTGTACCACGGCAGCGCCGTGCGTCTTGCCAAGGTCGTGCTGCTCGACCGGGATGCCCTGCAGCCCGGCGAGAGCGCCTACGCGCAGCTTCGGCTGACCGAGGAGATCGCGACGCGGCAGGGAGACCGCTTCGTCATCCGCTTCTATTCGCCGCTTGAGACCATCGGCGGCGGCGTTATCCTGGACGACCATCCCTACCGCCATAAGCGCAACGATGCGCAGGTGCTGAAGATGCTCGCGGTGAAGGAGAGCGGCTCGGACTCCGACAAACTCGTGCAGGCTGTGGCGGAGTACGGTACGGAGCTCGTGCCGCTGCAGAAGCTCGCCGACCGGCTGAGCATGGACGCCGGCGAGCTCGAGGGCTCGCTCGAGGACCTGTGCGGCAGCGGTAAGCTCATCGAGCCGCTCGAAAAACGCTATATGGCTTCCTCCGAGTTCGACAAGGTCTGGGCAAGCTGCGAGAGCCTGCTGGCCAAATACCATAAGGACAACCCGCTGCACGGCGGCATGAAGGTCGCCGAGCTTCGCCAGAAGCTCCTCAAGGGCGCGGACCGCCAGCGCGCGGACGCCATCCTCGCCTGCCTTGCCCGTGAGGGGAAGATCAAGGCCGTGGCCGACCGCTACGCGCTCGCGGACTTTGAAGTCCGCCTGACGAAGAAGCAGAACGCGCTGAAGACGAAGCTGCTGCAAATTTACCACAAGATGGGCCTTGAGGTCGAAAATCTGGACGATGTGTACGTGCAGTTCGAGCGCAATGAGCTCGCGGACTGCAAGCAGGTGCTCGAGAGCCTTGTCAGCGGCGGCGAGCTCGTGATGCTGACGCCGCAGCTTTGCATCGAGCGGAGCATCTACGAGGATATCTGGGAGAAGACAAAGCAGCACTTTGCCGAGCATGAGGAGCTGACGCTTGCGGAGTTCCGCGATATGCTGGGGACCTCGCGCAAATACGCGCTGGCGGTGCTCGAATACTATGATAAGAATAAAATCCTCAAAAAGGACGGGGATGTGCGCCGTCCGGGACCGGAATTCTGAGCGATTCAGGGGAAATTTCGATGAGAGCGAAAAAAATATTGAATTTGGTTGCAATCGTCGGAATTGTGTGTTATGATGACGCCCGCACCTGGGAGTAGATGGGTGCTGGTGTGCCCCCTGGTCTTCAAAACCAGTGATAGGGGTGAGGAGCCTCTTAGGTGGGTTCGATTCCCACATATTCCCGCCAAGCGTCCCGCAGCAGAAATGCTGCGGGACATTTTTTTCGTCGGGGAGGTCAGGAATGAAATTCCGCATTTCCGGCAGGAATACGGGGGATTTATCCCCCATCGATTTTTTTGCTTGCGTCTTATAAATGCTTTCAATAAATGGAGGCACTGTTTGTAAAAAACCATGGGTAAGCCCCTTTACAAATCAAAAGAAGTGAGATATATTAACATCAGAAATCTGGCGACGGCTGAATATTGCCATCGAAATTTCACATAATAAGCCGGATGAGGCTTTTCGGGAAATCCGCATGGAGCGGAGCCGAAGGAATAAGGGGAAGGACAGCCTACAACTTCTCCGAATATCTCAGGCAAACAGACCGGAAGCGGACGGCACTCTGGAGAGCGAAAGCGCCGACGGAGCAACCTGCTTTTTGCAAGCGGGGAATCTCTCAGGTTAGAAAACAGAGCAGACCGGTGGCGGCGCCTCGGTTTTGCTCTATTTTTTTGTGACCGGATACGGAAGGGAAGTGACCGCAATGGGGATGATCGGCAATCCGCATGACTTTTTGATCCTGACGAACAATCCGCTCGTGGTCGACTGCCTCGACGGGCGCGGGGACTATACCATCGCGTATCATCCCGAGCTCGACCACCGCGCGATCCTCGTCAAGGCGCGCGACCTGATCCACAAGGGGCACATTTTGTATACGCATCCGCTGGCCGGGAGCGTCAAGCCCAACGAAACGCCGTACAAATCCCTGACCGTCTCGCTCGAGCCCCACGGCATGGAGAGCGAGCACGAGATCATGATCGGCAACGCCATCGCGGTCTACGACAAGTTCTGCAAGATCGACTGGTCGGACAACGAACAGGCGCTGCGCGATTTCCAGCTAATCGACTATACCTTGCTCTGCGGCGCGATCGGCTATGACGCTGCGGCAGGTCTTAGTAATAAAAATCATTGAGAGAAGGAGGTGCTTTACTTTGAAATTGGAACTTGGTTTTATCCAGATCAGCAATATCCAGATTTCAAAGGAGTGCAAGGTAGAAAACGGTACTCTGTACGTTGACCCCGAGGCTGTCAAGGCCTTCATGTACGAAGACGATGACGTCAAGGCATGGGTCAAGGACTTCAGCTTTGACGTTGCCAAGCCCGGTGAGAGCGTTCGCATCACCCCGGTCAAGGATGTCATCGAACCGCGTGTGAAGGTCGAGGGCCCCGGCGGTGAATTCCCCGGCGTCATCTCCAAGGTCGACACTGTCGGCAGCGGCAAGACCCACGTCCTGCGCGGCATGGCTGTTGTCACCGCCGGTAAGATCGTCGGTTTCCAGGAGGGCATCATCGATATGTCCGGCCCGGGCGCTGACTACACGCCGTTCTCCAAGCTGAACAACTTTGTCGTTGTCGCCGAGCCTGTGGAGAACTACCAGGAGCACAAGCACGAGTATGAGCACGCCGTCCGTATCGCGGGTCTCCGCGCTGCGACCTTCATCGGCGAGCTGGGCCGCAATGTGACCCCCGACGAGGTCAAGGAGTTCGAGACCTACGGCATCAAGGAAGGCATTGAGAAGTTCCCCAACCTGCCGCGCGTGGCCTATGTCCATATGCTGCAGTCCCAGGGCCTGCTGCATGACACCTATGTTTACGGTGTGGACGCCAAGCGTTCCCTGACCACCATCCTCAACCCCACCGAGACCATGGACGGTGCGATCATCAGCGGCAACTGCGTTTCCGCCTGCGACAAGAACACGACCTATCATCACCAGAACAACCCCGTGGTCGCGGATCTCTTTGAGCAGCACGGCAAGACGCTCAACTACGTCTGCAACATCATCACCAACGAAAACGTCTACCTCGCCGACAAGCAGCGCTCCTCCGACTGGACCGCGAAGCTCTGCCGCCTGCTGGACCTCGACGGTGCGATCGTTTCTCAGGAAGGCTTCGGCAACCCCGATACCGACCTGATCATGAACACGAAGAAGATCGAGCAGGTCGGTGTCAAGACCACCATCATCACCGACGAGTACGCCGGTCAGGACGGTAAGTCCCAGTCCCTGGCGGACGCCGATCCTCTGGCCGATGCCGTCGTCACCGGCGGTAACGCCAACCAGGTGATCGTCCTTCCCGCGATGGACAAGGTCATCGGTACGCTCGACTATGTCGACAAGATCGCCGGCGGTCATGCCGGTTCTCTGCGCGAGGACGGTTCCATCGAGGCGGAGCTGCAGGTCATCACCGGCGCTACCAACGAGATGGGCTTCAACTGCCTGAGCGCCCGATAAGCAAGGAAAGGAGGAAAAAACAAGATGAGTTTCAAAGTTGTTCATTATATCAACCAGTTCTTCGCCAACATCGGCGGTGAAGAGATGGCTCATGTCGCTCCCGAGCTGCGCGACGGTATCGTCGGCCCCGGTCTTGCGTTCCAGCAGGCCTGGAAGGGCGAGGCGGAGATCACCAAGACGGTCGTCTGCGGCGACTCTTACTTTGCCGAGCACGAGAAAGAAGCCAAGGCACAGATTCTCGAGTGGGTCAAGGCCGAAAAGCCCGACCTGTTCCTCGCCGGTCCCGCGTTCAACGCCGGCCGTTACGGTTACGCCTGCGCCACCATCTGCAAGGCCGTTCAGGATGAGCTGGGCATCAAGGTCCTCACCGGTATGTATGAGGAAAACCCCGGCGCCGATCTGAAGAACAGCATTCTGATCGTTTCCACCGCCAACTCCGCCGCCGGTATGCGCAAGGCCGCTCCCGTGATGGCAAAGCTCGCACTGAAGGTCATGAAGGGTGAAGCCCTCGGCGCCTCCGTTGAGGATGGCTACATGAACCAGGGCATCCGCGTCAACTTCTTCGACAAGGATCGCGGCTCCAAGCGCGCCGTCAAGATGCTGCTCAACAAGCTCGCTGACAAGCCCTTCACCACCGAGTATCCCATGCCGTCTTTCGACCGTGTGGCTCCCAATCCCGCTATCAAGGATCTGAGCAAGGCGACCATCGCCCTGTGCACCTCCGGCGGTATCGTCCCCAAGGGCAACCCCGACCACATCGAGTCCTCTTCCGCCTCCCACTACGGTGAGTACAGCCTCGCCGGTGTGAACGAGCTGACGGAAGCGACCTACGAGACCGCGCACGGCGGCTACGACCCGGTCTACGCCAACGCTGACCCCAACCGCGTCCTTCCTGTGGATGTGCTGCGCGACATGGAGCGCGAGGGCAAGATCGGCAAGCTGCACGAGATGTTCTACACCACCGTCGGTAACGGTACCTCCGTTGCCAACGCCAAGAAGTTTGCTGCCGAGTATGCACAGAAGCTGCTCAAGGCCGGTGTTCATGCCGTCATCATGACCAGCACATGAGGTACCTGCACGCGTTGCGGTGCAACGATGGTTAAAGAGATCGAGCGCGCTGGCATCCCCGTGGTGCATATGTGCACGGTCACCCCGATTTCCCTGACGGTTGGTGCGAACAGAATCATTCCCACCATCGCCATTCCTCACCCGCTGGGCGATCCCTCCCTCCCGCATGACGAGGAGAAGGCTCTCCGCCGCAAGCTGGTTGAGAAGGCCCTCAAAGCCCTGACTACCGAGGTCGAGGACCAGACTGTTTTTGAGGACTGATTTCCCCGCGTATCCAGCGATCCCGCGCGGCGCAGCCGCGCCGCGCGGGATGATATCGAAACCTCTAAGGGGGACATAGAACAATGAGCAAGATTTACGACGTTATCGTTCTGGGCGCAGGTCCCGCAGGCCTCACCGCCGGTCTTTATTCCGGGCGCGCCAGACTCTCTACCCTTGTGATCGAGAAGGGTCAGGATGGCGGTCAGATCGCCATCACCAATGAAATTGAAAATTATCCCGGTCAGGTCGAGGGCGACAGCGGCCCGAGCCTGATCGCGCGTATGACAAAGCAGTGCGAGCACTTCGGCGTGGAGCGCGTGAGCGACATGATCAAAGAGGTCCAGCTCACCGGCCCGGTGAAGAAGCTCATCGGTGTGAAGGGCGAGTATGAGGCCAAGTGCGTCATCATCGCCACCGGCGCGTTCCCGCGGCCCATCGGCTGCAAGAACGAGGGCAAGTTCGTCGGCAAGGGCATTTCCTTCTGCGCGACCTGCGACGCCTCCTTCTTCCAGGATCTCGAGGTCTACGTGGTCGGCGGCGGCGATGCCGCGGTGGAAGAGGCCATGTATCTGACGAAGTTCGCCCGCAAGGTGACCATTATCCACCGCCGCGACGAGCTGCGTGCCGCCAAGTCCATTCAGGAGAAGGCCTTCAAGAACGAAAAGCTCCACTTCATGTGGAACACCGTTGTTGACGAGGTCGACGGCGAGGACGACATCCTCTCCAAGATGATCGTGAAGAACACCAAGACCGGTGAGCTGACGACCATCGAGGCGGACGAGGACGACGGCCTGTTCGGACTGTTCGGATTCATCGGCCTGCTGCCCAAGAGCGACCTCTTCGAGGGCGTGATCGACATGGACAAGGGCTACATCAAGACCGATGACAATATGCACACCAACGTTGAGGGCGTCTATGCCGCGGGCGATATCCGCGTCAAGAGCCTGCGCCAGGTCGTCACTGCCGCTGCGGACGGCGCTATCGCCGCCATGCAGGCTGAGAAATATATTGCGAATCTTGAATAAAAAAAGGAGAAATTATCATGCTTGAACTCGATAAGACTACCTTTGAAGCCGAAGTGCTTCAGGCTCCCGGCAAGATCCTCGTTGACTTCTATGGCGACGGCTGCGTTCCCTGCGCTGCCCTGATGCCCCACGTCCACGGCTTTGCCGACGTTTACGGCGACAAGATCAAGTTCTGCGCCCTGAACACCACCAAGGCCCGCCGCCTTGCCATCTCTCAGAAGATCCTCGGCCTGCCCGTTATCGCGATCTATGAGAACGGCGAAATGATCGACTCCTGCGTCAAGGACGACGCTACGCCCGAGAACGTGGAAGCGATGATCAAAAAGTATATCTGATTTTGCGATAGTCCGCTTTTCGCAAGGAAAGCTGCTATAAAATTCTGAGGAAAAGGAGGAAAGAGTAATGAGCATCTTAGCTGGTAAGAAAGTTGTCATTATCGGTGACCGTGACGGTATCCCCGGTATGGCGATCGAAGAGTGCGCAAAGTCCGCCGGTGCGGAAGTCGTATTTTCCTCGACGGAATGCTTCGTCTGAACGGCCGCAGGTGCAATGGATCTGGAAAATCAGAAGCGTGTGAAGGAATTCGCTGAGCAGTATGGCCCCGAGAACGTCGTCGTTCTCCTGGGTGCTGCCGAAGGCGAAGCTTCCGGCCTCGCTGCTGAGACGGTCACCGCCGGTGACCCGACCTATGCCGGTCCGTTGACAGGAGTCTCGTTGGGACTCACGGTTTATCACGTGTGCGAGCCTGAGGTCAAGGCTGAGTTTGATCCTGCCGTCTATGACGAGCAGATCAGCATGATGGAAATGGTTCTGGACGTTGATGATATCATCAACGAAATGAGCGCCATCCGCGATCAGTACTGCAAGTATCTCGGCAAATAAGCAAACTGCACAATCAGACAGGTGTCTATGAAGGCGGCGGCTTCTGCCGCCGCCTTCCGCAGTTTGGCCGCTTTCAATGGCTGCAGCAGCCGGAGGCCGCGGTGTGATATGCAGCGATACCCTCGCTGCAGCGATTTAAGGCGATCAACAGAAGAAGCAGGACGATTCCGAAGAATCGACCAAACCGAAACAAATTTGAAGGGAAGGACTACACTATGAAAGCAGTGATCAAGGGCGCCGGCTACATTCTGGCGCACACACCCGATATGGTGCTTCACAATGGTACCACCCAGACGACCGAGCGTATCGTCAACCCCGACAGCGAGTATCTCAAGGAGCTGCCGAGCCACATCCGCTCGTTCGATCAGGTGCTCTCTTATTGGCCCAACCAGGTCTACATCGGCAACAAGACCCCCGATGATCTGGCCGCCGTTCCCCAGCCCTGGTGCGACAAGACCTGCGATGTCAACGACCGCTACGGCAAGTTCGGCCAGATGATGCCGCAGGAGGAGTTCCTGCTGCTGATGCAGGCGTGCGACGTGTTCGACCTTGTCAAGCTGGATGCAGACTTTGTCGCCGCTCACCGCGGCGAGCTCGAGGCCAACCCCCTCATCGACGAGACCATCATGGCCCGTATCCCCGAGGCACAGACCGAGAAGGCTGAGATCGAGCGCCTCGTTGCCGAGGAGCATTCCGAGGGCCTGTACAACAATGGCGAGCTGGTCGGCTGCGTCAACCGCGCGCATGATATCGACGTGAACCTTTCCGCTCACGTCATGCACGAGAATATCGTCTCCAAGGCCTCCTCCGTGCTGGCGCTGCTCGCGGCGCTCAAGCAGAGCGGCGTTGCCAAGGAAGATGTTGAGTATGTCGTGGACTGCTGCGAAGAGGCCTGCGGCGATATGAACCAGCGCGGCGGCGGCAACTTTGCCAAGGCTGCGGCTGAGATCGCGGGCCTGAGTCACGCGACCGGTTCTGACGTGCGCGGCTTCTGCGCCGGCCCGTCCCACGCGATGATCGACGCGGCGTCCCTCGTCGCCTCCGGCGCTTATAAGACGGTCGTTGTCACCGCCGGCGGCTGCACCGCCAAGCTCGGCATGAACGGCAAGGACCACGTCAAGAAGGGCCTGCCCATCATGGAGGATATGGTCGGCGGCTTCGCGGTCGTTCTGACGCAGGATGACGGCGTGAGCCCTGAGGTCAACCTCGAGATGATCGGCCGCCACACGGTCGGCACGGGCTCCGCGCCGCAGGCGGTCATCTCCAGCCTTGTCACCGATCCTCTCGACAAGTTCGGCATGAAGATCACCGATATCGACAAGTATTCCCCCGAGATGCAGAATCCCGATATCACCAAGCCGGCCGGCGCGGGCGATGTGCCTCTGGCCAACTACAAGATGATCGCGGCTCTCGCTGTCAAGCGCGGCGAGCTGCAGCGCGCCGACCTTGCCAAGTTCCCCGAGGAGCACGGCCTGACCGGTTGGGCGCCCACGCAGGGCCATATCCCCTCCGGCGTGCCCTACATCGGCTTTGCCCGTGAGGATATCCTCTCCGGCAAGTGCAAGCGCGTGATGATCATCGGCAAGGGCTCTCTGTTCCTGGGCCGTATGACCAACCTGTTCGACGGTGTGTCCTTTGTCATCCAGGCCAACAGCGGCGAGGAGAAGTCCGGCGTCAGCGAGGCTGAGGTCAAGGACATGATCGCCAAGACGATGCGTGATTTCGCCGCGACGCTGCTTGCGCAGGCGGAGTAATGGAGGAATCGTCATGAGTGATTTGCAGAAGACCATTGCAAGGACCTTCCTGGAAATGGCCGAGGGTCTGGAGAGCGGCTCCTATGGGCCGCGCCCCAAGATCGCGCTGACCGGTATGGGCAGCGAGCATGGCGAAGAGAACGCGATGCAGGCGGCTATCATGGCCAGCAAGCGTGGTGTGGACGTGTACTACATCGGCTCGCTGGAGGCGGAGGGCATCACGACCATCCATGTTGCCGACGATGAGGAAGGTCACAAGAAGATGGTGCAGATGGTGGAAAACGGCGAGGTCGACGGTGCTGTGACCATGCACTTCCCGTTCCCCATCGGTGTTTCCACGGTCGGCCGCGTTGTGACGCCCGCGAAGGGCAAGGAGATGTTCGTTGCGAACACCACCGGCACCTCGAGCGGCGACCGCATCGAGGGCATGATCAAGAATACTATCTACGGCATCATCACCGCCAAGGCCTGCGGCGTGAAGGACCCCACGGTCGGCATTCTGAACGTGGACGGCGCGCGCCAGACCGAGATGGCGCTCAATCAACTGCGTGAAGGCGGCTACGACTTCAAGTGGGCCACCTCCGCGCGCGCGGACGGCGGCGCAGTGATGCGCGGCAACGACGTGCTGCAGGGCACGCCTGACATCATGGTCATGGACAGCCTGACCGGTAACGTCATGATCAAGATGATGTCCGCTTACACCACCGGCGGCAGCTTCGAGTCCACGGGCTTTGGCTACGGCCCCGGCATCGGCAAGGATTACAATAAGCTGATCCTCATCATCTCCCGCGCCAGCGGCGCGCCGCTGATCGCCAACGCGATCGAATACGCGGCCCAGCTCGTGCGCGGCAAGGTGTTCGAGGTCGCCAAGCAGGAGTTCGAGGCCGCTGAAAAGGCCGGCCTGAGCCGCATCCTCGAGGCACGCAAGGCTGCTGCCAAGGGCGCCTCCGCTGCGGCGGAGGAAGAGGTCAAGTGCCCGAGCGCCGAGCCCTGCACGGCCAGCATTCCCGGCATCGAGGTCATGGACCTTGAGGACGCCGCCAAGGTGCTGTGGAAGGCCGGCATTTATGCCGAGACCGGCATGGGCTGCACCGGCCCGCTCGTCATGATGAGCGAGGCAAACCATGAGAAGGCCGTCGAGCTGCTCAAGGGCGCCGGTTATATCGGCTAAGGAGGAAAACGCAATGCTGGTGAAAGACACCGTAAAGAAGACGGAGTTGGATCTGACCACGGCGGAGCTGATCGATCTGGTCGCCAACGGCAACCGTCAGGTCGATCTGGTCTTCGACGAAAAGCAGAGCGATGAGGACGGCTATCTGCACTGGGACCGCGAGAACTGGACCAGCGTGGACGGCAAGCGCTTCATTCGCAGCTATTTCCTCGATGGCCGCGCGCTGAGCGACTACAGTGGCTATAACAAGTACGACATGAAGGGTTATTTCCAGCCGGAAAAGGCCAAGGAAGTCCTGCTTGGTTAAAAGGAAACGAGCGGCGCGCCGGAGGGCGCGCCGCTTTTCTAAAAAATCTGGTTTTCAGACTTGACAGAAGGGAAGAAAACACTTATAATATTACTGTTCTGCGATGCAGAACAGGTAATTACATATCCGGGTGTAGCGCAGTTGGTAGCGCGCATGGTTCGGGACCATGAGGCCGTGAGTTCGAATCTCGCCACTCGGACCAGCTAAAAGCCTTGAAAACGTAAGTTTTCAAGGCTTTTTTGCAACTTTTAAGAGCAAAACGCGTGGTGCGCAAATGTGTAAAAACTCCAAAAGCGCACAAAAAGCGCACAACTGCGAAAATAGCGCGTGAAAGCCATTGATACGTCGGAAATGAAAGGGTGCGTTTCAATGGCGAACATTCGAGAAAACAAGAAAAACGGCAAGGTTATTTCTTTCCGCTTCACCGTCTGTTTAGAGCGCGATGTGCGCGGCAAGCAAATCAGAAAATACACAACTTGGACAGCGCCCGCCGACTTGACGCCAGCAAAGGCAAGAAAAGCGGCGGAACGTGCGGCGGATGCGTGGGAAGAGGAAGTCAAAGCAGAGTACCAGAAGCAAAAGAAACTCGGCAGCGCGTACCGTTTACCACCTGATAAGCGGCGGGACGATTTTGTGTCGTTTGTGAATGATACGTGGTTCGTTTTGCAGATACGCGGCGAGAATGACAAGCCGAACACCATAGCCTTTTATCATGGCGCACACCATCGCCGCCCACTTCCGGGATATGCCGATGAAAAGGGCCTTTTGACCTCATCGTCATAATATGATACCAACCACTTTACCCGAATAAAGAGAAATGCTGTATCGCTCCGCCAAGGGAGGATCATGTCTATTTGCTGGACCAAGGATAGGTTCAATATGGACCCACCAGAACAGCCCATTCTATCGGAGAATTAGGACAGAGAAAGAACAAGGATAGAATCAGAAACTCATGTTTTTTTGCTTGCGGGGGCGGGCGAATTCAGCACCACAATTGATTGAAACGATCCCCCGTCGGTCGGCTGCCGGGTGGGTGTTCATTGTATAACACAGGAACTGTGGCACTTTTGTGACACTTTCCCCGCACTTTCGCGGGGGAAATCCAAGACGATCCCTGGTATGCTACAGACAAGGTTGATACACAACCACAAATACTTCAAAAAAGGAGCGTAACATACCATGAAAAAGAAAACGATTTGGAGCTTTGCACTGGCACTGGCATTGACGGTATCGGCCATCGGCACGGCAACCTCCGCCTTTGCCGCCACATCCGCACCAATGGAGCCTGTTACTAAAATTGCCACCGAGAATGAGGACGCCATCTGGGAGCAGATCGAGGCGGTGGAAGAGAAGAGCGACGCCATCTTCCAGAGAAACGCGGCGCTGTGGGAAAAGCTGGACGAAATCTGCAACGCCCTGCCCGACGACTACGACTTCACAAACTTTGACGAAGCAGCGTTTATCCGCAGCACCAACGCTCTGACGGAAGCGGAGAAGGAAACGCTTCTGGCGGACATCAAGGAGTTGAACGGCCTTGACGCTGAGATGGAGGCGCTGTACGCTCAGCTGCCCGACTGCGACAATATGCCGCTTTACGAGAAGGCGCTGGAAAGGGCCGACCCCAAGGTGCTGGATGAGATCGACACCCTGGAACAGGAGTATGACCGCGTCTGCGAAAAGCACGCCGACCTGTGGGACAAGGTAGATGAAGCGTACTTCAATCTGCCGGATGACTATGACTTCGACAACTACGATGAGGCCGCCTTCATCCGCAGCCTGAGCTTCCTGACCGACGCGGAAAAGGACGCGCTGATCGCCGACTATAACCGTCTGGTAGAGCTTGATAACCAGCTGTGCAAGCTGTACGATACCATTTGGGGCAACACCGGCTGCGAAAGCGGCATCTGCCCCCTTTGACGGAAAGGTGAGATTCTGATAGTATAAAATCAACATCCTGCCGATGCTGCGCCTGTGCGCAGCATTTGGCGCTGCTTTCAAGGAGGACGCATGGGACATTCCATCTATTTGGCGGACGATGAAAAGAGCATCCGGGAGCTGCTCCATAGTTTTTTAGCAAGCGACGGCTATACCGTGCGCTCCTTTGAAAGCGGCGACGCGCTGCTGGAGGCGTTTCGTCAGGAGCCTGCGGAGCTTGTAATACTGGACATCATGATGCCCGGCACGGACGGACTTACCGTGTGCCGGGAGCTTCGCGCTGTTTCCGACATTCCCATCATCCTGCTTACGGCCAAGGACGGCGAGCTGGACTACGTCATGGGCATCAGTCAGGGCAGCGACGATTATCTTACCAAGCCCTTTCGCCCGACCATTCTTCTGATGAAGGTCAAAGCGCTGCTGCGCCGCGTGGAGATGGACCGAGGAAAAACGGCGGCGGCGGAGGACGAGCTGCATTACGGGGATATCCGCTATTCCGCTACGGAAAACGCCGTCTTTTGCGGAAGTACGATCGTGGCGCTGACCCAGACCGAGCTGCGGCTGCTCAGCTATATGATGAAGCAGCCGGAGAAGGCCTATTCCCGGGAGGAGCTGCTCAGCGCGGTGTGGGGCTTCGACTCGGAGGTGGAGACCCGCGTGACCGACGAAACGCTGCGCCGTATCCGAAAAAAGCTGCTGCAAGCGGGCAGCACCGTCAGCGTAAGCACCATATGGGGCTTTGGCTATAAGCTGAAGGGAGCGGGAAGCGTATGAAAAACATCAAGCTGCGGATCGTGTACCTGATTCTCGCCTCGGCTTTACTTCTGTCTGCCCTTTTTGTGCTGGCGGTAAACGTGATCATCCCGTCCCACTTTGTAAACGAGGCAAAAAAGGCGCTCATCGGCGAGGCACAGTATCAAAATCGCACCATCCCCTATACCGACGATGAATCCTTTTTTGACGATGGATGGAATGACACGGAGGAACACTTCCTTACGCCCAGCATCGTATTTTTGGAGCTGGAGGATGGCTACCGGCACAACACATGGAATCGGGATACCTACCGGCTGGAGAAAAAGCTGCTGGAATACTGCGCCGGGCGGGATATTGCACTCAATCAATGCTATACCTTCAAAACGGACAGGCATCACCTGATATTCATGTCCGTGCAGGAGGAGCAGGACGATTGGGAAAAGCCGTACGCCTATATCATGTACATAGACATCGGGCCCATCACCCGATATATCGTGACGCTGAACTGGGCGTTCTTTGGGGTGCTGCTGGCGATCTCCTCCGTCATGTGCCTGCTGGGGTTCCGGTTTGGCAGGGATATTGAGAAGGAGGCGGAGCGGCAGCAGACCTTCTTCCAGAATGCCTCACATGAGCTGAAAACGCCGCTTATGGCGATACAGGGCTACGCCGAGGGCATACAGGCAGGCGTCATGGACACGGCCAGCGCGGCGGAGGTGATCTTGAAGGAAAGCGACCGCATGACGGAGCTGGTAGACGAGCTCCTGGACATCTCAAAAATCGATATGGGGCGGCAGCAGCTTGCCCTTTCCGAGATGGATGTTCGGGAGCTGCTCTACGACAGCATACGCGCCGTGGAGCCGACAGCCGCCGCCGGCGGCATCGCCATCGTGCCGGACTTCCCCGAAACGCCCGTTATGGTCAGCTGCGACGATACCCGGCTGCGCAGAGCGGTCACCAATATCCTGTCCAACGGCGTGCGCTATGCTCGCAGCGAGCTGCGCCTGACCTGCCGCACGGACAAGCGGCATGTGACGATATGGATACAGGACGACGGGGACGGCATCGCCGAGGAAGATCTACCCCACATCTTTGACCGTTTCTACATGGGAAAAAACGGAAAATCCGGCATCGGCCTTGCCCTGACGAAGGAGATCATCCATCTGCATAAGGGAACGATCCGTGCGTACAACGGGGATGGCGGCGCTGTTTTCGAGATCTCCATTCCGGTGAGCAGATAAGAAGATCACCGCGCTGCCTTTGAGTGCCTTTCTTAAAAAAAGGACGGACTTAGAAAAGATTTTTGTTGGTACTGGGGGAGAGTTCCCTGTGATTTTCTCTTGTGCCGACATTGTTAGAATGGAGTACATCTATGGACTGCAAAGCAAAAAAATATCTGCATATTTATGACTGGAACTACTGGTGGGGCTATTACCGCTGCGGCAAGGACTGGGAACCTTTCCACGCGGCGGAGTTTTCTCTTACCGAGGACGAGGCGGGAGAGACGCCCTTTTTCCACTTTGATTTCCATAACCTCCCTGCCCTTCACCAGACCATTCTGGAAGGTGAGTTTGTGGAGCCGGATAACCCGGATCTTCCGCACTTTCTGGAGCAGGCAAGACGGCTCAGAAGCGGTGAACAGGACTGGTTCGTCGGGGCGCTGTACTATCCGCTTTTTTCACCGGAGATGCATTTCTGCAACGCCTCCGTCCGGAGCGGCGTCCCGCTGACACAGCTGCTTTCCCCGTCTGTACCGCCCTATTACGGGGTGATCTTTCTCCGGGAGGAGCGCCCTCTCACTCCGGAGGTGCTGACGCATTGGGCGGAGACACTGTCCCAACCCCTGTTCGGCCAGCCGTTTTCCTGTACGCTTGCACAAGTCCCCAGCCGGCAGGAGGCGATGGAGCTGTTTGAGAATGAGATGCGGCTGACGCGATGAAATGTACGGTATCGTTTACTACTGATTTTCCATCGAAAAGCAGCTGAGAGGGAGACATTTCTTATGGAATTAAGACTCACAGAGCAGGAGGCTCTGACGCTGTATCGAATCATTCTGCGGTGGGATGAATTAGGCAGCTTGACCACAGAGGATGACGAGGAACGTCAGCTGCTATGGGATCTATCCTGTACGCTGGAAAAAGAACTGGAGCCGGTGGATGAAACCGTAAGACGCAGACTGCTTTGACTGCGTAAGCTCCCACCGGATTGAAGCTTTTGCTGCGCTGCTGTTTTTTTGGCGCTGACAGATTTTGAACTGCCGGAAAGACGCCGGTATCGTGGGATGATATTGACAAGGGGGGAAATGATGCTATAATATCTGCGAATGATTCGCATATTGGAGTGTGGCTGATGTCAGGCTATAATACGAAACAGCGAAGAGCCCTGCTTGCTTTTTTGGGGGAGCATCCAGACGAGCTGCTGACTGCACGCCAGATGGCGGACGCGCTGGCAGAGAAGCAGATCAGTCTCAGCGCTGTGTATCGAAACCTTGCGCAGCTGGAAGCGGAAGAAAAGGTGCGCCGCAGCGCCAAAAGCGGGTCGCACGAAGCGTTTTATCAGTATCTTGACGCCAAGGGCTGCAAGGGCGCGCTGCACATGAGCTGCATAAAATGCGGCAAGACCTTTCACATGGCCGACAGCAACGCCGCACTGTTTGCAAAGCATCTGGCGCAGAACGAGCAATTCACGCTGGACGCAGCCGACACGATCCTCTATGGGATCTGCGCGGACTGCAAGGAAAAATAACAAACAGAAGGGAGGACCGACCATGACAAAGAAGCTTTGTTTTATGACGCGCCTGCTGGCGGCCGTGATAGCTGTTGTCATGCTGTCCTCGGCAATCTATCTTGCGGTCGAAGCCGATCATGACTGCTCCGGCGACGACTGTGCCATCTGCCGCCAGATCAGCATCTGCGAGAATCTGCTGAAATCTCTGGGGCTTGCCGGTGCTGCCGCGGCGATCACGGCTGTGCTTACATATACCATGTGCAGGGCGATTCTGCCCTGCACAGAGACGATCGGCACACTGACGCTTGTTTCTCTCAAGGTAAAGCTTTCGAATTAAAAACAGGACTTTTACAAGGGCGAAGTCTATCCATTTTTGGTTAGGCTCTTGCGGTTTTGCCGCTGCCCTTGTATTTTTGCGCCCATTTTTCAAAAATTCGGAGGTTTTATTATACGATGAAGAAAATTTTTACCATCTTTCTTGCGCTGACCATGGCGGTCGGCCTGCTTGCCGGCTGCGGCAAAAAGAACGCCGCAGAGAACGGTGAAACCGATTCCAACAAATTGAGCGTTGTCACCACCATTTTCCCCGAGTACGACTGGGTCAGAGAAATTCTCGGCGACAAAGCCGAGGACACCGACCTGACCATGCTGCTGAGCAACGGTGTTGACCTGCACAGCTATCAGCCCACAGCGGATGACATCGTCAAGATTTCCGACTGCGACCTCTTCGTCTACGTGGGCGGCGAGTCCGACGGCTGGGTGGACGATGCTCTGAAAAATGCCGCCAACAAGAACATGAAGGTCATCAACCTGCTGGATGTCCTTGGCGACAGCGTCAAGACCGAAGAAGTGGTCGAGGGTATGCAGGAAACAGAGCACGCCCATGACCACAGCAAGGAGGTTTCCACCTTTGAAGATCATGAGGTTCAGGACAGAAGCCTGTCCGACTGGGCGGGCAGCTGGCAGTCTGCCTACCCCTTTGCGCTGGACGGAACGCTGGACGATGCCTTTGCAGCGATGGCAGAGGAAGGCGAGATGACCGCCGACGAGTATAAGACTTACTATCAGAACGGCTACAAAACAGACATTACCAATATTGACATTGAAGGCGACCACATTGTGTTCACCTATGAGGACGGCAAAAAGGTCGGCTCTGACTACAAGTATATCGGCTATTACATTCAGAACTGGTCTACCGGCACCAAGGCGGCCATGTATCGCTTTGAAGCGGTAGACAGAACCTCCGGCGCACCGATCTACATCGAATTCAACGACCACATGATCGAATCGGCTGCGCCCGAGCATTTCCACATCAGAATGAGCAACGAGAGCTTTGACGCCATCGTTGATCCGGAAAAGTCGTGGCCGACCTTCTTCCCAGCTGATATGACCGGTGAAGATCTCTGCGAGCACATGGAGGGCCACGGCCACGACCACGAGGAGGAAGCTGACGAGCACGTCTGGTTGTCCCTGAAGAACGCCAAAACGCTGGTCGGCGCGATTGCCGATGCCTTGCAGGAGCTTGATCCCGATAACAAGGATACCTACGCCGCCAACGCCTCCGCCTATATCGAAAAGCTTTCCGCGCTGGATGGCGCGTACCAGTCTGCCGTGGACGGCGCGGCGCGCAAGACCGTTCTGTTCGGCGACCGTTTCCCCTTCCGCTATCTGGTGGATGACTACGGTCTGAGCTACTACGCCGCCTTTGCGGGCTGCTCCGCCGAGAGCGAAGCCAGCTTTGAAACGGTATCCTTCCTCGCAAAGAAGGTGGATGAGCTGAAGCTGCCCTGCGTGCTGACCATTGAGGGCGCACAGCACAGGCTCGCGGAAACCATCATCCAGAACACCGCCGGGAAGAACCAGAAGGTGCTGACCATGGACTCCATGCAGTCCATGACCTCCAAGGATGCTGCAAACGGCGCCACCTACCTCTCTGTGATGGAGCAGAATCTCTCCGTGCTGAAAGAGGCATTGGGTTAAGGAGGCAGGATGATGGCTCAGCTCACTTGTCAAAAGCTCTGCGTCGGCTACGATGGGAAGCCCGTTCTGCAAGACCTTGATTTTGAGGTCTTTGCGGGCGACTACCTCTGCATCGTGGGAGAAAACGGCTCCGGCAAGAGTACACTTATGAAAACGATCCTTGGCTTGCAGATGCCCATCAGCGGCAGAATTTTGACGGGCGACGGGCTGAGGAAAAATGAGATCGGCTATCTGCCGCAGCAGACCGTTGTCCAGAAGGACTTCCCGGCATCCGTGAGAGAGATCGTTCTCTCCGGATGCCAGGGGCGCTGCGGCAGCCGCCCCTTTTACAACAGAGAAGAAAAGAAACTGTCGGCGGACGCCATGGGGAAAATGCAGATCACGCCCCTTGCCAAACGCTGCTACCGGACACTCTCCGGCGGTCAGCAGCAGCGGGTGCTGCTCGCCCGCGCCCTGTGCGCCACCCGCAAAATGCTGCTTCTGGATGAGCCTGTTTCCGGGCTTGATCCCAAGGTGACGGCGGAAATGTATATACTCATCGAAAAACTCAACCGTGAGGATGGTATCACCGTTGTGATGATCTCCCATGACCTGAACGCGGCGCTGCAATATGCCAGCCACATCCTGCACATCGGGGACGCGGTGTTCTTCGGCACCAAGGCGGCCTACCTGAACGAGTTTTCGCAGGCATGGCAGAAGGACGGTGGGGCGAAATGACGGCGATCTTTGAAAAACTCGCGTTCTACTGGACCTATCCCTTTGTGCGCTACGCGCTCATTGTCGGTGTGCTGATCGCGCTCTGCTCGTCGCTTCTGGGCGTGACGCTGGTGCTCAAGCGGTTTTCCTTCATCGGCGACGGGCTTTCCCATGTGGCCTTCGGCGCGATGGCGATCGCCGCCGTGCTGGGGCTGACGGACGATATGCCCCTGACGCTGGGCGTCACGGTGGCCTGTGCCGTTCTGCTGCTCCGCACGGGGCAGAACACGAAGATCAAGGGCGATGCCGCCATCGCCATGATCTCAGTGGGAGCGCTGGCCATCGGGTATCTGCTGATGAACCTCTTCTCCACCTCGTCCAACCTCTCCGGCGATGTGTGCAGCACGCTGTTCGGCTCCACCTCCATCCTGACACTGTCAAAAAGCGAGGTCTGGCTGTGCGCGGGACTGTCCGTGGGGGTCGTGGCGGTGTTTCTGCTCTATTACAACAAGATCTTTGCCGTGACCTTTGACGAAGACTTTGCCAAGGCGGTGGGCACAAAGGCTGACCTGTACAACCTGCTGCTCGCCGTCATCGTTGCCGTGGTGATCGTGCTGGCGATGAATCTGGTCGGCTCTCTGCTGATCTCCGCGCTGGTGATCTTCCCGGCGCTGTCCGCCATGCGCCTCTTTCAGAATTTCCGGTCCGTGACGGTCTGCTCCGCCGTTCTATCGGTGAGCTGCGCGGTGCTGGGCATTCTGATCTCCATTCTCGCGGGGACGCCGGTGGGCTCCACCATCGTGGCGGTGGATATTCTGGCATTTTTGATTTGTTCGGTCCTTGGCCGCGCAAGGGGAGGGGAATCGGGATGAAACGGCTTTTCTGCCTGCTGCTGGCGGTCTGCATGGCGGTTTCCCTCTGCGCCTGCGGGAAGGATGTAGGAAATGATACGCTTTCTTCCGATGAAGAAGCGTCTGCATCGGCTGAGAGCATTCCAACGCCGAAAGAACAGGAAACGCCGGACGAACAGCAGACTCCAGAGGAACCCGAACAGACACAAACATCTGCCGACGGCGTGGATGTGGACCTGACCGTTCTCAGCAGCACCATGGTCTACTCCGAGGTCTACAATATGCTCTACAATGACCCGGCGCATTACCTCGGCAAGACCGTCAAGGCAAAAGGGACGTTTTCCATCTATCAGCTCGTGACAGACGGCGTTTTACAGCCTGACCCGGTGTCCTACGCCTGCATCATTTCAGACGCGGCCGCCTGCTGCGCCGAGGGGATGGAATTTGTGCTGGAAGGCGATTATACCTACCCGGACGATTACCCGGAGCTGGGGGCGGAGATCACCGTCATCGGTGAATTTCAGTCCTATGAGGAAAACGGGATGACATGGTATCATCTGGTGAACGCAAGGCTGGCGTGATGCCGCGATAGCGCTGCGTACATTGCAAGCATGACGATTTCAGGGAGAAAGGTATTCCAGTGCAGCCTGACTGCAATTTATAAAAGCCGGACAAAGGAAGTCAGTTTTTCGCTGCAGAAAAATTCTCGCGAGGAAAGCGAGTGCTGAATTTGAGATGGCTTCTTAAAGAATAGGCAGATTTAACATAAACTTTATTCCTGTTATGGTAACATAATCTATAAATACCCTGCTCTGGACGGAACACTTCTGCAAGGAACCAGATAGGCTGCAAAAACAGAAATGATCAACGATGGAGAATATGCATGACTTTTGAAATTCACAGCGATATCACGAATCGATCTATGACCATAGCCTCCCGCGCGATGCGCAGGGTGCTGCGGCGAAAGAGAAACATTATTTGGGCCATCTACGGCTGGAGCGTCTTTTTCATCAACACCCTGCTGCTGATCCCATTCGACGGAGAGCCTTTTACGCTTGATGCCGGCACGGTGATTTCCCTGCTGGTAGAGGTGATGCTGCTGTCCGCTCTGCTGTTTCAGGACCGGATCAACGGCATGATCGCCTGCAAAAACACGCTGGCAGGTACAAAAAACTATCATATCATGTTCGGCGAGGAGTCCTATACCGTCGTTACGGAGGTCACCACCTCCACCTTCCGCTATGAGCTGATTGACGCCATGGCGGAATCGCAGGACTACATGATCCTTTTGATGAAAAAGCGGTTCGCGCAGCCCTTGGACAAGCGAACCCTCACTGGCGGGACGGTGGAGGAATTCAAACGATTTCTTGAGGAGAAGACCGGAAAGACGTTCCGGCGTGTGAAATGAATGAATTTACTATAACGCCTTTTCGCGGGCTGCATCTGCTCCTGCTTTCGCTGACGGCAGCGGCGGTGCCGCTCATATTCTTGCTGCTGCGCGGGAAACCGGAAGCGCGGCGCTCCCGGTTTCTGATCGGTGTGTGCCTTTTTAATCTCGCGCTGTTTGCCGGCTACAAGCTCTCACTGTCCATGGACGCAGTGTATGTCCGTGCGTACTATCCCAATGGCTTCAATATTTTCAATGAGCTGCCGCTGCATCTTTGCAACATCAATCTGTTTCTGATTCCGCTGGGCGTGTGGAAAAGAAACCGCTCGATCATGGGCTTTTCTTTCTTTGTAGCGCCGCTTGGCGCGCTGATGGCACTGCTCTTTCCGGAGCCTCTGTTCTCCGGCTTTTCGCTGTTCCTGCCGCGAATTTTTGGCTACTATGTGACCCACGCGCTCCTTGTTGTCTGCGGCCTGAGTCTGGCGACGCTGGGCTTTTACCGCCCCGACCCAAAGGATATCCCGCGGATCCTAAAGACCTTTGGCCTGCTTGCCGTTGGCGCGCACTGTATCAATCTCCTTTTACGCCTCACGGTCTGCCCGGAGGCAAACTACTTCTTTACTTACGGTGCGGAGATCGGCGTGCTCAAGCTGTTCTGGGGCATCATCCCGGCGCCGCTGCTTTACGGACTGCCGGCGCCCCTGATCCTTGCCGCCTATATGTACGCGGTCTGTGCGCTGTCCCGCCTGACGCAAAGGGCGGAAGAAGTGTCTTTTTCATAGATTGGATAAGTCCCACAGCGCAAAAACAGGAGGATACGACATTGCTGAATAGAAATATAAGAGGAATCGGCATCGCTCTGTGCTTATTGGCTCTCTTGCTATCCCTGTCCGGGTGCGGTTCATTGAAGGATGACACGCTTCTGATCGCCAACGCAGTGATCACGGAAATCGATACAGCAAAGCAAACCATAACGGTAAAGGACGATGTCGATGAAAGTACTTTAGACTCCTTGAGTTTTGCAAAGCTTTTAGCGTTCAAACAGAAAATACCCACAGCCAAAGCGGTTGTGGGTATGATCAAATCAGATTGTACGAGCTGACGCTGTCCTGCCAATCTCTACAGACCGTAGCTGCTTCTTCCGCCTGCAAAAGCCCAACGCTCCGTGGCTGACGGGGTTATCCGCACTTGCCAATACGCCCAAAGGGGGCTTTTTAACGCGTAGAAGGAAGAAGGCTGTCCGCCTCTGGCGTTTTGAGAAGAAAGTGGCTTTTGTGAAAATCAAGCAGGCCCTCATCCCGCATTTTTCCGAGCTCCAGCGACAGCCCGCTGCGCTCCACGCCGAGGTAATCCGCAAGCTGCTGGCGGGAGAACGGAATGTCGAACTCGTAGCCGCCCCGGCGCTGCGCCTCGGCGGAAAAATAGGACATCAGCTTTGCCCGGGTCGTGCGCTGGCCCATGTGGGTGAGCTTTACGTTGAGCCGCAGGTTCTTCTCCGCCAGTTCGCCCAACAGGTTGCGGACGATGCGAGCGTGATGGGGGCAGGCGGAGGGGCACACGCTCAAAACGCGCCTTATGTGCAGAAACATCACCGTCACTGCGCTCTCTGCCTCCACGCTCACATTCAGTACCGACCCCGGCGCACAGGCGAACACCTCCGCGAAGGTCTGCCCCGGCCCGATTTTGGAGAGGATGCTGCGGTTTCCCCAGATATCCTCCTGCACGATGAGGGCGCTGCCCGCCAGCACAAGGCCCACTTCCTCCACCGCATCTCCGGCGCGGAGCAGGCGGGCACCTTTGGGAAAGGTGTCGATCCTCGCTCCAAGGCAGGAGAGCATGGCGGAAAGCTCATCGTCGGAAATGCCGGAGAAAAGCGCCGCCGTATGGAGCACCGGGAAAAATTCTTTCATAAAAAGTCCTCTTTCGTTGAAAATTCAACCGACTTGTTGCCTTTAGTATAGTACAATGAACGCACAAAAGCAACAGGAGGATCGAACATGAAACGACGGATCATCGAGATCGACGAAAATAAGTGCAACGGCTGCGGCGCCTGCGCCGAGGCCTGTCACGAGGGCGCCATCGCCATGGTGGACGGCAAGGCGCAGCTCATGCGGGACGACTACTGCGACGGTTTGGGCGACTGCCTGCCCACCTGCCCCACCGGGGCCATCACCTTTGTAGAGCGGGAGGCGGCGGCTTATGACGAGCAGGCCGTCATGGAAAATAAGCAGCGGAAAATGCGGAACGAGGGCATGACCCTGCCCTGCGGCTGCCCCGGCAGCCAGTCCCGGAATATTCAGCGCCAGGAGGCGCCCGTTGTGGAAACGCCGCAAGCCCAGCAGACGAGCCGCCTTTCCCAGTGGCCGGTGCAGATCAAGTTAGTGCCGGTGAACGCTCCGTATTTTGACGGCGCGCGGCTGCTCATCGCCGCCGACTGCACCGCCTATGCCTACGCCGCCTTCCACGAGAGATTCATCAAGGGACACATTACCCTCGTCGGCTGTCCCAAGCTGGACGGCGTGGACTATTCCGAAAAGCTGACGGAGATCATCCGGGAAAACGACATCAAGAGCGTCACCGTCGTGCGCATGGAGGTGCCCTGCTGCGGCGGGCTGGAGCTGGCGGCGAAAAAGGCACTCCAGCAGAGCGGGAAGTTCATCCCGTGGCAGGTGGTCACCGTGACGGTGGACGGCCGGCTGAAGGAAGAGTAAAACACAGGAGAGCACGAAAGGAGACGCATCATGAAATACGTTTGCACTGCTTGTGGCTGGGAGTACGACGAGAGCGAGGGGTATCCCGAGGGAGGAATCGCGCCGGGAACGCCCTGGAGCGAGGTGTCGGAGGACTTTGAATGCCCCCTGTGCGGCATAGGAAAGGACAACTTTGAGAAAGCATGAGCTTTCTGCAAAAGGAGTAAAGACGATGAGCTATGAAAACTGGAAGGACAAAATCGGCACATTCGAAGTGATGGACGTGCGGGGCAAAAAGATGGACTTCTTCCCCGCGTTGAAGGCAAAGGCTGCCGCGCTGAAAAACGGCGAAGGACTGCATATCATCCAGACCTTCGAGCCCGTTCCCCTGTACCCGGTGCTGGCCCTTATGGGCTTTGAGCATCACACGGAGAAGGTGAGCGGCAGCGAATATCACATCTGGTTTTATCGAGTGAAGAAAGGAGAATAACCGCATGAGCTACGAAAACTGGAAGAATAAGGCGCAGGGGTTTCAGACCGTGGATGTGCGCCATATACAGGGCAGCTTTTTTGAAGGGCTGAGGAAACGAGCCGAAGCGTTGGAGGTGGGCGAAGGGTTACACATCATCCAGACCTTTGAGCCGCATCCGCTGTACGCTGTCATGGAGGGCTTGGGCTACGAACACCACACCGAGCAGCGGGGTGAGGCGGAGTTCCATGTCTGGTTCTGCCGCGTGGAGAAGAAGGAAGGCGACAGCTCCGCTCCCTTCAAGCCGCTGGCTCTTTTGAACTATCCTATGATCGATGAAAAGCTGGGGCAAATCGCCGTGGATTTCTGGGAGACCACATGGCAGAGTGAGAAGCGCGTACTGCCCTACGAGACGCGGCTGCTGCTGTCCCTGACCAACGCTGTCGGTGCGGGCCGGATGCGGCAGGCGGCGCGGGAGCTGGTAAAGGCATATATCCACGGTGTGGAGAGCGCCGCGCTGGACGATGTGTTCGAGCTGCTGGCATGGAATCAGGGCATCGGCTTTTTCAGCAGCGAGATCGGCCCTTCGGCGCTGTTTCAGGCATATAAGCTCATTAAAAATAGCGAGAAGCAGGGCAAGTCCCGGGAGGATATCTGCAGCGCGCTGCGCGAGAAATTCGGAGAGAAGAACCCAGAGATGCAGGTCCTGAACAGATCATAAGGAGATGTTTTGCATATGACCATTCATACGCTAACAGATGCCATCCGCTATGTCGGGGTGGATGATAACACATTGGCACTCTTTGAAAACCAGTACCCCGTCCAGCCTATGGGAGTGAGCTACAACTCCTATGTCATTCTGGATGAGAAGATCGCCGTGATGGACAGTGTGGACGCACGGGCGGCGGAAGAATGGCTTTCCAATGTGGCGCGGGTGTTGGAGGGGCGCAGCCCCGACTATCTTGTGGTCACACACATGGAGCCGGATCATTCCGGCAGCCTCATGCGGATAGCGCAAAAGTACCCGGAGATGAAGATCGTGGGAAATGCAAAAACATTTACCTTGATCAAGCAGTTCTTCGGCACAGGGGCATTGTCGGAAGAGCGTATGCTGGAGGTTGGTGAAGGAGATACGCTTTCCTTGGGTACGCACCGGCTGCGCTTTCTGCTGGCGCCGATGGTACACTGGCCGGAGGTGATGGCTGCGTATGAAGAGGAGGAAAAGATCCTGTTCTCGGCGGATGCCTTTGGCCGCTTCGGTTCACTGGAACGGACTGCCCGTGCCCCCTGGACGCCGCAGGCCCGGCGGTATTATTACAACATCGTCGGAAAGTATGGCGCACAGGTGCAGGCTCTGCTGAAAAAGGTCTCCTCGCTGGAGATCAAAACGATCTGCCCGCTCCATGGCCCCATGCTCACAGAAGACTTGGGGGAGTATCTGCGGCTCTATGATCTCTGGTCACAATGGAAACCGGAAGAACCGGAGGGCATCCTGATCGCCCATGCGTCCATCCACGGAAACACCGCCCATGCGTCGGAGATCCTCAAGGGCAAGCTGGAGGGAAAAGGCGTACGAGTCACCATGTGCGATCTGACGGCAACAGACCTTTCCTATGCCGTGACCAGCGCATTCTACTGTGGGAAACTGGTGTTGGCCTGCTCCACTTATGACGGAGGACTGTTCCCGCCCATGAAGGAGTTTTTGGAACATTTACAGACAAAGGGATTCCGAAACCGCCGGATCGGCCTCATGGAAAACGGCTCATGGGCCCCTGCCGCCGCGCGGCTGATGCGCGCCGAGTTGGAAAAGATGAAGGAACTCCGACTGTGTGAAACGGAGGTATCGCTGCGCGGCGCACTGAACCAAACCAGCGAAGCGCAGATAGATGCTCTGGTAGCTGAGCTCTGCGCGGAGTAGGCACCGAGTTTGGCTTCGTCCGGCCGCCCGATGCCTCAAAAGTAAAACATCGTCGCTGATTCAGACGACAATATGGCGTTGAGCGATGCCAAAGCCTTGGAGGTGGATAGAAGCGCAGCCGCAGAGAACATCTGCGGCTGCGCTTTTTGTATTCCGGCCACGGTGCAAACGGATGGTATTGACCGTTGCCCTCGGTTTCTAAGGAGACACGAAGTGCGCTACATGGAAGCGTACTTCGTGATGGGATAAGATTTTTGCAGAAGATGCAGAAATCTGTCGAAACGGAGGACTCAGCACATGAATCCCTATAAAGAAATACTCCGAAAATTCTTCTCGGAATATGTCGGCACTTTGAGAAAACGCAGGGGACTGACACAGGAGCAGATGGCGGAGAAGCTTCGCATCACCGGACGGGCATACAGCGATTTGGAGCGGGGCATATACTGCTTTTCCGCTGTTGCGCTGGTGTTCCTGCTGCTCATGCTGGAGGAAGGGGAGATAAAGGAGCTTTTATCGCCCCTGCGGGATGAGATCGAAAAAGTTGAGGGCAGAGAGGTGGCGTAGGGATCCATGGAAATGGGGGACATATACGGGCTTTTGCGCTATCTTGGCCTATCTGCGGAAAGCACGCGCTTTTTTTATGTTTCGTATGCGGTCTACCTGACGACCCGGCAGCCGGCCCGGACGCCGTTTGCTGAATGGTGGCTGTACCCGGCGGTTGCCGGGCACTATCACACCTGTATTTTCAACGTAAAGCGCAGCGTTTGCATTGCAGTGGACCGGGTATGGGAAACAAAAAGGGAAGCCCTGAGATCCATCACGAAATATCCCTTGAAGCGGGAGCCGCTTCCTTCGGAGTTTATTGCCATTCTTGCCGCCTACATCAAGAGAGGGGATGCAGCGTGAGCCTTTACGCAGTATCATGTGCTTAGGGGTGCAGGAAATAATCGGCACGCAGGGTAAGGCTGAAAGCGAAGCGTCATCATGGGGGAAATGCTGCCTGCACGAATGCGCCATCTGCGCCCGTTACAGCGACCGCGCCGCACCGATGGATGAAGAGCAATGAGAACAAATGCGCGGATGCGTTAAGAATCCCTTCGCTATGTCGATGCCTTCAATGCGGTGGCAATGATAGAAGACCTCTGCGATGTGGGCGATGACAAGTACGGCCGAGGGCAGATATTTTGCTTCGTCATTACGAAACTAACAGCATGCCAGTTGCTATTCCGGTGAAACTGCGCTCTCTTAATAAAGATATTATACGTTAAGAGGTATTCTAAGTAGGATGAAGAGTTTTGCAGACGAAGAAAGGAAGATCAAAATAGATGAAATTGAACCAGCAGATAGCGGCGCTTGTGTTATGCACGCTTCTTGGCGTTTCTATATTTGCAGGCTGCGGCGCGGCCGAGCAGCGACCGGCATTGGATAGGATAGAGTACACGAACCTGAACGACAGTGGTTCGAGGGAGCTTTTGCAGGAGCTGCTCTCCGACACAGGCGTGTCGGACGGGCGTATTCAGAGCTTTTTCCGCCGTGTGGACCGCTTTCATGACAGCGTAAAGCAGGAATGGCTTACGGATGGCTTTGAGGAAGCAGAGCTGCTGTATACGAAATATGACCCTTACGCGATGCAGGACGAATGGACGGCGAAAAACGGGACGTTTCCGGGCTATAACTGCCGGATCACCGCCATGAACCTGTTTGGGGACTTCCTCTCCGTGAGCGCGGACTCTCAAATCAATGCCGGTGAAGATGTGCTGTTTGTGGACGAGGAAGCGCTGAAAACAGATCCCGATGCGCTGGGCGGAAGCAGCCTTGCAGATTTCCGCGCACTGTATTCCTCCATGAAGGCGGAGGATACCACGGAGATCAAGCGTCATGTACAAACCGTACAAGAGGAATGGGCTTCCCGCGGCGTTGCCTTTCGGGAGAATGAACGGATCCGCCTCATCACGGTATTCTTCCACGATAAGCCGACCGAGGAGGAATCTCTGCTGTTTGTCGGGCATGTTGGCGTACTTTTGACGGCGGAGGACGGAACGCTGTACTTTGTAGAAAAGGTTGCCTTTCAGGAGCCGTACCGGCTGCTGCGCTTTGCCGACCGAACGGCACTGAGCGATTACCTTATGGGGAAATATGACACCTCATGGGGACAGGATACGGCGAGCCCCTTTATCATGGAGAACGACGAGCTTATGGACGTAAAGTCCCGTCATGCTAAATAATAGCAGAGGGCGGCAGCATTTTGTGCTGCCGCCCTCTTGGATCCCGAACAGCAAAGGCGGGCGGGGCTGTCAGTGATGGCTCATTGAGGCGTTCACTCTAACCGCTGACAGGCTCGGCTGGGTTTGCTGTTTATTTCCTTACCATTCCTGCGTCTTGGCTTCCTGCCGGACTTTCATTACCTGTATTTGATATATGCTGCCAGGGATTATAGAAACCAACGCAAAGATGCCAAAGATTATAGATTGCTCTGTAACTGCGAACAGTGCAAACATGAGGAGTAAAAATAGCCACGGATTGCGCAAGTTGCGATAATATTTTTCTTTATCGTCATAAGAGGTATGGAGTTCAAACGGCTTTCCATCATTTGCTTTTTCCACAATCAATAGTTCTCGGTTAAAGGTTGTTGCGTTTGTCGCAATACGCCCGCCCCGTTCTGCCCATGGACGCCAACGAGCCTTTCCAACAGAATAGTTTAGATTGATATTTTTGAAAAACACCTTATATCCCATATCCTCCAAAAAGTTAGCATAGTCTATTGAACTCTCTTTTGATTTTTCTCCGATAAACTCTACGCAATAGGTCACTTCATCAGGCTTGCATTTTTCAAATTCGTATAGCAGTTTTCCTGTCCGAACAAGTCGATATCCCTTTTCAGACATTTTGTTTAGCCATTTTGCCTGCGTATTCAGCAACCCACCAAAATAGCGATAACACTTTTTGATCATACTGCACCTCCAACAATTTTACTTGCAACGCTTACAAGTTCATTTAGTCTCGCAAGCTCTTTTTCTGCAATTTCTTTTCCCTGTGCTGTAATGAGGTATTCTTTTTTTCTTCCCTCACTATCTCCATAAGGCTCAATCCACTTCTTGTCCTGCAAAGAATTCAATGCTCCATATAAAGTGCCTGCTCCTAACGAAAGCCGCCCGCCCGTTTTTTCTTCAACAAACTGCATAACGGCGTATCCGTGTTTTGGTGCATAAAGAGAGAGTAAAATATAAAAGGTCACTTCTGTAAGTGCGCCACCTTTTGCGTTGTCTCTCATAGTTCCTCCTCCTTATTACGGTTACTGTAATAAATATATCGCTAACCGTAATATAAGTCAAGCAGATTCAAGGAAATTATTCAAGGAGCGTATGAAAATGGAGCAGCAACATTTTCGTGTTACTGCTCCACTTTGATACAGAATAGTAGGGTACGCTGTTCTTGTTTTGTGTTGTTGCTTCTCTATCGTACGTACATGAACACTGCCCTTGGGATAGAACGATAGACGACCGTCTTGCTGGCGCGATCATGCAGACTGACGGCATTGCCGTTCGCGTCATATAAAGTAAAGTCAGGGACTTTCATTCCGGGTTCGAGCATATTCATCCTCTTTGTTTTTGTACACTGCCTATACGCAGATTGGAATGTGGTTATTTCTCCCTAAAGAGTGAAATAGAGTTCAATAGAATGGATATCCCTACACATACCCACAGAGCCTTGCTCATGGTTGGCATGATATCCATCAAGCCTCCCCAATCTTCATTTAGCACACGCATCGCTCCGTCTGAATAAAACGAACATACGGTCAGGGCAGTGAACGATAGGGCTGCGAATCTAAACCATTTTTCATTCTTGTTTTTAAAAGAGTAAATCAAATTGAATCCTGTAAAAATGATCGCAGAAATTCCTAAAAACAGCCACATATATATGATCTCCTTAATCTCACATACCCTGCGCTCTTTTGAGGCAAGGTTCGCAATATCGCTTACGGACAGGAACTGCCGTTGAGAGGATCATCCGTAGCCCCTTTACCGATTTTCCGCCAGATATTCCTCCGCGTAGTGGACAGCTACCGCGCCGTCCGATACGGCGGTGACCACCTGCCGCAGCGCCTTGGTGCGCACGTCGCCCGCGGCGAACACGCCGGGGAGATTCGTGCGGGTGGATTCGTCCGCCACGATGTAGCCGGACTTGTCCAGCACCAACTCGCTTTGGAACAGCTCCGTCGCCGGGGCGCGTCCCACGCTGATGAACACGCCGTCACAGGCAAGGTCATGTTCCTCACCCGTCAGGACATTCTTCAAACGAAGCCCCGTCAGGCGGCTTTCGTGCAGCAGCGCGGAAACGGTGCTGTTCCAGCGGAACTCCACATTGGGCGCGTTCATCAGCGGCTCATGATAGACCTTCGTAGCCCGCAGGCTGTCCCGGCGGTGGATGAGGTAGACTTTTTTTGCGATGCGGGACAGGGTCAGGGCGTCCGCCGCGGCGGAGTTGCCGCCGCCCACCACTGCCACGATCCTGCCCCGATAGGGTGCGCCGTCACAGGCGGCACAGTAGTGAACGCCCTTGCCGATAAGCGTTTCCTCGCCGGGAACGCCCAAGGGACGATGCGACGCGCCGGTGGCGATGACCACCGTGCGCCCCTGAAAGACGCCCTCGCTGGTGTCCAACGTCTTGATCTTCCCGGAAAGGCTTACTTTGTACACCTCCGCCAGTTCCGTCACCGCGCCGAAGCGCTCGGCGCTCTGCTGCATTTTTTCGCCCAGCGTAAAGCCGTCAATGCCGCTTTCAAAGCCGGGATAGTTGTCGATCTGCTCCGTCAGCGCCATCTGCCCGCCGGCGGAGAGCTTTTCCAGCACCAGCACAGAAAGCCCGCTTCTGGCGGCGTACAGGGCGGCGGTGTATCCGGCGGGGCCGCCGCCGATGACGATCATATCATAGATCTGCTCCATAATCGTGTCCTCACTGCTCAAGCGTTTCCTTGATGAATGCCTCGATGGCCGCCTTGGAGACGGGGGCGACGACGGAGCCGATCACCTCGCCGTTCTTGAAGAGCATCAGCGTGGGGATGGTGTCGATGCCGAAGCGCTCGATGAGCTGCGGCTCCTCGTCGTAGTTGATCTTGCCCGCCGTCAGGGTATCGGCGTACTGCTCGCCCACCTTGTCGAAGGCCGGGGCAATGCGGCGGCAGTAGGGGCACCACTGGGCCCAGAAGTCCACCAGCACGGGCTTGTCCGCGCGCAGGACGTCATTTTCAAAGCTGTTGGTCGTAATGGTAAGCATCGTAAAATCCTCCTATTTGTGTGCAAAAAGCTGTGTTTCAATATCTGTGATCGTAATGCGCGAGAGATACGCGGCGCACTGCTCGTTCATGTTCCGGTACAGCGCGTCCATCACGCCCGCCATGCCGGAGCAGATGGCGCAGTCCCGGTCAATGTCGCCGCTGTGCCACGCGCAGTCCACAAAGCGGGTATTCACCGCCTCCGCCACCTGCCGGAGAGAAAGGGTTGCGGGGTCTGCCGTCAGGCGGTAGCCGCCGTCCAAGCCCTCCCGGGTCTCCACCATTCCCGCCTTTTTCAGCCCGGCCAGCACTCGGCGGACGCGGGTGGGGTTGGTGCAGATATTCTCCGCCAGTGCCTCGCTGCTGAGAGAACGCCCGCTGTGGCTCAGGCAGACCAGCGCGTGGACGGCCAGATTAAACGAGCTGTCCACCCTTACCCCTCCTTCACAAGCTCGTAGGGCCAGTCGATGACGCCGCCGAAGTCGTAGACGCTCTGATACCCAAGCTCCAGCAGCTTTTCCGCGGCGTCCTTGCTGCGGCGACCGCTGCGGCAGTAGATCAGCAGCGTGGCTTCCTTATCGGGCAGCGCCTCGGGCATTTCGCTCCCGATGCTCTCGTTGGGGACAAGGACGGCGTTTTCAATATGCCCGCCGTCGTACTCCTCCCGGGTGCGGACGTCCACCACCACGACCTCCTGCGAAGCCATCATCTCATAGGCTTCCTCGGCACTGATCTTATGATACGCTGCCTTGTCTGTCATGTCCTCCGCCGTGTCCTTTTTTGTTTTGGACAACGTGCAGCCGCTCAGCAGCGCAAGCGAGGCGGCAAGAAGCGCAAAAAGCAATATCTGACGCATAATCAACCTCCAATGTAACTGTGTTCGCTACTAATACAGTTTATACTGTGATTATAACAGATACAGTTAAAACTGTCAAGGTACTTCGAGGCAGCTTTTGGGGCACAAGCCTTTTGTGCTTGTTGACAGAGAAAAAAATATAGGTATAATAAAAGCAAAAGAATAAGACTTATTCTTTCATTTGGAGGGCTGAAGGAGCATCCCAGTATCGCCATTGGCACCGTGTATAAGCATCTGAACGCCTTGGCGGAGGAGGGTCTGCTGCACCGCATCACGGAGTCGGGTTCGCCGGACCGGTACGACCGAACGGAACGGCGCGATCACCTGATTTGCAGTCGTTGCGGGAAAATCGAGGATATCCGCCTGCCGGATATGCAGAGCCGGATCGAACGGGCGCTGGGACGGGAAATCCTCTCATATGACCTTAGAATCCGGTATATCTGCCCCGCCTGCCGGGAGCAGGAAAAAGACAATCTTATGGAGGAGAAGTATCATGAACGCTAACGTATCTAAGCTGCTCAACGAGCAGATCAATAAGGAGTTCTACTCCGCCTATCTGTATCTGGACTTTGCCAA
>CEAG01013288.1_pt1 | contig 86807 bp, 86 predicted proteins | sample 554891 | NCBI WGS metagenome assembly CEAG01 (sample SAMEA3182116, study PRJEB8094) | gut metagenome | biome: human; feature: gut; material: Stool; isolation source: human stools | place: Canada | collected 2014-02-25
CTCCGCTTCGGTCGGTCCAGGCCGAGGTCCCCCGGACCTCGTGGGGTCTCCGCTCCGCTTCGGTCGGTCCAGGCCGAGGTCCCCCGGACCTCGTGGGGTCTCCGCTCCGCTTCGGTCGGTCCAGGCCGAGGTCCCCCGGACCTCGTGGGGTCTCCGCTCCGCTTCGGTCGGTCCAGGCCGAGGTCCCCCGGACCTCGTGGGGTCTCCGCTCCGCTTCGGTCGGCTCAAAGCCGAGGTCCACTGGACCTCGTGAGCCCTCTGCGCCCGAACGGTGTGTTCGAACCAGTTAGAGGTCGTAAGTTTGAATAGTTGCAAGAACAAAAATACTCCCTCACACATGTGTGAGGGAGTATTTTTAGTCGTCGCGACAAGATTCGAACTTGCGACCTCTGCGTCCCGAACGCAGCGCTCTACCAAACTGAGCCACGCGACGATGTGAACATTAATTGCGTCAACATTAAAATAATAAATAAAAACCCATTGATTGTCAAGCAAAAAACGAATATGATAGAAGAAAAAGTTGCAAAAACGATAAAATCATGAAATCAAGAGAGGAAATTCTATGTATAATACAATCGTTACATTGAAAAAAGGAGAGGGCAGAACTCTGAAAGCCGGGGGGATGTGGGTCTTTGACAATGAGATCGCATCCATTATGGGAGATTTTGAGAATGGTGATATTATAGCTATCCATGATTTTGACGGCTACTTCATGGGATATGGCTATATTAACACCAATTCCAAGATCACGCTCCGTCTGCTGGCGCGCAGGAAGGATACGGTGATCGATGAGGCATTTTTTGAGCAGAGGGTACGGGATGCCTGGAATTACCGCAAGGAGACTATTGATACCTCCAGCTGTCGTCTGATCTTCGGAGAGGCGGATTTCCTGCCGGGTATTGTCATTGATAAATTCTCGGATGTACTGGTAGTGGAATCTCTGGCATTGGGAATCGATAAGTGGAAGCTTGTGATCATTGATGCTTTGAAGAAAGTACTGGCGGAGGATGGTATTTCCATCCGCGGTGTCTACGAGCGGAGCGATGCCAAGGTACGCTTACAGGAGGGTATGGAGCGTTACAAGGGCTTCATCGGCGAACCGTTTGACACGAAAGTAGAGATTGTGGAGAACGGTGTGCATTACATGGTGGATGTAGAGGACGGACAGAAGACCGGATTTTTCCTGGATCAGAAGAATAACCGTGCCGCCATTCATCGTTTCTGTAAGGATAAAAAGGTGCTGGACTGCTTCACACACACCGGCTCCTTTGCATTGAACGCGGGAATTGCCGGAGCGAAGAGTGTTCTGGGTGTGGATGCTTCCCAGCTGGCTGTGGATCAGGCAACGGAAAATGCGAAGCTGAACGGACTGGAAAATACGGTAAGCTTCCGATGTGCAGATGTCTTCGAGTTATTGCCGGAGCTGGAAGCGCAGGGCGAGAAATATGATGTGGTGATCCTGGATCCGCCCGCTTTTACCAAGTCCCGCAATTCCATCAAAAATGCCGTAAAAGGATATCGTGAGATCAATCTTAGGGGCTTAAAGTTGGTGAAAGACGGCGGATTCCTGGTAACTTGTTCCTGCTCCCATTTCATGGATCCTGAGCTTTTTGCCAAAACAATCCGGGAAGCTTCTCATGGTGCGCATAAGCGTCTCCGCCAGGTAGAATTCAAGACACAGGGCCCGGATCATCCGATCCTGTGGGCAGCGGACGAGAGCTATTACCTCAAGTTCTACATTTTTCAGGTGGTGGATGAAAAGTAAGTGGCTGAAAGTGACGGAAATTTTTGATTTAAACAAATCTGAAGTTGTGGAGGTAATTATCAATGAGAAATATTTACGATAATAGTGAATTTTTTGCCGCATATGCGGAAATGGGAAGAAGCAAAGATGGTCTGAAAGCTGCTGGAGAGTGGCATCAGTTGCAACCGTTATTCCCTAAATTACAGGGAAAAAAAGTTTTGGATTTAGGATGTGGTTACGGTTGGCATTGCAAATATGCCGCACAAATGGGAGCTACTGAAATTCTTGGTATTGATAGTAGTCAAAAAATGATTGCAAAAGCAGTAGCTGATAACTCTGATGACAAAATCAAGTATAAAGTTTGCGGTGTTGAAGAATACATTTATCCTGAAAATACTTATGACCTAGTTGTTTCTAACCTGGTACTGCACTATATCGAAAATTTAGCTAATGTTTATCAAAAGGTGTATTGCACATTAAAAGTAGGTGGGTATTTCCTATTCAATATTGAACATCCGACTTTCACCGCAGGTGTTAATGAGGATTGGATTTATGATGAAAATGGGAAACCTAAATATTGGCCAATCGACAATTACTATTACACAGGCGAAAGAGAAACCAATTTTCTTGGTCAACGAGTAATTAAACAGCACCACACATTAACGCAGATATTGAATCCACTTATAAAATGTGGTTTTCAAATTGAGGCTATTGAGGAAGCAATGCCTCCGGCAGATATGATGGGTATGCCGGGAATGTGTAATGAAATGCGTAGACCTATGATGTTGTTGGTTAAGGTTAAAAAGGTTTAATAAACAACTTCAAGTTTGTATATGAGATTTACAGATAGTGAAAAATAGTGTAAAAATAGTGAAATAATAATGGAAAAAAGCTTTCCTTTTGAATATAATAATATTGAAAAGGAGGGCTTTTTTCATGATTAAGGTAACTTTAACGAACGAAATATTAAAGTATATTACGGAAATCGAGCAAAACCGATATAAAGTATCTTCCATCAAGCTGTCCCAAACCGTTATGAATAAGCTGCGTAAGAACTCAAAGAAAAAAAGTACTTATGCTTCAAATAAGATAGAAGGCAATCCTTTATCGGAAAAACAGGTCGATGAGGTGATTGAGAATGATGAAAGAAAGCATTATTTGAAACCGGAGCAGGAAGTCCGAAATTACTTTCTTGCATTGAATTTTCTGGAAAAAAAGATAACTAAAAAAGAGACATTCTCTAAAAAACTTATTTTGGACGTACAGAAATTGGTAGAAAAAGGGGCATCCAAGGAAAAAATCGGATTTAGAGGACCTATGCCACCGGGAGTGTTATTTGCCGTATATGACTCTAAGACAGGAAGACCGGATTATATTCCCCCGGAATATTGTGATATTCCGAATCTGCTGGACGAATTGGTAACGTATGTAAATACGACCGACGATCATCCACTAATCGTAGCTGCAGTGGTACATTACCAATTAGTAACTATACATCCTTTTGAAGACGGCAATGGCAGAACCGCAAGATTACTTTCCGGCTACATTATGGATTTAAACGGATACGGATTTAACGGAATCGGATCGTTGGAAGAATATTTTGCCTATGATATCGATGAATATTATGAATCCATCCAGATGGGACTTCCTGCATTATATTATTCCGGAAGAGATAATCCGCCCCATCCGGAAATCTGGATCAACTATTTTCTGAGGATGGTAAAGCTATACTCTGGAAAGGTTTGTGATCTGCAGATGGCTTCCAATGAGGAAGATGTTGCTGCAAGTTTATCGTTCCTGAAAGGAAAGGAAAAGGAACTTTTGAGACTTTTGATCATGGATTATAAAGGGGAATTTACACCGATTGAAGTCAGCAGGAAACTGTCCGTCACGAACAAAACAATTATTAACAGATTAGCTGTTTTGGTGAAAAATGGTTTTGTAGTTCCCATACTGGTCAACCAGAGGATCCGATCCTATGAATTAAGCAAATTTACCAGAGACAATGAAGAAGAAATCATGAAAGCTATTCTTTGAAACTGATGTTGCTTAAATAGAAATAGAGATCTGTTTGTTCCTCATTTGTCATATGATAAGATGGGATAAATAAATCGGTATTTGTGGAGGGTGAAGTTATGGGATTACTTGATAGGTTAAAACTGAATAAAACCAAAGATTTCTTTGAATGGTTAGATTTGATTTTGAAGAATGAATTGAATAGTGAAATAAAAGCAATTAACTTTAATTTATATGAAGATACAGATAATAAATGGTCTGTTGAATTGGTCGGCACATTTTCATTCGATAAGGATAATGATGATTGGACTTGTGATGAAGTCTTTACTACAAGAGATCAACCTTTCGTGATAGAGTGTGAAAGTGATTGGGAATTAGTGGAAACTTTTTTTATTAGTTTAGTGAATGAATACCTTTCTTCTGGAAAATATGCTGGAAAATTAAAAGAATATCAAGCAATAGGCATTGGATTTTTTGACGGAGATTTACAGATTTTATATGCAAGATAATGTCTGTTTGTAAGCAATAAAAATTCCATTTGTATATGAGATTAACAGATAATGAAAAATAGTGTAAACTAGTGAAATAATAATGGAATCCCAAAATAATAATGAAACCCGGATCTAAAGCGTTAAATTTCTGGGCCTAAATAAAAGATACTATACGGGAGGTGTTATTTATGAAAATTGTAATAATCAATGGCAGTGCCAGAAAAGGAAATGTTTTAACGGCGATTGATGCGTTTCAGAAGGGAGCAGCTGCAGGGAATGATATAGAAATCATTCAACCGGATCAGTTACATATAGCTCCGTGCAAAGGATGTGGTGCTTGTCAATGCTATAAAGGCTGTGTAGATAAGGATGACACAAATGCCACAATCGATCAGATCGTATCGGCAGATATGATAGTATTTGCCACACCGGTATATTGGTGGGGAATGTCTGCCCAGTTAAAGCAGGTTATAGATAAATGTTATTGCCGCGGAATGCAGTTGAAAGGGAAAAAGACAGGACTGATCGTTGTAGGAGGTTCTCCCGTAGATAATATACAGTATGAACTGATCAGAAAGCAGTTTGATTGTATGGCAGATTATTTGTCGTGGGATATGCTTTTTCAAAAATCATATTATGCAACGGCAAGGGATGATCTGCAGAAAAATATGGAAGCGCTGGAAGAATTGGAGAATATAGGAAGTTGTTAAGTTAATCGTGCCATAAGGGGGCAAAATGAATTACTTATTAGAAATCGTTATTTTTAATGTCGTCATTTTTACAATTAGCGGCATCATTATGGCAAAGAAGGGGAAGCTTGGCATGATACAGGAATACCCAAAGGCGATACAGGACCGATGCAGAGAGCTTGGATTGATTCAGGAAAGCTCCGCGAAACTTACAAAGAAAGCAACGATAGGAAAACTGGGACTTTTTATCGGATACATATTTTTGCAGACGGTATTGGCGTACTATATCGGCGGTGCACGCACGTTCTTTGAAGGATGGTTTCACGGATATATTATGTGGGTAGCTGAGATCTGGTTTGATGCGTTGGTAGTGGATTGTCTGTGGTTTTGCCATAGTAAGAAGATGATAATTCCGGGAACTGAGGATTTGGTGGATGCTTACCATGATTATTGGCATCATATTAAATATGCAGTGATAGGAATGTTCAGCCAGGCGGTGATTGCTTTGCCGGTAGGACTTTTGGTGATGTGGCAATGATTATTCAGACAGGGATGAGAACAGATATTCCGGCATTTTATTCGGAATGGCTGATGAACAGAATACAGGAAGGCTTTGTGTTAGTGAGGAATCCCTATAATCCTACACAGGTAACAAAGTACAGTCTCTCGCCTGAGGTTGTGGATCTGATTGCATTTTGCACGAAGAATCCGGCGCCAATGCTTCCTTTTATGGAGCAATTAACACCGTATGGGCAGTACTGGTTTGTCACGATCACGCCATATGGACGAGACATTGAGCCAAATGTTCCGGATACGGGAACGGTAATGGATCACTTTAAAATATTATCGGATATCGTAGGCGTGGACAGCATCGGTTGGCGATATGATCCAATCCTGGTAGATGCCACGCATACGGTAGAATGGCATATATCTGAGTTTGAAAAAATGGCGGCGGTACTGCATGGGTATACCGAAACCTGTGTAATCAGCTTTATAGATATTTATAAAAAAGTGGAACGGAATTTCCCGGAAGCGAAAGCGGTAAGCCGTCGGGATAGAATTACAATCGGTAAGGCATTGATAGAGATTGCTGCAAAATACGGAATGACGGTAAGACCTTGTGCTGAGGGTAATGATCTGGCCGCGTATGGTGCGGATTGCTCCGGATGTATGACGGTGGCTACTTTTGAAAAGGTACTTCATAACAGATTAGAGATTCCGAAGAGAAAGATCAATCAAAGGAACGGTGCCTGCGCCTGCGTGCTTGGCGTGGACATAGGCGCATATGATACATGTGGACATTTATGCAAATATTGTTATGCCAATGCAGATGTAAACTTAGTGAAAGAAAACAGGAAAAAACATAATCCCAAATCTCCGTTTCTGATCGGTGAAAGTATGTCGGGAGATGTTATACATGAAGCGGAGCAGAAGAACTGGATTGACAGACAGCTTCGGTTTGATTTTTTCTAATTAGAAGGTATCACAGAAATCAACAAATCGGAATTGTGCGCCCAGACAAGGGCGAGTAGTCTAGCAGGTGGAATGCCTGTCTGGTAAGGTCTAACCAACCGCCAGTAGCGAGTCTTGGGTGACTGCCAGTAATGGTAGTTGCTAAGCGTAGACAGCGAGAAAATAGAGAGTGTGATTGAGCCTCGAAATTTTGATATCTGGAAGGCTGACGTTCTAATTTCGACGGAAAGCAATACAAATCAATTCGCATTGGTGAGAAATGGTTTGCTTCTGCGGGGTCAAAGAGCACTTTATGTTTTACATTGTGACTATTCAGTCAACTGGGGAGAGCCTGTTGTTTCTTGTCATTGCAAGTATGGCAAACAACTGCAAAAGGGAGAATGCCAAAAGGACAGCAGGCAGTCGGATAGCTTCATAGTACTGAAGAAGTTGGGTAATGCCAATGAGGGAAGGGAGCTACATAATAATGGTCTTTCTGAGGACACATCAACCGTACTCAGGGACGGAGGTATTGATGGAAACAAAATTGGAAAGAATAGCAGAAATATCGGCAAGTTCGCCGAGACCAGAGTTCACATCGTTGTATCATCTAATCAATAAAGAAATGCTTCTGCAATGTCACCAAGAATTAGACGGAAGTAAGGCAGTTGGTATGGATGAGATTACGAAGAGAGAATACGAGAGGAATCTGGAACAAAACATAGATGACTTGGTAGAAAGATTGAAAAGAAAATCATATAAACCACAGCCATCAATTAGGGTATATATCCCTAAAAGCAATGGAAAACTTCGACCATTAGGAATTGCATGCTACGAGGATAAAATAGTCCAATTAGCATTAAAGAAGATACTGGAAGCTATCTATGAACCGAGATTTCTGAATTGCATGTACGGATTCAGACCAAATCGAGGATGTCATAACGCAATAAAAGAACTGTATAAGAGCTTAAACAATACGAAAATCTGCTATATTGTGGACGCTGACATCAAAGGCTTCTTCGACCATATGAAGCATGAATGGATTATCAAGTTTCTCAAACTTTATATTAAAGACCCCAACATAATCGGTCTTGTCAAGAAGTATCTTAAAGTGGGAGTGCTGGATAATGGTGAACTTATGGTGAATGAGGAAGGTTCAGCCCAAGGCAATATCATAAGTCCAATCCTAGCAAACATATATATGCACAATGTATTGACACTATGGTATAAGTTTATTATTACCAAAGAATGCAAGGGAGATAACTTTCTAATTGTATATGCAGATGATTTTGTTGCAGGATTTCAATATAAATGGGAAGCAGAGAATTACTATAAGCTTCTTAAAGAACGAATGGAAAAGTTCGGTTTGCAATTAGAAGATAGTAAAAGTCGTCTCTTACAAAGCGGTGCTTATATTGCAAGGGCAAAGCAAAAGAGCGGTGAGTGTATCAGATTACAAACATTTGATTTTCTGGGATTCACATTCTATTGTGGGCGTTCACGCAAAGGCATGCCATATATAATGCCAAAGACAAGCTCTAAGAAATTCAGACAGAAAATTCGAGACATCAAGGTATGGTTATATGCGAATAGAGACCAACCGCTAAAGAAACTAATGGGTACGCTAAATCTGAAACTAATAGGTCATTATAGGTACTATGGCATAAGTTTTAATGGCAGAATGATTTCAAACTACAAACAACAAGTGAGAGAACTTCTGTTTAAGGTGCTGAATAGACGAAGTGACAGAAAGAGTTATACAAGAGAAGGATTCATTGAAATGCTGAAATATTATCCATTGGCAATGCCAAAGATTTATGTCAGCTTGTTTTGAAACTGTAAATATTATTATGAAGAGCCGTATGCGGGAAAGCCGCACGTACGGTTCTGTGAGGGGCTTACATTGTGAGGTGTAAGTCTACTCGACTGTAAAGGAGATATACAACATGAAGAAAGTCTGCTTAGCGGTTTTGCCAGCTTTAACAATAGTGTTAGAATTATTACCCTTGGGAGCAGTTTGTATTTTTGCAACATCTCCAACAGAAAGAGTAAAAGAAACATTCTCATACTTTAGCCTTACACCGTTTGGCTATGCAAATTTTGCTCCACTTATTACAGCCACACTTACTGTTGCCATCTTCTTACTTTCATTGTTTTCATTGAAGAAGAAAGGTGTTCTCAAAGCATTGTTTGTCCTTTCCATTATTACGGTAGTTATTTCTCTTTTGCCATTGATGTATGGCTTAAACTACTATACCCTTGTAGGAGCCTTTATAACAGTAACACTTGTAATAGAAAGTATTTTGGCTAAGATACAACAAAAGTAAAGCGATAACTTCCAGCTTGTAGAGCTGGAAATTGTCAAATATGAGGGAATTATGACCAAAGGAGATATGTGGAATAAGTTCTTTTCCAAGGACAAGCCATATGGAAGCAACCTTTCGTAGATAGTAAAATCAAAAGTGAAAGGAAATGAATAAAATGAACTATGTAACATTGAACAATGGTGTTAAAATGCCCATGATTGGCTTTGGAGTATTTGAAATTCCAAAGGAAGAAACCGCAAGATGTGTTTATGAAGCATTGGAAGTAGGATATAGACTTATAGATACCGCACAGGCGTATTATAACGAAGAAGAAACTGGTGACGGGATTCGGCAGGCAATACAAAAACTTGGTATCAATCGAGAGGATATATTTCTTACTACAAAGGTTTGGGTGACAGAATTTGGGTATGAAAAAACCAAAGCATCTATTGAAGAATCGTTGAAGAAGTTAAAAACTGACTATATAGATTTAGTGTTGATTCATCAATGTTTGTCTGATTATTATGGTGCGTATCATGCATTGGAAGATTTGTATGACGAGGGAAAAATTCGTGCCATGGTATTTCTAATTTTTCTGCTGAGCGTATGGCAGATATTTCTGCTTTCAATCGCATTGTACCAGCGGTAAATCAGGTGGAAACGCACATGTTCTGGCAACAGTATTATTTGCACGATTGGATGGAAAAATACAATATTCAGCATGAAGCATGGGGACCATTGGCACAACACAGGCTGAAAGAGATTATAGAAAATCCAATCGTGAAGGAGATTGCTGAAAATTATGGAAAAACACCTGCTCAAATTGCACTCCGTCAGCAAGTACAGAGAGGAATTGTTGTTATACCTAAGAGTACACATAAGGACAGAATGAAGCAGAATCTGGATGTTTTTGATTTTGAACTGACCGAAGATGAAATGACACGACTAAAGCAGTTAGACGAAAACAAGTCTATGTGGGCGGAATATGATGATCCAATGATTGTGCAATACGCAATGTCGGAAGAATAAAATTCAGTTTTGTAGAGATGATAGAATAATTATTTTGGAATAAAAAGGTAGGAAGCACCATAGAAGTAATACAATTATGGTCAAAAGGATAAATTATTGATATAATATACGTAGCCATGAAGATCACAATCCACCACATTTTCATGCAGAATATAATGGAAATAAAGCGATTGTAGATATTATCGAAGCAAGAGTAATAAAAGGGGCTTTACCATCCAGGCAGTTAAAACTCATATTAGCATGGTGTGTGATACATCAGGATGAACTGATGCAAAACTGGGAGCTGTCCAAAGATGGACTTCCGCTTAATAGGATTAATCCATTAGTGTAGGAGGCAGATATGTTTTATGATATTGTGCAGGTAATTCCTAATGAAGACTATACCGTATATGTATATTTTGAAGATGGAAAGATTGTATGCTATGATGCTAAAACGTTATTGAAAAAGAAAGTTTTTGAACCATTGAAAGATATTAATTTTTTTATGAATGCATGCACCATTTTGAATGGGACATTGGCATGGGATGTTACTGGAACCAGAGATTGCACTAAGTGTCTGGATATAGATCCAGAGATGTTGTATGGGTTGGAAAATGTAAGTGAAAAGATTGCATAAGTATTGCCTGTCTTGTTATTATATTTGTATACGGAATTATAATGAAAGGGTCGCCATTACAGCTTATACTTATATTTCTGCCAGTTATTTACGCTATGCTTTCAACCAGAGAGTGATTAAGAAACAATAAAATTAAAACAGCAGGATTGCAAAGCGTGATATACTCAGCAATCCTGCTACTTTTATATTCTTTAATTTACCACCATTTCTCACGGTAAGAATATTCTCCGCGGTAATTAGAAGCATTATAATCAGGATACTTGAAAGGTGCATATACATCATCCTTAGGTGCATCATCCTGTGTATATATGTACATTGAATCATAATCCCATGTGACAATCTCATCACGGGTATCGCCGCAGAGGTTTACAGCTTCAGCACACATGGTAGGATGACCATCATCAGGGAATTTAACAACCTGGATACCATTGCCATCAATCATTCCTCCGCGCTCTACATCAGCATTAAGAAGGATGAAGTCCTGACCGTCACCAGTCCAGTTTACAGGAGTTAAGAGATTACCATTAAGCTCGTTCTCCATTTCCCATAACTGATTACCCTCGCTGTCATAGAAATATATAATTCCCTGATGTCCCCAGAAATTAACAACAACTATTTCATAGCCTGGGCGGTTAGGAAGATAATTAGCAAGACTGACACGCTGGGCATGGCCTATGCCATCCTTTTTAAGAAGTTTTCCGTTAAAATCAGATATCAGGAAGCCTTCCTTTCCTGCAACACAGGCAAAGAATTTAGTACCTTTGTGTGGTCCTGACTCAAATCTGCCTGGAACAATTTCATCAATATGGTCTTCATTAACAGGCATAGTCCACATTTTATTACCGTTGTAGTCAAGCATGTTATAACCAACTAAAAGTTCATCATGTCCATCCCCGTTAATATCAATTGCAAAAGGAAAATGTCCGGTATTCTTATCACTCTGGAAATGCCACATAACCTCAAGGTCATCGTTAAGTGCATACACCCTGCAATAACGGTCCTTAATGAGAATATCGCGTGGCTTTTCAAGACCACGGAAATTACATATACGCATACCATCAGGATTAATTCTGTCAAATGCGTAGATTTTATCAGGAACACCGATAATAGTTCCGTCCTCTTCTGGTGTAGAGAAAGGTGTTTTGGCACGTTTCTTCACTTCACCTGTTCTGCCATCAAGAATCAGCACTTCAAAATTCTTGGCTGTAATAACCTCATCAAAGCCATCACCGTCAATATCATATATCTGCATAGGCATATCTGCTGATATAGTTCCAATGTCGTGATTATCAGTAGGTTCACCATGCTGCCATAATATATTGCCATCAAGGTCAAATGCGGTGAGACAGCTGATTGTTCCATAAGCATCACGGTTTACTCTTTTCTGGCACTGAGCCATAACCATCTGATACTCGCCATTGCCAAGCAGATGACCGAAACGAAGCTGTCTTCCGGTGCCGCAGCCTTTAAGGTCAATTTTCTTAAGAAGCTTCATCTTAGGATAATGTGCCTGTGCATCTTCACATTCAGCTTTATAAGCATTTCTTGCAGCATCAATAGAAGCAGCAGTACTTTCAGAAGTAGTAACATTTACAAAACCGAACTGTGTTGGGATAGTTGCAGTAATGGCAACCTTGCCACCCTGCCTTGCATATTCAGTGTCAAGGTCAAAATAAACCTTATCATCAACGCTGCAAATAACATGGCTGCCTTTAATCTCAGCCTTAAGTACATAAGTATCATCACAATTATAATCAAAAGGTGCAGATTCAATAATACTAACCTCTTCCTTATGACGATACTCAAGTCTTAACTCATGATCTTCAAAAACAAGGACAAGAAGATTAGCAGAGTTCTGACAACAAAAACCAATGCCGGCATTGCCCCATTTAGTAGTAAACATACGCACACTTGCAGTTATAGTATAATCGCGCCAAAATCTGTCACCGCTTGTGAGCATAGGAAATGTGCGGTGTGGCTTGTCATTGCGGATACGCATCTGCTCCATAAAATGTTTTCCATTATATTCAGAAATAATCCAGGAAGCCCCCTGACCGTTATAAGTGTGGTTGCATACTGGGTCATACCATTTACCATAATATCCAGGATAATGGATAAAATGATACTCACCCATTGCTGAATGATTCTTATCATAAGGAAATTCACCAATAGGAAAATCAGAGAAATCTTCATCAAGTAAAATAAAATCTGCCATAATAACCTCCATCCTAAAATAAAAAAATATAATTAATGGCTCTTTCTGTAGCTTCCGGGCGCTTCGCCCATGATTTTTTTAAATGTGCCGCCCATAGTATTACTGTCGGCGAAACCGCATTTGTCAGCAATCTCAGTAATAGAGAGGCTGGTGTTGACAAAAAGGTCTGCTGCTGCGTGCGTTCTTACATTAATAAGATACTCTCTGAATCTGAAGCCTGTAAAAGCCTTAAATTTCTTGGAAAGGCTCGATTCACTCATATTAAAAAGTTCGGCAGTAGCAGCCATAGTTATGTCATTGTGATAATTCTCGATAATATATTCAATAACCTTCTGGATAAGTTCATTACCTGTATCCATTTTCGTAATAACATTATCTTCATACATCTGACAGCGTAGAATAAAAAGTATAAGTTCATGAAAATAAGAATGTATGAAAGATAAAGACAGACTATCTACACCATTGTGTTCATAAGAAATCTTCTGGATAATTGATGATATATAATCAAGTCGTCTTTCTGGTATATGGATAACAGGATGTTTATGGAAAATGCTTTCTATATCCTGAGAGGAATCATCAGCAATCCAGTCTGATTCTTCTTTGTTAAAATATAGCACATCCAGATGATTTATGACAAGACATATCAGGTACTAGCAGATGGCAACTATGGACTGGCAGTGTCAGAGGGCAGCTTTGTCGGTGCACACACATGCTACTACGATCTTTTCAGAGTTGAGAATGGAAAAATCGCAGAGCACTGGGATATAATGGAGCCTATCGCTGATAAGTCAGCATGGCAGAACCAGAACGGAAAATTTTAAGAAGTATTTATACATAAACTTAGTAAAAAGACCGAAATCCATTTTGTGTTATACTGTGTTATATGATTTTGTTGGTCTCCGCTGCCGCTTCGGTCGGTACAGAGCAGATGTCCACCGGACATCTTGTGCCCTTGCTTTTTCCATTACCAGAGTCCGTAAACACTGGTGGGACGATATAACACAAGGGAATATGTAAGGGAAAGCTCACCTGTCACAAATGTAGTGTTTTCAATGGTTTGTGAGGAATATGATAACAAAATATAACAGTTGTTAAATTTCTTAGAACAGGTGAAATCTCAATCGGAATTTATCAGAAAATGAGGAAGAGTTGAAATGGAGGCGCTATAATAACATGAAGATTGAAGGGAACCAGAAAGAACTGGATGCAATGGTAGAATTTCATAAGGGAAACCGTGTCGAGGGACTGAGACTGCAAGAAGAATTTGCAGCGAAATTTCGTAAGGAGTATAAAGACAAAGATCACTGTCCTTGCCTGAAAGCCTGTCGTTATCACGGAAACTGTAAGGAATGTGTAGCAATCCACAGAGCGCATCAGGAACATGTTCCTAATTGTATGCGACCATTGATTAATAAAAAATTGAAATTGATGTCAGAATTAACAGAGCATACCTTGGCAAATGAAATAGAAGCTCCACATGAGATTTTAAGAAAATAGGCAAGTCAAATTCCTGTTTTGAGAATTGAGAAAATCGATACTTGTAGATGGAGGTAATCAAAATGAAAGAATATCAATATTTGATTGGAAAAATTATTGTCGCAGTGGCAATTATAGTTGCCGCAATCATTATAGCACAGGCTATTGGTGGAGCTGGAGAAAGTATCCGTAGTAGCTTGTTGCAATTAAGGGATGCTCTTCGATAACTTCCTATTTGTCGGAGAGCAAATAGAACAATAACTCAGGATCTATAGTACTGTTAGAGTATTGATAAAAGAGATTATTCATGATACAATATCCGAAAAATCGGAAACGGGAAGGTTGGGAAAAGGATATTGCGCCATGAAGATATATGAGAAAATATTTGCAAGACTTGAAGAATTACATATGAGCCAGACGGAACTGTCCAGAAGAACAGGTATCGCAACCAGTACGATCAGTGACTGGCGAAAGAAACAAATCAATCCACAGGCGGATAAACTGGTGTCTATATGCAAGGCACTAGATATGACGCTTGTGGAATTGCTTTGTGTAGAAGAAAATGAAGAACAGACCGCAACCAACGATTATGTGTCAGAAGAAAATTATATGATTGAACTGTTTCGGCAATCTGATACACAGAGTAGACGAAGAATCATCAGTTACCTAGCACTTTTTGATGTTTGTAAACAAATCAACGATAGTAACCAGTCACAACAGAGGAATGTTTCGGTTGTTCAGGATATTGATGGGAATAGTATTGTGGTGATTAATGATATCCGGTTTAAAGGAAAACGTTCCATCGATTGGAAGGAAGTGAGGGCATATTTGAAAGAATATGTCGGCGATTTTTATAAGGTGGCGTCTACCGGTGATGTTATATATATCGGATCTGATCTGCCAAGTGAATATTCGGGATCAGTATATACCAAAAGGCTGAATGGAGCAGTTGCAAAGGCTAAAGCGAATGCAACACAGGGAATTCCTGAAATGATAGAAATTTCAACAGGCAGATATTTTAGAGAAAATAATAAGGGGAAACATAATTGGAATGCAAGGAATGGCTGGTATAGATATGATACTTATTTTGCATTACCGGTATATGGTGATAATGAAGATATTGAAAGATATAACGTATTTCATGCATCTTTGATAATAAGGCATGCAAATGATGGAAAAATGTATTTGTATGATATTCTGGATATAAAAAAAGAAACGAGCACCCCGTTGGAGCCATAAGGCTTTACTTGGCACAAAACCCATTTCTTTTATGAATAGATAATATAATATGGTAGAAGAAATGTCAATCCGAATATTCGAAAATTAAGACGTTAAGATGGTGTTTATGTATAATATAAGTAGCATAATTGCAACTTGCAATATATTGGATTAGATTCCCCGTTGGTGCACGATGATTCTGGAGGTGGTCAAGAATGATTTTTCGGAAAAACTACAGTTGATTCGTAAAAATAGAGGGTTAACGCTAGAAGAACTGGCAGAAAAATTATCAGTATCAAGGCAAGCTGTGGCAAAATGGAAATCGGGGCAGGTATATCCTGAGATTACTAATCTTATTCAGATCAGCAATTTATTGGATGCCGGAAGTGCGGAAGTGTTCTGCACGATACTGTTTTGGTGTTTTCCCGGTCTTTTTCCGGAAAACAGATGTGAAATAACTTTGACTGGGAAACGCCAGGGTAGTAGAAATTACAGAGATCGCATAATCGGAATGGCAAAGCATATTCTGAGCGGTCTCTATTTTTTTGCTCTGTATATAGGAACTGACAGAAATTCCCATCTCTTTTGCGAACAGGTGACTTAAATAACCGGGAGATATGCCGGCATGAGCAGCGAGCATCGGGACAGTGATACGATTATGTAAATGATCATAGATATATTCCAGACACTGGGCAACCGGACGGGAGCAGGCATGATTTCTATGCATTTTTTCCATACGAGTAGCGTAATCCAGACACATCTGCAGGTGCAGGGCGGAAATTTCTTTTTTTGATTTCATTAGATCCGCCTTATGAATGTAGTAGTCGCTGAGATCATAAGCCTCTGTGACTTGCATACCTCCTTCGATGCAGTATCTTGCCAGCATAGCAGCGGTGATGGCAAAGTGGTATTTCAGATTTTGCAGAGGAGAATCCGAGAGGATACCCAGGCCTTTCTTTTCCTGAAAAGATTCACGGCATAATTCTTTTACTTTTTCAGTATTTCCCTGCCTGACATAGCTGTAGAATTCCGCTTCCGGATCATAAGGGGCGCGATAAGTCTCTAATTCTCTGCGGACATATTGTTGATAGAGAAGTTCCTGAGTAATGTTCATATGGACACCTTTCTGAAATTATTACAGTGTTTTCAAAGCCGCTATGCGATTCTTTCTCTTTTGGAGTGAGGATAGTGGCACACTGATGCTATAAATAATATAGCATAAAAACAATAAAAATAGTATAGAAACGATATATAAATGATGTTTGAAATTATATGCTAGAGAAAAGAAGAACTGCAGGATTATAAATTTTCCGTTGCGAAGGATCAGGAGGGCAAGAGCATGAAATTAGAGAGAGGTATCAATTTAGGTGGCTATTTATCTCAGTGTGTGCATAACACAGAACATTACGATGCATTTATTCAGGAGGAAGACATTCGTAAGATTGCTTCCATGGGATTTGACCATGTACGTCTGGCAATTGATTATGAAGTACTGGAAGATGAATATGGCAGAAGCAGAGAAGAGGGCTTTGCCTATGTGACCAGAGTGGTGGAATGGTGTAAACGGCAGGGATTGAATATTGTACTGGACCTGCATAAAGCGTATGGCTATGATTTTAATAATGCCGGAGATAAGGAGAAAAATATTCTGTTTACAAATAAAATGGTGCAGAAGCGTTTCGTAAATCTGTGGATCAAGATTGCAGAGCATTATGCGAACGAGACTCATGTTGCGTTTGAACTGCTGAACGAAGTGGTAGAGCAGGAAAATGCGGAAGCGTGGAATCTGCTCATTGCGGAAACGGTGGACGCTATTCGCCGAATAGCCAGAGACACCATTATTATATACGGCGGAATTCAATGGAACAGTGTGAAGACATTGAAACTGTTAGAGAAGCCCAAGGATGAAAATATATTGTTCACGTTCCATTTCTATGAGCCGTTGCTGTTTACTCATCAGAAAGCACACTGGGTACCGACCATAAGCCAGACCGAAGATATCTATTATCCGGAAGCAATGGACTATTATCGTACAAAGTCACTGCCCATCGGATATCAGGGAGAAGTGGTCTGTAAGGCACAGTCACAGACTATGGGAACAGAATTTATCACGGAAATGGTAATGGAGGCGGTTACTGCTGCGAAAAATGCCGGAGTGACTTTGTACTGTGGAGAATTCGGTGTTATTGATCAGGCTCCTGTAGAAGATACCCTGCGCTGGTTCACGGATGTGGATACCGTATTCCGGCAGTTCGGTATCGGCTGTGCTGTCTGGACTTATAAGGAGATGGATTTCGGACTTATTGGGGAACATTATGCACCGATTCGCGAACAATTGCTGAAGCTTTGGAACCGGAAGTAGATGGAAAGTTATTGATGCATTTACTCTTTCGATTTGTTTTTAAGTTTTAGAAAGATTTTTACTCATATTGCTATACAACGGCAAGCATGGTAAACTGAAACAATTCGGAATTGTAAAGGGGTGAAATAGAAATGAAGATTCGTAAGGCAGAGAAAAAGGACATTCCAAGAATTCTTGCACTGTTGGGGCAGGTATTACAGATACATGCAGAGATTCGTCCGGATATTTTTATACCGGGTACTACGAAATACACCCCCTGCGAGCTGACAGAGCTATTACAACAGGAGGATCACCCTATCTATGTTGCCGTAGACGAGGATGATCTGTGCATGGGCTATGCATTCTGCCAACTCAGGGAGCAGCCCTTTTCCACGAATATGGTGCCCTTTAAATCATTGTTTATCGATGACCTTTGTGTTGACAAGCAGACACGGGGGCAGCATATCGGGGAAAGCCTGTTTGAATATGTGAAACAGCAGGCAAAAGAACTGGGCTGCTATGAAGTAACCCTGAACGTCTGGGCAGGCAACACTTCGGCAGAGCACTTTTATGAAAAGATGGGGATGAAGACAAAAGAACGGCAGATGGAATATATCCTGTGAGCCGGACGGAGGTGGCAGGCATGATTACAATATAGGCATTGCTGCCCGCATTTCCTTCACTTTTACGGCATCTACTGCTTCATATGCATTCTTTCGGTTTCTATCATAAGAGAAGTCCACGTCCTGCAGGGAGGCAGTCACATCCGGCTGCCAGCTTCTGCAGGATGTATGAACCTGCTCTATGCTCGTATATTCCATCAGAGCTTTTACGTTTTGTGCATTCACACCGCTTCCGGCTAAAAATGTGATATCCTTACCATACTGGCTTTGCAGCTTTTGCAATTGCGTTCTGCCCGACCATACATCGGGTGCACCACCACTGGTGAGGATCCGGTCCGCGCCAAGTAAGATCAATGCTTCCACCGCACGTTCCTGTTGTGCAATACAATCAAACGCCCGGTGAAATACAGCTTCTTTTCCGGCACTATGGATGAGGTCGATCATTTCCTGCGTCCGGTTCCTATGGATGGCATGGTCCTCTGTCAGGAAGCCGAAAGCAATACCGTCAGCTCCGTGCTCTAAAAGTATGCGGGCATCTAAGAGCATGGTCTCGTATTCATCCTGGGAATAGCAGAAGCCGCCTCCTCTTGGGCGGACCATTGTTACAATAGGGATGCTGCACTGCTCTTTTGCACAGATCAGATTGGCGGTAGAAGGTGTGAGACCACCCAGATACAGTGCACTGTTAAGCTCCACCCTGTCGGCACCATTTTGCCAGGCGGTTTTCACATCTTCGAAGCTGCCGCAGCAGATTTCCAATAATCCTTTCAAAATAGTCCCCCTCAATCCATACATGGTAATACATGATATTATTGCGTATGACTCTTGTTTGCTGCTTCATTGATCAGCGACATGATCGTGTTGACCGCATCCATCTGGTGGCTGCGGCTCATGGCTTCTACGTATTTCTGGCGGTTGAAGTAAAGCTCGTGTACTTTATCCACCAGCAGATTCGTCGTAATATCATCCTCGTTCAGCACAATGGAATAACCCTGCGCTTCGAAGGAAGCGGCATTCAACAGCTGGTCTCCGCGGCTGCTGGCGGCAGGCAGGGGGATCAGAATGTTGGGCTTTTTCAGCGCCAGAAGTTCACAGATGGCATTGGCTCCGGCACGGGAAATCACCACGTCTGCCATGGCGAAAATATCCTTTAGTTCCGCCTTGATATATTCAAACTGTTTATATCCGGGTGTATTTAACAACAGGTTGTCGATTTTGTCCTTACCGCAGAGATGTACTACCTGGAAATCCTCCAGAAGCTTCGGCAATGCATCGCGGACAGCCTTGTTCACGTTAGCTGCACCCAGACTTCCGCCAATGACCATGATGACAGGTTTATTGGCAGTAAAGCCGCACATGTTCAGTCCGGCCAGCCGGCTGCCCTGTGCCAGCTCCGCACGAATGGGAGAACCGGTCAGGACAGCTTTGTCGGCAGGGATATTTTTCATAGTCTCCGGGAAATTGCAGCATACCTTTTCTGCCACGGGAATGCACAGCTTATTGGCCAGTCCCGGTGTCATATCCGATTCGTGGATGATACAGGGAATATGTAAGGAAGCTGCAGCGCGGACGACCGGGACGCTTACGAAGCCACCCTTGGAGAAGACTACATCCGGCTGGTAATTTTTCAGGTAATTTCTCGCTTCCACAAATCCCTTCATGACACGGAACGGATCGGAGAAGTTCTTCGGATCCAGGTATCTGCGGAATTTGCCCGTAGAAATGCCTGTGTAAGGAATGTTGAAATCCGCAATCAGCTTTTTCTCAATGCCTTCATAAGATCCCACATAGGCAATTTCATAGCCGGCCGCCTGCAGCGCCGGTAATAAAGCAATATTGGGGGTTACATGTCCGGCAGTTCCGCCGCCGGTCAATACGATTTTTTTCATAATAAAATCCTTCTTGTCGGTGAGATTACTGTGCGATCATTTCTTCCAGGGCATGAGCCAGCTGGTCAGGACAGGAGGTAGGCTTGAAACCGCAGCGGATCCCCTTGAGACGGCTGATTGCTTCTTCCGGCTTCATTCCTTTTACCAGAGCACTGATTCCCTGCAGATTACCGTTGCATCCACCGGTGAATTTTACGGAATCAATAACACCATCCTTTAATTCTACATCGATCGAAGTGGAACAGGTACCTTTTGTCTTGTATATCATATGTAAAACCATCCTTTTCAAACTGAATTTCTAAGGAGTGATTATAGCAGATTTTCGGCATTTATACAACAATATGTACAAGGTTTTCTTTTCACGAAAAATGTAAAAGAAATACTTTTTCTGTTCGGCAACGTAGAAGAATGACGATGAAAAAACGTACAAAACAAGCCTCTAATACGTTATACTCTAAGGAAGCGATAGAAAGGAGCGCAGGTTATGTTTACGATTTTCAAAGAAGAAAAAGTGATCACAACCGGAATTCTGGTATTTCTGGGACTTAGTATTCTGGTGCGTCTGCTTCTGGCAGGATTTTACCATACGATGATAAAAGAGACAGATAATATGGCAACGACGAATAACCGCCTGTTGAAACAGTGTAAAGTAAAATTTGCAAATTGTTACCAGTTAAATGGTGGAGTATCAAACATTCCGGTGTTTGTGGACAAGTTCCTCAACCGGCTGGCGTTTGGACACCTATCCTTTGATGCCTGGTATCATTTGTCCGGCCAGTGCATGCTGTTTTCCATTGTGTTTGCCGGTGTCGGGATCTGCAAGGGGATCATGGGCGGAAGGATGCTGGGGGAAATCCTGCCTTTTTATATAGTAAGCTTCTTAGGAATGTATCTTTATTTTTCCTTGTCAGCCATGGTGGATATCAAGGGAAAACGCAGAATATTAAAGACGAACCTCATAGATTATCTGGAAAATCATCTGTCGGGCCGGATCCCCGTTACGGAGCAGGATTATGAGAGACTCTACGGCCCGGGAAGTCTGGTGGAGGAGATCGCAACCGGCGGAAAGGCGGGAAGAAGGCAGCGTACTTCCGGCAGACGGACGGTGGAACTGATGCCGATCCGCAGCAGAGCGGTGCAGCCGGAGGAGACGGCAGATCGTCTGGACAGAGAAGTATTTTCCACGGAAAATGCAACGCCCGAAAAGGCGGAAGGCAAGGCGATAACAGAACGGCCGGAGGATCCCGCCAGAGTCACAGAGGAAGAATTACAGGCATTGCTTCAGGAATTACTTACAGTATAGCAGAAAATGCCAGACGTCCGAAAGAATTCAGAAAACATTCCCCGGATCTATAGATATGTCTTGAAAATGAGATGTAACTTTGTTAAAATAAAAACGGATTTTTTAAGTAAGTAACGCAAGAATGCGTGATATATCTGCAAGATATAAGGAGGAGCATTATGAGCAGACAAGTTACATTTGATTATTCCAAGGCCGGCTCTTTTATTTCTGAAGAAGAGATCGGTTACATGAAGAAGCTTACCCTGGATGCGAAGGAGACCCTGGTATCCAAGACCGGCGCAGGCAATGATTTCCTGGGATGGATCGATCTTCCCGTAGATTACGATAAGGAAGAGTTCGCCCGCATCAAGGCAGCAGCGAAGAAGATCCAGAGTGATTCCGACGTTCTGCTGGTTATCGGTATCGGTGGTTCTTATCTGGGAGCCAGAGCGGCTATCGAGTTCTTAAGCCACAGCTTCTACAATGTACTGGATAAGAGTGTACGTAAGACTCCGGAGATCTACTTCTGTGGTAACTCCATCAGCTCCACCTATCTGAAGCACCTGATGGATGTAGTAGGCGACAGAGATTTCTCCATCAACATGATCTCCAAGTCCGGTACCACCACAGAGCCCGCTATTGCTTTCCGTGTATTCAAGGAGAAGCTGGAAGCTAAATACGGCAAGAAGGGCGCGGCAGAGAGAATTTATGCTACCACCGATAAGGCGAAGGGAAGCTTAAAGCATCTGTCCGATGAGGAAGGTTACGAGACCTTCGTAGTACCCGATGATGTAGGAGGACGTTTCTCCGTACTGACCGCGGTAGGTCTGTTACCGATCGCTGTCAGCGGTGCTGATATTGACAAGCTGATGGAAGGTGCAGCCAGCGGAAGAAAGCGTGCCCTGGAGAATGATTTCGAAGAGAACGATGCTTTACAGTATGCGGCTCTGCGTAACATCTTACTGCGCAAGGGCAAGAGTGTCGAGATCCTGGCGAACTATGAGCCCGCTGTTCACTATGTAAGTGAGTGGTGGAAGCAGCTGTTCGGTGAGAGCGAAGGTAAGGACAACAAGGGTCTGTTCCCCGCAAGTGTGGATCTGACCACCGATCTGCATTCCATGGGTCAGTTCATTCAGGACGGTTCCCGTGTAATGTTCGAGACCGTGATCAATATCGACACTCCGAGAGAGGAGCTTACGATCGGTGAGGAGCCTGTAGATCTGGATGGTCTGAATTATCTGGCAGGCAAGACCGTTGATTTCGTCAATAAGAGCGCTATGAACGGAACCATTCTGGCACATACTGACGGTCAGGTTCCCAACTTCATGGTAACCGTTCCCGAGGTAAATGAGTTCTATCTTGGCGAGCTGTTCTACTTCTTCGAGTTCGCGTGTGGTGTCAGCGGATACCTGCTGGGTGTAAATCCTTTCAACCAGCCCGGTGTAGAGAGCTACAAGAAGAACATGTTCGCTCTGCTTGGCAAGCCCGGTTACGAGGCACAGAGAGAAGAACTGCTGAAGAGATTGTAAGCCACAGAGGCGGGATCACTCCGGCAGTAATATGTTTCAAAAGTAGAAAAGGACAGCGTAATGAATTGATTTCATTACGCTGTTGCTGTATGATGGAATAAGTAAGTAGGGCGATAGCCCGGAAAAATCGTTTATTCTACTATGTTATTATGCTATTACGAAAAGAAAACAAAAGACAGGAGAAATTGCTAGAGATGAAGATTGTTTTACTGGAGAGAAACAGCGCCGGCACGGATGTGCCGGTGGACTGCTTTAATGAATTGGGAGAAGTGACCAGTTACCCGAATACCGTTACTGCACAGGAAGTGGCAGAGCGTGTGGGCGATGCGGATGTCATTGTCTGCAACAAGGCTCCCATGAAAGAGGAATCCCTGAAGGATTGCCCCAATGTGAAGCTGATCTGTGAGCTTGCCACCGGATACGACAACTGTGATCTGGCATATTGCAAGTCCAGAGGCATCAAGGTGGCAAATGTGGTGGACTATTCCACAGCCATGGTGGCACAGCATACTTTTACTCTGGCGCTGGCATTGAGCCAGAAGCTGCCCTACTATGATGAATATGTAAAATCCGGCGCTTACAGTGCACAGGATCGTTTTTCTAATTTTGACAGACCTTTTTATGAATTAGAAGGTAAGACATGGGGCATTGTAGGAATGGGGAATATCGGCAGGAGAGCCGCAGCGATCGCTACCGCTTTCGGCTGTAAGGTAATCTTTTATTCCATCACGGGCAAGAGCACCTGTACGGATTATCCGCAGGTGGACAAGGATACCCTGTTAAAAGAGAGCGATTTCCTGTCCCTGCATTGTCCGTTAAGTGACTTATCCCGTAATTTCATTGATAAGGAAGCCCTTCGTAAGATGAAAAAGACAGCAATCCTCATCAATGTGGCAAGAGGCCCCGTGGTAAATAACGCTGATCTCTATGAAGCACTGGTGGCCGGAGAGATTCAGGCAGCAGGTCTGGATGTCCTGGAAAAGGAGCCTTTGGAGTTATCTAATCCTTTAAGCCAGTTAAAAGACAGTAACAAGCTGATCATCACACCGCACCTGGCATGGGCCAGCGTGGAGGCACGTACCCGTTGCGTACAGGGCGTCTACGAGAACATTAAGGCATTTATGCGTGGTGAGAATCGTAACGTAGTAAATTTATAAGCCATACGGTGGTATAGAATTTCATAAACAGTGATTAAGATATACACAAATGTCTTTGGAATGCTTGCATTTAAGGGGATATTTGTGTATATTTGTTATTTGTAGTTAACTATTTATAGGGCGAAGTAACCACATGAGCAAAAAGAAAGCCACGCAGAGGCGATTTTGCGAATGTGGGTTCTGAATAGTTTTGTTAACCTTAACACAGAGAAATGAGGAACAATATGGTAGAAAAAATAAAGGCACTTTGGATCAAGTATGAAGAGATCATTGCATACCTGATCGTAGGCGGACTGACCACGGTCGTATCCTGGGCAGCAAAATTCCTGGCAAACTTCCTGTTATTTGACAACACAATGTATCCCACACCCTTTCAGAATGTTGTATTAAGTGTTATCAACTGGACGGCGGGTGTCATTTTCGCATATTTTACCAACCGTAAGTTTGTATTCAAGAGCAATGCTCCGATGCTGTCCGAAGCACCGAAATTCGTACTTTCCAGAGTATCCACGCTGATTCTGGATATGGTAGTGATGCAGGTACTGACCGCAATCGGTGTAAATCTGCTGGTGGCAACCCTGATCTCCGCAGTTCTGGTCATCATCGGCAACTATGTATTCAGTAAGCTGTTCGTATTCAACAAGAAAAAAGACGGCGGAGCAGAAGAGGCAAAATAAATATATTAACTTGCAAGAGTATTATAAAAGCAGTCCGGAACTGGCAGAAGATAGAAAATCTGTCGGTCTTCGGACTGCTTTTTGTGTGCATTCTATTTCTCTGCTATGCCAGATAAGCCTTCAACAATTCCAGCGTTGCGGCAACTGCATCCTTGTGGGAACGCTCGTAGCCGTGGGAAGCGTAGACACCGGGGCCGATGAGTCCGTGTCTGGCATCAATACCGGCGCTTAATGCGGCATCAGCATCGGAGCCGTAGTAGGGGTAAACATCTGCGGCGTAGTCGATATGATTGTCTTTTGCAGCCTGGATCAGCCCTTTGACCACATCATAATGATAAGGTCCGTGGCCGTCCTTGACGCAGATGGATACCTGACGATCCGTGCATTCCAGACCCTCTCCGACGCAACCCATATCTACGGACAGCAGTTCCTCCACATCTTCCGGAGCGGAAGCGCAGGCACCGTGACCCACTTCCTCGAAGACCGTGATATGCTGGTAGACCTTACGGGACAGCTTCAGATCCTCGTCTTTTACATATTTTGCGAAGCCAAGCAGAATAGCGGTGCTGAGCTTGTCATCCAGAAAACGGCTCTTGATGTAACCGGACTCCGTGATGCGGGTCCGGGGATCCATGCAGACGAAGGAACCGTTCTCAATACCCAGTGCCTTGACATCTTCCCTGGAAGATACCTTTTCATCCAGCAGGACTTCCACGGAATCGAAGGTACGCTCGGACTTCTGGTAATCGCCGTTGACATGGATGGAAGCATCCGTCAGCTGTACGGTGCCTTCGTATACTTTGCCGTCCAGCGTATAGATACGGCAGTTCTCGGTCTCGATATTGTTGGCGTTTAAGCCGCCGACCTTAGTCAGACGGAGACGGCCGTTGATCTTGATCTCTGCCACCATGCCGCCCAGCGTGTCTACATGGGCCATGGTCAGAACCGCGTTGCCTTTACCGCCGATCTCTACGAGAACGCCGCCCTTTTTGGTCTTGACCGGTTTGTAGCCGAGGCGCTTGTACTCTTCACAGAGGTAATCCGTTACTTTTTCCGTGAAGCCGGAAGGGCTGTCGATAGCCAGCAGGGCTTCGGCCTGTTTTAAGATATATTCAATGTATTTCTTTTCTTTTTTCATGTTAATATGCATGCCTTTCTATTGCCTGCAAAGTCTGTGCAGCAGGCATTGTTTTCGATCCACAGGACAGCCGCCCGGATCAGATCCGGGGCATCATAGCCTCTACCAGCTTGGCGGAGTGGAGCGCTGCGGCCTTTTCAAAGGTAGGATAATCCATCTCGGCACTGTCATCCGCCTTGTCGGAAATGGCACGGATGATGACAAAGGGAATACCGTTTAGGTAAGCACCGTGGGCAATGGAAGCCCCCTCCATCTCGGCACAGTCCCCCTGAAATTCTTTGATCAGACGGTCCTTGACTTCTTTGCTGGAAATGAACTGATCTCCGCTGACTACACGCCCGGTATGAACGTGAATGTCCGGATTGACCTCCTGACAGGTGCTGGCAGCAACCTCGATAAGATGCTCATCTGCAAGGAATTCCCGGCATCCCAGCTGGGGAACTTCCCCAGGCTTGTAACCGAAAATGGTGGCATCTACATCATGGTGCAGGGCATCCTTGGAGATCAGAATATCTCCGATGTCCAGAGCGGCATTCAGGGATCCTGCCACACCGGTGTTGATGATGGCAGTGACCTGAAAAAGGTCTGCCAGAATCTGTACGCAGAGAGCGGCATTGACTTTGCCGACACCGCTGCGGACGATGACTACGGGAGTACCGTTCAGGGTACCCTCGTGAAATTCCATATTTGCTTTGGTCGTGATATTAGTGGTGGTCATGTGAGCCTTGAGAGTTTCCACTTCCAGCTCCATGGCACCGATGATTCCGATTTTTTTCATGTGTGTTTCCTGTTCTTTCTTAAATAATTGTAATCACTCCGGATATACCAGACGGCTGTCGTCAATGCCGTACAGCACATTATCCAGATAGCGTTTTGCCAGATAGTTGGCCATACCCAGATTCATATCCAGATAGTTGCCGCAGTCTTTGGGAGAAGCACCGGGTACCTCACCCTTGTAATCGCGGATGAATTCAAACATTTCCACCATCAGAGGAACAATATCCTTAGAAGAGAGATCTCCGGCCAGCAGCAGATAGAAGCCGGTACGGCATCCCATGGGGCCGAAGTAGACGGTCTTGTCCTTGTATTCCGGATGATTGCGCAGGAAAGTTGCACCCAGATGCTCGATGGTGTGTACTTCTGCGGTATTCATCACAGGCTCTTCGTTGGGACTGGTCATACGCAGATCGAAGGTGGTGATGACCTCTGCACCGATGTGATCCTTGCGGGATACATAGACACCGGGCTGAAGCTTGATATGGTCAATGGTGAAGCTTGCTATTTTTTCCATGATATTTCTCCATTCCGCACAATCTTTCAGGTTAATAATTGCGCTTTTTCTCTGCATAGTATACACTAATTCAGTAGAAAAGAAAATAGCCGGAGGGATAAGAGTATGAAGCATTCAGCGGAATATTATATAGAGCATCTGGAAATGGAGCCCCATGTGGAGGGCGGTTATTTCAAGGAATGCCTGCTGGAAAAAGAAGAGAGGAACCTGTGGAGCAGTATTTATTTTATGCTGGCAAAGGGGGAAGTGTCCCATTTTCATCGCCTGAAGTCGGATGAGGTATGGTATTATCATGACGGCAATGCGTTGACGATTTATATGATCGATGAGGCCGGAAAACTCACAGCGGCGAAACTTGGGCTGGACCTGGAAAAGGGAGAAGTCCCGCAGGTACTGGTTCCGAAGGGAATGATCTTCGGGTCTGCCATGGAGGAAGAGGGTTTCAGTCTGGTGGGCTGTATGGTTTCACCCTGTTTTAAATATGAAGAATTTGAACTGTTTGAACGGAAAAAACTATTGGAAAAATATCCGGAACACAGCGATGTGATCCTGCGTCTGACCCGTGAGTAAGCACTTACATTCGCAAAGTAGCGCAATAAAGCGTTGCATTCTGCCATTTTGTGTGCTATACTGGGTTCGCGTGCAGATGACTGCATGCACAATAAGGGTTATGAGAGGGAGAAAGAAAATGAAAAAATTTGTTGGAATTATTGTAGCAACTGTACTGGCATTTAGTCTGGTAGGATGTGGTCCTGTAGACAGCGCAATTCAGAATATTGCAAGTTCCGGATCCAATACCAGCAGCAAGAGTGGTGTGGTAACCGCAGATGATGACGGCTATGCAGAAGGACGTATGGGAGATGTAATGAGAACTTACTTCTTCGATTACACTGTAAACAGCGCATATACCTGCAATGACTATGAAGGATATACCCCTTCCGAGGGAAATAAGCTGTTAGTAGCAGAAATAACCGTTAAGAACACCGATCGTTCTACCGTTACCATGTATGACACCGATTTCCAGATCCAGTGGGGCGATGATGATAACGATGACGCATACGCTGCACCTATCACCTACTATGGTAACACTGTAAGTGACGAACAGCTGCCGGAAGAGTATGATCTGGGTGTTAACGAAGAGAAAACCGGTCTGCTGGTATATGAAGTACCGGAAGATTCCAAGGATTATTCCATTTCTTATCTGGAGCAGTTCTCCAATGACACTGAGGGAGATGTATTCTTTGTATTCTTTACTGCAAAGGATAAGTAAGAGAAAACAAATAAGTAAGACTGGCGGTTTTGCCTGTAAAAAAGAACCGGAGTACTGTGGATCACAGTGTTCTGGTTCTTTTTTGCAGTTTATTTTTAATTTATAATTATATAATTTTTTCTTAATTGACATACTTATATATGCGTGTTATAGTACAACTAGAACAAGGGAGAGGAAGAAAGATCAAGAGATTGATCGAAGATCCTCTGACAGGTTCCGAAATTCTCCGGTGGTTGCCGGAGGACAAAAGGTAAGAGGTATCGAAAGACACCGACATATGTTTAATAGAAAAGGAGAGATGACTTATGTTATTACCTAGCATTTTTGGAGAGAACTTATTTGATGACTTTTTTGATGATGTACCTTTCTTTGACAACAGAGCAGAGAATCAGATAGAGAAGAAACTGTATGGCAGACATGCACATAATGTAATGAAGACCGATATCAAGGAGACCGATGACAACTATGAGTTGATCGTTGATCTGCCCGGCTTCAAGAAAGATGAGATCAAGGTTTCTCTGGAGGATGGTTATCTGACCATTGAGGCTGCCAAAGGTCTGGATGAGGATGAGCAGGAGAAGAAGACCGGTAAATACATCCGCAAGGAGCGTTATGCCGGAGCTTGCCAGCGTAGCTTCTATGTTGGTGACAACCTGACTCAGGAGGATATCAAGGGCGAGTTCAAACATGGTATCCTGACTCTGAATGTTCCTAAGAAGGAAGCAAAGCCTGCGGTAGAGACCAATAAATACATCGCTATTGAGGGATAATCCTTTGAATACAAAAACCGTTGCCCCGTAAGGGGCAGCGGTTTTTTGCGTTATACGAAATAGTTGCGTAGAATCTCAGGATGACTGTCTTTTCCGTAAGACAGCCCGTTCTTTTTTTATAATATATTGTTCCAGTCCCGGAACCGGATTGTTGAGACGGCAGCCGTAGAGAAACAGCCCGTTTTCCAGTTCCTGTATCCGTGCAACCAGTCCATAGAGATGGAAGTTGAAGTTTTCGGCGGTTTCATCCATATGATCATTCAAGACGGCATGGACGGTCTGATTGACCTCCAGTTTTAAATCTTCTTTGCTGACCACGGAAAAGCCGTTGTAGCTGATGTCCTTGATGATGACATCGTGGGCGGCACGGTTTAGGCCGCATTGGACAGCAGTTTCGATGCCGACATAGCAGCGGTAGCTTTGCCGGCGGTTATAGGTTTTGCTTCCGGCAACACTGAAAACAGTGTAGCAGAGCGTTCCGTCAGCACGTTTCACCACGTTAGTGGTCACATTTTTGAACAACTGTGGCTTTTCCTCCGGAAATGTGACAATGAGGTCTACGACCAGTCCTTTTCCCCGGAAAGAAATAATTTTATCATCGGTAAATACACCCTCAGCCAACAAAGTATGTCTGCGGGGATACACTTCCAGAATCTTAGATTCAAATTGAAGCTGTTCCGTATTCAGATGGATTAAAAAGTTAAGGGATAATCCTGCTGTCAAGTCATCGATCTGCATCGTCGGTGGTCTCCCATCTTTACAAAATCATCTAGTTCACCATTTTGGCATTTGGATAGATACGCTCCATCCGGGTATCCGGATAATGTTCATCTAAAAATTGCTGTAATCCGTTAAGTTCTGTGGTATCCACAGAATAAGAAATATCGTTGCGCTCAGTATATCTTGCCAGAGCCAGTGCGGAGATCAGCATATTGATGATCATGAATACAATCAAAATATTGCAGAGGATCGTACCGGGCTTTTTTGGAATCTTTTCGATCCAGTCAGACAGTTTCGGATAGATCAGCCGCATCCATACCACAGCGGCAATTCCCCAGAAGAAACAGTACAGCAGATTGATACGGCCGCCCAGATTAAAGGCAAATCCACTGTAGTCCCAGAAGATTGTGCCGAAGACCATTTCCGTGAAGACACTGCAGATATATTCGTAAGCACCGCCCAGCAGGGTACCTGCCAGAAAAATAGTACTGTCGCTCTTGTTGCGGTAACGGTAGAGCAGCAGGGTAAGGAAGGCACAGCCCAAACCCCAGACAATACTGAAAGGTCCGTAGATGACACTGCTGCGGCTCATCCAGACACCTGCGGTGATGCGGCAGAAGATCGTTTCCGTAATGTCACCTAATAATGCACCGATGAAGAAGAGGGAAAACAGTTTGTAAAAGCAGCAGCCCTCGGCAAAGACGGTGGATTTTTTATGTTCTTCTCTGGCTTTTACCAGAGCATCCAGGCTGATAGAAGGATATGATTTCTGCAGTCGCTTCTGTATATGTCTTGTCAGGGCATTTTCCAGAAAACGGGAAGTCTGGCCCAGCCCTTCTGTAATCTGATCCAGGCGGGCGGTCTGCTTTTCCAGAGAGGCCTCCACCCGGTGCTTTGCCTGTACCTGTAGGCTTAAAGTAGATAAAGCGGAACCAACGGTGTCCAACAGGAGCAGCCCGCCCAGCACCAACAGAAGTACAACGGAAAGCAAGTGCGGAATGCGGTCAAACAGTCCACACAGCAGTGGATCCGCAAACATTACGGTCACAACACTTAAAGCACCCCACAGCAGGGAAAAAGGCAGGCAGATGTAGCCACCTACGTTGTAGCGGAAACGGGAGTAATCCCACAGCTTTTTCTTATAGACCTTTTCGAAGAACATGCCGGTGGAATATTCCAACAGGGAAGCCAGTACAAAGCCACCCAGGAACAGGAAAAACGGGTCTTCCGTCAGCTCCGGCAGGAAAATCTCGAACAATATGGCACCAAAACCGTAGATCGGGCATAGGGGACCCGCTACGAATCCGCGGTTAACGAATTTCCGATGCTGCACCGCAGCAGCACATACCTCAATACACCATCCAATAAAGGAATAGAAGAAAAACAACCAGAACAGGCATAACCAGGTTATTGTCATAGGGGCACCTCTTTCGTCGAAGAATGTCGAATATTGTCTTGTTCCATCATATCACAACGGCATGATAGAAACCATGACTAAATTACAATGTTGGAAAAATGTACAAAATGGTGATAAAAACCGTTGGAAAAGTGTACGAAGCCATCGACATATTCTTCGGTAGGCTCTACACGGTAATTTCCCTGCCCTATCTGAACTAAGATCTCGGAAATCTCGGCAATATGATTTAACTCCTCCCATTCATTGTCTGTTAGACCGTTCTGCTGCAGACTTTCCCAGGCAATGTAACAATTCTTGTCCTCGTGTAATTCCTTCATATTGTTGTAATAGGTCTTATCTCCGGTGACGGCATAAGGCTGTACGGCAGTGGTCAGCGTTTTGGAACCCAGACGGTATTGGTTCATATACATGGTAGCTTCCAGCTGTTGAGAATTGATCCGGCTCGGATATAGATTGGATCCCACGAACAGGATCATCATGACGATACTGATGATCAGTATCCGATAGGTAGACCTTGTTAAAAAGATAAAAAAAGCGTAAAATTATTTTGAGGATCACCGGTGATGGCTTGCACCCTATACAGGAAGATGGTACTATAAAACGTAAGAGGCATGATTTGGAAAAGAGAAGATAACGGTAAAAATAACGATAAATAAAGAACCAGGGGTGGTTACATGAAAAAAAGAATAGTTGCCGTGACTTGTGTGCTGATGTTTTGTCTGGGGTTGATCGGATGTGGGACTGAACGAGCCGACAAAACGCAGCAACTGATCCGGGGTGCGGCACCGGGGTATAATGACGGTCTCATCCGGGTGGGGATGATCCAGACAGGAAAAGAGTCTGACTGGAGAGATGCCAATACCAATGATTATCTGAATACGTTCACCAAAGAAAGAGGCTACGATCTGATCTATATCGACGGCAATTCCAGTTCGGAGCGCCAGGTAAAAGCCATGTACGATCTGATCCAGCAGAAAGTAGATTATATTATCCTGCAGCCCATCGTGGAGACCGGATGGGAGGATGCCATACATGCCGCAGAGGAAGCTGGGATACCGGTCATCGTAGCGGATCGTAAAATCGCTGTGGATGAAACGGAATACGTGTCCTGGATCGGTTCGGATTTTGAAGAGGAAGGCCGGAAAGCTGTAACGTGGCTGGATCAGTATTTAACAGAGCAGGGACGGGAAAACGAGACAATCCACATTGTCCTGCTGGAAGGAACTGAAGGAGCTACCGCTGCCATCGGAAGAACGAACGGTATTTTACATGGAGTGGAGGAACATCCGAACTGGACTATCGTAGACAGGGGATGTGCCAATTTCACTCAGGGAGAAGGCCAGACCTATATGGAAAATCTGCTCAGCAAAGGAACGGTAAAGGATATTGATGTTATCATTTCGGAAAATGATAACATGATCTTTGGTGCCATGAAAGCACTGGACCGGAACGGCAAGAGCTATGGGCCTGAGGGAGACATCATTATGATCTCCTTTGACGCTTTGCACGAAAGCTTTGAAAATATGATGGCGGGGAAATTACATGCCACCGTGGAGTGTAATCCGCTGCTGGCATCCACTGTGGAGACGGTCATAGAAGAACTGGAAGCCGGCAGAGAGGTGGACAAGATCTATAACACTGAGGAAAACATCTATACCTATGAAAATGCAGCCGACTATATAGATCAGAGAAAGTATTGATTTCCGAGGATTACGAATGAAAAAATCATTAAAGTATAAAATCGTTCTGGCTATTGTTATCATCGTATGCATTATGGACGTGAGCTTCATATTTGTAAACTACGTCAATTATATGAATGTCAATCGGAATTACACAGATTCTCTGGCGCAGACTGTGGCGAATACCTGCAGACTGGTGGTAGACGGAGACAGCGTAACGGGCTATCTGGACAACAGACGGAGAAATACGGCGTATTACGAGGTATGGAATAAACTCATTGACTATCGCAACACCAGTGAAAATGTATTGCAGATCAGCGTGGTCAATTTCAGGGATGGTGGAGGCTGTTATGTGTATGACACAGATCTGACAGAAAACGGAGCATTTTTAGGAGATATCCGCCCCTATGATGAGGTACAGAATGCTATAAAAGACGAGTTGATCGCATGTGAGAAAATAGAACCGTTAGAGTATAACGGAAGAAGCGATTACTACATTCCGCTGAATTCCTCATACAATATTCCGGTGGCTTATATTATCGTAGGAATTTCCACAGAAAATGTCAGAAGGGAGCAATTGACTTATTTAGGGTATATTACCATCATTGTTACATCGATTACGGTGCTTTTCGGAGTCTTTATGATCTGGTTTATGCAGCACAATGTGCTGGGACCGTTAAATGCCATGTCCAAGGCGGCTTCCAGCTATTCTATTGCCATTTTGCGGGATGGTAAGGAATCTCCCATCAGCCGGATGAACATCAGAACCGGAGATGAACTGGAACGGCTGTGTGAATCCATGAAGAAAATGGAGCATGATATCATTGCGTCCAGTTCCCAGCTGGCTATTGCCGATTGGAACAGCAATCATGACAGCATGACGCAGCTCTACAACAAGAGACACTACAAAGAACAGTTAAAAGAACTGCAGAATGACTGTACCATCGGTGTAATTTATTTCGACATTGACAATTTGAAACGCATGAATGATACCTTCGGACATGAAAAAGGCGATGCTGTGATCCTGAAAGCAGCGGAATTTATCCGGAGGTATCTCACGGAGCAGGCAAGCGGATTCCGTATCGGCGGAGATGAATTTGTAATGCTGATCAGAGATTGTACGGAAGAAAAAGTACAGGAACTGGTAAGTACCATGCGTGGAGATGAGAAAGGAAATTTATCGGATGTAACAGCAGAGTTTTACTGCCGTCTTGCAATCGGCGGAGCCTTTCGCAAGACAGCAGAAACTCTGGAAGAAACCATAAAACGGGCAGATGATGAAATGTACAAGAATAAACATTTCGTGAGAAAAGCCTGAAATTTTAGGCTTTATTGAATAGTCAGCCGGAAGCCAGCATCGTTGCCCTTCAGCCGAATCCGGTACAGATCATGATCCCATGCCGTTTTCAGGCGTGCGTCCGTGATCGGTAAAGTTTCTATGGCAAGCAGATCAGCCCCTTCGAAGGAGGCAGATGCTTCTCCGATGGAGAGTTTACCGTCAGAAAGAATAACAGGTTTTTCATAAGTAATAAAATTAAGAATAACATCTTGTGCATTTGTATGGTCTTCCAATACGACAGTGTTGGAAGACTTTTTTAATGTCACCCTGCGGACATAGGTCAGATCCGGTACGGTGGACTGTGCGGCAGGATAGGCGGCAGCCAGTTCCATGGAAATAGAAGGTTCGGCTCCGGTCAGAACTGTCATCACATTTTCCGCACGGTATTCCACACCGTCCTTCTGATCCGTACCGCAGATTGTAGGCAGGTTGTGATACCCTGACTGCATGGTCCAGATCTCGTAACGTCTGGGAGAGAAGGTCTTCCGGGTGTAGGTCTCTACACCGATATCCGCCAGAATGGGCAGTCCATTTTTGTATAAGGTGATGCTGCCGGTATCATTGTGGTTGTGGCTGTCGGCATTGTCTCCGGCTTTGACTGCCAGATCCAGAGTATCGGAATGCACGAGGAACAGCCCTACGCTGGGATAATAGACATCCCGGTGGGAAAGTATTCCGGAAGTATTCTGCTGCATCAGTTCTTCATAATGAAATACGGTCTGCATGCGATAGAACAGATTCCCACCGTTCACTTCATCTGTGACAAGCTGACCCTGTCCCGCCTGGAAATCTTTTGCGGCGAACAGGCAGAGATCCTCCTGCCCGGTGGCCTTGCCAAAGAGATATTCCCGTACTCCGGCACGGCCGGCTATAGGAGAGCAGTCAGCAAAATTAAAATAGTATTTATCATTCACATGCACGTTCAGAATATAGGATGCAATATTTTTCACCTTATCCCACCGGAACAGAGTGTCGAAATGACCGTCGGTAACCGTGTTCAGCACAGTCATGGCACCGTATAGACATAGTCCCGCATGGCGATAATATTGGGCACCCTCCTCGCAACAGCCGTCATTGCCGTAATCCTTGAGAAAATAATCACAGCTTTCAGCGGCCTTATGCAGAATCGCCTGCAATGTGACAACTGTGTCAGACGTATTCTCCGGCAGGAACAACGGAGCATTTCCGCAGAATGTGCGCACCGGAGAGGACAACCGAGAGGACATTTCCACACTCCAGGGCATCAGGAACGTGGTCAGCAGTACATTCTGTGTACACCATACGGTCCAGTTGCACATAGGCTCATCGTCATGTCCCATCCACCAGAAATGTGCGGTCAGATAGGGCAGCAGGATCCGGCGCTTCAGATTGTCCTCGATGCAGGTCAGGATAAAAGGGCTGACAGCGTTGAATTCTTCTTCCAGCAGATAAGCCGCACAGGCAAGCAAAGCTCCGGTCTCGCAGGCGAACAGATCCATGACGGGCCTGGTCACATCCGGCAGGATCAACTGCGGGGTATCGCGGATATAGGAGTTATGCGCGGGAAGCTGCCAGGCAGTCTCTTCACAGATGGAATAGATACCATTGAGAATATCGTCCAGAAAACGTCCCTGATGTTCCACACATTCGGCCTGGATCAGATCATTTAAGGCATTACGTTTGGCAAAATAGAGGGCTTCAAAAGCAGCCCGGTCACCGTCTCTTTTAAAACGCATATAATCCGTGGCACGGATCACCGGAAAAGAGTAATTCAGTTTTTCCTCACCTGCCTGAATGAGTTTTTCTTTTAATGACTCAGGGAGAGTCTCATAGGATGTCTGCATAGAAGCTTTCGGAAAAGGCCGGAAAGACTGAAAAGTACCATGAAAAGTTTCGGCTGTTTCCAAAAAGCGTTTTTCTATATTATGATTGGCACAAGCTGTTTTATTGTTCTGATTGTTCATCGTTATGCTCCGTTATATATGTTAATTAAATTTCCCATTCACATATTCCGTGGGGGAGACACCCTCCACCCGTTTAAATACCTTGCTGAAATAGAAGGCACTCTCGAAGCCCAGAGCCTCTGCGGCCTCGTAGACCTTCATATTTTCTTCTTCCAGCAGCCGTTTGGCTTCCGTGATCTTGCAGATGTTGATATATTCACTGAAGCCGGTATCGTTGTATTTGCTGAACAGCTGGCTTAAGTAATTCGGGCTGATGCCGAATACCGCTGCTACTTCATTCAGGGACAACCGCTCGCTAACATGTTCATTAATATATTTCCGGACGTTAGTTACGATGTGGTTTTTATAATCCTTTCGACGGGATTGGAACAATTCGCACAGCTGTCCGCAGAAGAATTGCAGCCACTGGATCACGTGATCCACATTGGACTGCTTATAGAGGGAACGGTAGCCATCCGGATCTCCCGCAAAAAAGCCGGACACAATAGATTCCCCGTCCTGTAAAAGCGAAATCGACAGATAGAGAATATTGCTGGCAGCGTCCAGAGCCTGTACATAATGTCCCGGATGATCCTTGAACAGATCGCAGAGGGACTGAATTGTAGTCTGCAGAATATCCGGATCATACTCTTCAAAGGCTCTGGTGAGATCATTTTTAAACAGGCTGATGTTAAAAGAATTCTTGGCGTTTTCCTGCGAATGATCGGTATCGAAAGCTATAATTGCGTCCTTGGGTTCCGTATTCCGGAAGATCTGTCTCGCGTACTGGTAGGAGTCACAGATGGTAGCGGGAGTCTGAACCGGGATGCCGATGCCGCAACGCAGTGTTACATTATAGTAATTCTGCAGTGTTCCGCTGATGCTTTGCAGAATGTCTGTCAGACTTTCCACATAATCATCGGTATCGGAGGATTCCGCAAAGCAGAAAATCAGTGCAAAATGGCGCAGATCCAGAGACAACGCATAAAGAGGCAGATATTTAGCCCCCAGTTCCCGTATCATCTGTAACGAACTGGTGAACAGAGGCATCTGTTTTTCGGCAGACATCTGGTCGGCCTGAGGGCTGATGATCTCTCCGTAACAGCACACATAAGCACCGTAATCGAAATTCAGATTCAGATCTCTGCCCTGCAGACGGAACTGTTCTTCGGACTCGAACAGGTCATGCAGGAGACTGATCAGGAATTTGTCGTAAAAAGGATGAATATTTACGGCGGACAGCTGCTTTTTCCGAGATTGGGAAATCTGTGTGAGCACCCGGCCTATGGCATTTTTCAGTACTTCCGGTGTCAGTTCCAGCTTTACCAGATAATCGGATACCTGATAAGACAAGGCATCTCTTGCCATCTGGAAGTCTTCATAGCTGGTGAGGATGATAAAATAAGGGCAGTTATCCCCATAGCGTTCTCTGCATGTTTTCGCAAGATCCAGACCGTTCATGACCGGCATTTTAATGTCCGTGATCACGATGTCAGTAGATTTTTCTTCAATAATCTTCAGCGCCGCCTGACCGTTCATGGCAGTTCCACAGATCTCGATATTCATTTCGTTCCAGTTCAGCATGGAACGGATTCCAGCCTGAACCAGAGGTTCGTCATCCACAATTAAAAGCTGATACATAGTAACTCCATTCTGGACAGCTTCCTGTCCGGATTAAGTGTTTTCAGATGAAATAGTTTCGGATGAAACAGTTTCATTGTTATGCAGAGGAATATTCGGTATGTGTATGGACATAGTCGTATATTCCCCTTCTTTGCTTTCTATGGTAATGCCATATTCTGCACCAAATTGGTATTGTAAGCGTTTATGCACATTGCTGACACCGATTTCCCGGAAGAAATCCGCGGAACTGTCGTCGTTGGAGCGTAATACCTGTGCAGCTTTATCCGCTGTCATGCCTACACCGTCATCTGTGACATCAATACGGATCTTTTCGGTGTTGTCCGATGTCTCATAGCCGACATGTATCCGGATGTGTCCGGCACAGCCCTTCGGTTCGATACCGTGGAAAATTGCATTTTCCACCAGAGGCTGCAATGTAAACTTGATAATCTCACTGTTGTACAGAGATTCATTATCCACCTGAATGTCCATGGTAATGGTGCCGCCGTAGCGGTAGCTCTGAATGGTGAAATAGTTCTCCAACAGAGATAATTCTTCCCGGATATCGATCAACAGGCTGGTGCCTTTGGAAATACTTTTTAACAGACGGGACAGGGAGGTGGTCATCTCGGAGATACCGGTTGCCCCCTGTATGGTTGCCATCCATTTGATAGAGTTCAGTGTATTATACAGGAAATGAGGATTGATCTGGCTTTGCAGCATCTTGTATTCCAGATCCTGTTTCTGTTTCTCATCTTCCAGTCGTTTCTCCATAAGTTCCGATACATTTTCCGACAGATCATTGATTCCCCGTCCGATATCCCCAAGTTCGTGATCCCATTCCACAGAAGGGTCTCTGGAGAAGTCTCCGCCGGCGATGCGTACCATCCGTGTCTGCAGCCTGGATACAGGTACCGTGATCATACGATTCATCAACAGCATCAGAACGACACCGATAGACAAAATGCCGATCAGGATGCAGGCAAGGATTCCCATGAACAAAACCGCCTGATTGGTCCGCTCCGCATGTGAAATACTCTGACTTAAGTAGCAGTCCGGCATATTTAACGGAGTGGTGACCAGAATCTGTTCTCCCATGGTAGCACTGTGGATTTTGGAAATCTGTGTGGTGCCCGTGAGAGAATATGTGCTCAGGTCATCCAGAATACTATATTCGGGCGTAAATTCCTGCAAGCCTCCGTTTTCATAAATATAGGTATGTCCTGCAATGGACAGATAGAGAAAGCTGTCTGACGGACAACTGTAATCCTTCAAAGGTATGGTGAACAGATCTGCGGATATTTCGATGAACAGATATCCTGCCTGCCTGTTATTGTATTGGTAGGTAATGGGACGGATCACAGGTAATACTTTACGTCCCGCACGGTGAAAAGGATCGGATACAATACCGGGCGAAAAATCATAATCATCGGCAGTCAGTAATTCTTCATAATAAGGAAGCTCCGGAATCAGCGTTGCAAGATCTGCGGTAGAAGAGTACGTTGCGGTTACCACCTGCAGATAATGCTCCTGTGAGACAATGGCAATTCTGGGCATATAATTATAAGAAGAATTCCGGCTGCATTCCTCGTAGAAGGAATCATAAGTGGATACGGACAGGACAGAGCCGGGATTGGGGTTATGTTCAATATAATTGGCAATATTGGAATCTGTCTGGCAATATCTGACCAACCGGTACACTTCATCAATACTGTTGTCCATGGATTCCGACAACAGTCGCAGGCTGGTCTCGGTGGACTGGATCAGAGTGTTCTGCAGATAGTGCCGGAATATGTAATAACTGAACAGGCTGATCAACAGGCACATTCCCAAAATGGCACTCAGAGTGAAAATCAATATGCGATTTCGTATGCTTTTTGAGTGATAAACAGTCTTTTTCATGCATTCAGTATAACATAACGAAAGAAAAAAGGTAGTTGGAAAAACAAGATACTAAAAAAAGTGCATGTTAAAATAAAAAAATACATTTTCTGAAAGCGCTTTCTGAAAAAATGTAAACAAATTATAAAAAATTGTGAATACTATTATAAATTTTTCCATGTCATGTCTCGGCCTTTTTCGTTATACTTTAGTTACAGTCAAGGAACCGATAACAACGGATTCGTAACAGACGTAACATAGTATCAAATTAACAGGAGGGTTTACATGAAAAAGAAAGTATTAAGTTTAGTACTGACAGCAGCAATGATGACCACCATGCTTGCAGGCTGCGGCAGCTCCGATAACGGCAGCACAGCAGCTTCCACCGGTGAGGCACCCGCAGCAGCAACCACTGAGGCTGCAGCAGCTTCCACGGAAGCAGCACCTGCAGAAGAAGTTACTTTAAAGTGGGCTATCTGGGATCAGGAGACCACACAGTACTGGGGTGACATTAAGGACGCGTATGAAGCATCTCATCCCGGTGTAACTATTGAGATGGTAGATCTTGGTTCTACCGATTACATGACCGTTCTGGCAACTGAGCTTTCCGGCAGCGGATCCGATTTCGATGTAGTAACCGTCAAGGATGTACCCGGATATGCAACGCTGGTACAGAAGGGATCTATTCTTTCCCTGGATGATTACATCTCCAAAGATGGCGTGGATTTAAGCAAATACGCAGGTGTTACCGATCAGGTAACTGTAGACGGAAGCCTGTATGAGCTGCCTTTCAGAAATGACTTCTGGGTACTGTTCTATAACAAGGATCTGTTTGATGCCAAGGGTGTTGCTTATCCTACCAACGATATGACCTTTGATGAGTACGATGCTCTGGCAAGAGAGATGACCGATACCACCTTCGGCTCTCAGGTATACGGTGCTCATTATCACACATGGAGAAGTGCAGTTCAGCTGTTCGGTGTTCTGGATGGTAAGCATACTATTTTGGATGGAAACTATGATTTCTTCAAACCTTACTATGAGATGGTTCTGAATCAGGAAGCTGACGGTGTATGCAGAAAGTACACGGATCTGAAGACCGAAGGTTTACATTATTCCGCAGCATTCTCCGGTGGAGACGTAGCAATGATGAACATGGGCTCCTGGTTCATCGCAACCATGATGTCCAACCTGAAGTCCGGCGAATATGATTCAAGCCTGTGCGGTAACTGGGGTATCGTTAAGTATCCCCATGCAGAAGGCGTAGAGCCCGGTTCTACTCTGGGTACCATCACCGGTCTGGCTGTAACCACTGCAAGTGATACTCCCGATGCGTCCTGGGATTTCGTTAAATGGGTAAGCGGTGAAGAAGGCGCAGCAGTTATGGCTTCCAGTGGTAACTTCCCTGCAATGATGACTGATGAAGTAGTAGACATGATCTCCGGTCTGGAAGGATTCCCCACCGATGAAGCCAGCAAGGAGGCTCTGACTGTATCCAACCTGTACCTGGAAGTTCCTTACGCTCCCAATGTATCTGAGATTAACTCCGCTCTGGATTCCTATCATGGAAGCATCATGACCGGTGAGATGAGCATTGATGATGGTATTGCTGCAATGAATAAAGCGGTAGCTGACCTTCAGGCTCAGTAATGAAGATCTTCTCTATAAAAGTATTGAATGTTTGTTGAATGTTGAATAAGACTTAAGGGGTCGTACCTACGGCCCCTTTCTTATCAGAAAAAGACGCAAAAGATGACACAAAAAGCGTTTGAAAGGAGAATTGTTATGCGGAAATTAAGCCGTCAAACCAAAAGAGATCTGGTGGCCTACTCCTTTATTGCACCTAACTTTATCGGTTTCTGCGTATTTACTTTGATCCCCATTATTTTTGCCTTTGCCCTTGCTTTCATGAAGTGGGACGGGAGTAACCCGATCCAGTGGGCAGGCATCAGTAATTTTACAAGACTGTGGAAAGATACTTTCTTTATCGCAGCATTTAAAAACACCATTATTTATTGTATCGGTACCGTGCCTCTGACCATGATCGCATCTCTGGCACTGGCCATCGTGTTAAATCAGAAAGTAATAGGAAGAGGCATTTTTAGAACCCTTTCCTTTTTCCCATATGTAGCTTCTCTGGTAGCAATCACCGCAGTATGGAAAATGCTGTTCCACCCCTCCAAAGGACCTGTGAACAACATTCTGCTGAATGTTTTCAATGTACCGCAGGATCAGCTTCCCCAGTGGTTCACCGGCGGACTGGTACTGTTCTCCATGATTCTGTTCAGTGTATGGAAATATATGGGTTATTATATGGTAATCTACCTGGCAGGCTTACAGGGAATCTCCTCTGAACTGTATGAGGCAGCCAGTCTGGACGGTGCAAATACCTGGCAGAAATTCCGTTATGTGACCTGGCCGCAGTTGTCTTCCACGACCTTCTTCGTAGTCGTCATGCTGACCATCAACTGCTTCAAGGTGTACGATATCGCCATCATGCTGGCAGGCGGTGGAAGCGGAGAGTTAACCACTTCAGCAACCGTTCTTGTATACTACATCTATCAGAAAGCATTTATTGACTGGGATCTGGGCTACTCCAGCTCTGTAGCAATGGTACTGTTCCTGATGGTACTGTTCGTAACGATCATTCAGTTCCGCGGTCAGGCAAAGAGGGAGAAAGCATAATGGCAATCTTGGCTTTGAAGGTTCTCGATAAGGACAGCAACACCATCTGCGTCAGCAGCGGTGAGGATTTTGTGGATCTGGTCTGCACCCATACCTATGAAGAGGGTGACCGGATCGTGCTGGAGACCGATGAGAAAAATATACATGTACATTTACAGGTGGATGATGCTCTTGGGGATGCTTTCGTATACATAACCGACAATGTATCCTATTATGTTCCCTTCGGGGAAAAAAGGATCAGCATGTCCCCTAAGGTATTTTCCGGAAATAAACATTATCTCTATGCGGAAGTCGCAAGAGAAGATGAAATCACAGCTTACCGGAACCTGGCACTGAATCCTGCGGATCAGCATATGGATGTTCCCTGTTATCCTCATGCGACAGCCAATGTGGAGACCAGAGGCGAGAGTGTATTCGCAGCGAAAAACGCCATTGACGGTGTCCGGGCGAACCGCTCCCACGGAGAATGGCCCTACGAATCCTGGGGAATCAACATGCAGGATGATGCAGCTATGAAGCTGGACTTCGGCAGACCGGTACTGGCAGACAGGATCGTGTTGTACACCAGATCCGATTTCCCGCATGACAACTGGTGGCAGCAGGTAACGATCCGGTTTTCCGATGGCAGTGAACAGGAATTTCCCTTAGAGAAGAGCAGCAGGGCACATGTACTGCCGATCCCCGAGAAAGAGATCACCTGGCTGGAGCTTTGCAACCTGATCAAAGCAGAAGATCCATCCCCCTTCCCGGCACTGAGTCAGATTGAAGTGTACGGCAGGGTAAAACGTTAGGAGGCGCACAGATTATGAAATCAGCACATAAAAAAGCCGTTTTTGGCAAAGTGATCGTATATGCGATTCTCATTCTGATCGCAGTGGTCATGATCATTCCTTTCCTGTGGATGCTTTCCGCATCCATCAAGAGTGACAGAGAAGTATTCCAGATGAATCCTTTTGTATGGATCCCTGCGAACCCCAAGTGGGACAATTACGTGAAGATCTGGACGAAGATTCCCTTTGGCAGATTCGTGGGAAATACGGTATACTTGACATTGATCGTTACTTTCTTACAGTTACTGACTAGCAGCTTTGCAGCATACTCTTTTGCAAAACTGGACTTCCGTCATAAGAACGGACTGTTCCTGGCATACATCGCAACCATCGCAATGCCCTGGCAGGTATACATGGTACCTCAGTTCATCATGATGAGAAGAATGGGACTGAACGATAAGCTGCTTGCTATGATCTGCCTGCAGGCGTTTTCCGCATTCGGTGTATTCATGATGAAGCAGTTCTATGAAGGCATTCCCGACGATCTGTGTGAAGCCGCCAGAATCGACGGTATGAGTGAGTACCGGATCTATGCCAGCATCATGCTGCCACTGTCGAAGCCGGCATTGTCCACACTGACGATTTTCACCTTCGTGGCGACATGGAACGACTATCTGGGACCCCTGATCTACTTGAAGAGTCAGGAGAAGAAGACCATCCAGCTGGGATTAAAAATGTTCATCAGCCAGTACTCTTCCGATTACGGTCTGATCATGGCAGGATCGGTATTGTCGCTGATCCCGGTACTGATCGTATTCCTGGTATTGCAGAAATACTTTGTAGAGGGTGTTGCCTCTACGGGACTGAAGGGATAACAGATAACAATGTATTTTCACAAGCCTGTGCCGGTTCCATGTCACAGGCTTGTATAATAAAAATGCATAATAAGGTAAAGGATAAGACTATGATAACATTTGACGAAAAGAAATATCCGCAGATCACAGATGCGGAGATCAAAGACGCTCTGCAGTTTTCCACGGAGCAGGTAATCCGGGATCTGCCGGAATTTACAGAGAAGTTCCAGAAAGCATACAGCGAGAACGGTTTCTATCAGCCGATTCCGAACAATTACTGGACCTGTGGGTTCTGGACTGGAGAGATCTGGCTGGCTTATGAATATTCTCAGGATGAAAGGCTGAAAAAAGCCGGGGAAGTTCAGGTAAAGAGCTTTTTGGATCGTATAGACAAGAAAATCGAAGTGGATCATCACGATATGGGATTTCTGTATTCCCCTTCCTGCGTGGCAGCTTATAAGCTGACCGGCAGCAAAGAGGGCAGAGAAGCAGCCATCAAGGCAGCAGACCAGCTCATCACCAGATATCATCCGGTAGGGGAGTTTATTCAGGCATGGGGACCCATGGATGCACCGGAGAATTACCACCTGATCATTGACTGTTTACTGAATCTGCCTCTGTTGTACTGGGCATCCGATGAGACTGGAGATCCGAAATACCGTGACATTGCGGAGAAACATATTCATACCGCTGTTGCCAATGTGATCCGTGAGGATTATTCTACCTGGCATACCTTCTTTTTTGATATGAAGACGGGAGCACCGGATCATGGTGCCACCTGTCAGGGATACCGTGACGGTTCCGCCTGGGCGAGAGGTCAGGCCTGGGGCGTCTACGGTATGGCACTGGCTTACCGTTATACCGGAAGAAAAGAATATATTGATCTGTTCCGGCATGTAACAGAGTATTTTCTGGCACATCTGCCCAAAGATCTGGTACCTTACTGGGATCTGGAATTCACCGACGGGGATGACCAGCCGAGAGATTCTTCTTCCGCTTCCATCGCGGCTTGTGGTATGCTGGAAATGGCGAAATATCTGGAGCCGGAAGAAGCAGAGCATTACATTACACTGGCAAAACAGATCATGCGGTCTGTCTATGTGGGCTATGCCGTAAAGGATCCGAAGGAATCCAACGGACTGGTGCTGCACAGCACCTACTCAAACCATTCTCCTTACAATACCTGCAATCATTACGGCGTAGACGAGTGCAATTCCTGGGGAGATTACTTCTACATGGAGGCACTGACCCGGTTATTGAAGGATTGGAGAGAGTACTGGTAGATTATATTAAATTGATATCATACGAAGCCCATACAGATACGCATGCCTTGATGTAAGGTCTCCGAGTGTGGATTTTCTAAAGAAAAGTGGCTTAGTTTTTCTCATTATGACGGGCCCGCCTACAGTCGACATCCATGTCGACGATCGGCTGACGCGAACATCGTGTTCGCTTTCGCCCTGTTGCCAGACCACTTTTCAAGAAAATCTCACACTCTACGACAAACATCTTCGGCATGGCATCCTGTCTGGGCTTCTGTAAGAAGTATTTCTAATATAGGAATATAGTTACTACGTTTGTTATTTTGGAGGGACTAACTGCATGAACTTACATAGCAAAAAAGATTTTCAGGACTGTATGTTATCTATCCTGGAGCCGTTAAAACCCTATTACAGTGAAGAAAAGGCGAGATTGACGTTGGGCGTTACCATGGCACATTATGACATCGGTGCCACATGGATGGAAGCCTTTTCCCGTCCCTTATGGGGACTGGTGCCCTTTTGGGCAGGCGGTGGAAAAGAGCCGGAATTCGAAGAGATCTATCGCAAGGGCCTGACGGCCGGAACCGATGAGAAGAACCCGGAATATTGGGGAGAATGCACCTCTTTTGATCAGAGATTCGTGGAGATGGCAGCCATTTCCTATGGCATTATGTTTGCCCCCGAAGTGGTATGGGATCCTCTCACGGAAGCACAGAAGGAGAATCTCTGCAACTATTTAAATAAGATCAATGAGCATCCTCTGCCGGTGTGTAACTGGATCCTGTTCGCCGTACTGGTGAACATTGCAATGAAAAAGGTGGGACGCCGGTATAGCCCCGAGATGCTGGAAGAATATCTGGAAGGGCTGGAGACCTTCTATCTGGGTGAAGGCTGGTATCAGGACGGAGATTCCGGTCAGAAGGATTACTATATTTCCTTTGCCATCCATTTTTACAGCCTGATCTATGCCGTGATTATGGAGAAAGATGACCCGGAGCGGGCAAAAAAATACAAGGCGAGAGCCATGGAATTTGCAAAACAGTTTATCTACTGGTTCGATGAAGAGGGTGAGGCCATTCCTTTCGGCAGATCCCTGACCTATCGTTTCTCTCAGGTAAGCTTTTTCAGTGTCTGCCTGCTGGCAGGACTGGAGCCGTTCCCGGTTCCCGTGATGAAAGGTCTGATCGCAAGGCATCTGCGCACCTGGCTGAAGCGTCCGATCTTCGACAGAGATCATGTGCTGACCATCGGCTATGGATATCCGAATCTGACCATGGCGGAGCGGTACAATGCCCCCGGTTCTCCTTACTGGGGCATGAAGGTGTTTGCCTTTTTGTTGCTTCCCGATGATCATCCCTTCTGGAGTGTGGAAGAGGCACCATTGCCGAAGCTGGCACCGGCCTGTCCCCAGAAGTATGCCGATCTGTTTGTCTACCATTACGGCAATCACACCACAGCATTTGCACCAGGCGTCTACAGCCCTAACGGACACGGCCAGATCGTGGCAAAATACGGAAAGTTTGCTTATGATACCCGGTTCAGTATCAGCGTGGCAAAGTCCTGCTACGAGCTGCATGAGAATGCCCCGGACAATATGCTGGCGTTCTGGATCGATGGTTATGTCTATGTGCGCCGGATCTGCGAGGAGTCAAAGATCACGGAGAACGGAGTATGGTCGAAGTGGAGTCCCTATCCCGGCATTACGGTAGAGACCACGATCACCCCGGATGCCGGTGGACATACCAGAGTACATAAGATCACCAGCGAGATTGACTGCGTGGCCTACGACTGTGGATTTGCAGTCAGCAGAGGTGATTTTGAAGAGGTCGGCTTTGCGGAAAAGGTGGACGGTATGTCCGCCCAGGCCAGCAACGAATTCTGCAGTTGTACTGTCAGTGCGGTATTGGATGAAAATACACAGGTTAACGAAGTGGCAGACAAACCGCCCGTAGGCTACATGATCACCGTAGATCCCAACACCAACCTGCTCTACACCAAGACCAAGATCCCGGCAGTGAAATACCACATCCGCAAGGGATCCCAGGAAATCGTCACCAGAGTGGATGCGGAAGTTATTTAAATCAAAATGAAAACTCAACGGAGTCTTGCTTAGCACAGGCTTCGTTGTTTTATTGGAAAAAATAAAAGTGCCCTTTTAAAAATTTACCTGTTGAAAAAATGTAAAATATGATATTATGTAATGATTTAGTGTTAACACTGAGTGGTCGGATCGGGGAGTGAAAGGAGAAACACAATGTATCATTACGAATATGTGAGCAGAAGAGAGGCAAAGCCATATAAGGATGAATTCATCGATATCATTCATGAGATTCAGAACTTGCTGAGAGATAAGTTTACTTTTAGGTATAAGTTTATAGGTAGTAGTTCAAGAAATATGATTACCTGTGATTTCACTACTAATAAAGGATTTGATTTTGATGTAGATTTTTATATCAATGATGATGAAGAGGAGTATTCGGCGGAAGAAATTAAAAAGGAAATAATGAAGGCAATCAATAAGGTGGCATCAAGGAGAGGGTTCCGATATTGTGAAGATTCTACAAGAGTTATTACATTGAAGCGACCAAGAGGATTTGCAAATGGAACGGAGTACAGTTGTGATATCTGTATTGTCTATGAATATGTAGATAGGGGAGGAAGGAAACATCAACAATATATCAGACACCAAAAATCTCAAAATAATTATATATGGGTTGAGCAGTCAAAAAAATATTGCCTTGAGGACAAAGTTAGATGGATAAAAGAAGAAGACCTTTGGAATGATGTGCTGAAGTTATATATTTATAAGAAAAATAACAATCAAAATCTATATAAAAAATCGAGAGCATTATATGCAGAAACAATTCATGAGATATGTCAAAAAAACGGTTATAAACAAAAAATTTATAGTGAATAAAATAAATCCCAAATTAGGAAGTAGCTTTAAGATTGTTTTCATATTTGGATAGTGGAAATCACAACATTTTTATGCTATCATACATATAACAGTAAGAGGTGATAGCTATGAAAATAGAACGAATTGATGATAAGACCGTAAAGTGTTTTCTTTCCAACGAAGAGCTGGAAGAGTACGATATTGATTATAAAGATTTTGTGACCCGCAGTGATAAAGCAAAAGAAGTGGTACAGGAGATCATCGAACAGGCAGAGGAAGAGGTAGGCTACAGGCCGCCGAAGTATGCGTTTGACCTGCAGATCATGATGCTGCCGGATGAAGGACTGGTACTGGTATTTTCCGAGAAAGAACCGTTGGAGAATAAAAACGGTGCACAGCTGTTGCAGGCTTTGCAGGAAATGAAACGGGTCTTCGAGGAGAAGAAGGCAGAGATCGGCGCTACGCTGGGAAAACAGGCGAAGGAAGAAACGGAGAACAACGCCGGGAAAAATAAGAAAGCGAAGGGAAAAGCTGAGGAAGCGGCAAAGCCCCAGTTTGCAATCTTCGCATTCCGCAATATCGGCAGGGTGATCGAATACGCCGCAGTATTACCGGCGAACCTGCGGATCAACAGCACCCTGTACCGGATGGAAGACGGCACCTGCTATGTCTATGTGCAGAAGGGCGGTGCGTCCTACGAGCGCTACAGCAGAGCCTGCATCCAGGCTATGGAATTCGCAGCGTTGTATGCCGCAGACGAGCAGAAGATAAGATATCTGGAAGAACACGGTGAATGCCTGATCCGGGAGAAAGCACTGAAAAAACTGCGTGCATAATACTGCACCATAGGAATCTGCATGACTGCTTGCAGACTAAGCAGATTCAGGATATGCTCCACGGGGTATCTCCCGCTACCATCGCCATATCCTTCGGCAACGGTGCGGTAAAGGACAGTATTTCCCCGGTGATGGGATGGCGGAAGATCAGCTTCCATGCGTGCAGCGCCTGCCTTTGTATCCGTTCCATATCCGGGTTGTACAGATAATCTCCGATCAGGGGATAACCGAGGTGCTTCATATGAATCCGTATCTGATGGGTGCGGCCGGTCTCTAAGATGAGAGAGACCAGGCTGTGCCCATTTTTTTCGTCCAGTACTCTGTAATGCGTAACCGCAGATTCCCCGTTTTCAAAATCCACCGTCCGCTCGATGATCGAGCCTTCCTTGCGCCCTAAGGGTGCGGTGATGGTTCCCTCTAAGGGACGTACCGAGCCTTTTGCAATGGCAAGATATTCCCGGGTGATACCGGATGCAGCCTTGTTGGCGATCATGGCAGACAACATTCCGGCACTGACATAATGCTTCGCCACGATGGTCAGACCGGAAGTATCCCGGTCCAGGCGGTTGATGCAGCGGAAGATGAAAGGACAGTTCTGCTGTTCAAAATAGTACGCGAGGGCATTCGCCAGGGAATTGTAATAATTGTTCATGGAAGGGTGGATCGGCATTCCCGCAGGCTTGTTGATCACCATAAGATCCGCATCCTCGTAGACAATATTTAATGGCAGATTTACCGGGGGAATCTTCTCAGAAGAATGATTTTCCCGGATATGCAGTGTCAGGGTATCGCCGGGCTGCAGTATATGATTCATAAAGCAGGGAATCCCGTTTGCCAGTACAGCGGAGGGGTCTTTTTTTAACTGCACCAGATTCTGTGAGGAGAAGCCTTTTTGCTTCAGAAAGCGGCTGACCGGCATGGAGACTATGGAATTATCAGCAGTATAAATTAGTGTTCGTTCCATGAAAAACTCTCTTTCTCTATGATTACTCATCATAACATAATTCCTGTATCTTGTGCACAACAGAATGAACGGCGCCATTTTCATTCGGGCAAAATCGGACAGTGCCCGGAGCAAATAATGTCATTTCGAAATCAAAAGTGCAGAGCTACAATAAAAACAGAATCAATGACGATCGGGTGGTCTGTCCGCCCAAAGGTGCATCGGAATACATAGAAAGGTATGGTGGTTAGTATGGAAAAATACGCATGGCGCGGAAAAATTGTACCGGGAATGCAGGAAGAATATAAGAAGAGACATGACAATATCTGGCCGGAGATGAAGGAAGTTCTGGCAAATGCCGGAATTGTAAATTACTCTATCTGGATGCAGGGCGAGGAACTGTTCGGTTATTACGAATGTGAAAAGGGCGTCGACTATGCGGCAAAAGTGCAGGCAGAGAGCGATGTAGTGAAAAAATGGGATGAATATATGAAAGATATTCTAATCATGGAGAAGGATCCTGTTACAGGAGCACAGCCGCTTCTTACACAGGTATTCAGTTTCAGATAAAGGAGGCTGTGGATATCTTATGAAAAAATATTATCTGGCCGTGGATATCGGTGCTTCCAGTGGACGACATATTTTGGGACACCTGGAGAACGGCAAAATAGAGCTGGAAGAGATATATCGTTTTGAGAATGGCATGGATCATAAGGACGGAAAGCTTCTGTGGGATGTGAACCGTCTGTTCGGCGAGATCGTTGCCGGCATGAAAAAATGCAAAGAACTGGGAAAGATCCCGGTGAGCATGGCTATTGACACCTGGGCTGTGGATTATGTTCTGTTAGACGAAAAGGATCAAATTCTGGGTGATACTTACGGTTATCGTGATCACCGCACGGATGGCATGGACGCGGAGGTGGCGAAGATCCTGCCGGAGACCGAACTGTATGGAAAAACAGGTATCCAGAAGCAGATTTTCAATACCGTTTATCAGCTGATGGCAGTAAAGCAGCAGACTCCGGAGCTTTTACAGCAGGCAAAGACACTTCTCATGCTGCCGGATTACTTCGGTTTCCGTCTGACGGGCAATAAATTGTCGGAGTACACGAACGGTTCCACGACACAGCTGGTGAATCCCGATACCTTCCAGTGGGATAAGGAGCTGATCCGTAAGCTGGGTTACCCGGAGGATATTTTCCTGCCGCTGCAGATGCCCGGAACGAAAGTGGGCCAGCTGCTTCCGGAGATTCAGAAGGAAGTAGGATTCGATCTGGAAGTGGTACTGTGCGGAAGCCATGACACCGCATCAGCCGTAATGGCAGTTCCTCAGACAGAAGGAGACGGCATTTATATCAGCTCGGGAACCTGGTCTCTCATGGGAATCGAATCCCTGAAACCGGTCATTACAGAGGATGCCGCAGCGGCCAACTTTACCAACGAGGGCGGTTACGATCACCGGTTCCGTTTCCTGAAAAATATTATGGGACTGTGGATGATCCAGTCCGTAAGACACGAATATAACGATGCATACTCTTTTGCACAGCTGTGCAATATGGCGGAGGAAAGCAAGGAGTTCCCTTCCAGAGTGGATGTGAATGACCAGAGTTTTCTCTCTCCGGACAGCATGGTGGAAGCCATCAGACAGTACTGTCATAAGACAGGACAACCGGTACCGGAGTCCGTGGGAGAGCTGACTTCCGTAGTATACCGCAGTCTCGCACAGTCCTACGGAGAGACCGTAAGAGGTCTGGAGAAGATCGCCGGGAAGACCTATGACAGCATCCATATCATCGGGGGCGGTTCCAATGCAGCATATCTGAACCAGTTGACAGCGGATGCTACGGGCAAGACCGTATATGCGGGTCCCGGTGAGGCAACCGCTATCGGCAACCTATTGGCGCAGATGATCCATGCAGGAGATCTTGCAGATCTGAAGAGTGCCAGAAAATGTGTCCGGGAGTCTTTTGAAATTAAGACATTTGCTCCGGCAAAGTAATAAAAAGCGGCTTGCGAATGCGCAGGCAAAGCGGTTACTTAAAACGTGACCTTAAGAAAAGGAGGAAATTATAAATGTTAGTAAACACAAAGGCAAAGATCGGTGTATTTTCCATCGCTCTGGGAGCATATCTGCCCCAGTTCCCCCAGCTGGTGCCTAATTTCGAGGCACAGTATGAGGATTTCAAGAAGACGATTCCCGATACTGTAGATATCGTTGATGGTGGCATGGTGACCACCAAGGAACAGGCTATGGCAGCAGGTGATAAATTCCGTGCTGCAGACGTAGATCTGGTATTCCTGCAGTTGCTGACCTATGCAACTTCCTATAACGTACTTCCCGCGATCCGTGATCTGGATGTGCCTGTAGTATGTATCAATGTGCAGAAGAAGCTGGCGCCGGACTATGCCAATACCGATATTCCCATCTGGCTGGGTGACCTGTATGCCTGTGGTGCCGTAGGTGAGGCTGTGGCAGACCTGGAGCGTGCAGGCAAGAGACATGCTGTAATCACTGGCGTGGTAGAAGGCGGCGACCCCGAGGTGGCAGCTCAGATCGAAGATTGGTGTAAGGCAGCTCAGGTCCGCAGACGTTTCCGTCAGACCAATATTGCCCAGATCGGCCGCCCTTATCCCGGAATGATGGATCTCTATATCGATGAGACCAACCTTTACAACAGAATGGGCCTGTATACCAAGCAGTTTGACTGGGAAGATATGTGGGCTATTGCAGACGATATTACCGATACCGAAGCTATTAAGGCGAAGGCACAGGACATCATCGATACCTTCGAAGTAGAGGGTGGCGCTACTGCAGATGACGAAGATATTCTGGATATGGCAAAGCATGTGCTTGCTTTCGAGCAGTGGGCGAAGGATGAAGACTTAAGTATGATCGCCTCCCATTATGCCGGTAAGGCACAGGGAGTAGCCGGTAAACTGGATTCCATGCTGATCCCTGCATTTTCCATGCTGATCAAGCAAGGTACCGCATGTGCCGTAGAAGGTGATATGAAAGTTGCCATGGCAATGTCCATTCTGAAGACGATCTCCGGTATGGGACAGTTGTCCGAGATGTACTCTATTGATTTCAACGAGGATATCTGCATCATCGGTCATTCCGGGTCCGGCGATGCGGATATCTCTCTGGCACATAAGCCCACCATGAAGATCGTTAAGGTATTCCACGGCAAGGTAGGCGGCGGATATCTGACTCAGTTCTATCCTCCCGTAGGCCCGGTGACCTATCTGGCTATCACGCAGGATAAGGACGGCAACTTCAAGTTCGTTGTGGCAGAAGGCGAGAATCAGCCCGGCCCGATCTTCACTTTCGGTGACACCAATATGCGTACCAAATTCTCAATCCCCTGCAGAGAGTTCGTGAACCGTTGGAGCGAGGCAGGCCCTACCCATCATATGGCAGCAGCTGCCGGCAGACATATTGACACGATCCTGAAGGTTGCTAAAATATTAAATGTGCCGGTAGATGTGATCACACGGTAAAGCATTTGCGTAAAAATGGCGAAGTAACTGCAGAAGCAAAAAGCGAACTCTGAAAAACCGATTTTGCGAATGGGATGCTGGATAGTTACGAATATTTATGATTTAAAAAAATATGCCTGTAGGCGGCAGTCCACAGGCAATAGAAAGGTTAGGTATTATCATGAAATTTTTAGATGCAGAATTTGTACAGGGATTTATCAGAATGGCAGATGACGGATGGCAGCAGGGATGGCATGAACGTAACGGCGGCAACCTGTCTTACCGTGTGAAGCCGGAAGAGGTAGAACTGGTAAAGGAGAACTTTGAGCCGAAGGAGTTCCAGCCCATCGGCACCACAGTTCCCGCACTGGCAGGAGAGTATTTCCTGGTGACCGGCAGTGGCAAATATTTTCGTAATGTCAGCATTAAGCCGGAAGATTCTATCTGCATGATCGAACTTGACGACAAGGGTGAGAATTACCGTATCGTATGGGGTCTGGTAAACGGGGGCAGACCTACCTCCGAGCTCCCCAGCCACCTGATGAATCTGGAAGTGAAGAAGCTGCAGGATCCCGACTACCGTGTGGTATATCATGCACATACCACCAATATCATTGCGCTGACATTCGTGCTTCCTCTGGAGGATAAGGTATTCACCAGAGAACTGTGGGAGATGGCAACCGAGTGCCCCGTAGTATTCCCGGATGGTGTGGGCGTAGTGCCCTGGATGGTACCGGGCGGCAGAGAGATCGCAGTAGCTACCTCCGAACTGATGAAGAAATACGATCTGGCCATCTGGGCACATCATGGAACCTTTGCCGCAGGCAAAGACTTCGACCTGACCTTCGGTCTGATGCATACCGTAGAAAAATCCGCAGAAATTCTGGTGAAGATGTTGTCCATGCAGCCGAATAAGAGACAGACCATTACCCCCGATGATTTTCGCCATCTGGCAAAGGACTTCGGTGTGACCCTTCCGGAAGAGTTCTTATATGAAAAATAACGATCCGAGGGACACACGAAGGAGCCTCGAACCGTTATATCTTGAATGCCTGACGTTATCGGCGCGATTTTAAACGCGCCTCGTTAGGTGTCATATCATACATTTTTTTGAACTGTTTGTAGAAGAAGTTCTGATTCTCATAGCCTACAGACAGGGCAATCTCAGACACCGGCAGCGCGGTGTGGGACAGCTGATTCATAGCGACTCGCATACGCTGCCGTGTTTGTATTTCCTTAAAGGTAGTGCCGGAATATTTTTTGATCATACGGCTCAGGGAAGAGGGGGTGTACCCGATCTGTGCAGCCAGTTCGTGAAGAGTTCCGGTATCATAATGCTCCGCCAGGTATCTGCGTACCACCACCATCAGGACATTGCTCTGCTCATCTTTCTGGTCTAATAAAATATTTTCCGCATTGCTTAAGATATGCATGAACAGCAGGGCAAAGGTGTGTTCCGAGAGCTTATGCCAGTTCTGAGGCTGCTGTAACAGAAGGAAGACCGCATTGTGGATGAGGTTCTGGATGCAGGGATTGTCGGAGACGGTAAAGTACAGATACTGACCGACACAACTGTCACCTTCCAGCGCATTGATGATAAAATCCGCCAGAATATTATCCTTGTTGATCAAAGTCAGGATATTCTGGAAATAGGCGGGGCGGATGATGATGTTAATGCCCAGATCTTCCTGGCCGCAGGCTATTACCGCATGTTCGATATGTTGGTTCATAAATAGAAGTTCCCCGGGGCGGAGACAGATCTCTTCTTCATTTATGACATGTGTGACAGAACCGGAGAGACAATAAAAGATCTCCACGTAATCATGTTTATGCTTTGGAAAATCCACAAAGCGGGTGTGGCGACGCAGAGTAATATCATCTTCGGAGTGTTCCAAAAATTTATCACTCTCTACTACAAAATCCTGTTTGCTGGTGTAGAGATTCTTCTGAACGGCAATATTACCGTCTAAAATCTGTTGTTCCTCCGGTGTGATATAGGCCGGATCCAGAAAACCGTTCTCATACATATCGATCGTCATTCCTTTCAGCAACCCGCAATTTTGAACTGCGGGCAGGTTTTTCGACTGAGTTTATTTTACAGGAAAGAGACAAAAACCTCAAGATGTGTGCAAAAAGTGATTCTGCATTGCACGTGTCATTTTTGTGTTGTATATTAATAATGATTGTGAACAATAAGCAGCTTTGCGCCGGCAGTCCAAAGTGTGCAGGTTGTGGAAAGATATGAGGATTTGTATGGCAGATACCACAGTTAAAAAGATCATCTGCAGTTCCTGTGGGGCAGAATTTGAGGATACCCTTCCGAAGTGTCCCTATTGCGGAAGCCTGAATTACAAGGGCGCCGAAGCGGAATATCTGGGGAAGCTGGAAAGCATGCGGCAGGATATGCAGCAGTTGGAGCAGGTACCGGAGAAGGAACTGAAGAAAAAACTGAAAAAGAAACAGAAATTTGTGATTAAGCTTCTGATCTTATTGGCGGCATTGGCAGCGATACTTGCGGTAATTGTGTTCCGGGTGCGGTATATAGAACCCAGGGATGCCAGAGCGGATTATCTGTGGGAAAAAGAGAACTTTCCGATACTGGACCGTCTCTATCAGGAGAAGGATCTGGAAGCACTGATGGATTTTTATGAGCAGGCTGTCGAAGAGAACAGAACCATAGACCGATGGGAACACAGTGGTATTTTCCGCTGGCTCATGAGCTGTCGGGATGCGAGGGAATATCTGGCACTGGAGCAGAGTGGAGAGACTTTGAATGAGTATCAGCAGGCATTGCTGCTGGATGATTATTGGATGATGCGGGGACTGGACTACAGCGAGGTCATTCTGACGGAGAAAGACAGGGAGTATATCCGTCCTTATGTGGAAGCAACCCTGAACAGCCTGGCAGACCGTTATACGTTTACCGCAGAAGAAGAGAAAAAATTCGAGGATAGTCTGCGAAATAATTACGGTTATCCCAGATATGAGGATTGCGAGGAATACATTAAGAAGCATAACGAATAGGAAAGGATCATAAAAGCAATGATGAAATGTAAATATTGCGGGGGCAATCTGACATTGGAGCAGGCATATTGTCCGCATTGCGGAAGACCGAATGAAGAAGCCGCACAGCATGTCAAAGACATGGAGCATTACAAGAGCAACTTTGAGGATACCAAAAGTGATGTCTATGAAGTGGCGGAGAAAAATACGGAGATCATGTCACATATGATAATCATCACAGTGCTGGTGATCCTGTGTGTGGTGGTGTTTGTAGTATCTGCACGTAGCTGGAGCATCCACAGAGGCTTGCTGCAGTTTGATGCAGGGATCCGGCAGAGCAGCTATATGAAACAGATGGAACAATATCTGGAAGATGAGGATTACATAGGTTTATCAGCTTTTTGCGACAGGCATTACATCCGGCCTTATAGCAGTAATAATAATTATGAAAAATATCAGCTGCTCATGGAAGCCAGCGGAGCGTATCGTTACTTTTATGAAAGTCTGATGAAGGCAGTTACTATCAACTCCGGCAATGTATCCATACTTCCCGGTCTGTATGAAGATATTTCGGATTATTACGAGCAGCTGGAAAGGATTCTGCATCCTGTGGATAATGATTATAGGGCAAAACAATATCGGGAACTGCCGGAGGAGCAGAAGGAAGCCATTCTCCGGATGGAAGAGAATGAGAAGGCACTGCTGCAGACCTATTTTGGCATGACCCCGGAAGAGGCAGAGAATTTCGGTACGATGTCAAATGCACAAAAAATCTTATTCCTGGAAGAAAAAGGCGAGGTGATGGGTTATGGTAAATCTGAAGAGTAAGCTGAAACAGGCACAGAAGCAGAGAGGCGCGCTGCTTGTGATGAATCTGGTGATCATAGCCCTGTGCCTGATATTGTTTTGGGGAACCATTCATATGTTCCGGCAATTAAATGACGCCTTTTCCCGTCCTGCGAAGACCAACTGGATGGAGAATAATGTACAGAATGAAAATTATGCTTATTTAGTAGTAAATTATCATGAGGATATGGTGTACGGCGGCTTGCTGTCCGGAACGAAAAAGGAATGCTATGGTGTGGCGAGATATTTTGAGGCGGCGTCCATGTATAAGGCATTTCTTCAGACCGGCGATACAGAACGTGCCACCAGAGAAAAGGAGAAGATGGATGCCGCATATGAAGAAATGGGTGACTGGAATATTGCAGCGGACAGCATCCGGGAAAGACTTGGACTGGACTGACAGATTTGCTGTAGGAATACCTGCGATATTACTGGCAACCTGTCAGACAGTGGGATGCCGGATCAGTATAGAATACCATACTTCCGTACATAGAACGATGCAGTCTTGGCTGGAACAGGTTCCTATAGCAGGCTGGATTTTGTGGTGGATAGCAGAGACATTACTTTTTGGACAGATGCTGCGATGGCTGTTTGTACATGCAGGGAGAGATAAGGCAGTTCAGGAGGATGGTATCGGGAAAGGTATCGGAAAGAGAATATTTTTGATTTTTGCAGGATTGTTGATAGCCTGGCTGCCGGTGCTTCTTTCCCATGATCCCGGATTTTATAATTATGATATTTACGGGCAGGTGCCTCAGGTGATGTATCCGGAGGTACCGTATAATACACACCATTCGTTACTCAGCACGTTGGTCATGGGAGGCGTTAACACGATAGGATACCGGATCTTCGGGACGATGGAGAAGGCAGTATTTCTTCACTCCTGCTTCCAGATGATACTTTGTGCGGCGACCTTTTCCTACAGTCTGGATTTCTGGTATCGGCGATTGAATAGAAAATGGCTGTTGGGAGTCGGATTTTGTTTTTATGCTTTTCTGCCGACGATTGCCTTGTTTTCCGTCAGTACGACCAAGGATGTGGTATGCTCTCTGGCACTTTTTATTGCATTTCACCTGTTGTATGAATTGTATGAGAATACGGAGGGATTTTTTCGGAAGAAAGAGAAAATCGCAGCATTATCGTGCAGCCTGATCGTGGGAGCGCTGTATCGGAAAAATGTAATTTATGCGGTTTTTCTTTATCTGGTGTTGTGCGCGGTTTTCTGTAAAAAGCAGAAAAGAAAGATCATTTCACTGTTTGCGGGAACGATTCTGCTGACCATGCTATTGTCTGTGGGAATGGAAACTCTGCTCCATGCGGAAAAAGGTTCCGTGGTAGAGGCTCTGTGTGTACCGCTCCAGCAGATTGCAAGGGTATATACAGATAAGGGAGAAGCGGCGTTTGACAGTGAGGAATTGCAGCTGCTGGATCAGATCATGGACAGAGAACAGTGGTCACAATATAATCCGTTTCTGGCAGACCGGATCAAAAATTATGTGAATAATGAAGAACTTCTTCAAAATAAGTGGGAGTATCTGAGACTATGGTTCCGAAAAGGATGGCAGTATCCGGGATGTTATCTGAGAGCCTTTCTGGATAATACGTATCAGGCCTGGTATCCGGGGACATCGGTTGTGGATGATCCGGACGGTGATATTTATTACTTTGATTTCGAGGGAAGAAATGTACTGGAAATGAAGACGATCAGTTCCCGGCTGACAGAATTTTATCGTAAGATATCGCTGGAATATTATTACCAGAAAATTCCGGTGATCCGTGCGTTGTTTGCAATCGGCACCTATTTCTGGCTGGCAGTGATCCTGTTTTTCTACGGCATCCGGCGGCGGAGGGCAGAGATATGGAACAGCTGGCTGCTGGTTCTGGCACTGTGCCTTACGGTCTTTCTGGGTCCCATATCCCTGGTGCGTTATTATCTGCTTTTATTTTATGCAGCTCCGGCAGGTATCTTCTTATTAGCAGATAGACCTTGACAAATCCCGGAAGCATGCACTACAATTACTTGCATACGACAATGACGATGAAAAGGATCAGTACGATCGGAAAGCATCCCAGAGAGAGGGGAAGGACACGGTGACGTGCGGCTGGGAACCCCTTATGACAGAGGATCGGAAACCTCCCTTGGAGTCCTGTGCGAGACGCAATGTACCTGGAAGCGGCGAAGCACAGCGTAGAACCGGCGTTAACGGTGACAGAGCAGGATACATATTTGTATCAATCAGGGTGGTACCGCCGAGTGATCGGTCCCTTTTTCGGGAGCGATGACCCGGCGTTTTTCGTTTCCGTAGATCGTATGAGCAGTTTATTTTCAGAAAAAGAAAAGGAGAGAGAAAATGGCAGACAAGAAAATGGTAGAAGCGATCACTTCCATGGAAGAAGATTTCGCCCAGTGGTATACCGATGTAGTGAAGAAAGCAGAGCTGTGTGATTACACCAGCGTAAAAGGATGTATGGTAATTAAGCCCGCAGGCTATGCGATCTGGGAGCTGATCCAGAAGGAGCTGGATGCACGATTCAAAGCAGTAGGAGTACAGAATGTATATCTTCCCATGTTCATTCCTGAGTCCCTGTTGGACAAGGAGAAGGATCATGTAGAAGGCTTCGCACCCGAAGTAGCATGGGTTACCCAGGGAGGATTGAATGAGCTTCCTGAGAGACTCTGTGTCAGACCTACTTCAGAGACCCTGTTCTGTGATTTCTATAAGAATGACATCCATTCCTACAGAGACCTGCCTAAGGTATACAATCAGTGGTGTTCCGTGGTACGTTGGGAGAAGGAGACCAGACCTTTCCTGCGTTCCAGAGAGTTCCTGTGGCAGGAAGGACATACCGCACATGCTACTGCAGAAGAATCTCAGGAGAGAACTCTGCAGATGCTGAATGTATATGCGAAGTTCCTGGAGGAGGTTCTGGCTATCCCCGCGATCAAGGGACAGAAGACCGAGAAGGAGAAATTCGCAGGTGCAGTTGCAACCTATACGGTAGAAGCGCTGATGCATGACGGCAAGGCACTGCAGTCCGGTACCAGCCATAACTTCGGTGACGGTTTCGCCAAGGCTTTTGGCATCCAGTTCGCAGACAAGGACAATACTTTAAAATATGTACATCAGACCTCCTGGGGTATGACCACCCGTCTGATCGGAGCACTGATCATGGTACACGGTGATAACGAAGGTCTGGTGATCCCTCCCCGTGTGGCACCCATCCAGATCTGCATTGTACCCGTTATGCAGAAAAAGGAAGGCGTTCTCGACAAGGCGTATGAGCTGAGAGACCGCCTGGCGAAGAATTTCCGTGTCAAGGTAGATGACAGTGACAAGACCCCCGGCTTCAAGTTCGCAGAGGCTGAGATGAGAGGTTATCCGATTCGTGTGGAGATCGGGCCTAAGGATATCGAGGCAGGCAAGTGTGTGATCTGCCGCCGTGATACCAGAGAGAAGACCGAGGTAGCTCTGGAGGATCTGGAGACCAAGGCAGCCGAGATCCTGGAGACCATGCAGAAGGAAATGCTGGAGAGAGCAAGAGCACATCGTGACAGCCATACTTATGTGGCACATAACATGGAAGAGTTCGAGCAGATCTTCAACGAAAAGTCCGGATTTGTCAAGGCTATGTGGTGCGGATGTCAGGAATGCGAAGACAAGATCAAGGAAAAGCTTGCTGTTACCAGCCGCTGCATGCCTTTTGAACAGGAACAGATCGCAGATACCTGCGTATGTTGTGGAAAACCTGCGAAAAAGATGGTATACTGGGGAAGAGCATACTAAGATAATATGTAACTATTCAGAGCTATGTAAATATCGTCAAATATTCGTCGAATGCTGGCATTCGTAAGAATATTTTATGATATTTATAGGGCGAAGTAACCACATGAGCAAAAAAGAAGCTCCATAGGAGCGTTTTGCGAATGGGGTTCTGCATAGTTATGAAAATATTTATAAGGCAGATGAAGACGCAGGCCGGTAGTATTGCTACAGGGTCTGCGCCTTATTTTTCAATGATAATGCTCGGAAATGAGGAAAAAGATGATCTATAATACATTTGAATTGCATCAGGAGGGTTCCCTGCCGGGAGCACATTTAGTTACCTATATTCAGGAGTATTCGGAGGCAATGGCCATTAACGACAGACCTCTGATCCTGCTGTGCCCGGGAGGCGGCTATACAAGAACCTCCGACAGAGAGGCGGAGCCTATGGCACTGAAATTCCTGGCGATGGGATATCATGCGGCAGTGCTGCGCTATTCCTGCGCCCCTGCGGAATATCCTACTTCCTTAAAGGAACTGGCTTACAGCATCAAGTTCCTGCGGGAGCATGCGAAAGAGTGGCACATAGATCCTCACAAGATTGTAGTGGAGGGCTGCTCTGCGGGAGGACACCTGGCAGCCAGCCTTGGGGTGTTCTGGGATGAAGATTTTCTGGCAGAGAGCCAGGGACTTTCGGCATCCGAGCATGAGCTGCTGCGTCCGGACGGACTGCTGTTATGCTATCCGGTCATCACTTCCGGAGAGTTTGCCCACAGAGGATCTTTTGAGAATCTGTTAGGAAGCAGACAGGAGGAGCTGGGAGAGAAGCTGTCCCTGGAGAAACAGGTAACAAATAAAGTGCCGAAGACCTTCATCTGGCATACCTTTGCGGATCAGTCGGTACCGGTGGAAAATTCCCTGCTGTTCGTCAGCGCTCTCCGCAGAGCCGGAGTGCCCACAGAATTCCATATGTATGAAAAGGGAGCGCACGGACTGGCACTGGCGGATAAGCTGACAGAGACCAACGATGGCAGAGCCGTACAGGAGGAATGCACCTCATGGATCCGGCTGGCGCATACCTGGCTGGAGAGCCTTTTTGCAGGAGACGTGGAAGACGGACTGCACGCACAGGGCAGAGAATGGTAAGAATAGCAATAAGAGAAAATGAAAATGCAAGGAGCAGTCATGGAACAGGCAGATACGATCATTCAGATCCCTCATTTCTACGGAAGTCTGAAAGGAATGCAGAACAAATTTGATAAATATGCAAGGCAGGATGCTTTCACAGGGTCCACCAGAGAGGAATGGGAAGCCTGGAAGGAGACTTCCAGAGAGACATTGAAAGAGCTTCTGGGGTGGAAATACATGGAGACCTGTGATCTGGCCCCCCACGTGGAAGAAGTCGTGGAGCTGGAGAACGGCATTCGTCGGGAAAAAGTGATCCTTCAGGTAGAGCCGGAAGTGTATATGCCTATGTATATACTGATCCCGCCGAAGCAGAGCGAAGAGAAGCAGAAATGTTTTCTTGCCCTTCCGGGGCATCAGGGAGCAGGTAAATTCAGCGTGGCAGGACGCAATGATATTCCCGCGGTAAAACGGATGATCGAATTCTACCATTATGATTACGGTATGCAGCTGGCGAAGCGTGGTTATGTGGCAATCTGTCCGGACTGCAGAGGCTTCGGAGAACGCAGGGATGAGGCATTGCAGAAAGGAACGGATGAGAAGTCCTTCCTGACCAGTACCTGTTTTCATCTGGCACACATGGCTGAGCCCTTGGGAGAGACCGTGGCAGGTATGTGCACCTGGGACGCTTCCCGGCTGATTGATTATGTATACGAACGGGGCGAATGGGATACTGATGATTTAGGCGTCGTGGGATTTTCCGGCGGTGGTATGCAGACGCTGTGGATCTCTGCTTTGGATGACCGTGTGAAAAAATGTATCATCAGCGGATATCTCTATGGATATCGTGACGCATTGTTATTGCTCAATGGTAATTGCAGCTGTAATTATGTTCCCCATCTGTGGGAACACTTTGATATGGGAGATATTGCATCGCTCATTGCGCCGAGACCGCTGGCGGTTCAGTCCTGCCGGGATGACCATCTGAACGGCCCCAGAGGACTGGTGAATGTGACGGAGCAGATTGATATTGTGCGGAAGGCTTACAGCCTGTACGGAAAAGAGGAATATCCGATCCACGATGTCAGAGAGGGAGACCACTGCTGGCATGAAGAGGTATTGGATATCGCACTGCCAAGACTGTAAGATATTTATAATTCCACGATATGTGAATGTTGGGTGGGGTGCTATGTGCCAGTGGCACATGTCTAGCACGGACCGAAGCGGAGCGGAGACGTGGGAGTGCGTAGCACGGAGCAATCCGCAGGCATCAAAGACGGGGGCTTTTGACCCCGATATCAAAATATGGAGGAACGTATGGAATATATCGTTCTGGATCTGGAATGGAATCAGAGTAACACCGGTAAAGAGGATGCTGTGGAGAAGCTGCCTTTTGAAATCATAGAGATCGGTGCCATCAAACTGAATAAAGAACGTGTCATGGTCAGCGAATTCAATGAACTGATCAAGCCACAGGTCTACCATGAGATGCACAAGATCACCAGCAAACTGATCCATATTCAGATGCAGGAGCTGGAGCGTGGGAGACCATTCCCGGAGGTCGGAGGAGATTTTGTCAGATGGTGCGGACAGGAGGAGTATCTGTTCTGTACCTGGGGCACGCTGGATCTGACGGAGTTACAGCGGAATATGGCATATTATGAGATGCCGCTTCTGGCACCGGGACCGCTGCCCTATCTGGATGTGCAGAAGCTGTTCGCCATTGCCTATGAGGAGCGCAAGATCCGCAGAAATCTGGAATATGCCATTGATTTTCTGCATATTGAGAAGGATATTCCCTTCCACCGGGCGTTCAGTGATGCCTACTATACGGCAAAGATCCTGATCCGGATCCTGGAGGAGCACCCGGAGGTAGTGGTGAATCTGTCCTACGATACCTTCTGTCCTCCGAAGGACCGTGGGGATGAGGTGAAAGCGCAGTTTGATACCTATGTAAAATATATTTCCAGAGAATTTAAGGACAAGACAGAAGCCTTCGCAGATAAGGAAGTCGTGTCCAGCAAATGTTATCTCTGCCATCGTAATCTGCGCAAGAAGATCAAATGGTTCAGCGCCAACGGCAGGCATTATTACTGCGTGGCTTATTGCGAGAAGCACGGCTATCTCAAGGGCAAGATCCGGGTACGCAAGGCATATGACGGCGGCGTATATATCGTCAAGACCACGAAGCTGATTCCTAAGGAAGAGGCAGAAGCTATTGCGGCCCGCAGAGATCACGCCAGAGAAGTGCGCAAGAGACATAAGCACAGCAAGGCGAGGGATGCCGGGGAATAGGGACAGAATATGCAAATTACATTTTAGAGGGAGGATGGCAGCGGCTACGAGGCAAGATTTACGACCTGCGGAATCTGTACCCTTATGAAGGAACTGGGACTTACTGAGCTGATCCCTGCCATGTGCCAGTTTGACTACACCATGAGCGAGGCGGGCGGTGTCACCAATTTTGTCAGGGAATACACCCTGGCTTCCGGCGGATCTTATTGCGACTGCGGGTATAAGAAAAAGTTTAAGTAATTTGAAATAATCATTGTATTTTTACAACATATAGAATATACTAAAAATAACAGAACCCAACACGCCTCTCAACGATGCGGACCACGTTGGGTCTTTTAATTTTAAGGGGGAAAATATATGGGGGAACTAAAGCAACATCCATTACCGATGACAATAGACGAACAAATAGAAAACTTGAAATCACTTGGCTTAATTATTGAGAATGAGGAATATGCCAAGAAGATATTAAATGACATATCCTATTTCCGATTAATTAAGGCGTATAGTTTAGGATTTAAACCTAAAAATGGGAAATATGAAGAAGGCGTAACATTTGAGCAGATTGTAGAGTTATATCTGTTCAATGCTAATTTCAGACAAGTGACATTTGCTGAGATAGAAAAAATAGAAGTAAATGTCAGATGCAGAATTGCAAATTATTTTGCGGAAGTTTATGGAGTTCTTGGATATATGGAACCCCAAAATTTTGTGGACGAAGAATATCATCGGGCATTTATGGCTGATATCGAAGAGGAGGTTCGGAGAAACTCAAAGACGCCTATTCTTTACAAAGAATATACACAAGCCGGTATAGGAAACAATAGAATGTTTGGTGTATTATTGTGTATGAAACAGATTTTAAAGAATGACAAGCATTGGAATCTTTATGTAGATCAAATAGAATTGCTAATAGATAAATATGAAAAAGTAGATGTGAAAACGATGGGTTTTCCGGATGACTGGAAGAAATTGTTGGAACAGAAATAGGTGTAATAGAAGAGTATACAATGGAAAACACAGTAGATACCGGGATTCTACTTCCGGGAGGTGTACTTATTTCTGAAAAGAGAATAGTATGATCTCAGACACAGGAGGTAAGCACATGGATCTCGTCAAGATAGGAAAATATATTGCAGGCAAAAGAAAAGACTTAGGTATGACGCAGAAGCAGCTCGCCGAAAAACTGGGTATGAGTGACAAATCCGTATCCAAGTGGGAGCGGGGCGTGTGTCTGCCGGATGTATCCATCTATTCGGAACTCTGCCAGATCCTCGGTATCAGCATCAATGAATTCCTGGCAGGAGAAGATATTGTCCGGGAAAATATTGCCAAAAAATCGGAAGAAAATATTATCGGGCTGGCAACGGACAGTAAGCAGAAGCAAAAACGATTGAAATACATTATAGGTATTCTGCTTGTCACGGCGGCGATTGTTGTTTTGACGGTCGGAATCATGATATTTCGGAAAAATATGCCACAGAACTTTATCGTTCCGGTGGACAAGGACAGTATTGAAATGAAAACGGCGGAAATGCTGTCAGGCGTAGACGGTGCCTTTATGTATAAATACACGGCAACGAATGAATTTAAAACTCTATATATTCATATTTGGCAATACCGGGAAGGAAAGCTGGTAGACAGACAAAGGGCAGGGCTTTCGTATGAAGGAATGGATTCACCGCAGAATGGAACGATTATTATTGTACCGCAGTTTAAGGATCGTACCGTGAAAATTATTATTGCAGATGATGAATCGCAGGGAGATATGCTAATCCCAATCCTGGAGGATGTTCCGGAAGGAGAGCACTATGGATATGGAAGAGCTGCAACGGAAATTCAGGAGAAAACAGATATTGTCTATGATGAACAGCAGCCGCTTCTTGCGCTGATCTATGATAATGACGAAGCGAGAACTTTTGATTTTAGTTATATTGTGAACGACCAGCTGGATGCCCTTGAAATGGATGATTATGTGTACTATTTTTCTTTTGAGTTCCGAACGGAATAGATAAATAAACCCCATTCCGTGAAAACAGAATGGGGTTCGTTTTTAGTTTGCTGCTTTTGCCTTTTTCTCTCTCTTTAAAAACAGGTACACACAGATACCGGCAAAAGCAATCGTTGCGACGATCAGTATCGGCAGTACCGGTATGGAACGGATATCTGTACTGATGAGCTTCAGTCCCTGATACAGTGTGAAGACGCCGAATACAGAGAAGATAGCAAATGCGAGAGTATTGAGCAGTCCTTCCGGAGTCTTGCTCTTTAACAGATAGCCTAAAAGCATTCCCAGGATGTCTGCTAAGAACAGACCAAGAGAGCAGCCAATCCATACGATCAGTGCGGAACTCATACCTTCATTGGCACCAAAGGTGATGGCGGTAAGCTGTGTCTTGTCTCCGAGTTCAGCTACGAAAAAGGTACAGAAAACTGCAAACGGTGCGAACCGGATCCTGGATCTGCCGTTGCCCTCCTCTTCCTCGTCATCATCGCCCGCAAGTGTTGATGCGGCAAAATAAAGAAATGCAAGTGCAGCAATGATCTTGATAAGCCAGCCGGGAATGAATTCGCTGACGAGCCCGCCGGCGAGGACAGCCAGACCGTTCAGTACCAGGATTGCGGCAGCGGTTCCAAATATAATATCTCTTAATTTGTATTTTGAAGTAAGGGCGATCAGCATAAGCTGTGTCTTGTCGCCCATCTCAGCGATAAATTCCGTGAGAAATACCTTAAAAAACAATATCATTTGTACGGCCCTCATTTATCTGATTATGATATAAACCGCATATGCTGCGTAAAGAGCCACCATACAGAAGCCTTCGACTCTTCCGATTTTCTTTTTGCTTCCTGCGAAGATCCATACACACACAGTAAATGCGATCAGTACACACAGATCAATGATGTTTTCTGTAATGATGCTGATAGGACTGATGGCGGAAGCGATACCCAGTACCATCAGGATGTTAAATACGTTGGAACCGATGGCGTTACCCAGTGCCATATCGACTTCATTTTTTCTGGCTGCAACGATGGAAGTCACAAGCTCCGGAAGGGATGTACCGATGGAAACGATGGTAAGTCCGATCAGTGTCTGCGTCATTCCCAGGTCGCTTGCGATTCTGGATGCAGCATCGACAGTGAGATCCCCACCGAAGGCGATCGCAGCAGCACCGCCGACAATGAAAACAATGCTGAGCGGTACGGAGATCAGCTTGATCTCTTCATCGGAACCGCCCTCAATCTCTACTTTTTTTCCTTCTTTATTTGCCTTTAAGGCAATTCTGATCATGTAGAAGATATATCCGGCAAAAAGACCTATGAATATTACACCATCGAAATGTCCCAGTGTCATGTTGGCCTGATCACCAAGTCCCATGGTCCCCAAAAGCAGTAAAAGACCGGCACAGATCAGGGAAAGGGGGATATCTCGCCTGATAGTTTCCCGCGCAACCTCTACGGTGGCAATCATTGCACATACGCCGATCACAACCATCAGATTAAAGATATTGGAACCGACGACATTACTGACCGCAAGCTCATTGTTGCCTGTGATAGAAGCCGATACACTGACCGCTGTCTCGGGGAGAGAGGTTCCCATTGCTACGATGGTAAGACCGATGATGATGGACGGAACATGCAGTCTCTTCGCTACACTGGAGCTTCCTTCTACGAAAAAGTCCGCACCTTTAATCAGCAGTACAAAACCGATTACAAGGAATACAAGAACAAGGGCAAACGGGGCATTGTTAATAAGTTTCTCCATGTTTTTCTCCTTTGCGTGATCCATTATAGTGTTGTCAGCCGAAAGCTGTGCGATGATAAGTATCGACAGAGATGAAAAAGACTCATGTATATCAATTATCTGCCAGTGTGTATTATACACAGACCGTTAATAGATATACATGAGTCTCATTATTTAAGATTTGCCAGATTATACTCTAAAATTATAATCAGAATGTTGACAAATCACACCTTCGCGCTAACTACTCCCTCATGGAATATTCATTTCTTGATAAATAATATCAAAATCAATTGCCGGTGTCAACAGGTGAATGAAGAATTCGTAGGGAGTGTTTTGCATTATTGGTTTGCACTGTCTGCATCAATTACCGATTGAATCTGCTGCATCAGAGAGTCATAGTTATCCTGGTTATCAATTCCCCCAAGGATCGGATCCCCTACAATATTGCCGTTTCTATCGACAAGTATGGTTGTAGGAAATGCCATAATATCAGAGGCATATTTACCTGCATCGGAAGCAGAGTCAATGGAAATATTGCGGTACTTTGCACCCTGGCTTTCAAGAACGGCGGCAGCTTCCTTCATGGCAGCTTCATTGCCGTCGAAGGTTTCGGTATTGATGCCGATGACTTCGCCGCCCATTGCTTTGAGCGTATTGTTTAATTCGTCCAGCTTAGACAACTCAGCAACACAGGGCTTACAGCCGGTAAACCAGAAATTAACGACGGTTACTGCATTGCCGGAAAACAGACTTTCATCGACAGAATTACCATCAAAATCCTGACCGGAGAAATTCCGGAAGGGAGATGCAGCTTCGGAATTGTTTTCCGGAGCATTATGATCGGCTGCGGTAGTTCCCTGTTCCAGTTCTGTTATCTGTTCTTCGATTTTCCGTATGGTTTCCATATCGTCCGTAAGTGTTTTCAATTCATCCTCTGTAAAGGAGTCCTTGTTTGCTTCGACGGTATCAGCCAGATAATCAGCATAATTTTTGCTGGGATCAGCATCGCTTTTGCTCATCATGCCGAATACCTTGTTCCATACAGCCTCATGATCTGCAAAAATCTGGTTCTCCTGCTGATACAGATCATCCAGTGAAGTGTTGGAGCTGTCTGCGGATACTGTGCCGGTTTCCGTCAGAGACTCATTGGTTTTGTCCGTGCCGGCAGCATCCGTTGCGCCGCAGGCTGTAAGCAATAAAGCTATGCAGAGTGTTAAAAGTGTTAAAATAGTAAGGAATTTTTTGTTTGTTTTCATGATTATATTCTCCTTTAAGTAATCGTAATAAGATTATTTTCCCATAAACCGGTAGTGGATCGCATCCTTGGGACAAGCCTTGATGCAGGCTCCGCACCGTATGCATTCCGGATGGTCCGGATGCCTGCAAACATCCACATCCATTTTACATACCCTTGAACATTGACCACAACCGATACATTTGCTGTCCTCCACCTTAATATTAAGAAGGCTGACCTTATTAAACAGCGAGTAGATCACGCCAAGAGGACAGATCCATTTACAGAAGGGTCTGTAAAATAAAATACTTAACACGACAACTGTGATCAAAATAAAGCATTTCCAAGTAAAGAGTTTTCCAAGTGCGGACCGTATGGCTGCATTTCCCAGGGAAAGCGGGATGGCTCCCTCCAGAACGCCCTGTGGACAAATATATTTACAGAAGAAAGGGTCGCCCATTCCTATAGAGTTCGTTACGAGCAGCGGCAGAAGGATAACGAAAACGATAAGAATCATATATTTCAGATATCTTAGCGGCTTCAGTCTGGCTGTGGAAAATTTTTTTCCCGGGATTTTATGAAGTAAATCCTGAAACCATCCAAACGGACACAAAAAACCACATATAAATCTTCCAAGTGTCACACCCAGTAAAATAAAAAATCCCGTGACGTAATATGAAAATTTAAATCGGGAGGATCCGATCACCGCCTGAAATGCGCCAATGGGGCATGCTCCAGTGGCAGCAGGACAGGAATAACAGTTTAATCCCGGTACACATACGGTCTTAGCGTTTCCCTGATATATTTTGCCCTTAAAAAAATTAGGGATGTGAATATTAGTAAGCAGTGTGGCAGCAGCCTGTATCCACCCGCGTATCCCGGCTGTCTGCCCTGACAGTGATTTTTTTCTCTTATCCAATTCCGACACACTCCAGACATAATTTTATTGCTTTACCAAGCACGACAGCAGCTTCGCCTCTGACTGCACCGTAGCCGATCATAGTGATCCCGGTGACGAGCAGAACGATCTGAGATATTTTTCTGCACTTCAAGTTATTGTTACTCCTTTCGATCGTGGTATTTATTGACCAGTTGACTTCGCTATTATACAATAATTGTTGTAAAATCTTTGTTAAGGCGGGAAGGAATTTTGAGATTATTCATTGTTGAGGATGAAAAAGAAATATGTGATACAGTTGCGAAAAGTCTGTATGACGCAGGATATGAGGTGGATACCTGCTATGATGGGGAAGAAGCTCTTGCGGGTATCCTGACGGAGAACTATGATCTGGTCGTTCTTGATCTGAATCTGCCCGGCATGGATGGAATGGAGATCCTGAAGGAACTCAGGCAGGAAAATGAGGAGACGAAGGTTCTTATATTATCTGCAAGAGGGCAGATAGCGGATAAGGTTGAGGCTCTGGATGCAGGGGCAAATGATTATATGGAAAAACCATTCCATTTACAGGAGCTTGAGGCACGTATCAGAAGCCTGACCAGAAGGAAGTTTGTGCAGAAGGATGTATGTCTGGAAAGCGGTGAGATAAAGTTTGATACCGTAAGACGTGAGGCTTATGCAAAAGGAGAAATGGTATCCCTGACAAGAAAAGAAAATGGTATTCTGGAATATCTGCTTCTGAACATGGGCAGGCCGGTAAGTCAGGAGGAATTGATGGAGCATGTCTGGGATGCATCTGTGGATAGCTTTAGCGGGGCGATCAGAGTACACATGTCTTCCCTTAGAAAAAAGCTTAAGGCTGTGCTGGGATATGATCCGATTCTGAACAAGGTGGGAGAAGGGTATAAAATACGAGAGGAGTCCGATAGATGAAAAAAATGTCGCTGCAATGGAGACTTACCTGCATCATTACATTATATATAGCGGTGATATGTGGATGCGTGACGATGCTCGTCTATAAAAACGGTGTATATTATATGGATTCCCTGCAAGAGGCTGTGGATACACGGGGAGATGATCAGCCGGACGATGCGGAGGAAATATACATCAGCATTCCGGAGGACAAATGGGATGAGTTCGCCAATGACTTTTCTGTTCAGGTGTATAATAATAAGGCGGATTACAGGAAAAACAGCCTGATCATTTCAGCAGTATTGGCTCTTCTGGGTGGAGTGGCTACCTATTTTATAAGTGGGCATGCACTCAGACCGATCAGAGAGCTTTCTGACAAGATCGAAAAGGTGCAGGCGCAAAATCTGGCAGATTCACGGATAGAAGAAAACCAGGTGAAGGAACTGAACCAGCTTAGCGTTTCGTATAACCGTATGCTGGAACGCCTCTCGGATGCATTTGAGATACAGAGACAATTTACTGCAAATGCAGCCCATGAGCTTCGTACGCCATTAGCCCTGATGCAGGTACAGCTTGATCTGTATCATTCCAACAGTCATCCGGACAATGATGCAGACACGGTACAGATGATAAAGATGGTTACCGAACAGAACGACAGACTCAACAAAATGGTAAAGACACTTCTCGATATGAGTGAGCTTCAGACGGTAGGACGGGATGATGAAATTATCTTAGATGCTCTGGTGGATGAGGTATTGGAGGATCTGGAACCTCTTGCAGAGGGAAAAAATATAAGACTGATCGGAAAATGTAAGGATATAACGATGGTCGGAAGTGACATCCTTATTTACCGGCTGGTATACAATCTTGTTGAGAATGCCATAAAATATAATCATTCGGGCGGGCAGGTCACAGTAACCGCAGACCGGAAGGAAAAACATGTGTATCTGTCAGTGGAGGATACGGGAACCGGAATCCCTGAGGAACTTAAGGAGCGCGTGTTCGAACCGTTTTTCCGGGTGGATAAATCCAGAAGCCGGGAGCTTGGTGGAGTAGGGCTGGGACTTGCCCTGGTCCGCGAAATTGTAAGAGTGCATGATGGCAGTATTACAGTGAAGTCCAATCCATCCGGAGGGACGATCTTCGAGGTGGTTTTGTAAATTTTAGCAGAACAGGGTGTTTGAAGAAGTATGATCAGAGTATTACAAAAAGCAGATATCGAACGAGTTGTTGATATATGGTTAGATACCAACTTAAAAGCACATTATTTTATTCCGGGTCAATATTGGAAAGATAATATTGATTTAGTGAAAGAAATGTTGCCACAGGCAGAGGTCTATGTGTATGAGAATGACTGCCAGATAGAAGGCTTTATAGGGTTAAATGATGAATATATGGAAGGCATTTTTGTCCGTGATGAAATGCAGTCGCAGGGTATAGGTAAGCTCCTGTTGAATTTTGTAAAAGAAAAAAAGACGAAATTATACTTAAATGTTTACCAAAAGAATACACGTGCAATTCACTTTTATCAAAGAGAAGGGTTTGAAATCCAACGAGAAGGATTGGATGAAGTTACCGGGGAAAAAGACTATGTAATGGTATGGCAGCGTGGAAATTCTTTGTAGGAAGAGTGGAAATTCCCAAATTGTCGAAAACATTGCAGGAGAAAGTAAATGAGAACAGAAAGCGTCGAACTTACCGTTTTATGCTTAATACATAAAAATGGCAGATACTTGTTACAGGGCAGAATAAAAAATGACTGGAAGGGATATACACTTCCGGGAGGTCATATCGAGCCGGGGGAATCCATCGTGGATGCGGTGATAAAAGTTGTGGTGAAACGGAAAAAAATAATTTATAGAGGGGAATGAAATAATGGAGAAATTGGTTATTGTCGATGGTGAATCATACAAAGATTGGATAACAGAAATATCAAATGAATTTAAAAGGAGCCAAATTCGTGCAGCGGTAAAAATAAATGATGAAATGCTACGTTTTTATTGGAAACTTGGAAAAGATATTTCAACCATGAGCAAGCAATACGGATATGGATCAGGATTTTATAAGATACTTAGTGATGACTTAAAAAAGGTATTACCGGATGTTAAGTCATTTTCACCAACCAATTTAAAATATATGCGTTATTTCTATGAATTATATCCTTGTGCCGGAAATCGTCCACAAGCTGTGGACGATTCGACTATCGTTTTTAGAATTCCTTGGGGACATAATAGAACAATAATAGACAAATGTAAAAACAATGTGGATAAGGCATTGTTTTATGTGAGAAAAACACTAGAAAATAATTGGTCTCGTGATGTCCTGGTAAATTTTTTAGATACGGATTTATTTGAAAGACAAGGAAAAACTATAACAAATTTTGCAAATACATTACCTTCAGTGCAAGGTGATTTGGCGCAGGCAATTACAAAGGATCCGTACAATTTTGATTTTTTGACATTACGGGAACAATATGATGAAAAGGAATTAAAGGATGCATTAATTAATAAAGTAAACAACTTTCTAATAGAACTCGGAACAGGATTCGCTTATATGGGGCGCGAAGTCCGTATCACAGTGGGGGAAGTAGAGAAATTCATCGATATGTTGTTTTACAATACACAAAGACATTGCTATGTAGTTGTAGAAATTAAGACAGGTAAATTTGACTCATCTTATGCCGGACAGCTTGGAACGTATGTTGTCGCAATTAATCACCAAATGAAAACAGAGAATGATAATCCAACTTTAGGATTGTTAATCTGTAAAGATATGGATAAAGTCGAGGCACAGTATGCACTGGAATCAACAAGTCAACCTTTGGGAATATCCAGCTATGAATTATCTAAGTTGATACCAGAAGAATTTAAGGGAAGCTTGCCTACAATTGAAGAGATTGAGGCAGAATTGAAAGATTAAAATCCTTGCATTAGAAGAATAATGCGAAGGTATAGGAGAAAAGAAATAATGAAAATCTACATAGATTTTGACGATGTATTATGTGAAACCGCTGAATATTTTACGAAAATTGCAAAAGAAATGTTCGGTATTGACGTTCCTTACCGGCAGGTTCAGTTTTTTAATCTCCAGAAATCATTTGATCTAAATGATGAGCAGTATGAAGCTCTAATGAAGGCAGGGCATTTGCCGGAAAATCTACTGAATTACGAGGAGACTCCGGGGGCTTCCGAAGCAATTAATAAGTGGGTGGATCAGGGACACGAGGTTTTTATCATTACCGGAAGGACGTTCAATTCCTATGAACCATCGAGGAAATGGCTTGACGAACATCATTTGGAAAGAGTTCCCTTGTTCTGCGTAGACAAATACGGGCGCGAAACTGCGAAACAGGACTACAAATATAATATGACATTGGAGGAACTTTACAACATGACCTTTGATTTTGCGGTAGAGGATTCTCCGGCGGCGTTTGAGCATGTAATGCATTTTGACAACTGCAGGATAGCCGTGTTCGACCGGCCATGGAACAGCCGGGCAGAGCTTCCCAATGACAGATTTGTGAGATGCAAAAACTGGCAGGAAATTGACCGGTTGTTTGAAAATAGGGAGATAACCAAATGACACGTGAGGATTCCATCAGACAAATAGAAAACTATCCCCCATTCAATGAACAGGAAGAAAAGGACAAAGCTTTGATCCTGGGATGGATCAGTAACAATGAGAACGCATTTTCCAGAGAAAATACAGTTGCGCATATTACGGCTTCTGCCTGGGTGGTAAATAAGGACAGAAGCAAGGTACTTATGGTATATCATAATATTTATAATTCCTGGTCCTGGATGGGAGGACATGCGGATGGGGAGACGGATCTGCTGTCCGTTGCCATCCGGGAAGTGAAGGAGGAGGCGGGAATTTCCAATGTGAGACCGGTATCGGAGGAGATTTTTTCTCTGGAATCTCTGACGGTGGACGGACATGTGAAAAAAGGGAACTATGTGTCCAGCCATTTGCATCTGAATATCACGTATTTACTGGAGGCAGATTCGGAAGAGCAGGTATCCGTAAAAGCCGATGAGAATAGTGGAGTGATGTGGTTCTCTCCGGAAGATGCTTTGGAGAAATCTACGGAACCGTGGTTCGTGGAACATATTTATTCAAAACTCATTAAGAAAATGGGTATATGAAGTTGGAAAAAACGGAGAATGACCTATGATAAATTTTTTAAAGGCAGCGCCTGTCGTGTTCCTGATCGGAACCATGGTCACGGCTATTTTATATCAAAAAACTTTGTTAGAAATCTGGCTGACGATTGCCATTACCTTTGGAACCACTGCTTATCATTTTATCATGCGATGGGTGGTAGCATTTATCTACAATTCTATCATGCATAACAGGGCAGATTACAGAAAACACTGGTATCAGGTAAGTAAATCCGAAATGAAATTATATGAAAAGCTGCGTGTGAAAAAATGGAAGAATTGTATGCCTACCTATAATCCCAGCCTGTTTGATCCCAGACAACACACCTGGGAGGAAATAGCGCAGGTCACATGTCAGGCGGAACTGGGGCATGAGACGATTGTAGTGCTCAGCTTTGTACCGATTCTGGCAGGCCATTGGCTGGGTGGATATCCGGCATTTATTATTACATCGATCCTTGCGGCCATGTTTGATATGATGTTTGTGATCATGCAGCGATATAACAGGCAAAGGATTCTGAAACTGATAAAATAGAATGGATATTTGATAGAATGGATACTTGATAGAGAAAGAGGACGGCATGACTAAATATAAGTATGGGAATCCGGAGGCTCCCATTGTTTTGATCCAACCGGTAGGAGATCATGATCTGCCGGAAATAGAGGGCGAAGTGGCACAGATCCGGAAGCTGACAGCATTGGATTTTCAAATGATTGCGGTGAAAGTGGATGACTGGAACCTCGATCTGTCTCCGTGGAGATCACCGGCGGTGTTCGGAAATGAGGATTTTGGCGAGGGTGCAGCCTCGTTGTTAGAAGAAATTTTGCGTTTATGTTCGGATGAAAGTAAAACTTATTATCTCGGAGGATATTCACTTGCCGGTTTGTTTTCTCTGTGGGCATCTTATCAAACGGATCGGTTTGCGGGGATAGCGGCGGCCTCGCCCTCGGTGTGGTTCCCCGGGTTTCTGCCCTATATGAAAGAGCACGAGAATCAGAGTCGGGCAGTTTACTTAAGCCTGGGGGACAAAGAGGAAAAGACGAAAAATCCTGTTATGGCTACTGTAGGTGACTGTATCCGGGAGGCTCATGCGTGGCTGCAACAGTGTGGGATCCGCAGTACGCTGGAATGGAATCCGGGGAATCATTTCAGAGATCCGGGGCTGCGGACCGCGAAGGCATTTGCCTGGGTAATGAAAAACTCATAAATTTTGCTTATTGGATCGGAGGAGAGGGATATGGTAATGGAAGCTCTGGTATACATATTGACATTATTGTTTGGAGTATCTACCGTTATCATTATAAAAAATAAGAGATATAAGGTTGTACCTTTTATATGTCTGGACATCATCCTGACATTTGCTGGTTTTGCCATCACATCATTTGTTATTTTGTTTGTAGGGAATGAAGCTCTCGAAGCGCTGCTGATTATGAGCGTGTTTGGATTGTTTCTGTTTTTACTGGGTGTGAATGATATCTATGCTGTATTTTGCTGCAATCAGAAGATAGAAGCTATCTATTGCGGATATAACAGCTACCCCGGACGCTATGGTATTACCAGCTATGCACCGGTGTTTGGATACGTCTGTAACGGCACGGCTTATCATGAGCAGACCACATTGACGGTACCCTATCGCCTGCTGCGGAGGATGACAGAAGGGAACACTTATCCCATCTATATTCATTCAAAACATCCGGGAGTATGTGTTTTGAAGAGAAGAATCAGGTTCACGACAGTGATTGAATTTGGTTTTGCAATTATGTTTTTGGTAGTAGCAATTTTGTGGCAGCAATCCTGAAAATGGTACATAGGAACCCTCGGAACATGTGGACAATGCCGAATACCGCAGAAACCGGTAAATCAATAGAAACTCTGAGGTTTGCGGAAATGTTAAGTTCCTTTGCGCAATTTCCCGGAGATGTTGATAGTACTGCATAGCTATTGCATGCTATACTTCATGCGAAAGGAGAGGTGACGGATGCAGTTAGGAAACAATATTCAGACCTTAAGAAAAAAGAAGGGGCTTTCGCAGGAGAAGCTGGCAGAAAAAATCAATGTTACAAGGCAGACGATATCAAACTGGGAATTAGGAGAGACTGCGCCGAACCCGGAGCAATTAATTCTCTTATCAAAGCAATTCGACATAAGCATTGATGAATTGGTGGGAAATGATGCGATGTCATCCGGGAGTTCGAGGGAGAATAAGAGTATAAAGGATATCTATATCGGATTGATCGTTTTGTGCTGCGTCGTAGCATGCGTATGGGCATTTTCGGCAAACAGATTTCGCTATGTGGAAATACTGGGAATCACCATTGCCGGGGCAGTGGTGGGAGCATGCCTTGGCAGAGTAATCCATGGAATTTTGATGTATTTGCGAAAGGATAAAAAGTAGGAGGAAGTTCAGCTTTTTTCATAATATTTGTACACCATAGACATATTTTCTGCTTTGATGGTAAAGATTGCAAAATTGACAGTTAGTTAAATACATTGGCAAAATCCACGAACTCCCGGAGCATGCGATACACATGTCTCGATGTAAGGTCTCCGGATGTGAATTTTCTACGAAAAGTGATGAGTAGTTCTCGTCATGACGGGGCCGCCTACAGTCGACATCCATGTCGACAATCGGCTGACGCGGACATCGTGTCCGCTTTCCCCCTGCCTTTCAGCACTTTTCTAGAAAATATCAACATCCTCCGACAAACATCTTCGGCATGGCACCGCATACGCCGGGAGTTCTGCGTTTTGGAAAGTTTAAAAAAAACAGTAGCCCGGCTGGGTATAAGAATAAGCAGTGCCGTAAGCAGACGTCGGTACCATAGCGTCCCAAGGGACGCATTGCGGTCGTACTGTGACCGCTTATGTACCGCTACGCTCTGCGACAGGAGCGCATCGTACTAAAGTACGAGCGTGCCGCGTTTCTTATACCCTGCCAAGGGCTACGGGGATATTTCGCTAAATTTCAATTTACTTCCGGTGCTTATTCTCCAAAGCCGCTTCCACGAATCCCTTAAACAACGGATGGGGTCTGTTGGGTCTGGACTTGAGCTCGGGGTGTCCCTGGGTGGCTACGAAGAAGGGATGCTCGGTAAGCTCGCACATTTCCACGATACGTCCGTCAGGGGACAGACCGGACAGACGAAGCCCGTGTTCGGTGAGGACGGCACGATAATCGTTGTTGACCTCATAACGATGACGATGTCTCTCGGAGATATTCTCCTGTCCGTAGAGCTGATAAGCACGGGAATCCTTATCCAGTACACAAGGGTATGCACCCAGTCTTAAGGTACCGCCGATATCCTCAACACCGTTCTGGTCCGGCATCAGAGCGATCACAGGATGTGTGGTGTTAGGATCCAGTTCCACACTGTGGGCATCCGTATACCCGATGACATTTCTTGCATATTCCACGATTGTCAGCTGCATTCCCAGACACAGTCCCAGGAAGGGAATCCCATGGGTTCTTGCATACTGGATCGCCAGGATCTTGCCTTCGATACCCCGGGAACCGAAGCCGCCGGGTACCAGGACACCGTTGCAGTCACCTAACAGTTCTTCCACATTTTCAGGCGTTACCGTCTCGGAGTCGATCCATTTGATGTGTACGGTCGCATGATTGGTGATACCGCCATGCTTCAGAGCCTCCACGACACTGATATAGGCATCATGCAGAGAGACATATTTTCCGACCAGAGCGATCTGCACTTCATCGGTGGGATGACGCAGATCCTCTACCATCTTCTTCCAGTCTGCCAGATCCGGTTCCGAACAATCCAGATGCAGACATTCACAGGCTACCTGTGCCAGATGCTCTTTTTCCATAGCTAACGGAGCCTCATACAGATATTCCACATCCAGATTCTGCAATACATGACTCTGAGGTACGTTACAGAACAGAGCAATCTTGTCCTTGATGGACTGATCCAGAGGATGCTCACTTCTGCAGACGATGATATCCGGCTGGATGCCCATGCCCTGCAGATCCTTAACACTGGCCTGGGTAGGTTTGGTCTTCAGCTCCTGAGAAGCACTCAGATAAGGAATCAGCGTTACATGGATCAGAATGGCATTATCATGGCCCACCTCATGCTGGAACTGACGAATGGATTCCAGGAAAGGCTGGCTTTCGATGTCACCTACGGTACCGCCGACCTCAATGATGGCGATACGGGTCTCGTCATCCGTAAAATTGCGGTAGAAACGGCTCTTGATCTCGTTGGTGATATGAGGAATGACCTGTACGGTACCTCCGCCGTAATCACCACGACGCTCCTTCTGCAATACGGACCAGTATACCTTACCGGTGGTAACGTTGGAATTTTTATCCAGGTTCTCATCGATGAAACGCTCATAATGTCCCAGATCCAGATCGGTCTCTGTACCATCTTCTGTGACGAATACCTCGCCATGCTGGATCGGGTTCATGGTGCCGGGATCAATATTGATATAAGGATCGAATTTCTGCATGGTTACCTTATAACCTCTTGCCTTTAACAGTCTTCCCAGGGAAGCTGCGGTAATTCCTTTTCCGAGGCCGGATACGACTCCTCCGGTCACAAATACGTACTTTACTGCCATAATTTTCTCCTCCTTTTGATATAGTAACTATTCAGTCTCCATTCGCAAAATCGCTCTTTCAGAGCTTTCCTGAATAACATGCTTGCATGTTATTTGCTCATGGTGGTTACTTCGCTTTTTTAATAGTTGTGCATATAAAAAGAGCGAAGAACTCCCCTTGGGGAGCGCCTTCGCTCAATAACTGCCATAATTTATAGTAGAATGACAAAATGTTTAGTTGTGATAAAGCTTCTGGTTCTGGTAATGAGGTTCGCATGTCAGATTCACACCTAATTTGCGGAAGGTATTCATGTCAATCTGGGACAGGATCACGCTGGAGTGCACTTCGGAACCTTTCAGGTTCTTCAACTGCTCCACAGCAGCCTTCGCGGTATCATCCGAAGCTGCACAGATGGAAAGGGCGATCAGCGTCTCATCTGTATGAAGTCTGGGATTGCGGTTCCCCAGATAGTTCGTCTTCAGATCCTGGATGGGACCGATGGCGGTAGGTGAGATCAGCTGTACTTCGTCCGGAATGCCTGCCAGAGCTTTCAGGGCATTTAATAATAATGCGGAAGAAGCACCCAGCAGAGTACTGGTCCGTCCGGTGAGGACTCTGCCGTCCGGAAGCTGGATCGCAGCTGCCGGTTCCCCGGTGGTCTCTGCTTTAATATTGGCTGCGCTGACTACTGCACGATCGTCGATGGTGACACCTGCCTGCTTCATCAGAAGCTCAAGCTTTAAGATCTGGTCGTCACTGGCGGTACCCTGGCGCTTCTGGCACAGAGTGTGGTAGTAGCGGCGGATGATTTCCTGTTTGGCGGCGTCGCGGACAGCTTCGTCATCAACAATACCGAAGCCTGCCATATTGACACCCATGTCAGTAGGAGACTTGTAAGGGCAGCTGCCCATGATCTTCTCGAACATAGCACTGACTACGGGGAAGATCTCCACATCGCGATTGTAATTGATCGTGGTCTCACCATAAGCTTCCAGGTGGAAGGGATCGATCATATTGACATCGTTCAAGTCTGCGGTAGCGGCTTCATAAGCCAGGTTTACCGGATGCTTTAACGGAATATTCCAGATTGGAAAGGTCTCATATTTGGCATAACCGGCCTTGATGCCTCTCTTGTATTCATGATACAGCTGGGAGAGACAGGTAGCCATCTTGCCGCTTCCGGGTCCGGGAGCAGTCACCACCACCAGAGAACGGGTGGTTTCAATATAATCGTTCTTACCGTAACCTTCATCACTTACGATGAACGGAATATTGGAAGGATATCCGGGAATGGAATAATGACGATACACCTTCATTCCCAGGGACTCCAGTTTTTTCTGATAAGCAATGGCACTGGGCTGTCCGGCAAAGCGGGTCAGACACACACTGCCTACATACAGGCCGTAGCCGCGGAATGCATCGATCAGACGTAACACGTCCAGATCATAGGTGATGCCTAAGTCGGAACGAACCTTGTTTTTCTCAATGTCTGCTGCATTGATGACGATGACGATCTCAGCCTCGTCCTTCAGCTGTGCCAGCATGTTGATCTTACTGTCCGGATGGAAACCGGGCAATACGCGGGATGCATGATAATCGTCGAACAGCTTGCCGCCGAACTCCAGATACAGCTTACCGCCGAATTTTGCGATACGCTCCTTGATCTTCTCAGACTGCATGCTGAGGTATTTGTCATTGTCAAAACCTATCTTGTACATTGCTGACACCTTTCTCTGCGAATCTTTGCAACTAAAATCCCATGATGTTCTATTATAGTTTAGTGTTTCCCAAAAATCTACTGGAAAGTAAAATTTTTTTTGGAAATCATTATTATATCTAACAATTTTAAGCAAATAATCACATAATGAGCAATTTTCAACAAAGAGATCCTTTTTTATAATGAAATTGTAACTATTCAGAACCCCATTCGCAAAACCGCTACTTCGTAGCTTCCTTTTGCTCATGTGGTTACTTCGCCATATAAAACTGCTTATCTGCCTGAATGCAAGCATTCGCAGAACGCAGTTTTGCATGGCTCTGAATAGTTACATGAAATTACAATAAATACAGAACAAAAAAGTTCTGAAAAAGCAAAAAACTATATACGGGAGGGACGCGTTTTGCAATACGGCTATTTCGATAATGAAAAAAGAGAATACGTCATCGACAACGTGGCTCTGCCCTGTTCCTGGACGAACTATCTGGGTGTCGAGGACATGGCGGCGGTCATCAACCATACGGCGGGAGGTTATCTGTTTTACAAAACACCGGAGTATCACAGGATCAGCCGGTTCCGTGGGAATGGGGTACCCATGGACCGCCCGGGATTCTATGTATATATCAGGGATAATGAAAAGAAGGATTACCATTCCATCTCCTGGCAGCCGGTAGCCAAGGATTTATCCAAGGCAAAATACCGTTGCCGCCACGGACTGTCTTACACCGTCTACGAGAGCGAATATGACGGACTGGCATCCTCACAGACCATGGTTATTCCCCGCGGGGAAAATGTACTGTTGTGGGATGTAAAGGTGAAAAATACCACCGATGCAGTTAGAAATCTTTCCTTATTTACTTACATGGAATTTTCGTTCCATCACATTATGATAGACAACCAGAATTTTCAGATGAGTCTGTATTGTGCCGGTTCTTCCTATGAAGACGGCATCATCGAGGAGGACTTGTTCTACGAAGAAAAAGGGTATCAGTATCTTACCGCCAACTTCACACCGGACGGCTATGACTGCGTCAGAGAGAAATTCCTGGGAGTTTATGGTACCGAAGATCATTCGGCAGGCCTGGAGAGAGGAACTCTGGAAGGTTCCACAGAACTTGGTGGCAATCACCGCGGCAGCTTGCAGAAGAACTTCAAATTACAGCCCGGCGAAGAAGCCCGTTTTGTGATCGTGCTGGGAGAGGGCAATCGTGAAGAGGGCAGACGGATCCGGGTAAAATACAGCGATCTGAAAAGAGTGGACGCAGTCTACACCGATCTGGCAGCCTACTGGAAACAGAAATACGCTGCACTGCAGATCCAGACACCCAACGAAGGTATGAATACCCTGATCAATACCTGGACTTTGTATCAGTCGGAGATCAACGTTATGTTTGAAGGGTGTTAGTATATAATTGGTTGTTGTGAGTTGTTTGTTGCTGGCGAATGCCCGGAAACTGTAGAAAAACATGGTTTCCGGGTATTCGTTATTTCCGGGAATAGTTCAGAGTTTTTTCATATTTGAGCTATTGATTTATCCACAGGTTATCTCTATAATAGATATGATTGCTCAGATTTCAACTGTGCAGTTGAAATAACGGAAGTGCAATAGCGTATAAAATAGAAAATGGAGATGACATGAGAAAATTAATTGAGTCATATAATAACGGCTATGGCCCCGGCAACGGAGGCAATGGCAACGGAGCTCCCGGCAGCGGTAACAATGGTGGGAACGGCAATAACAGTAACGGAGGCAACGGCAATGGTTCACCGAAGCGCCCCAGCATCCTGATGCTGATCCTGTCGGGACTGATGACAGTGATCGTTGTACTGATGCTGTATAATGCGTTCTTCGGCACCAATACCGGAACGGAAGTATCTTATACCGATTTCCTGAAGGATCTGGAAGCGGACAAGGTTGCTGCGGTGGAGGTAAATAAGGAAAGCGGCATGGTGACGGTACAGCTGAAGCAGGAAGCTGCAGCCACCCCGGCACCGGGCAGTTATGTCAGCTTCTATGGAATTACCCAGAAGGTGACACAGTCCCAGACTGTATATTATACAATGCTGATGGAGGATCTGGATACCCTGACAGCCAGATTGCAGGAGCATGATGTGCAGGGGAATCGCGTGACCAGCAATACTTCCAATTTCCTGATGGAGATTCTGGTAACCGTGGTATTGCCGGTGGTACTGATCTGGATCGTGGCAGGTTTTCTGTTCCGCAGAATGGGCGGAAGCGGCGGACCCATGGGCGTGGGCAAGAGCAATGCCAAGGTATATGTACAGAAGGAGACCGGCGTTACATTCAAGGATGTGGCCGGTGAAGACGAAGCAAAGGAATCTCTGGTGGAAGTCGTGGACTTCCTGCATAATCCACAGAAATATTCCAAGATCGGTGCAAAACTGCCCAAGGGAGCATTGCTGGTGGGCCCTCCCGGAACCGGTAAGACTTTGCTGGCCAAGGCAGTGGCAGGGGAAGCACATGTACCGTTCTTCTCTCTGACGGGTTCTGATTTTATTGAGCTGTATGTAGGTGTGGGCGCCAGCCGTGTCCGTGACCTGTTCAAGGAAGCGACCAAGAACGCGCCCTGTATCGTATTTATTGATGAGATCGATGCCATCGGACGAAGCCGTGATTCCAAGTACGGTGGAGGCAATGAAGAGAGAGAGCAGACGCTGAATCAGTTATTATCCGAAATGGATGGCTTCGACAGTTCCAAAGGTATCCTGATCCTGGGGGCAACGAATCGTCCGGAGATCCTGGACAAGGCGCTCTTACGTCCCGGACGTTTTGACCGCCGTATCATTGTAGACAAGCCGGATCTCAAGGGCCGTGTGGAAATCCTGAAAGTACATTCCAAGGATGTGAAGATGGACGAGACCGTAGATCTGGATGCGATTGCACTGGCTACCAGCGGAGCGGTCGGTTCCGATCTGGCCAATATGATCAACGAGGCAGCTATCAATGCTGTCAAGGAAGGCAGAGAATTTGTAAGCCAGAAGGATCTGTTCGCGGCTGTGGAACAGGTGCTGGTAGGTAAGGAAAAGAAAGACCGCATCATGAGCAAAGAAGAACGTCGCATCGTATCCTATCATGAAGTGGGACATGCACTGATCAGCGCTTTACAGAAAAACTCCGAGCCGGTACAGAAAATTACCATTGTTCCCCGTACCATGGGTGCGTTGGGCTATGTGATGCAGGTGCCGGAGGAGGAAAAATACCTCAATACCGAGGCAGAACTTCGGGATATGCTGGTAGGTCTGGTGGGTGGACGTGCCGCTGAGGAAGTAGTATTCGACACTGTGACCACCGGTGCAGCCAACGATATTGAAAAAGCTACTTCTATTGCCCGTAACATGATCACACGATACGGTATGAGCAAGCGCTTTGGGCTCGTGGGCCTGGCTACCGTAGAGAGCCAATATCTGGAGGGAAGAACCGCGCTGAACTGTAGTGATGAAACGGCAGCAGCCATTGACGAAGAAGTCGTTGCCATGATCAAGGAGAGCTACGATCAGGCATTGCAGATGCTTCGCGAGAACAGAGAACTGATGGATAAGCTGGCAGCGTTCCTGATCGAGCGTGAGACCATTACCGGTAAGGAATTCATGGAGATCTTCCGCAGAGAGAAGGGACTGCCCGATCCAGAGGAAGAGAAAAAGAATGCCTCCGAAAACGAGACAAAGACCGTTACAGATCCACAGAGTACAGACAGCACTGTAAAGGGCAGCAATGTGGATGTAACCATCGGTGAACAGGTCATGACTTCCACAGATCCGACTTTTCAGTCCCTGACTTTCGAAGACAGCCTGCAGGAAGCAAAGGAGCAGACTGCACCGGCGCAGGATACCGCAAAGCAGTCTGCAGAATCCGCAAAAGAAGAGACTTCCGCACAGGAGAAGCATGAACAGGAATCCACAGAGCAGAAAAGCGATGCTGCCGAGGAGTCGAAGGATCCTCCTCAGGGACCGGTAGGACTGTTCTCCCATGGAACATTATAGATGTCGAGAACTTTTGAACCCGACACCTATAAAATAGAGTAATTAGCAAAGAGCATTAGTCAAATGACTGATGCTCTTTTAAAAGGTGCGATATTATCACAATTATTAAAAAACCTCGCAGAGGCGGTTTTGCAAATGGGGTTCAGAATAGTTACTTTAATTTTTATGTTCAAATGCGAACTCCGGGTTGATTATTTTGTAATAATGCTTTATCATAATAAAGTGTCGGAAGTTTCCGACAGACTGCATAACAGTCAGATTGTAATGAGGAGGTAATATCGAAATGTTAAAACAATTATCCATTTACGCTGAAAATAAAAAAGGAGCCCTGCAGACTATGACCAATGCGTTGTATGAAGCAGGCATCAATATCTGGGGTTCTGTTACCAACGACGGTGCGGAGTACGGAATCAACCGCATGGTGGTATCCGATCCCGATAAGGCAAAAGAGGTTCTGACAGAGAAAGGTTATCTCTGCCGTTTTGTGGATGTTCTGGCTGTGGAGATCGAGGATAAGCCCGGTGCACTGAATACCCTGCTGACAGCTCTCTTAGACAGCAATGTCAATGTGGACTATACCTACCTATCCTTCAACCGTGATTCTTCCACACCTGTCATGATCCTGCACACCGCAGATCCTGAGGAAGTGGAAATCTGTCTGAGGGCAAAGGGATTCAAGATGGTATAGCACCAGAGCCTTTTGTTAAAAATTGAGAGTTAGTGAAATAATCCCGTAGCCCTTGGCAGGGTATAAGAAACGCGGCACGCTCGTACTTTAGTACGATGCGCTCCTGTCGCAGAGCGTAGCGGTACATAAGCGGTCACAGTACGACCGCAATGCGTCCCTTGGGACGCTATGGTACCGACGTCTGCTTACGGCACTGCTTATTCTTATACCCAGCCGGGGCTACTGTTTTTTTTAACTTTCCAAAACGCAGAACTCCCGGCGTATGCGGTGCCATGTCGAAGATGTTTGTCGGAGGATGTTGATATTTTCTAGAAAAGTGCTGAAAGGCAGGGG
>CEAG01031208.1_pt1 | contig 86130 bp, 57 predicted proteins | sample 554891 | NCBI WGS metagenome assembly CEAG01 (sample SAMEA3182116, study PRJEB8094) | gut metagenome | biome: human; feature: gut; material: Stool; isolation source: human stools | place: Canada | collected 2014-02-25
CGGGTGCGCTTCGCGGTTTGAACGAGACATATTCTCTTTCAAACCGTAGCAAATAGATATTTCAACTTAATGCGTTATAAACGAAGATATTAAATTCAAAAAAGCGTTTTTTAATCGTTCGTTTAATGGGCGCAAAGATAAGAGGTATTTTTTGAACGTGCAAGATGTTTAATAAAAATATTTCTATTATTTCGAATTTTGTTACTTATATTACTGATAATCAATACGATAATACTAATGATATATATATTTAATATCCTCTCATTTTTATACCTTCAAACTTCATTTTAAAGGCATGATAATGTTGCCCATTAAACGAACGTTTTTTGGACACCCCCTTTTTTTCGCTATACCATTCTAATTTACTGCATATTACATCTGTTCGAAAAGTATTTATTTCATTTTATTGTCTCTCCTCTATTCTGCACATCAACAATCCTTTTATCTTTGCGCCCCTATTTACAAATTAACTGTTTTTAATTAAATATTTTTTTCAAAATGAGTAAATCAAAAAAAACGCTGCTAAAAGCGAAGAAACAGGGTTAGTAAAACCAAGTGAACAAAGCAGACAATCCTCTGAACAAGCGGAAAATAAACCACACAGAGGCCGTCCTAAGGGTAAGAAGGTTAAAGGAATTAACAATAACCAGGAAAGCATGCTGGGAAATCTTTTGGATGAATACATCGAGGGTAATTTCTACGTTGGAAACAATGAAAAGATTCCACCCGAAAAACTCGAATTGGCCCCGTTTATAGAACGCATAGCGGAAACCAAACTCTTCCTAAATAATGACGGAATCCCTATGTCAAAGAGTACTTTAACCAAAATGGCAGAAAAAATGTGGCAAAAGGATAAAAGAGTACGACACAATGAAAAGCATAAGGAGAAATCACCCTACAGAAAAGACAGAAATTAAAAAGATACTGTCAAAACAGCAAGACCTACCTTTGCCCTCACGTTAACAAGACCAAGTCAGACCTCAATGAGATGCCGCTTCCTCTTATGCGAAGCGACATCTTTTTTTTATGTTATGGCATGAGCTCGAAAACGTAACCAACATTATTATTAATTAAATATATCGTAAGATGAAAAGACACGAGTTCAAAAATCCGGTTCCAGTCCGTGAAAGAATGGCAGAAAAATGGAAAAAACGGTTCATGTTCGAAAAGGGGTATTCTGAGGAATGTGCAGAATACATGGCACAAAGATTGATCGACCTCATTGACCACATGCAGTATGGCTATGCCCTTATTGCCTTTCACAAACAAGGCACAATCTTCAAAATGGTGAAAGCAACCCTCATACCCTATGAAAGTTTCTTTCACCGATTCTATGAAATGGAGCGCATAGAAAGTACTGTAGTTTACTGGGATGTAGAGTCACAGGCTTGGAGAAGTTTCCAGTTGGAGAATTTACTAGACTGGAGCCCCGTCTGCTAATCATTAATCACTTATCGTTTAATCACTAAAGAAATGGCAATGAATTGTACAGGGGTACTGTATTTCCCTATAGCTATAAGTCTACTCGAAGGAGTAGCAACAGAATTGATAGAAGCCCGGTTCGGGCTGAAAGGTGTAGCGGCATTCATAAAGCTACTCGGAAAAATTTATAAAGAAGAGGGATATTATCTGGTGTGGAACAAAGAGCAATGCATGCTCTTTGCCCACAAATTAGGAAACGAATTATCGGATGAGGAAATGCAGGAAATCGTAGAACTTCTGATAGCGAAAGACATATTTGACCGGAAAATGTATGAGGAACATCAGGTATTGACATCCGTACACATACAGAAAGTATGGCTGGAAGCTACCAAACGCAGAAAACGGGACTTGACTCCCCTCCCTTACTTCCTTATGGAAACCAAAGTTCCTAAAAACGGGAAAGAAGAAAATGAGGTACAGGATGTATTATTTCCACCCGAAAATGCATGCAATTCCGAACAAAGTAAAGAAAAGCAAAGTAAAGAAAAGGAAAACACTCCCCCTCTAACTCCCCAAGGGGAGAACGGAGGAGAAGGAACGGAGGGCTCTTCTTTCGGCATCCCGGGATATGCCTACAACAAGAAGACACACAATCTGGAAGGTTTGATGTTGGAGCTGCAACAACTTCATATCGTAGACCGAAATGAAATCAATGCCATTCTACGGCTATCCGACTACGGAAGACTAGGAGGGTATGTGTTTAAAATAATCAGTAGTACACGATGGAGTACTGTACTGGCAAAAGGAAAATACGTCATCGCCGCACTAAGAAAAGAGAAAACCGGAAACGGCTGATAATCAAGGCTAATATCAGCATTTGCCAAGGCTACACCCTTTGCCTCCTATAGCTACACCCTTTATGACAAAGGGCTACACCATACGGGCGAAAGGGTGTAGCCATCCTAAAGTACCCGTCAAGGCTTACAAAATATACATCAATATATATTTTTGAAATAATCATATACAGGTAGTACACGCACCGTTTTATCCCCAATAATAAACTTGTCATGCTGATTAAATGACAGCAATAATCCCTCAGGCAGATTAAAAAAGTTCAAGTGCAAATATAGGTATTCCATTCTAAATGGATACTCCTTTCCATTCTGAATGGACAAAAAAATAGCGGCTGACCCACAAAAGGAGTCAACCGCGAATATTAATATAAAAAACGCTTTCTTGATTAGAGAGCACCTACTTCTTTCAATGCAGCATTAGTTCCGTGAACAGCCTTAGCACTGGCAGCGAATTTTTCTTTTTCATCAGCAGTCAGTTCCAGTTCAACGATCTTTTCGATACCATTCTTGCCCAAGATAACGGGAACACCAATACAAAGATCAGATTCGCCATATTCGCCTTCCAGCAATACAGAGCAAGGAATCATCTTCTTCTGGTTGTGAATGATAGACTCAACTACATAAGCTCCTGCTGCACCCGGTGCATACCATGCAGAAGTACCCAGCAACTTAGTCAGAGTAGCACCACCTACCATAGTAGAAGCTACAACTTCGTTCAGTTTTTCTTCGCTCAACAGTGTGCTAACCGGTTGCCCTTTGTATGTAGCCAAACGAGCCAACGGAATCATAGTAGTATCACCATGACCGCCGATTACCATACCTTCTACTTCGTTTGCATTGCAACCCAAAGCTTGAGACAGGAAATATTTAAAACGAGAGCTGTCCAAAGCACCACCCATACCGATAACACGGTTCTTAGGCAGACCCAAAGATTTCAATGCCAGATAAGTCATTGTATCCATCGGATTAGAAATAACTACAAGGATAGCGTTGGGAGAATATTTCAATGCATTTTCAGCAACTGTTTTCACGATACCGGCATTCACACCGATCAACTCTTCACGAGTCATGCCCGGCTTACGGGGAATACCTGATGTGATAACAATAACGTCAGAATTTGCAGTCTTCTCATAATCGTTGGTGCAGCCTACAATAGTGGTATCAAAACCCAACAATTGAGCTGTCTGCATCATATCCATTGCCTTACCTTCTGAAACGCCTTCCTTAACATCCAGCATTACCACTTCGTCAGCCACTTCATTAAAGGCCAACACATTAGCGCATGTAGCACCTACGTTACCTGCACCTACTACGGTTACTTTTGACATAATCTTCAATTTTTTGTTTATATGTGTAATAAAGTTGCGACAAAAGTACAACGACATTCGTAATTAAGGAAATTTTTCCGTAATAATTTTAGTTAAATGATTATTAAGTTAAGGGTTGGTGATTAGCGATTGACGATTAATGCTTATTTTTGCGGCGGAATAGACCTAACCCTATTTTACACACCTATTATATTAATGAAACAATATGGCAAATAACAAAAATAAGCTGGTGATTATTGCAGGTACTGTATTAGTATTAGCCTTGGTGGGCGTCACTGTATTATTACTCACCGAAAAGCAGACCAACAAAGAACTGGTACAGGAATTTCAACTGGAAAAGGAAGACCTGGAAAACGAATATACACGCTTTGCACAACAGTATGACGAACTGAAATTAACAGTCTCCAACGATTCCCTGTCCGTACTATTAGAACAGGAGCAACTGAAAACCCAACGTCTGTTAGAAGAACTGCGTACCGTAAAAAGCAGTAACGCCGCTGAAATACGCCGTCTGAAGAATGAACTTGCCACCTTGCGTAAAGTTATGATAGGTTATATCAACCAAATAGATTCACTGAATAGGCTTACCGCTCATCAGAAAGAGGTGATCGCACAGGTCACGCAGAAGTACAACGATGCTTCCCGCCAAATCAGCAATCTGGCGGAAGAGAAAAAGAATCTGAATAAAAAAGTAACTCTTGCTGCCCAACTGGATGCGACCAACATCAACATTCAAGCCGTGAACAAACGGGATAAAGTAGCCAAGAAAGTAAAAGACGTGGTGAAATTCAAGATAGGATTTACTATCGTCAAAAACATCACAGCTGAAACAGGCGAACGTACTATTTATGTCCGCATCACCAAACCGGATAATGACGTGCTGACTAAAAACCCTTCCAATACATTCCCGTATGAAAACCGCGAGTTGGGGTATTCCATCAAAAAGTACATTGAATACAACGGTGAAGAGCAAAATATAACCGTGTACTGGAACGTAGAAGAGTATCTATATGCAGGTACCTATCGGGTAGATCTTTTCGCAGACGGAACACTTATCGGCTCGCAATCCTTTACATTGGACTAAAAAAGATTAAATTATTTTGAGGTCTCACTGAAAGCCTATACATTTGCATCGTTGTTTATGCAATTATTGTTGCATCAAAAACAACGTTTTAATCACCTTAATAATGTATAGACACGATGAGAAAGTTCTTCTGTTTCATTTGGTTGGTATGTCTGACCTTCTCTGTCGGTGCACAAGAGGTTTTGAGCCTCGATAGTTGCCGTGCATTGGCCATTGCCAATAACAAAGAACTACTGATAAGCCAGGAGAAAATTAACTCTGCACATTATCAGAGAAAAGCGGCGTTTACCAACTACCTTCCCGATATTTCCGCCACCGGTGGATATATGCGTACCCAAAAAGAGATTTCACTATTGAGCGATGCACAGAAAGGTGCATTAGGTTCAATGGGAACTCAAGTAAGCGGTGCCATGCAAAATGGTATACAAGGTATACTGACACAGCACCCTGAGTTGACACAGAATCCGCAATTCATGGCGTTGATCCAGGCGTTAGGAAGTGTGGACGTTGCCTCTCCGCTCAACGGCCTCGGAAATTCCCTCGTTGACGCATTTCGTACAGATACCCGCAACATGTATGCCGGCGCCCTGACGCTGACACAACCTTTATATATGGGCGGCAAAATCCGTGCTTACAACAAAATCACCAAATATGCAGAAGAACTGGCACGTCAGCAACATGACAGTGGTCTGCAAGATGTAATACTTAGTACCGACCAGGCTTACTGGCAGGTAGTATCACTAGCCAGTAAAAAGAAGTTAGCCGAAGGTTACCTCAAGTTACTGCAAAAGTTGGAAAGCGATGTGGACAAGATGATCGCCGAAGGTGTTGCCACCAAAGCGGACGGTCTATCTGTAAAGGTAAGAGTGAACGAAGCGGAAATGACACTGACCAAAGTCGAAGATGGCTTGAGCCTGTCCAGAATGTTATTATGCCAGTTATGCGGTTTGGACTTGTCCTCTCCTATCACGCTGAAAGATGAACGGGAAGACGATCTCTCTCCTGATCCGGTAGCAGCAAATGGAATTGATCTGAATACGGTTTATGCTACACGGCCGGAAGTACGCAGCCTGGAACTTGCCACAGAAATCTACAAGCAGAAGGTAAACGTCACTCGCTCCGAATATCTGCCGTCACTGGCTCTGATGGGAAGCTATATGATGACCAACCCCTCCGTTTTCAATGGTTTTGAAAAGAAGTTCAAAGGTATGTGGAATGTGGGTGTGGTATTACAAGTTCCTATCTGGCATTGGGGTGAAGGCATGTACAAGGTGAAGGCAGCCAAAGCGGAAGCCCGTATCGCCCAATACCAATTGGACGATGCTAAAGAAAAGATAGAACTTCAAGTCAACCAGTCCGTCTTCAAGGTTAATGAAGCCGCTAAAAAGCTGATTATGGCAGAAAAGAATCTGGAAAAAGCAGATGAAAACCTTCGATATGCCACACTCGGATTTGAAGAAGGCGTGATAGCTGCCAGCAACGTACTCGAAGCACACACAGCCTGGCTTTCAGCCCAGTCCGAAAAGATAGATGCACAAATTGATGTGAAATTGACCGACATCTATCTGAAGAAGGCGTTGGGAGAATTAAAAATTAATAATTAAAAATTAAAAGGGTGAGAATTCATAATTCATAATTCATAATTCATAATTACCTAAATGGATACCAAATCACAAAACAGTAACATGCTATTAGCGTTTTTAACGCTGACAGGCGTCATTGCCATTGTAGCCGTAGTAGGTTTCTTCATGTTGCGTAAAGGACCGGAAATCGTACAGGGTCAGGCAGAGGTCACAGAATACCGGGTATCGAGTAAAGTACCGGGACGTATTCTGGAATTCCGTGTGAAAGAGGGACAAAGCGTGCAGGCCGGAGATACACTCGCCATACTGGAAGCTCCGGATGTATTAGCTAAACTGGAACAGGCTCGTGCGGCGGAAGCCGCTGCTCAGGCACAGAATGAGAAAGCACTGAAAGGCGCCCGTCACGAACAGGTACAGGCTGCCTTTGAGATGTGGCAAAAAGCTAAAGCAGGACTTGAAATAGCCGAGAAATCTTATAAACGTGTGAAGAATCTTGCTGATCAGGGCGTGATGTCAGCCCAAAAGCTGGATGAGGTGACTGCACAGCGAGACGCTGCCATCGCAACAGAAAAAGCCGCCAAAGCTCAATACGACATGGCAAAGAACGGTGCGGAACGAGAAGATAAAGCCGCTGCCGCCGCCTTGGTAGACCGTGCCAAAGGAGCTGTTGCAGAAGTAGAATCTTATATCAAAGAAACTTATCTTATAGCCCAAACAGCCGGAGAAGTTTCGGAAATCTTCCCCAAAGTAGGTGAATTGGTAGGAACCGGTGCACCGATCATGAACATAGCCATACTGGATGATATGTGGGTAACATTCAATGTCCGGGAAGATTTGCTGCAAGGCCTGACAATGGGAACTGAATTCGAAGCTTTCGTTCCGGCATTGGATAAAAATATCCGCCTGAAAGTGAACTACATGAAGGATCTTGGTACTTATGCAGCCTGGAAGGCTACGAAAACAACCGGGCAATTTGATTTGAAGACTTTTGAGGTAAAAGCTTTGCCACAGGAGAAAGTGGAAGGCTTGCGTCCCGGAATGTCGGTGATACTGAAAAAGTAATTAACGGTTAGTGATTAGTGATAAGTAAAGGAATGGCACGAGATAAGAAATATATAGCTTTGTGGAACGTCATGAAACGGGAAGGCCGACGGCTCGTTTCCCGTCCGCTGTACCTGTTCTGCATGGTGATAGCGCCGTTGTTCTGCTACGTGTTCTTCACAACACTGATGGATTCGGGGTTACCGGTCAATATGCCTGTAGGGGTGGTGGATCAGGATATGACATCCACTTCGCGCCAATTGATGCGAAACCTGGATGCATTTGAGCAGACCGCCATCGTAGCCCATTATCCTACTATCAACGAAGCACGTGCCGCCATGCAGAAAGGAGAAATCTACGGATTCTACTACATTCCGAAAGGTACCACCGCCAAGGCGCAATCTCAACGACAGCCTACCGTATCGTTCTATACCAACAATACGTTGCTTATCGCCGGTTCTCTGCTCTACAAAGATATGAAGATGATGAGCGAGTTGGCATCGGGAGCCGCCGCACGCACCAGTTTGTATGCTAAAGGTGCTACGGAAGACCAGGCTATGGCATTCCTGCAGCCCATCGTCATCGATACACATCCGCTGAACAATCCGTGGCTGAATTACTCCGTATATCTGTGTAACACATTTGCACCGGGTGTATTGATGCTGCTTATATTTATGATAACGGTTTACTCCATCGGTGTGGAAATAAAAGACCGTACCGCACGCGAATGGCTGCGCATGGGAAATAATTCCATCTACATCTCCCTTGCCGGAAAGCTATTGCCGCATACGGCTATTTTCTTCCTGATGGGAATATTATATAATGTATATTTATATGGCTTCCTGCACTTCCCCTGCAACAGTGGCATCATGCCGATGCTTCTTGCCACCCTCTGCCTTGTACTGGCTTCGCAAGGGATGGGTGTATTGATGATAGGTACATTGCCTACCCTGCGTCTGGGACTGAGTTTTGCATCCTTATGGGGAGTGCTTTCATTCTCTATGTGCGGACTATCATTCCCAGCTATGGCAATGCATCCGGTTCTGCAAGGATTAGCCAATCTGTTCCCGTTGCGTCACTATTTCCTGATCTATGTAGATCAGGCCCTGAACGGTTATCCGATGATTTATTCATGGATAAACTATGTGGCGTTACTTATTTTTATGATGCTTCCTTTCTTTGTCGTACACCGGCTCAAAGAAGCGTTGATTTATTATAAATACGTGCCCTAATGAAACATCTGACGTTCAAACAGAAAGTAGTACAAGGTATCCACGACCTATTCTATATCTGGATACGGGAATTCCGCACGACCTTTCGCGATCAGGGTGTGCTCATCTTCTTTGTGCTTGTCCCGTTGGTGTATCCACTGATTTATGCTTTCATTTATACCAATGAAACCATACGGGAAGTACCTGCTGTGGTAGTGGATAACTCACGCAGTTCGTTAAGCCGCGAATACCTGCGCAAAGTGGACTCCAGTCCGGAAGTGAAGATTGTATCTTATTGCGCTGACATGGAAGAAGCCAAACTGATGCTGAAAGATCGTCTGGCTTATGGCATCATCTATATACCTGCTGAATTCAGTGAAGATATTGCACGAGGAAAGCAAACACAGGTCAGTCTGTATTGCGATATGAGCGGATTGCTTTATTACAAATCTCTGCTGAACACCAATACCAGCGTGTCACTGGATATGAATGCAGATATCAAAATGCAACGTGCCGGCAATACCACCAACCGCCAGGATGAGATTACCGCCTATCCGATAAAATATGAAGATGTTACCTTATTCAACCCCGCAAACGGTTTTGCGGCTTTCCTGATACCTGCGGTATTGATACTGATTATTCAGCAAACCTTACTGCTGGGTATCGGACTTTCTGCCGGAACAGCCCGCGAACAGAATCGTTTCAAAGATTTGGTTCCTATCAACCGCCACTACAACGGCACATTACGTATCGTATTGGGTAAAGGCTTAAGTTATTTCATGGTGTATGCACTTGTATCCGTATACGTGCTCTGTGTAGTGCCACGCCTGTTCAGTCTCATCCAGATAGCTCAACCGGGTGTGCTGACCCTCTTTATGTTGCCTTATCTGGCAGCATGTATTTTCTTTGCCATGACAGCTTCTATTGCCATACGCAACCGTGAAACCTGCATGTTAATATTCGTCTTCACATCCGTACCCTTATTGTTCCTTTCAGGTGTTTCCTGGCCGGGAGCCGCCATGCCGGATTTCTGGAGATACTTCTCTTATATCTTCCCGTCCACTTTCGGCATCAATGGCTACGTACGCATCAATAGCATGGGAGCTACACTCAACGAAGTAGCCTTTGAATACCGTGCATTATGGATACAGGCAGGCCTCTACTTCCTGACTACTTGCTGGGTATATCGTTGGCAGATTATCCAAAGCAGGAAGCATGTGATTGAGAAATATAAAGAGTACAAGAATAAATAATAATTTCAGGAGATTATTATCCATTCTGCAGGACATCTTCTTTCTCCGGAGCAGTAGGCTCCGGCCTCCTTTCAGGGGCAAACGGGTCAAAATAATAAATATCTTTGGTATCCAGCCAATGCAGGAAGAAAGGTAAACGTCGCATAAAACGACTATAATCTTTCCGTCCGGCAGGTGTCCAGGCAGCCTCGGCAAGTGCAATAAGACGTGGAAAGACCATAAAATCCAATCGTTTGACATCAGCCACACGTTCTGTCCAAAGTGAATACTGCATACCCATAATCTGGCTTTCGTACCCCTTAAACAGATGTTCTATCGAGCGAGGGAATGAGAAGACATCTTCTATCGGATTATATCCATCCCAGTAACGCCCAACATTGTGTGTGGAATACTGCACAAAGTCGCCATACATCGGACGACGCGGAGTCATAATAACACGATATCCACTTTCGAGAGCTTTCAATAACTGATACCTACGATCATGACGCCACCACATCACTACTGCCTTATCCGGCGATACACCGGCATCCACAATCTCATCCCACCCGATCATCGTTTTACCTTTGGCAGCAATAATATCTGCCACACGGCGTACAAAATATTGCTCCAATCCGGTTTCGTTCATTAATTGTTTATCTTTGATGAACTGCTGTATTTGTGGATCTGTAAACCATTCCTGATTACCGAAATGTACTTCATCACCTCCAATATGAATATAAGGAGAGGGAAACAAAGTGATCAGTTCATCCAGCACATCACTTATGAAACGGAACGTTTCTTCTTTGCACGGGTGAAAAGTAAAATCTTTCCATCGTCCTTCACCCCCACCAGACAATTCCGGATAAGCACGGCAAGCAGCAGTGGCATGTCCGGGCATATCGAACTCCGGCACCACCATAATGTGGCGGGCAGCGGCATAAGCTACAATCTCCTTAATGTCATCCTGGGTATAGAAGGTGGCGGGCGCATCCGGGTCGTGCCAGTTCCCTTTTGCACCGATTTGTGTCAGTAAAGGATATTTCTTGATTTCGATGCGCCATCCCGGTTCGTCCGTCAAGTGCCAATGAAACACATTCAGGCGGAGGGATGCCATGATGTCAAGCAGTTGCTTCACTTTCTTCTTTCCAAAGAAGTGGCGGCTCTCGTCAAGCATGAAGCCACGCCAGGCGTAGCGGGGTGCGTCATTGATGACACATGCTTTTGCCGTTCCTTTGCCTGAGCGTAAGAGTTGCTTCAGGGTCTCTTTTCCACGGAATGCTCCGGTGGCAGTGGCGGATTGGATAAAGACGGAATCGGGAGTGATTTTCAGATGATAGGCCTCATCAGCATCCATTGGTGTACTGCCCGAGATTACGCACTGAACTACCCTTCCGGGAAGCACATCCTGTGCCTCAAAAGCTTTTGTTTCGGCAGCAGTAAGTACAAACTGTCCTTTAGCCGGTCGATATTGCGTTGGCTCAGGAATTACATTTTGTGCAGAGAGGAATGCAGGCAGCAGAAGCATTGCTGCCTGCAAATAAAATTTGGTATTTTTCATGGCATATATTATTTCATACTAAACGTATTGAAAGAGTGTGCCTGCAAAGTTACATCTAAATATTTACTACCCAACTGTATGGTCAAATTCTTTGGCTCATCGTTAAAATTACCTGCCACTACCAGGTATTTGTTCTCCGGTGTCAGGAAAACGATAACAGGCAGATTGTCCTCACCTTTTTCTTTATACTGCAATACCTTCGTTCCCGAAACAACTTTATTACTAAAATGCTTTACTGCATAGTATTCCGGAGTATAAGTAGCAGCACCCGTCTTTGAGTCCACACGAATCAATGCATTCTGTTTCCAGCCCCAACCGCTTGTTCCTTCATCGCATAGGATAGCATTCCAGAAAGTATATTCTTCACAACCATTTCCCAGATAGTGATTAATCAAATTAAACGTATGTTCGGCTGCTTTCCAGTCGAATGTGCCCGAACCGCATTCGTTTTCAGTCTGCATATATTTGTAGTTGGGATACTTTTTACGGATTTCGGGCAGCACTTGTCCACCCCACCATTGGAAACCGACTCCCTCAACCGCATCTTTCATGCGAGGATCGGAAAGAACTTTATCAACCAATTCAATGCGGTTGGTATTGAGCGTACCCAAATAGACCTGAACACCGGGGTGTTGTTTTTTTATGGTCGGTGCCAAATATTCCACATTGAAGCGGATGATACCTTCAGGAGTCCATGCACATGCCGGATAAATAGAGTAAGCCCACGGTTCGTTCTGAAACATGACTCTGGATATCACAACTCCTTCTTCCTGATAAGCAGACACGAATTTACAGAAAAAATCGGCATACGTCTGCAAATAGCGGGGATCCTGAATAAAATAGTCATTGACTGCTACCTGCTTGGGATAAAATTTCTTATCCACATCATCAGTTCCTTCATAAAGAGTGATTTCTGCTTCGGCTGGCAACTTGTTCACTTTAGAATTACTTCTCACCGAATAATAATGGTTAACCTTCATCCACGAAGGAGGAGACCAAGGAGAAGACCAAAAAGTCATATCGGGATTGACTTGTTTAGCCCGCCTAACATAGGGAATAAGGGTTGTTTTGTCACGATTGACATTGAAATATTTCAGTTGGAAATCACCCGGCACTTCATCACAACTGTACCAGTCGCGGGCATAGTCATTGGCATTCATAGGGATACGCCCCATAGAAAAGCGTAAATCACCATCCGGTGAAAACAGATTGTCCAAAACAGTATTCTGCTGTTCCATCGGTAGCATATTGAGTGCATCCCAGCCCAATTCGTTGAAACAAGTCCCCCACTTCTTGAAAGTTTGAATATTTTCAGTGCCGTTTACCGATAATACAGGAGTATTCCGGCTACTGATTTGCAATTTGGTTTTTGCTTCTTTCCAAACATCATTGTCCGTACTGCTAATCCATGTAAAGGATTGAGCATACACACCTGAAAAGCCTACCAAAAGACTCCCCAACAAACATAATTTCTTCAAATTCTTTTTCATAAGTATTGTATTCTGTCTTGATTATTTCTTTATCGTAAACGTATAATTCCCCTTTTCAGGCTGCTGCTTAGCCTTGAATGAAAGGCGATAAATGGTTTTGCCCCATACGTTAGACAATCTGGAATCAGTCAATTCCTTAGGTTCGACACTCAATTCGAACTTATCTGCATCGTACAGCAACTGGGCCTTCACACTGTTTACCTGAATGGTCACTTTTCCCTTCTCCGAACTATCCACTTCACCCCAAGTCATGAAATTAATGATGTTGGAAGCAATCGCTTCTTCCAATTCAAAAGCATCATTGATTTGCACACTGTTGCCTTTCGTTTTGTAAGAGCGTATCCACTTTTTCACTTTTGCCTCCTCGGGATAAGCAGTCGCTATATTGACAGAGAAACTGTTTTTAGATGCTTTTGCCTCCGTCGCTTTATACTTCTTTCCGTATTTTTCAGGCACTCCGTTTATCATCGGCAGGTTATGATAGTTACTCTGCATCGTCCAAATGGAATAGCGCTCCTTGCTGAATGTCTGACGGGTATATGTTCCTACTCCGGCATCTATCAGTATCGGCGTTTGGTCGAACCATACCGAGCAAGTGCCTGCATCATTATGATTATGGCTTTCGTCATTGTATCCGCCTTTGGCTGCAAGAAACAGACCGTCCTTGGTGGAGAGGTAGCAGAATTCCGTTTCAGGATACCAAGTAAACGGCTGATTGATGTGTTGCGGAGCAGTCTGTTTCAGCTCATTGTCAATCTCCAACGAAGCCAAGGTGCGGAAAATATCCATCCCGCTCCAAGGTGCCGAACGTTTCTGGTTCATCAATGCCGCAAAGCCTTTCAGTTCATCGCTGTCCACAGCTTTTCCAAAACGATAAATAAGGTGAGAGTCTCCTCCTCCCTTTGCTGAAGCATCGGCAAAGTTCACAACCCAACCATCGCCTACGTATGAACGGGAAATGTATTCTCCCATGCTCTTAATCATCGGTTCTGCAAAGATATTCACCTTACCGCCGGTAATGACGGAAAGCATCTCCAGATAGTCCAGCGTCTTACCCGGAGCATGTCCCCAGTACGAAGGTCCTTCCTCGCAAGCACCGTCCGCCTTGATATAATTGAGGAACTCATCTACCGACTCCATCGTCATATACACGGCTTTTGCCAATGTATCCCGATTGTTCTCCAACAGCATGAAAGCTATCAGGGCATTGCTGTTGCACCATGGATTCCAGTTATTGAGCAGACGCCCCCTTTTGTAATGGCTGCCGCGAGCCATCCACCAGAAAGAGTCATCGTTCAAGTAAGTGTCGAGGATACGCACCTGCAACTCATGGCGCAGGCGACGCGAAATCTCCGGATCGATTTTGTCAAAAGAGTCCTTAAAAAAATAGTATGTCCACGACAACATATTGCCGATACCTCCCACCGAGAGATCGAATACGGGATTGTCATACGAAGGCAGTGCCCGGTTGGAACACTGTAAAACCACATGAGCAGAATTGGCCCACGAACTCATTTCACACAGGAAAAAGACTCCGTTCACCAATTGATCTACAAAGCGTCCTTTACCTTCGGCAAGTTCTGCCATCAGCAAAGCGGCAACGGCACTATTGTTAGTTCCGAAAGGATTCTCCATAATCTTACGGTCGCCAGTACGCTCATAAGCAAGATAATCGGTAGCCTTCACCACCTGCCACTGATAATCGAGATACTTTTCTCCACGACGGATATACGCCTCCTTGGACGTACCCAAGAAGGTGTCCCACCCTTTGCGGTTGACATAATCAGGGTAAGTAACCCACTCCTGATTCAATATTAACATATCCTTCAGGCGTTCCATATCCGTCTGTTTTTGAAGAATATTACGTTCCGTATAGGCAAACGTAGTAGCAGCACACAAAAGTGCAAAAGTCAATACTATTATTTTTTTCATGGTACGATTGGTTTTAATAAATCACCCTATCAGGATATTTTCGGTCTCTTGCCCAACTGTCTTCGGATACCTTCAGCCAGTTGCCAAGTTCCTTTTTCAACAGTTTTGCCTGTTTGGCGGGTATGTCTTCCATCTGCAAAGGGCTCATCTGATACGGATCTTTCAAATTATCGAAAAGTTGATAACCGCCATCCTTCGTCACCAAATAAGAGTAGCGGTCAGTACGCACGCCTTTTTCCTTCTGCTGATAGAAGAACTGCGAAACGGGCTTCTTCACTTTTCCATATTTACCGGTAAGGATGCCCTGTGAGTAGTTCTTTCCTTTCACGGTTTCGGGGAGTTTGTTTTCAAGATTCATCATACCCAGCAGAGTAGGCATAATATCCGTGGCACCCAGCATTAAATCATTCACGCCCGGCTTCAACTTTTCGGGATAGCGTATGAAGAACGGAATTGAGAAAGACTCATCGTAAATCACACTCTTTGCCATACGTCCGTGGCTTCCCATCATTTCTCCGTGGTCGGCGGCAAACACTAAAATGGTATTATCCGTCAATCCTTCCTCGTCCAATACTTTCAGCACACGCCCAATCTCGTCGTCCACGCTTTTTATCAGAGAAAAATAAATTTTAGCCTCAAAAGTCAGCCGCTCCTTATTTTTCACCTGAGTTCCCTCGCCAACCTGCACATTGGGGCGCAGCAAGACCTCTTCTGTCTTCAAGTCCTTGTAATATTGATTGAAAACTTCTTCCTTACAGTCAGTAAGCCTGTGGTAAGGTGTATGAGGCGGGTTCACACTCAAGAACAAGCTGAATGGTTTGGAGGCATCACGCTGTCCTTTTCTGTTGCGCAAGAATTCAATTGCCACATCTGCTTCCACTCCCGTTGTAAACCTCCGATAGTGATACGCTTCACCGTCTTTTTGTCCGCCCACCAGTTCCGGACGATTGGAATAAGCCGTAGCATTAAAGTGGTTGTCCTTCAACTGCTGAAACCAATATTTATTACTCTTGCGTCCTCTTCCTTCGGGGATATAGGTATCATAAGGATACACATAATGTCCGCCGGGGGCTTCGGAAGTACCCACATAGTTGTTCTCCTTATCAAACAGCGGTTCCGTACGATGCCAATGGGTCTTCCCTACATAGGCAGTTTCATAACCGGCATCAGCAAGCACATCGGTAAAGCATATCAGGCTGTCCGGAATACCATTCCGGTTGTCCTTATGACAATTGCCCGGCACCCCATTCTTCTCCGGAAATGCGCCTGTCATCAGCATGGCACGATGAGGGCTGCTCAACGGACAAGTGCTGCACGCGCGGTTAAAGACAACACTTTGCTTTGCCAACCTGTCCAAATTAGGCGTATGCACAGGGTCGCCTACGGTATTCAGCACATCACGGTATGCAGGGTCGCTCCACAGGCTAAGTGCGTGAAGCCGGTATTGATCCGGGAAGATATATACCAGATTCGGTCTCTGCTCTTGGGCATAGACCTGTGCTCCTGCCAGAAGAGTGACAGGGAGGCTCCAAATAAATTTCTGCAATATAGTATTCATTTCAATTTAAAACTTTATTAATAGGTTTAAAAACAATATTTCCTTACTAAACCATACGCTATAAACAAGTTACACAGCCCCTGTACGCTATAAAGCCGCACAGGTCTGTGTAACATACATTCTCCTAAAACAATCTTTCCATCTTATGATAATGCTAAAAACTACTACCAACCCGGGTTCTGTCCCAAGTTAGGATTCTTATTTTGCTCTGTATTGGAAATCGGATAGAAGTAGAGATTATCCGTAATGGTTCTTTTTTCCATCAGGAATTTGGTATATTCATACTTACCTTCTCCGTTCTTGATGACTTTCACACCATAAATATCAGCTGTCTTATCCAAATCTTTCCAACGGCGTACATCCCAAAAGCGATGCCCTTCGAAAGCAAGTTCCACACGACGCTCGTTCTTCAGGCGCTCGATGAAATCATCTTTCGCCATACCGGCAGGGTAAGGAGGCATTTCCACTTTGCCGCGCGCACGCACTTTATTCACTGCTTCGCGGGCGGTCATCGGATACACAGCATCCTTATAGTCGGGATCGCCGAAGGCGTTTACCATGGCTTCGGCATAGTTCAATAATATTTCGGCATAGCGGAACAACACCCAGTTATGCTGCGCCTTGGTAGTAGTGGAACCGGATTCAAAGCTAATATTGGGATTCAGATACTTATACAGATAATATCCCGTAGTAGTGGCGTTGGTCAACGGGAGTCCGTTGGCACCACCTTCCCAAATCTGGAGGGGAGCGCCACACCAGTTCATGTTATTGTAAGCTACGGTCCGGGCCAGACGCGGATCACGGTTACTGTAAGGGTTGGCAACCATAGCAGGGTCGTCCCAGTCGAATTTGGAACCATCTTTCATTTCGTAAGCATCTACTAAGTTCTGCGTAGGGCAGGTAGAAGTTTTTCCACCCTCCACTCCCATAGGGAAGTTGGCTTTCTCAAAATCTCCCGTTTCACCTACCCCACGGGCCAAGATTACTTCAGCACATGTATTGTTCACTTTACGGAACTGAGCCGTAAGGTCATCCACCAGTTTATATCCTAATTCTGATACATTGCCAATGATTTCGTAAGCAGCAGATGCGGCCTTTTTCCATTTCTCGGCATTGTCTGCCGAATAAAGAGGACTTGCCAGGTAAAGTGCCACTCTGGACTTCAAAGCCAAAGCAGCTCCACGGGTGATACGGCCGATATCTTTATTGGCAAACCCTTTTGTATAGGTTATGGGCAGTTTGTCTTCAGCCGTAATTTCCGTAAGTTCCTCCATAATGAAATCCGCCACTTTATCACAACTTTCACGTTCCAGCGTATTCACTTCATCCTGCGTAAGAACAGTGGTAACCAGCGGCACATCATGATAACGTTTAATCAGTTCGAAATAATAGAATGCCCGGAGGAAACGTACTTCATAGGGAAAGTTATTGAACTCCTTCATCATATCCTTATACTTCTCAGAGTTCTCCCAATCTTCGAAAGTCTGTCCCTCAGCCTCCTTCAGATAGAGGTTTGCAGCACGAATGGCAGTATAGTATCTGCTCCATACATCGTCCACCAATCTGTTTGCCGACCAAGTGCCATTTACAAAATAATGGATGGCCGAAGACTTATATACATGCACGGCATCGTCCGTAGCAGCATCCTGCATGGCATCTGCCGTATTGCAAAAGTCGTGGGGCAAATAGCTGTAAATGTTGGTCACCATCTTTTTGGAACGTTCGAAGCTCGTAAAGATGTCTTCCTTCTGATAGTCGTTCGACTCATCGCAGTCCATAAAGTCGCATCCGCCCAATACGCAGACCGACAAAAGCAATGCTATATGTTTTAATTTCATAAATTTCATCTTGCTTAAATTATTTAGAAACGCAAATTAACGCCAAATGTATATTGAGTCATCAACGGATGATTGGCCCCTGTCATTTCAGGATCTATCACACCGTCCATCTTGTCGATGCTGAACAAGTCGTGAGCACGCATGAAGAGTCTCATCCGGTTCACACCGGGGAGTTTGTTCATCCACTTCTGCGGCAGGTTGTAATACACTTCCAGTGTGCGCAGTTTCAGGAACGAGGCATCGGCTACCCACAAGGAGTTGGTATTATAGTTGTTCTTGGAACCATTGTAAGTGAGTCGCGGATACTTAGCATCAGGATTATTCTCGGTCCAGCGGTTGTCATAGTAATGTTGCGAAACCGTATTGTTGCTCACCAACGGACGATAGACACTGCGTGTATCGAGCATTTGGCTGTAGTTGGCAGCTCCTTGAAACAAGGCGGTAAATCCAAGACCCTTGTATTCGGCACCCAGATTGAATCCGTAGTAGATTTCCGGACAAACGCTGCTGTAGCCTAATGCCACCTGGTCGTATTCATCAATTACTTTGTCACCGTTCTGGTCTTTGAATTTCAAATCACCGGGGCGTACTTCGTCCAACAGCTGTTTCACTTCGCGGTTCTCAATGTCATCCCAACTCTGATAGATTCCCTCCACTTCGTAACCGAAATATTGGTTTACCGGACGTCCGGTACGTTTCAGGTAATCGTACGGGCGATACACTTCGTTCATCTCCTTGATTTCATTACGGTTGAAGCTGAACTGGCCACCCAACTGATAAATAACCTCTCCTATCTTATCGTTCCAGTTGGCAGCCACTTCCACGCCATAACTGTTCACGATGCCGTTGTTGACATCCGGAGCAGAAATACCCAATACGGAAGAAAGAGCACCATCACCATCTACCAGAATATCCGTGCGATGATCATAGTAACCATCTACCGACAGAGAAAGGCGGTTCCAAGCCACGAAGTCAATACCAGCATTCAGTTTATGCGACTTCTCGTAAGTCAGTCCATCTACGGCAAGGCGAGACTCTTTCATACCGCCGATAGAAGCAGGTGTTTCACCGAAATAATAGCTACCACCTCCACTGTATGAACCACGGAAAAGTTGCACGCCATAGTCGGCACGCCCCGCAATACCATACGAGGCACGAAGTTTCAACATATTCAGCCAGTCGGCTTTGAAAGCACTTTCTTCCGAAAGAATCCAGCCGGCGCCTACCGAAGGGAAGATACCCCAGCGGTCATCCGGATTGAGGATGCTGGATGCGGAGCCTGACAAGGCGAAATCCAAGAGGTAACGGTTCTTATAAGTATAGTGAGCCTGCCCAACAATGTCCATAAAGGCTCTGCCGGCATTCTGACCGCGTTTCGTCATCTTGTCCATGCTGTAGAGCACAGTAGCATTCAACTTATGGTCGGTGCCCCAAGTGCGGTCGTAATTCACCTGTGCATTAACAGTAAGGCGACGAACCACATCTTTGATACTGCTACTAAAGTCCAGGGCAGTCTCTTCTGTCAGCTTCTTGTAAGAGTTTGCTGCTCCGTCCCAGCCCATAGTAACCTGCTCGGTTGCGTACTTATGCTGATTGCGCTCCCAATAGCGTGCCTCGTTGTCGAAGCCCAGACGTGCCGTTGCGGACAAACCTTCAGTGATGAAACTCAAATCTTGCACAAAAGAGAGGTCGGCATAGAGATTACGGTTCTGCCCACGTTCATAACCCGTATCGGAAATCATGGCTATCGGGTTGCTGCCATAGATAGAAGTAGCTCCCCATCGGCCGTTGGATGTCTTGATAGGCATGGCACCCGAAGGAACTTTATACAACATATCGAAGATGTCGGCAGTAGTAGTGTAAGGACGATTGTCTTCCGCAAAGTTACCACGCATATTAAGTTGCAATTTGGTGGTATTTCCTAACTTGATGTCGAGATTGGTCAGGAAGTTCAGCTTGGAATACTTAAACTGTGTGGAATAACCTTCGTTCGCTTCGGTAGGTTGCAGAATACCTTTGTCGTTCAAGTAATTCAACTGGGTGAAATACTGCACGATATCGCCACCTCCGCGAATAGAGAGGTTTGCATTGTTACCAAAGCTGTGGTCGCGAAGTGCCTCGTCCATCCAGTCCACATTCGGATAGAACTCCGGATAGGTCTGGTTGTGGAAAGCATCCAGTTCACGCTGGCTGTAGCGGGGCGTTGTGATACCGTCGTTCTTCAAGCCTTCGTTCATGGCCTGTGCATACGTGTAGCCGTCCACAAACTCGGGCAGGCGATGCGGCGTACCCATCTTGAATTCGTAGTCGAACGTGATAATCGGTTTTCCCACATAGCCGCGTTTGGTCTTGATGAGAACCACACCGTTAGCACCACGTATGCCATAGAGTGCCAGCGAAGCAGCATCCTTCAGCACGCTGACAGACTCGATATCCTGTACTGCAAGGTTATTTATATCGCGCTCGTATCCATCAATCAGAATCAACGGACTTTTGCCACTGGTAGTGCCTACGCCACGCACATAAAGCGTAGCACCGTTTTCCCATTCATTACCTCCATTTTGTAAAACCTGAAGACCGGGAATCAGTCCAAACAAAGCGTTGGAAGCTACCGTACTGGTACGGTGGCTCAGTTCATCGGCGGTAGCCATGCCACCGGCGGTAGTCGCTTCCTTTTTGCTGAACGAGATGCCTCGTCCGTAATGCTGTATGCTGTCTGCTACCTGAGCCGCTGCAATGGAAGAACACAGCAGCCCTGCAATGATTAGCTTTATACTTTTTTCCATAAGGATAGTATGATTACTTTATTCAATGATAAATTATATTATTCCCAACCCGGATTCTGAACCAATCCGTAACCTTTGTTCACCTCTTTGGGAGGGAAGGCACTCAGATAGTACCTCGGAGAGAAACCACCGGCTTTCTGCCAGGCTCTTTCTTTCAGTTGAGGGAATTCACACAGATATTCGCCCGTATTCTTGTTTTTATAGAAATAGAGACCATGCAGGTGTTTGGTAAAGTCTGCCTCACGCTTCCAGCGAATAAGGTCGTAGAAACGGACTTCTTCGAAACCAAACTCACAGGCACGCTCGCGAAGTACCGCTTCACGGAACTCTTCCTTGCTCAAACCTGTCTTCAAGTCGCCCAGGCCTACACGATTCCTCACTTCGTTGATGTAGTAGTAGGCATCTGCCGTGCGGTTGCATTCATTCAGCGCTTCGGCATACGACAGATAAACCTCGGCCAGACGCAGCAAAGGCCACTGAATGACACGTCCATTCCATTCACCTTGACGATCCAGCAGAAACTTACGGGCAGTCAGACCATTGGTTGTTAGTCCTTTATCATCCAGACTGACATTCTTATTGTTATAATGTTCGCCTTTCGGATAGTTTGCTTTATCCTTCGAATATTCACGGTGTATAGCCGACACACCGCTACCGAACCGGTCGCCATCCAGCAGAATCGTTTCGCAGAGGCGGGGGTCGCGGTTAGCAAACGGATGCTTGGCATGTTCTTCATTATTCCAGTCAAAGTCGGTTCCGTCCGCCATAGGGAACATATCGAAGTACTCTTTGGTAACTCCCCAGGAGCCCCAGCGCGCTCCCTGCATGATGCCACCGATGCTTCCGGTCTTGTAATGGCGACGTACCGAAATCAACGACTCCGTAGTGCCACGGGTGTAGTAAGCATCGCGGAAAGCCATGCGCGGTTCGCCTTCAGTTACCAAATCGTAGAATCCTTCCTTTTTCAACTCATTAAAGAATTCCTCACCGGCCTTTACAGCATCTTCCCAACGCTTCTGGTCATAACCGCCAAACCAAGTCATCAGTTTCTCAGAAGCTTCGCCGCCATAATAGGGTGCGTCACTATTGAACAACGGACTTGCGGCAAACAGGCGGACACGTACTTTCAAGCCCATGGCCGATGCACGGGTCAGGCGTCCGCTCCAGTTGTCGGATTCTTCTTCGTCGATGTGCCACGGAAGTTCTTTGCAGCTGATGGCTTCATCCAGCAGTTTGACGATGAAATCCACCGTTTCCTGCAAAGTGCCACGAGCAGGCATCCCCAAACCATCTTCTGCGGAAATAGCACGATCTACAATAGGCAGACCGCCGAAGTGGCGAAGCATTTCGGCATACTGGGTAGCTATCACTACTTTAGCCTCAGCTTTCAGGCGCAACTTCTCGGCTTCATCCATATCGGGCACGCGATCCACATTCTCTATAAATACCCAAGCCATACGGATGCTCTGCCAGCTATTGCGTCTTGTAAATCCATATTTGGTACCTCCGGCACCATCGGATGCTTCCTCCGAACCGGCATTGTAAGCACCACTGTAATAGGCTTTATTCGGACCGTCCCAATCCAAAGCGGAATTACACAAATCTGTCAAGCCTTCCAGTATGCCATACCACATACTGGTGGTGTAGTTATAACTGTTGTTCGACCAAAACGCGTATGGCAGATTACCATAGCTGTTCCACAATACACGGCGCGCATATACCGCCGTAGAAAAAATGGTGTCAATGGTAACATCCGAACTGGGCGGTTTCTGAAGGAATTTCTCACCCAGTGCAAAGTCCTCGCATGACATTGTGGTAACCAGCAGTGTACCCAACATCAATCTTTGAAAATATTTTGTAAGTGACTTCATATCATTCTATTTAAAAAAATTAAAAACCTACTTTCAAACCAAAGTTGATAACCATCACAAGCGGATAAGTGGCCCTTGCGGCTGATTTTGATTCGGGGTCTATCACACCCAGCTTGTCAAACGTAAGCAGATTATAACCTGTAGCATATACACGCAGGCTGCCCAAATGCATTTTTTCCAAAGTCTTCTTCGAGAAACTATAACCTACCTCCACATTCTTCAGACGCAGGTAAGAGGCATCGCGCAACCACAAGTCGGAGTCATAGTAATTATTACTCTTGTTCACAAACGAGATGGCAGGATATTTGGCGGCATCTCCCTTCTGTGTCCATGTGTCGGTAACGAAGTATTTCATCAACGAGCGCTGGTTGGTCTGTCCGAAAGGATAGCGGAACACATCGTTCAGCATACGCGAGGTCTTGGCTGCACCCGCCCAAGTCATGCTGATATCGAATCCTTTATAAGAGATGCCATAGTTGATACCGTATGACAACTGCGGATAGTTTGTGTTACCGATAGCGGTAACATCGTTCTGGTCTATCTTTTTGTCATTGTTCAAGTCCATATACATCACGTCTCCAGGCTGGGGATTCATACCGTGGTCGGGGATACCTCCATGCCCTTCGGTGGCATAGCGGGCTACATCTTCTTCGGAGAAGTATCCGGCAAACTTACGACCGAAGTACTGGCCGACAGATTTACCGGTGCGCTGCATATAAGCATACGGATAGGTCACCTCGTCCATGTAAACAATCTTGTTTTTGTTACGCGAAATGTTGAAACCGATATTGTACTTCAACTTATTAACCTTATCCCTCCAGTTCACATTGATTTCATATCCTTTATTATCTACCTTACCGATATTAGCGGTAGGAAGTGTTACGGCCAGATAGCCGGGGTCGGTTCCGCGAGTGGTCAAGATATCGCGGCGATGTTCGATGAAGTAGTCGAAATTCACCTTCAACTTGCTATCGAAGAAGTAAGCGTCAACACCATAGTTCTGCTTGGCAGCCGTTTCCCACGTCACATTTGGATTACCTTTCTTTGCCTCGTTGGCACCCGTAGTGATAGAGCTTCCGCTACCGAAGAAGAAACCACCGTTAGCAGCATTATATACATCCGGCAGATAGAGGAAACGCGAATTATCGCTCACACGGTCGTTACCTACGATACCGTAAGAGACACGCACCTTCAAGTAGTCCATAAAGTTCTTTACCGGCTTCATGAACTTCTCTTCGGACATAATCCAACCTACAGAAAATGCAGGGAACAGACCGAAACGCTTGCCGGGAGCAAAGTTCTCCGAACCGTTGTAGCCCATGTTTACATCAAGCAAGTAGCGGGTGTTATAGTCATAGGTAGCGCGTCCCACCAAACCGATATAACTTCTCGGAATAGACAAGAATGCAGAAGGACCGCTGGGATAGTAGGTAATGGACTGATTATACATCACAAGTCCCGAAACGTGGTGCTTGCCGAAGTCGCGCTTATAGTTCAGAGCAGCTTCCACATACCAGTCTTTGCCACGGCCGATAGCCTCTTCGTACCCTAATTTATTCTCTTCGTCCACACGGCGGAGCAGTGTCGAGCCGTCGGGCTGTATCAGTGGTTCGTAGTGAGGCGTCTTACCGCGTCTTTTCTTGGTGAGGGATACGGAACTGTTGTAGGCTCCCTTCACATGCGCTTTCAGGCCCTTCGTGATAAAATTCAGTTTCTGTTCCAGCAGGAAGTCGAAGTTCAGCGTATTGCCGTAAGTCACGTCGTATCCGTGTCCATAATAAGTGTACATGGCATCGCGCATATCACCGAAAGAGCTGGAAATATTACGTGCATCCGCCCACACCCATTTACCGTCCACGATACCTGAACCGGAGAATGGGGTAGCCCAATAAATACCCCGGAAAATGGTTTCGATATTGGAAAGCCCCGATTCCCCGTCCACGCCCGGAGTATGCTTGTCGTTAACACGACCGCCCATATTCATACGGAACTGTGTGGTCTTAGTCAAATCTATGTCCAGATTCAGACGATAATTATATCGGTTGTAACTATAGTTGTCATCATAATCTTTCTGATAGCAGTTGAAAAGTCCGTCTTGGGTGAACACACCGAGCGAAGCAAAATAGCGCACTTTCTGCGATCCGCCGGAGATAGTCATATTATGTTGCGTCTGCAACGCTGTATTACGCACCAGATAATCCATCCAGTCCATATCCGGATAAGCTATCGGATTACTGTGTGTGCGGAAGGCCTCAATGGCTTCCGGCTTGAATGAAAGTTGGTCTTCGGTATATCCGTCGTGAAGCTGGGCATTATTGTATGCCATAGCATATTCGTAACTGTTGGCAAACTCGGGCAGACGAGTAGGGGTCTGCAATGCAAACGAGGTAGAGAAGCTGACCTTCGCCTTGCCTTCCTGTCCGCGCTTGGTAGTCACTAAGATAACGCCATTGGCACCACGCACACCGAACACTGCCGTTGCGGAAGCATCTTTCAGCACCGTTATGTCTTCCACTTCATTGGGGTCGAGCTGGAAAAAACTACGTTCTACACCGTCCACCAGGAACAAAGGCTGAGACATGGACTCGTTCAATGAGCCCACACCACGCACATATACCGTAGGGTCATCGCCACCCGGCTGACCGGAAGTCTGGATAGCGGACAAACCGGGCATCTTGCCGGCTAAAGCATTACCGATACTTGAAACCGGACTTTTCAGCACATCGTTGGCGGTAATGGACGACATAGCCCCAGTCACCGTCACCTTTTTAGTAGCACCATAGGCTATCACCTGCACTTCTTGTAGCTCCTGAACGTTTTCATTCAGTTGCACATTCAATTCGGCTTCGCCTTTGTAAACGATTTCTTTCTCTTTATATCCTATATAAGATATAACAATGGTAGCGCCCACGGGAACCTCCAGCTTGAAATTACCGTCCAAATCGGTAATGACACCCTGGGTTGTTCCTTTTACGACGACACTGGCACCAATCACAGGTCCGTAGTTATCCGACACTGTACCCACCACCGTCTTACGGTTTTGCTGTACAATAGCGCTGGTAACCGAATCCAGTTCCTTTACAAAATTTTCTGAAGAAAAAGCCGTCTGTCCGAACGCCAGAGACGCGGTTAGCAGCCATACCTGCTTCTGAGGTATCTTCATTGACATGAAGAAGTTTTTCATTTCATTTAAATTTAAGTAAAAAACAATAATTATTAATCCTATTTCTAAACTCGAATATCGACTAAACGACACTGCAAATATAACCGGATGCAACGAGGCACGCAGTCCTTAAACGTACCTCAAAAAGGTATAGACATACAAATTATCACTTGCCGGCATGTCTGAACTAAAAGCATACCTTTCGGTACAAAACTATCCCTTATCCCTGGCCGTTCCACCCCATGATTTCCAGCCTTTTATACCTGCAAGCACGTCATTCCATATCCCGTTTCCGCTTCAATGCCTCCAGAAAGTAATAGTCGGCATAGTTCAAAGGCACATCTATTTCATTCCCATGCGGAATGCTGCCCACCGAGTGCATCAGCAGGAATCCCTGATTATCGCCCAATTCGGCACGATAGGCAGAAGAAGCCAAAGAAGCCATTATCAAATCAGCCGTTTCCTTGTAACCGGCGTACCGTGTAGCACTACTCAATTCGTACAACGCAGAGGCCGTAATGGCTGCCGAAGAAACATCGCGCGGCTCGTTCGGGATATTCAAGGCATCATAATCCCAGTAAGGAACCAGATCTTCGGGCATGTTGGTATGCGTAAATATAAAGTCGTAGGTCCGTTCGGCTTGCTTCAGATAGGCAGGATTGTGCGTATAGCGGTAACACATGGTATATCCATAAATCACCCAAGCCTGTCCGCGTGCCCATGCCGATTCGTCGGCATATCCCTGCGCTGTGGAGCGGCTGCGCACTTCTCCTGTTTCAGGGTCGTAATCTACCACGTGGTAGGAACTTCCGTCTTTGCGGAAATGGTTCTTCAAGGTTTTATCAGCGTGAGACACCGCTATATTATAAAATGTAGAATCGCCCGAAAGCCGGGTAGCCTCAAACAGCAGCTCCAGGTTCATCATATTATCGATAATGACGGGGCACTTCCATCCCCGCTCCGACTGCCAGCCTTTCTGCGTATTCCAAGACTGTATGACTCCAGCTACCGGACGAAAGCGTGTCGATAACGATTTGGCCGCTTGCACCACCACAGGTTTGTATTTCTCTTCTCCGCCCATACGTATGCCGTTCATATAGCTGCATCCGATGATGAATCCTACATCGTGATGCGATGTATTGTACTGCATCTTCTCCAAAGCCTCGGTGTATTTCTCCGCCAAGGATTTCCAGTATTCCTCTTCTGTAAGATTGTACAGATACCAAAGGCTACCCGGATAGAAACCCGCCGTCCAGTCCCAACCGATAGAAGCATATTGCATGTTTCCATCGGGTTTCACCGTGCGGGGAATGCATATTTTATCACTCTTCTCCAGTTCCTCCATTTGCGCCTTGTATTGGTTAGCGGCAAATCTTATGTTATCTGCAAGAAAATCATGAGTCGGCCTTACCGGTTTGCATCCAACGATAACCCATAAAGACAGCCCAAGGCCGAGACCGGTCCAAATTGTATTCTTCATACCTACTTATGCTATAATGTTTATACTTCGAGAGACAAATATAGACGGCCGAAGCCAAAAGAATGGATTTCTTTTATACACGAAAAGGTAAAAGAGAATACGCATAGCCCAAAACTACCTAAATGTACAAAAATAGACCTTGAAATATACGAAAACAGACCTTTTTCTTCATTTCAGCCAATATTCATATTGGCTAAAAAGCTATATTTGCCAACGGTTTAGAGAAAAAAGAGCTATGAGAAACAGAAACATACTTATCCTCTGCTTCCTGTCTCTATATATGCTGGCAGGGCAAGCGCAGAACTTATCATTCAATCACTTGACGACAGACGACGGGCTGTCACACAACTCTGTGGTGTCCATCTATCAGGACGAACGGGGATTCTTATGGTTTGCCACCCACAACGGTATAAGCCTGTACAACGGCAAGGACTTTAAAATATATCAAAAGGAGAAAGAAAACCCGAAGAACAGCATTCTGTATAATGACATCTATCAAATCACAGGCGACCGGAAAGGGCATATATACATCATGACCAACAGGGGCGTATCGGCCTACGACATACAGAGCGACCAGTTCAGCCATCTCACAACTCAGAATATTCAGGCAGAGTTTTTTGCCGACTCCTTATATATAGCAACTTCCGACCAAATCTTCAAGTACAACGGCGAAAGATTAAGACCCATATACAAAATGCCGGCAGGAAAAGGGTATATCAAAAGGCTATACGTACATAATGACTCCATCATGATAGGCACTGACAGGGGGGTATGTGTGCTTACTCCCCAAAAACAACTGAACCGACTCATTTCGCAGGGAAACATTGTGGATATCTTCAGAGACAGCCACGGCAGTTACTGGATTGCAGCACGCACTGGTCAAGGAGCGTATAGGATAACAGGCCAAGAGATAACTAACTTTGTACATGACAAAGAGAATCCAGCAAGCATCAGTTCCAGCTTCGTGCACCGGTTCTGCGAAGACTTGCAAGGCAATGTCTGGATAGGCACTTTCAATGGCCTGAACAAGTATGACAGGAAAACCGGAACATTCCACCGATACAACAAACAGGAGAACCAAAAGAGCCTTTCTTACTCGTCCATCTGGAGTTTATTCTGCGACCGGCAGGGAACCATCTGGGCAGGCACTTACTTCGGCGGAGTCAACTACTTCCATCCGCAGAAGCAAATTTTCCGCGAATATCAGGCATCGCCCAACGAGAGCGAAGGATTAAGTTCCCCCATCGTCAGCCGCATCACGGAAGATGACAAAGGAAACTTATGGATCGGCACAGAGGGCGGAGGCGTGAACAGGTACAACGCTGAAACACAGACTTACAAACGATACACACTTGACAACATTCCCGGTGGAACGGCGCAAAACAACATAAAAGCCATCTATTACGATGCTCAACGGGAAACATTATGGTTGGGGGTACACATGGCAGGACTCTATAAACTGAATACCCAAACCGGAAACATCACCCCATACAAACGCCGGCAAGGGGATAAGCACAGCATCCTATCCAACAGCATTGAGAGCATCCTCCCCCATCAGGGCAAACTGCTGCTGGCTACCAACAACGGGATTTGCGTATTCGACCCCGAAACCGGTAAAAGCCAACCGTTCTTTAAAGACCCCAATATACACAGCAGAACTTTGTACTCCACCGGCTTGGTATGGGACCATAAAGGCATTTTGTGGATAACCGGAAACAACAACGGAGTCTATGCCTACCATCCCGATACGGATAAACTGACAGTGTACAGAGCCAACCATGCCCACAAACGCAGCATCAGCAGCAACAGTGTGAATTCCATCTTCGAGGACGGGCAGCAAAGACTGTGGCTGTGCACGAACGAGAACGGACTCGATTTATATCGGAGAGAGACCGACGACTTCGAAAACTTTGATGTACAGAATAGCGGTTTGGCAAGCAATGTGGTCTATAACATCTGCGAATTGTCTGCCGACAGGCTGCTGGTAACCACTGACAAAGGCTTCTCCATACTGGACTATAAGCAAAAGGTATTCAAAAATTACAGCCAGTTGCCCCTAAGCTGCCTCAATGAGAATGCACTTTACAAGAGCCGGAACGGGGAAATCTTCATAGGAGGAACTTCAGGAGCCATCTCGTTCTACGAAGAGGACCTGGAGCAGACACCACGCTCTTACAACATCCTACCCAGCCGTCTTACCATAAACGGAAAGGCAGTGTCGGTAGCCGACGAGAGCGGGGTGCTGGAGCAAGACATCAGTTTTACCAAATCAATCACCCTGAAAGCAGGGCAAGACATATTCAGCATAGAATATGCCATTACCGATTATCTGCCTTTCAATAAAGATGACATCGTCTATCAGTTGGAAGGATTCTCAAACACCTGGAACAAGTTGGAACAAAACACAATTACCTACTCCAATCTCTCGCCCGGCAAATACACACTGGTGGTGCGTGCCGAGAATACCGACCGGAATCTGGTTCCTCCCAGCCAGCTGACCATCCGGATACTGCCCCCGTTCTACCTCAGCATATGGGCGTATCTATGCTACATCTTACTTGCCGTGCTCATCATCTGGTATCTGATACGCGCCTATCGCGAACGCATCAAGATGCAGGAATCACTAAAATATGAAAAGAAACATGCCGAAGACATTGAACAGATGAATCAGGTAAAACTACGTTTTTTCACCAACATCTCGCACGAATTCCGCACCCCTCTATCCCTTATCATAGGGCAAATGGAAATTTTATTATCCCGCCAACTCGCTCCAGACATATACAATAAAATATTAGGTACTTACAAAAGCTGCCTGCAACTGAAGGAACTCGTCAATGAATTACTGGACTTCCGCAAACAGGAACAAGGCTATATGACTATAAAAGTCAGCGAACACAATATCGTAGGCTTCGTATACGAGCACTATCTGCTATTTTCTGAATATGCCAAACTGCATCAGATTACTTTCTCGTTTGAAAAAAGCAGCGATGACATCCGTGCATGGTACGATGCCAAACAGATGCAGAAGGTTATGAACAATCTGATATCCAATGCCTTCAAGCATACGAAAAACAATGGACATATTTCGATTTCAGTACGAAAACGGAATCAAGAAATCATTATTGAAGTTACCGATACAGGCTCGGGCATAGCTGCCAGGGATATAGACAGAATCTTCGACCGTTTCTTTCAAGCAGAACAACTGGACTCGCTAAGTAATGCAAGTACAGGTATAGGGCTGGCTCTTACCAAAGGCATCATAGAACTGCACCACGGCAGCATAGAGGTATCCAGCGAACAGGGCGAAGGTTCTACTTTCCGTATACATCTGAAAACAGGCAACGAACACTTCAATACCGAACAAATAGATGAGCGAAAGCAGCATGAACTACATGCGGATATTGATCAGGTAAACTACAATCACTGGAAGGCCTTCCTGAATAAACAGGAAATTACAAATCAGACGACGGAAGAAGAAAAGAAGAAAGAAAAGCATAAGATACTGATTGTGGAGGACAATGATTCCCTGCGCAATATGCTAATTGGAATCTTTGAAACTTTCTACACGGTAGTGATAGCTACCAATGGTAAAGAGGGATTGGAAAAGGTACGTTCGGAAATGCCGGATATTGTGCTGAGTGACATCGTAATGCCTGAAATGTCCGGTACGGAGTTATGCCAGATTCTTAAAAAAGATTTCGCCATTTGCCACATTCCGGTTGTTCTACTAACAGCCAAAACGGCTATCGAGTACAACATGGAAGGGCTTAGGATGGGAGCTGATGACTATATTACCAAACCATTCAACATCAATCTCCTATTGTCACGCTGCAACAATCTGGTCAACAACCGAATCATGTTGCAAGAGAAATTCAGCCAACAGCCACAAACCAATATGCAGATTTTGGCAACCAATGCCATGGACAAGAAGTTCTTGGACAAGGCAATGGAAATCTTTGAAAAGGAAATAGAAAATGCCGATTTCAATGTGGATCAGTGGGCCATAAAAATGGGAATAGCCCGAACCAAACTGTTCACCAAACTAAAAGCCATATCCGGACAAACACCGGGTGAAATCATGATGACTATCCGCCTGAAAAAAGCAGCTCATTTATTGAGAAATAATCCGGAACTAAATATAGCTGAAGTGTCGGATAAATCGGGATTCAATATCCCTAAATACTTTAGCAAATGCTTCAAAGAGAGGTATCACATCACTCCACAGGCATACAGAAAAGGGAATGGAGCACCGCGTGAAGAAAAAGAGGAAAGGTAAATCACTGCCCTCTGAGTGGGTCCTTACCAAACGTATGCGCTTTTCATTGGATTCGCTCCCATTACCCATCAAGAACTGCGCCAATTGCGAAAGCATGGCTATCCGCTCATCCATCTTGCTTGTCAACTGACGGCGAAGTTCGGAATTTACCGGATATGTTTTTTAATTAACGGATATAATACTTCCGCATAGCGCATAAAGCCCAGATCTGTAAAATGAATACCATCAACAGTAGCCTCACCATCGTGCCCGATGATATCCTTTGAAGAAAGAAGATAGATATTCTTCTCACCCGTTTTCTTCATTGACTGGAAAATAGCCGCAATCGTTTCATTTTTAGCTTTCACTTCCCGAGCAACCCTTTTATCAAAACGGGAATGAGTGAAAATAGGATCTTCTACAAAAAGTATGGGAGTATCGGGATGTTTGCTGCGAACGATAGAGTAAAATTTCTCCGCCCGTTCTTTCATCTGTTCCACTGTGGCGTTAGGAAGGAAATCAAGCACAAACATGGAAGCATCGACCGTAGCTATAAGTTCCGCAATCTCCAGATCGAGCAAAGCATTACCGCTAAACCCTAAATTGATACATTCACGATTGAGCCAACGTTCCAGAATATTTGTATGGGCCATTCCGGGACGGGAAGCACAACCACCCTGCAAAATACTGGTCCCATAAAAAACAACGGGCTTCTCACGTACCGGCAAATCAACAGTAGGCTGGTCAAGCGTAGAAAGGCTATCCACACCGATTGCCAATGAGGTGACCCCGTCATACAAAGAGAGATATAAAAGATATTCCCGTTCTTCAGGATCCATATTCTTCACGATAGTAGCTTCATTTACCTTTCCCTGAGGACGCCCGCTACCGGCAAAAACCCACTTACCATCTTGCAGACAATAAAGATCCAATCCCTTGATTCCGGTAGGGGTCATGTGGTTCATGCTTCTGTTATCCCTCACTTCCCACTTTGCCCCAATGCATGTAGAGTTGGAACGGAAGCGCAAAGCAAGTCCGGCACTATTGCCTCCTAAATCCCAAAGCGGTTTGCGGGAAACCGATTCCAAAGAAGCCGGAAGGCGTTCGTAACGGGTAAGAGTAGCATCCGTTGCCTTGCCCAACAAGGGGAAAACGGAAGCATCGCGATAAAGAAGTTGGGCCTGAGTGGATGCAGCCAGCAACAATCCCAAAATAAAAACTCTGATTCTCATGATTAGTAGATATTAAGATGATTCAAAGGTACACTGAAAAACTGCATTTATAAACAGTTTTACATCAATTAACAGGTAATAGACCTCCTATTATGGCTCCACAGCTCTTTTGAGTGCATTCACACTTATTAACCGTCTGAAGTTTGCTTTATTACGAAATATTCGTAGTTTTGTATCGAATTCATTTTAATACTTTATTTCCATGGAAAAGTTGACTATACAAGAAGAAGAAGCAATGATTTACATTTGGGAACTGGGCAGTTGTTTCGTAAAAGACATTGTTGCCAAATATCCCCAACCGGCACCTCCCTACACTACCGTGGCTTCCATCATTAAAAACCTGGAACGCAAACAGTATGTTACAGCCGCTCGCGTAGGGAATACATATCAATACACACCTGCCATTCGTGAAAGCGAATACAAGCGTACCTTCATGAGCGGCTTCGTGCGTAACTACTTTGAAAATTCTTATAAGGAAATGGTTTCTTTCTTTGCCAAAGAGCAAAAGATTTCAACTAAAGACTTAAAAGATATAATAGATATGATTGAAAAAAGATAAACATAAAAAAGAATCGCATGAAATACTATTTTTCTTTATTAGCTTGTCTGGTAAGTTTCATTGCTCACGCACAGACTACTTACTCCTATAGAGTAGAAGGCGAATTGACAGATAATTCGTTTAATGGAAAAATGTTATACATCATGCGATATGATGACAATCGCTATATTGATAGTACCCGAGTTGAAAATCAGAAGTTTGTATTTGAGGGACGGACTGCAATCCCCTCGTTTTGTCGAATCGATGCAGGACGCAACTATGGCAACTTTATTTTGGACGAAGGAACTATAAAAGTCAATCTATATACTCATGTCCCTACGGGTACAAAACTAAATGAAGCTTTCAACAAGACGATAGCTACAGTCGACAGTATCCGAAAAAAAGGATTCGCACATCTGGCAGAACTTAAAAAAGAAAAGCCGAATGCAGAAGACTGGCAACCGGTATGGGCAGAATATTATGAGCAGAAAATCCGCCCATCACTCCTTGGATATCTAAAACAACAAATTATATCCAACAAGGATAATGGTGTGGGAGAATATGCTTTCAGAAATTATAGTATGGCATGTAATACCGATGAAATGGATGCTCTTCAGACAGAAATAGGCAATTGGCTGAATTCCTTAAAAACAGTACAGGCAATAAAAGCACGTTTCGAAGCACTAAAGAGCACTGCAGTAGGCAAGCCGTTTGTCGATATAGCCGGTGAAAACACAGAAGGTAAAGAAACACGATTGTCTGATTTTGTAGGCAAAGGTAATTATGTTCTTGTTGATATGTGGGCAAGCTGGTGTGCTCCATGCCGGGAAGAAATACCCAATTTAGCAGAAATCTACAATACATATAAAGACAAAGGCCTGGTTATATTAGGTATTGCAACCTGGGATAAAAAAGACAGAATTATTAAAGCGATAGGAGATCTGAATATGACATGGCCACAGCTACTGGATACCCGACAAAAAGTAATGGAACTTTATGGCGTCAATGGTATCCCGCATATCATTTTATTTGCCCCGGATGGCACTATTGTTGCGCGCAATCTCAGGGGAGATGAAATGAAACAAAAAGTGGCTGAGATTATGAAAGACAAATAATAACAAAACAAATCAAGATGTTAGCTTATTTTCTAAAAATCAATGTAGCCATTGCGCTATTTTATGCGTTCTACCGGCTATTTTTCTATAAAGACACGTTCTTCACGTGGCGCAGAGCCGCTTTACTCTGTTTCTTTGCCATTTCTGCCGTCTATCCGCTACTGAATATACAGACATGGATCACGGAACAGGAGCCTATGGTAGCCATGGCAGATTTATACGCTGACATCGTTTTACCGGAATTTACGATAACACCGGAACAGGCAACTTCCGACTGGAAAAGCCTCCTGCTCCAAACGGTCGGTTTTGCTTATTGGGGAATGGTAATTGTATTAGCGATCCGCTTTTTCATACAGTTGGCTGGAATTATCCGTTTAGCTTTCCGTTGCCGAAAAGCAAAGATAGGAAATACGAATGTACATCTGCTCAGACAAGCAAGCGGACCTTTTTCCTTCTTCCACTGGATTTTTATCCATCCGACTTCACATACAGAAGATGAGCTAAGCGAAATATTAACCCACGAACAAACTCATGCCAACCAATGGCATTCCATTGATGTACTTGTCAGTGAGATTGTATGTATATTTTGCTGGTTCAATCCTTTTGCCTGGCTCATGAAACGGGAAATCCGCACTAATCTGGAATATCTGGCGGACAACCGCGTACTGGAAACCGGACATGACTCTAAAGCCTATCAGTATCACCTGTTAGGATTATCACACCATAAGGCTGCAGCAACTATCTATAACAGTTTTAATGTATTACCTTTAAAAAAACGCATCAAAATGATGAACAAAAAGAGAACCCGAGAAATAGGGAGAACTAAATACCTTATGTTTCTCCCCTTGGCAGCCTTACTTATGATAATCAGCAATATCGAAGCCGTGGCCCGTACCACGAAAGAGATGGCAAAAGATGTCATAGAAGCTGTAGAAGAGAATCTGGCGTCCAATTCAACAACGCCGGAGATGGAAGTTGCTACTGAAGCAATACCGGTGGAAACGCCCATATCACAACAGGATAAGGACAAACTCGTGACCTACAAAGGAAAAGTAGTGGATAAAGACGGAAAGCCGGTGGAAGGCGCCGAACTTCTCATTGATGGTAGCCACAAACTCCCTCAAGATCAATCATTTGTTACAGACAAAAATGGGAATTTCTCTTTCATGGCTTTTGAGAATGCCCATATAGGAGTCATATGGAATAAAAACGATAAATATATGCTGAAAGGAATCCGATACGATCAAAAAGAGAGAACCAATCTAAAGATCGTCATGGATGACCAATGGCAGAATCCGCCTTCCAATGATCCTAACAACCCGGTGTTTGAAGTAGTAGAAATAATGCCTGAATTCCCTGATGGCGGCATGTCAGGACTGATGCAATTCCTGTCGAAAAACATTCAATATCCCATTAATGCACAGAAAAACCATACGCAAGGTCGAGTTACAGTGCAATTTGTCGTCAATAAAGATGGCTCAATTTCTGAACCCAAAATCATTCGTGGAGTCGATCCGGATTTGGATGGTGAAGCTATACGTGTTATCAGTTTAATGCCTAAATGGAAACCCGGCATGCAAAAAGGCCAACCTGTCCGAGTTAAATATACGGTACCTGTTATGTTCCGCTTATCGGATGATGGTCAAAAAGAGGAGTATAAGCCTATACCTAAAATTGATGAAACCGTTGTTGTGGGGTATGCCTCCAAACAAGCTCCTGCAGAGGAAGACCCAGTTTTTGAAGTGGTTGAAAACATGCCTGAATTTGCCGGTGGCATGGGAGGACTGATGCAATATCTGTCTAAGAATATCAAATATCCGGTAGAGGCACAAAAAGCCGGAATCCAAGGACGAGTCATAATGCAAGTCATCATTGATAAGAACGGTAATGTAACCAATCCCAAAGTTACCCAGCCCGTAGACCCCTTATTGGATACAGAAGCAATTCGCGTCACCGCAAGTATGCCTAAATGGAAACCTGGTACACAAAGAGGAATGCCGGTCAACGTAAAATATACATTCCCTATCGTATTCAGATTACAATAAAACAACCTCCTTTCAACATTAATTCTCTCTCACATAAAGATTATCTGCAATGTCCTACTCCTGATTTTTAACAGCACAATCAAGAGTAGGATGCAGATAACCATTTATTTATGCATCTTCACTACTTCTGTCGGTGCCATCTCCACATTCCGCTTATCTACCTGGCGAACCACGCTTGCCGCTAATTGCAGGAAAGCGCGTCCGGTCACGGTATTCTCGTCAAGTGCTACCGGAGTACCCTTATCGCCACTTTCACAAATGCTTTGTACAATAGGAATTTGCCCCAACAAAGGCACATTCATTTCTTCCGCCAGCTTCTTGGCACCTTCCTTTCCAAAGATATAGTATTTATTCTCCGGAAGTTCGGCAGGTGTAAACCAGGCCATATTCTCTACCAAACCGAGAATAGGCACATTCACCTTATCATTGATAAACATGTTGATACCTTTGCGGGCATCTGCCAATGCCACAGCCTGCGGTGTACTGACTACGATAGCTCCTGTCAGTGCCAATGTCTGAACCACTGTCAGGTGAATATCACTCGTTCCGGGAGGAAGGTCGATTAAGAAATAGTCAAGCTCTCCCCAATTCGCATCCCCTATCAGCTGTTTCAAGGCATTGCTTGCCATGCCGCCACGCCACAACGTAGCCTGATCAGGATCAACGAAGAAACCAATAGAAAGCAATTTGATACCATACTTCTCAACCGGTACAATCAGGTCACGACCGTCTACGTGTTCAGCATAAGGACGCGCATCCTCCACCTGAAACATCTTCGGCATGGATGGTCCGAAAATATCGGCATCCAACAAACCAACCTTGTAACCTAACTTCGCCAAAGATACTGCGAGGTTAGCAGCTACCGTTGATTTACCTACGCCACCCTTACCGGAAGAAACACCGATAATATTCTTTACTTGAGGCAATAATTTGCCTGGTTCGGGACGTGCTGCCTGTTTGCTTTCCGTAGTAATGGTTATTTCTACCTCATCAGATACATACGTATGAATAGCCGCTTCCGCTGCCTTTATTACAGATTTCATGAAAGGATCGGTCGGTTTCTCAAATATCAGTGAGAAACTAACTTTCATCCCGTCAATACGTAAATTATCGGCAATCATTTCCGCCTCAACCAGATTCTTTCCGGTACCGGGATATCGCACTGTGGCCAGTGCATCTAAAATTAGTTTAGGATAAAGTGTCATTACTCTTTTTTTATTTTGAAGTTTGCAGCCCACTCCGCTTACTGCGGTTATAACTGCGATACTCATCTAACTCTATTTCCACATCGGGTTCGTGCAGTTCGCCTTCCTTCGGCAGATGGAACTTGATATACTTGATGTTCAATCCACGGTCCAACCACTGTTGCTCGTAATAGGTTTTGATGCTGAGAATTTCATCAGCCATGCCGGAGTGATACAGATCTTCTGTCAGCACATCCACCGGAAGATGATTTTCCTCGATCATGCAACGGGTATAAGTGAACATAAAGTTACTATCTGTCTTGAGATGAACAATACCATCCGGTTTTAGGAATTTACGATAACGTTCCATGAAATAAGTGGAAGTAAGGCGCTTGGTAGCTTTCTTCATTTGCGGATCAGAGAACGTCAACCAGATTTCACTCACTTCATTTTCCGAGAAAAAGCGGTCGATTATTTCAATGTTCGTACGCAAAAAGGCAACATTCTTCATGCCTGCCTGTAATGACTCCGTAGCACCGGACCACATACGGGAACCTTTAATATCCACTCCGATAAAATTCTTATCAGGAAACAATCGTCCCAGCCCGACGGTATATTCACCACGTCCGCAACCTAATTCCAAAACAATGGGACGGTCATTCCCGAAGAATGACTCGTTCCATTTTCCTTTCATCTCAAAGGGCACGTTATCTACTGCTGAATAAGGATATTCGAACACATGCGGATAACTTGCCATATCGGCAAACTTCGCTAACTTACCTTTACTCATGCGTTACTCCACAATGGTTACCCAGCCATGCGTGTCAGGTTCGTCACCATATTGAATACCACGCAATTTGTTGTACAACTTCGTGCAGACAGGTCCCGGTTTGCCGTCCTTGGCTATTACATAAGAATGTCCGTTTTCAGGATCATCTATGCGCTCAATCGGGCTAATCACCGCAGCCGTACCACATGCACCGGCTTCCTCGAACGTAGTAAGTTCTTCTTCAGCCACCGGACGACGTTCCACCTTCATGCCCATATCTTCGGCCAACTGCATCAAGCTCTTATTGGTAATGGATGGCAGAATGGAAGTAGACAGAGGAGTAATATAAGTATTATCTTTTATTCCGAAGAAGTTGGCAGCGCCGCACTCGTCGATGTACTTCTTCTCCTTTGCATCCAGATAGAACTCTGCGGAATACCCTGCCGCATGTGCTTCGTGGCTGGCACGCAAGCTAGCTGCATAGTTACCACCGATTTTATAAATACCAGTTCCAAGCGGAGCAGCACGGTCATACTTACGTGTAATGACATAAGGAGTAGCTGCAAAACCGCCTTTAAAGTACGGACCTACCGGAGTAACAAATATCAGGAACATATATTCATTGGAAGGACGCACCCCCACCTGTGCCCCGGTTCCAATCAGCAACGGACGGATATAAAGGGAAGCACCGCTCTCGTAAGGCGGTATAAAGCGTTCGTTCATTTTCACCGCTGTCAGCACAGCTTCTTTGAAACGTTCTGTCGGCAATTCTGCCATCATGATACCACGACACGTAGACTGCAAGCGGGCAGCATTCTCTTCCAAACGGAAAATACGCACCTTACCATCTTTGCCACGGAATGCCTTTAAGCCTTCAAACGCTTCCTGTCCATAATGCAGACAGGTAGCTGCCATGTGCAGATTGATAAGTTCGCTACTGCTGATTTCAAGTTTTCCCCACTCACCTTCGCGGAAATTAATTCTCACATTGTAATCTGTCTTCATGTATCCGAATGACAGATTAGACCAATCTATTTCTTTCATATCTCAAAGTATTAGTAATCTCATTACGTACATTCTGCAACAAATTTAGTCTTTATTCTTCACTTTCCCGCTTCTCCGACAGTAATTTTTCGATTTCCTTGTCAGCTTTGGTCAATTTATCGCTGCAAAACGCAATAATCTCATTCGCTTCCTTTATTTTTTCGGCAAGCGCATCAATTTCCAATTCATTATTGTCTATTTGACGGACAATCTTCTCCAAGCGCTCCATGGCTTGGGAATAGGTTTCTTTTTTCTTTGAAGTAGACATAGGAATATTTTATGATTTATGATTTACGACGGAGGTCACTTCACCCCGGTAAAAACGGGTGAGTATTTCATCTTTTTCATTCAAGAGGGTGGCATCTTTCACTACTTTTCCATCTTTCAAAGTAATGCTATAGCCACGGGCAAGCATTTTCTCTGGCGAAGCATCTACAAGACGCTGCCGCAACAAATCCAGGCGATGCTGCTGGCGCGCGAGAGAGGTTGTAACAGCCTGTGAGATATCCTTCCGGGCGGTAAGCAATGCAAGCTTGGCATCAGATACGCGACGGACAACAGCAGAAGGAATACGGTTTCTATACAAGGCCAGCCTTCGATGTTCCTCCGTCAAACGGGAAATCACGCTGTCGTGCAATTGGGTGATAAGCACTTCCAGTTCATCAGCAGCAAGATCCATGCAATTTATAAGATACTCTGCAGCAGCAGTCGGGGTTTTCACACGGGTGTGCGCCACAGAATCGAGTACCGTATCATCTCTTTCATGCCCTATTCCGGTAATTATAGGCAACGGAAATTGGGCACAAGCGGCAGCAAGCAAATACGTATCAAAACCGGAAAGATCGGAAGTTGCTCCACCGCCACGGATGATGACTACGGCATCAAAATCATTCTGACGATTTAAGATTAGATCCAAAGCTGCTAATACAGATTCTTCTACCCTATCGCCTTGCATCAAGGCGGGAAACAATTCTGTATAAAAGAAAAAGTTTCTGGGATTATTCTTTAACTGATGGCAGAAATCACCATAGCCTGCGGCTGTTGGAGAGGATATCACAGCAATGCGTTGCGGCAAAGTTGGCATTTCCAACTCTTTATTCAGCGTCAAGACACCTTCTTCTTCCAGTTGCTTCAGTATTTCCCGACGATGACGTGCCATATCTCCTAACGTATAAGTAGGATCGATATCCTGTACGGTCAGACTATAGCCATAAAGCTCGTGAAAACTGACAGTAACCTGAACCAGTACCTTAATACCGGAAACAAAAGCCTGCCCTGTCGCTTCTTCAAAATAAGGTTTCAGCAGCCGATAGACATTCGACCAGATAGTACCCCGCGCCTTTGCAACCAGACCATTGCTACGGGGGTCTTTCTGAATAAATTCCAGATAGCAATGCCCGGTACTGTTCGTTCGCACATCACTCAACTCTGCCTGTACCCAATATTCATCAGGCAGGCATTGTTCAAGACTGCGGCGCACCAAGGCATTAAGTTCCAGTAAAGATAATGCTTCCATATTGTTCAGCTACGAGTGACAAGCTACCAGCTACAAGTGACGAACTACGAGTAACAGCTTGTAATCAGTTATTTATTATTTGATTTATAATCATTGTATGCCTTCCACATATCAGGTACTCCATATCCGTAGATATTATCCGGGAAACCGGCACGGTCACCGGATCGGCGCACCAACTCAATCACTTCTTTTGCCGTCAACGTTGGGCAAGCCTGCCACAAACATGTCACCATACCGCACATGATAGGTGAAGAAAAAGAAGTACCGTTAGCCCGTCCCTGGTTACCATCCGTACGGATCACATCCGATCCAACCCCTACCGCAACCACATCCGGCTTCACACGATGATCCGCTGTATTACCTACGGAAGAAAAAGTAGCCAGTACAGCTCTCTTGTCAATCGCTCCTACCGTCAATACATTATCAGCATCTCCCGGAGGAGTGATCTTTTTCCAGGAACCCGCACCGGAGTTGCCGGCACTGCATACCAGTATCATTCCTTTATCTGCAATATGGGAAGCCTGGCGCGACATCAATGCATGACGTCCATCCAAATCTCGATATTTATAATTCTTCGATTTATCATCAAATGAGTAGTATCCCAAAGATGTATTGATTACATCCACTCCCACACTATCGGCAAATTCAACCGCAGCCGACCAATAATCCTGTTCTACCAGGTGTTCCGAATATTCATCCTCACTGCGAAGCAACCAAAAAGAAGCTTCGGGAGCCGTCCCCGTCATTATATCAGGTCGGTTCATACCTATACAGGACAGTACACTCATCCCATGGCTGCTTTCTGCAAAGATATCAGCCTGTTGATTTACAAAATCCTTTGTACCGAGAATACGGATATTCTGCATAGCAGTAATCTTATCGACATTATGAAATCCGGCATCAATAACCGCAATTGTCATACCCTGCCCTTTGAAGCCCGCTTCGTGTAATTTGTCACCGTTGCTCATCTGAATCTGAGTGATAGCACGCCCATAAATGCTATCCGGATGTATCGTCGGTTGGTTCAACACAGAATCACGTTCCGTCGCCATCGATGGTTTGCCGGCACCGGGAGAAATCCAGACTTTCTCTGTTGAAAGCACAAAAGGCAGTGCCGCAATACGATCAATCAGAGTCGTATCGTTGCAGGACACCGTTACAAAATTATCCCATTTCCCCGTTACCACAATCTTCACTCCCTGTTTGCGGATTTCATCTATATATTTACGGCATACCGGGAGATCTGTAGAATCAATCGGAAGGTTCTGCTTCCGGCGGCGCTCAATCGCTTTTGCCGACAAGTATTTCTCCGGTTTTTTTAAAGAATATTCTGTAGCAGCTTTATCTTTTAAACTAATGCGATACTTCAATGTATCTTGTTGCGCCGATGCCCCTGTTGCAAGCAGGGCAATGGCTAAAAAGGATATTAATTTTCTCATTCTATTATTTTATTACTTATTCATTTTCTGAAATAACCAGCCCGATACCCCGTTGGGAAGCAATGAAAGAACCACCTACTACCCGCCTTCCAATATAGAATACAGCCGACTGACCGGGTGCAATAGCCGATGCCTCTGACAGGAAATGTACAAACAACCGCCCATCTTCCAGCCTTTTCACCGTACAGGGAATCGGCTTGCTTCGGTAACGGATGCGTACCGTCAAATCGGAAGCCGAAAAGAATTCCTGCTCATCAATAAGATTATCCTGTTCGGTTAACATATATTCTGTCCGCAATTGTTCGGCATCACCCAGCATCACCGTATTTTTCTGCGGATTTATCTTCAACACATAAGCCGGTTTCCCTAAAGCTATTTCCAGCCCTTTCCGTTGTCCAATGGTATAATAAGGAAAACCTTTATGCTCTCCCAACTTCACTCCTTCGGAACTGACGAACCATCCAGGACCAATTGCACTATCTATTTCAGGAGAATGTTCGCGCAGAAAGTCCCGATAATCACCTTTGATGAAACAAACCTCCATGCTCTCTCCCTCTTCCGCCTTCAGTTGATAACCTTTCTCACGCAGATATTCCCTCACTTGCAACTTCGTATAGGTGCCCAGCGGAAAAATGCAACGCCTCAGCACATCCTGCCCCAGTCGCCAGAGGAAATAAGACTGATCTTTCTTATCGTCATCTCCGGCCACTATATATATCTTTCCGTTCTTTTCTTCCAGACGGCTATAATGCCCGGTAGAGATAAATGCGCAACCTAGTTTGTCTGCCCACTCTGTTAGTATGCGGAATTTAAAGGTAGGATTACACATCACGCAAGGATTTGGAGTCCGCCCCTGACAATATTCATCAATAAAGTTCTGCACAATTACTTTGCGAAAAGCCTCACGTTCATCAGCTACATGGTGTTCGATACCCATACTGCCGGCAAGTTGCCGAGCTTCCACAGGTTCGTCTCCCCACACCCACATGGTCAATCCGACTATCTCATACCCCTGTTCTTTCAACATCAGGCAAGTGGCAGTACTGTCTATACCGCCGCTCATACCCACCAATACTCGCTTATCAGGACTGTTCATTTTTAGATATTCATTCTATTAGCTTACAAAAATAGATGATTTCGGGGAGAAGAAACAGAAAAGGCATACCTTTTTCACATGACTTCACATCATTCTCTTTGTTTCTCCCTACCTTTCCGTACCTTTGCAGCTATGGAGAACTTACGAGTTGTACAACTCGCAAGTTCTCCGTAGTAAACAAAAATAAGAATAGTAATAAGTTCACAGCTTAGAAGTCAGCGTATCTAAAGTCTATTTCATGGCAGACCGCAACTTGCTCAAACGCCCCAAGAAATTACACACATCAGTATTACGGATAGCATCTTACCCATAGTATAAAGTCGACTTTTATGTTAAAAAAACAGCATTGCTGAAGAACCAGAACAGGATAAGACTATATTGGGACTGACGGTGAGATTCTAACTATATCAAACAAAACTCCGAGGTGTTATCATAGCACCTCTTTCTTCAGAAAGTCCGACAAATGCAGGTGTTGTATGCCTTGCACATCTCCTCCACGATTAAACTCATCCAGACTGACAACATACTTTGGATAATTGTCCGTATCCACACCTTCCTGAAACTTATCGCGCAGATATTCGAATAAATCCGTATCATTCCGAATTCCCCTGAATTCTTCGTATTCCATATTGATATAAAGAATATTTGCCTGAGGATTCTCTTTAAGAATATCTTGAAGCTGCTTTAAAATACAACTCTTCCCTACCCGCCGTTGTCCGGTCAGTACTTTAATGATACCTTTCCCTATAAAAGGACGTATTCTATACTGTATACAAAGGGCGATTTATCAGCTTCATACTTTTATAATTTATGATTAACAAACAATGCACATATAGCAATTCTATTAAATATAAATTATAAACCTCGTAAGAATGCTACATTTATTAAGTATAAATATCAGTTGGGTTGCCTACAAACTCTCCTATACATCTTCAAACAGAAACGCTTCGTACAGATTACGCGGAATTTCACGGAATAAGCAAAAGAAAAATCCGTGAAATTCCACGCCTGTTTATTCCTTATTTGAAAAGTAACTGTGCCATGTGATACAAACTCCTGCGCCAAGTCAGGAATTCATGGGCCGTATCGGGAGAAACGAAAGACGTTGCCTTAAAACCGGCTGCCTTGAGGTCATTCACGGCTTTAGTCACACCATCCGGATTCTCCTTGCTTCCGCAGCTGATGAAAATGGATGCCACCTGATTCTTATCCTTGATATCGCCCGGTGCATAGGTACCACCGCTCAGTAACCCGTAATAATTGAATACTTCCGGACGACGCAAGGTTATCAGTTTCGTTTCAAAACCACCCATAGAAAGTCCTGCCATTGCACGATGCTTCTTATCGGCCTGTGTACGGAAGTTACTATCAATATAAGGGATCAGTTCGTCCACCAGCACCGTTTCAAACTCCTTAGCCGTGAACTCTTTGATATGTCCAAATTTCACATCATTCGTCATACCATACGTCATTACAATGATGAACGGTTCAATCTTGCCTTCAGCAATCAGATTGTCCATAATCAGATTCGCATGTCCCTGGTTGGACCATGCCGTTTCATCTTCTCCCCATCCGTGCTGCAAATAGAGAACCGGATATTTCTTCTTATCCTTTCCGTAAGTGGGCGGTGTATAAACAAATGCACGACGATGGGTATCTGTGCTCTTGGAATAAAAATAAACCTGTTGAACATTTCCATGAGGCACTTGCTTCATAGCATAGAAATCCTCATCATGAGCCGGAATTTCAATACCACTTTCCCATCGGCAAGAGCCGTAATAATTCTTAGTACCCGGATCATTAAACACACCACCATCGATAGTCAGGTGATAATAATGGAATCCCTCATCCATGGGGCCATCTGTAGTACCTACCCATACACCTTCTTTATCTTTGCGGAGAACTGTGCCACCACGACCGCCTAATCCAAGACTGACAATGACTGATTTGGCATCAGGAGCAACTACACGGAAGCGGGCGTATCCTTGCGAATTGACCATAGGATATTGCTGTCCGGGCTGATTAAGTACAGAAGGACGGAAATCCTCTTTCACTACAGCAGTATCGCTTGCCGGATCAAAATCCTTAATGATACTATAGACACGTTTCGCCTTATAATTTTCATCGTAAGGCAACGGATAGTTACGTGCACCGAGCCATGAATCGCGGTCGGAAAGATTCCAGAAAGTAACATTGTCTACCACATCCTTATGTTTGCGAAGTACTTTAAACAAGCGAGCATACTGATCTTCCTGAAGCGTTTTTACTACCTGACTGATGTTGCCGCCGTCACGACTGAAGTTGAGCTGTCCTCCCATCTCCTGATTGGCACGAATATCCAACTCAGTAATATGGATATGTTTCACTATCGTAGAATATTTCGTCAGGGCAGTATCTACATCTTCCATGCTCGGACCATAGACATTGTAATGTCCCTGCATGCCAATACCATCAATGGGCACACCTTCTTCCTTCATGGATTTCACCATATTATAGATGCGATCGCGTTTTCCAGGATCAGCAGCATTATAGTCATTGTAGAAAAGGAGTACATTAGGATCGGCCTCACGGGCATAAATAAAGGCTTTCTTAATAAACTCGTCACCGGCAATCTGATAAAGAGGGGAATTGCGATACGGACTTGGGTGTTCTCCCATGCCTCGTCGGCCACCCTGCCAGCCACCATCGGAGATTGCTTCATTCACAACGTCCCACGCATATATCACGTCTTTGTAGCGTTCCACGATAGCTGTAATGTGATGTTTCATATTTTGAAAAAGTTTCTCTTTCGACACTAAATCCCCTTTTTCATCTTTATACATCCATTCTCCTATCTGGGCATGCCACATCAGACAGTGCCCACGAAGTTTGATTCCGTTGCTACGGCAAAAGTTAGCGATCTTGTCGGCATTCTCCCAATTGAACTGTCCGTAGGCAGGCTCGGTGGGTTGCGGCTTCATGTCGTTTTCTGCCGTAATACTGTTGAAGTCTTTTTTAATAATGGCAATCTGTTCAGGATTCGAGATGTTACGCATATTAACAGCCACACCGATAGAGAAGTAATCTTTATAGGCATCCTTCAGCCCCGTTTCTCCGCATTGTGCGAATCCGGTATTTGCGCCCATGGTCAATGCCAATGCGCAAAGGGAAAATTTGAATAAATGTTTCATCTGATAATTATTTAAAAGGTTTTCATAGTATATCTATTATCTACCATGTATTTGTACATGCATATCACTCACTAATTGGAAACGGTTACAAAAGAATGCTTTTTTCAGAAAGATTCTTCATATTTGTGTAACACGTTTTTTCGCTTATGTTACCTCCTTTAGTAAAAGTGAAAGAAAATGGATTCTCAAGGTCAGTACCGCCACTGAAGTAAAGAGAAAAAGATGATTGTAACCAAAACGAAACATACATGACACAAAAATATAACACACATGTCTGAACTTTGCCGCCATAAATTAATCGACTACAACTAATGATTATGAAGAAAAGCGCATTCATGTTGCTCATCATCCTACTGTCGCTGACAGCAAACGCTCAGACTCCGTACCGCAACGAGGACGGAAAGAAGATTGATAAAGAAGAGCTGGAAACAAAGGATTACCTGCCGGAAATACACGGTACTATCCGTACTAAGTTTGAGTATCAGACAGAAATGGCTGCCAGTCGTTTCGAAGTACGCAATGCACGCATCAGCATTACCGGAAATGTATTGCCCATCGTAGCTTATAAGGCGGAAATTGATCTCTCCGATGAAGGACAAATCAAAATGCTGGATGCCTACGCCCGCCTTTTCCCAATAAAAGACCTGACCGTCACCGCAGGACAAATGCGAGTACCATTTACAATCGACGCCCACCGCTCTCCACATCAGCAATATTTCGCTAACCGTTCGTTTATTGCGAAACAAGTTGGTAATGTGCGTGACGTTGGTGTTACATTGGGATATAAATTCGGCACTGGAATACCTGTAACCTTAGAAGGCGGACTCTACAATGGTTCGGGACTGACCAATCAAAAAGAATGGCACAAAGAGGTAAACTATTCCGCCAAAGCACAATTCCTTTTCGCCAAAAAGCTGAATCTGGCTTTAAGCATACAGAGCATCCAGCCACAAGAGATAAGGATAAACTCGTATGACATCGGTGCTTTCTATGAATTCGGGCGCTTCCATATTGAAGGAGAGTATTTGTACAAAACTTATGCAGACAATGCCTATGACAACGTGCATGCCGTAAATAGTTTTATCAATTACGACCTCCCCTTACAAAAAGTATTCAGCAAGATGTCCTTTCTGGCACGCTATGATATGATGACCAGTCAAAGCGATGGTAAAGCCATCAACGAAGAAACCGGAGCCTTGACTACCACCGACTACAAACGCCACCGTATAACCGGAGGTATCACTTTCAGTCTCAGCAAGGCATTCCGCACAGATCTCCGGCTGAACTACGAAAAGTATTTCTATGCCAAAAACAGTATTGCCAAAGAGTCTGAACAAGATAAGATTGTATTGGAACTGATGGTTCGGTTCTAACACCTCACATGCACCTGCCAACAACAGGTGCATCGTCCGGTAAGTACTCTTTGACTCTCTCATTCATCCTACTTAAACCGTTTCAAATCCTTCTTCTCAAACACCCATTCCGGAGTGTAGAGCTTACCTTCATCATTGTCAGACAGCTCATACCAAGGCGATAATCCACGGTTAGCGGGATTCACCAATATGTGAATCTGTTGAGCCAGCATATAGCTCTGTGCCAGCAGGAACACTGTCTTTCCTGTTTGAGGGTAAATCGCCACATCCACTACAATGACTGCGTGCCCCGGTGATCCGCCTTTGATAAACACATCTCCGGGTTGTAAAGATGTATAAGGAACATAAACACCAGGTTTTAAATACCTCCAGAAGCATCTGTGACGTATCAAAGCCGTACCTGCTCCGTACCCGCTCCGTACTTTCTTCGTGTAGAGGTACCTTTGACCGAAGAATGTACGGAGCAAGTACAGCCCTGATACGGTTCGGGTACGGTGCAGATACAAAAAAGACACATCATAACGAAAGTATGAATTGTATAAAAAAGAGATTAACAGTCATCCTTTTCATGACCAACAAATAATACAAATTCAATTATTTTATTGAATATACATTATCTCTTCCTAAACTTTTCCATACAAAACTTGATTATTTACACGAAAAATCGTATATTTGAGTAAATAACTCAGAGCTTATGGCAAATCCGATTCTTCCTGGTATATCAGAAGCTGAACAAGAACTGTTGTACAAGAAACTAAATGAATACAATCAGGGAAGAACCTCTTACAAAGAGGCAGGTGCTTATCTGGTTGTACTGCCCCGTCCGGAATCTCCCCGTTACTCCTTATGGGTGTATTCTCCTCTTCCCGAACGCCAGTCCATTTTTTACGTCCAGGACCTTTCTACAGACATCCATGAAAGTCTGCGAGCGGCAAGCAGCCTATGTTATTATTCTCCACGTTGCATTCTGTTGGTAGAATATAATGCCAAACGTATGCAGAGTAAGGGAGACGACATTATCTCTTTCGGAAAGTATCATGGACATTTCCTGCACGAAATCTTCCGTATCGATCCGGCATATGTGAGTTGGATTGCTTATAAGTTTACTCCACGTATACCTAAACAGGAACGCTTCGTACAAATAGCACAGGTGTATCATTCCGTCCATCTGGATATTCAGAAGCGGCAGGCACATCAGAAATATTCTACCAGCCGTTTTCTGGGGAAAGAAGGAGATAAAGTGAAAGAACTGACACTGAAAGTACTCCGTGTCCGGCTGGAAGACGATCCTTACAAAACCACCGTGAAAGGAACGACTCCTTATTTCTATGTCCGGCAGATACTGACTTTGGAAGATCCTATCGGCAACCTCGTCACTTTCCGGACCAACTCGCGTACGGCAAGCCGGGAATCGTGTCAGGTGCCCGCTACGGAACATGCCTTCGAGCCCGGAGAATCGGTATATATTGCCTCGGCACGCATCTCTTGTACCTTTACTTCGGGAAACAAACAATACACCCGCCTCAATTATGTCAAGTTTAAATAAACTTAAAAGATAGAGCGGTATTATTCCTATTAAAAACATTCGTCCTTTCTTTGTCGGCAGAAAAGGGGGTGCTATAAAAATAGCTGAGATTATACCCAATGAACCTGATACGGTTAGTACCGTCGAAGGGAATTTTCTTTCTATATTCTACTATTCGTTTATACTACTATCCCTTTCTGTAAGTATAATTTCTAAATTCAGAGTTTGAATGTTTGACGTACAATTCATTACGCATTTTACGGCATCCATTTCTTATTCGGACTCCGCACGCATAGCCCTTGAAGGGGGATGCCGCTGGGTTCAGCTTCGGATGAAGGATGCTTCTTCAGAAGAGCTGAAAGCCACAGCCGTGCAAGTGCAGGAACTCTGCCGCCAATACGGAGCCACGTTCATCATTGATGACCACGTGGAACTGGTGAAACAGATTGGCGCGAACGGTGTCCACTTAGGAAAACTGGATATGCCGATAAAAGAAGCAAGGGAAAGGCTGGGCAAAGATTTCATTATTGGCGGAACAGCCAACACGTTCGAGGACATCCGGCAACATGCCGCTGATGGCGCCGACTACATCGGTTGCGGTCCTTTCCGCTTCACAACTACCAAACAAAAGTTATCACCCATTCTGGGACTGGACGGTTATCATTCCATCCTGACGCAAATGCGCGAAAAAGGAATAACAATTCCTGTCGTTGCCATCGGTGGAATCACACGTGAGGACATCCCATCCCTGAAAGCATCAGGACTGAGCGGAATAGCATTGAGCGGCGGTATTCTAAAAGCTGAGAATCCGGTACGTGAAATGGAAACAATTATACGACTGACCCAATAGAAATCAATTAGTGAACCATGGAAGATAAAACAAAAATTACTTATCCCGAATCCGAGAAAGTCTATATGCAGGGGCAACTCCATCCCTATCTGAAAGTTGGGATGCGAAAAGTGAACCTTACCCCTACCGTAGTAGTGGAAAACGGGAAAAAAGTTATGACGGAGAATGCGCCCGTCTACATATATGATACAAGCGGCGCATACAGTGATCCGGAACAGAAGGTAGATTTAAAGAAAGGTTTGCCACGCCTCCGCGAACCGTGGATACAGGAACGGGATGTAGAACGGTTGACGGAAATCAGCTCCGAATATGGAAAGGTGCGTCTGGCAGACAAAAGCCTTGACTCCCTGCGTTTTGATCATATCACTTTGCCTTATCGTGCCAAAGCAGGCAAGCAGATTACGCAGATGTACTATGCCAAACAGGGTATCGTAACACCGGAAATGGAATATGTAGCCATCCGTGAGAATATGAACTGCCAACAGTTGGGTATAGAAACTTACATCACACCGGAGTTTGTGCGTGATGAAATTGCGGCAGGACGTGCCGCCTTACCCGCCAACATCAACCATCCCGAAGCTGAACCTATGATTATCGGTTCAAAGTTCCTCGTAAAGATTAATACGAATATCGGAAATTCAGCTACCTCTTCCACGATTGAAGAAGAAGTGGAAAAGGCCGTCTGGAGTTGCAAATGGGGTGGAGATACGCTGATGGACTTATCTACAGGAGAAAATATTCACGAGACACGGGAATGGATTATCCGGAATTGTCCTGTTCCGGTAGGTACTGTTCCCATGTATCAGGCGATGGAGAAAGTACACGGAAAGGCGGAAAACCTTACCTGGGAACTATTTAAAGATACACTGATCGAACAATGTGAGCAAGGGGTAGATTATTTTACAATCCACTGTGGTATCCGCCTGAAGAATATTCATTATGCCAATGACCGCCTTTGCGGAATGGTGAGCCGGGGAGGAAGCATTATCTCCCAATGGTGTAAAATCCATCAGAAAGAGAGTTTCCTGTATGAGCATTTCGATGATATATGCGATATATGCGCACAATATGATGTGGCACTTTCATTAGGTGATGGTTTGCGTCCGGGAGCTATCCGTGACGCGAACGACCGGGCACAGTTTGCGGAACTGGATACGATGGGAGAACTGGTAGAACGCGCCTGGGCAAAAAATGTACAGGCATTCATCGAAGGTCCGGGACACGTACCCATGCATAAGATCAGGGAAAATATGGACCGGCAGATTGAGAAATGCCACGGAGCACCGTTCTATACTCTCGGTCCGCTGGTTACAGATATTGCACCGGGATATGATCACATCACAAGTGCCATTGGCGCAGCACAAATCGGTTGGTACGGAACAGCGATGCTTTGCTATGTGACCCCCAAAGAACATCTTGCATTACCGCAGAAAGAAGATGTACGCATAGGAGTGGTAACTTACAAAATTGCCGCACACGCCGCAGACCTTGCCAAAGGCCATCCGGGTGCCGAAGTACGTGACGATGCCTTAAGCAAAGCCCGCTATGAATTCCGCTGGAAAGACCAGTTCAATCTGAGTCTCGATCCGGAACGCGCCTTGCAATATTACAAGGAAGCCAACCACCTGAACGGGAAGTATTGCACCATGTGCGGACCCAACTTCTGTGCCATGCGCATCAGCCAACGACTGAAAGATTGTGATTATGATGCAGAAATAGAAAATACAGAGAACGAATAACTTTTTAAACTTATAAGAAAATGATTGAAACAAAAGTATCCAAAGGTATCATCAGTACCTATTTTGAAAAATTAGAGAGAAATCTTGATCTGGACGTTGCCATTGTAGGTGGTGGTCCGTCGGGCATAGTAGCCGCTTATTATCTGGCAAAGGCCGGGTTGAAAGTAGCGCAGTTCGACCGTAAGCTTGCTCCCGGCGGCGGTATGTGGGGCGGTGCCATGATGTTCAACCAGATTGTGATTCAGGAAGAAGCGATTGACATTGTAAAGGAATTCAATATCAACCACGAGAAATATGAGGACGGCTTATATGTGATGGACTCTGTAGAGAGTACCTCTGCATTGCTTTATCATGCCGTACATGCCGGAGCCACCGTATTCAACTGCTATTCCGTAGAAGATGTTATCTTCAAGAATAATACGGTAAGCGGAGTAGTGGTAAACTGGACTCCTGTATTGCGCGAAGGTATGCACGTGGACCCGCTGAACATCCTTGCAAAGATAGTAATAGACGGAACAGGCCATGACAGCGAAATAGCCGCTACCGTAGCCCGCAAGAATGGCAGTCGCCTGGCTACCGAAACCGGTGGTGTAATTGGCGAACGTTCACTGGATGTAATTGCAGGAGAGGAAGAGGTTGTAAACGGTACGAAGGAAATCTATCCGGGACTTTACGTTTGCGGTATGGCTGCTTCCGCCGTTTCGGGCACTCCGCGTATGGGACCGATCTTTGGAGGAATGTTGATGTCCGGTAAAAAGGTAGCTGAGGAAATTATTGCGAAACTGAAGAAGTAATTTCTCAGAAGCCACTATTTATCAAGGTGGACAATTTTTTCACCACAGATTACACAGATTTTCACAGATTATAAATATTGAGAATCAATTCCTTTTTCTTTTTATCTGTGAAAATCTGTGTAATCTGTGGTGATCTTCGGCATACTCTTGTATAGACTTATCCTGCAATCTTTTTCAGCCTCCTGAAATGAGCAAGCAACTCTTCGGCATCTTTCCACGTATGGTAACGGTTCCAGATATCTCCTAATAAAGCTGCACCGCCAAAGCCAAGAGACTTTATTTCCGCAAGGTTCACCTCACTTATTCCGCCTAAGGCTACTACCTTTTCATGGATGACTCCGCTTTCCTGTGCTTGTTTCAACTCATCCTTTGAATATCCCGAGCGATATCCCTGTTTGGAAATGCTATCGTAAACAGGACTCATAAGCACATAATTGAACCGGGAGACTGTAGTTTCCACTTCTTCCAAGCTATGGCAGGCACGACTCAGTATTCCCTCATAATTTGCTGGTGCCTCCGGATGACGGGAATTCAAGTGAATTCCGCCTAAAAGATACTTATCTTTTAAAGAGAAGAAATCATGAATGACAATCCGGGTTCTATATTCCGGAGCAATACCTTGCAGCAGATTTTCTACCGCATGAACATCCGCATCCGGTTTGCGTACATGCAGCAAGTCCAGTCCGGCTTTAAATAATTCAGTGACGATGCGTGCTTCATCCGGAATAAAATCCGGAAAGGTGATAATAATCAGTTTCATTTTTCTATCCTTCATTTACCGGAGGCGTCGGAAACGGGAAATGCCACAAAGGACCATTCCCCTGCCCTATACGTAAATTCTTCCCGGCTTCAATAGCACAGGAAATGTATTCTTTGGCCTGTTCCACTGCTTCATACAAGGATGATCCTTGCGCCAGAAAAGTGGCAATGGCGGATGAAAGCGTACATCCCGTACCGTGCAGGTTGGCGGAATGAATACGCCTGCCACCAAAAATATTCAGTTCTTTTCCGTCATAAAGTACATCGCACATTTCATGACCGGTCAGATGACCTCCTTTAATAAGAAAAGCACAGTTATATTTTTCGAATAACCGGCATGCGGCATCCTCCATTTCATCAATCGTCTGAACCGGTTGTTGCAACAATACTTCTGTTTCGTGCAGATTAGGAGTTACGAGAGTTACTTTCGGAATCAACTTAGTACGAATGGCTTCCAATGCCTCATCCGTCATCAGACTATGCCCGCTGGTAGAAACCATCACCGGATCGAAAACCACTTTCCGGGGAGAATAGCGACGCAGTATCCGTACTATTTCATAAATAATCTCTACGTTTCCAGTCATACCTATTTTAATGGCATCCGGTTGCAAGTCTTCCATCACCGCCTGCATCTGTTGGCCTACCAGCTCTGCCGCAACAGGATGAACAGCTTGCACACCCAATGTATTCTGCACTGTAATGGCTGTAATAGCAGTAGCTGCATAACCTCCAAGTGCCGAGATAGCTTTTATATCTGCCTGTATGCCCGCGCCACCGGAACTGTCGGAACCGGCAACGGAAAGGACGATTGCTTTCTTATCCATAAGCCAAATTACAACTTTATAACATTCCCTGTACGGCTACTCTCCCATGCCGCCTCAATCAGGCGGATAACGCCAAGCACTCCGCACGCATCACTTTGCAACACCGCTCCATTCCGGATATGCTGATAAATATTCTCATAAAAAGCAGCGTAGTTTCCGGGAAGGGTAGGATAAGGTTTCCGCACCACATTACCATCTGTTTCCGTATGGAGTATTCCCCATTGGGATTCATCCTCTTCTCCCCAATGCGGAGTATCCGGCAACACACCTTTAGTCAGATCCGCCTCTTGAGGATCAAGACCATACTTCACATAAGAGCCTTCCGTTCCATGAAGAACAAAGCGAGGCTCATTCTCACACATCAAATAGCTGGCTTTCAAGGTGATTTTCACTTCCGGCATCCGGACAGGTTTCATCAGATGGATGATAAAATAATCATCTACTTTACCACCGGTACGTAAAGTTGCAATATCAGCAAATACAGCTTCGGGCATACCAAATAGTTGAACAGCCTGGTCGATGACATGGGCACCCAGATTATAAGTCAGACCACCACCATTCTCGCCGGTTTCTTTCCAGGTATTCGGCTTGATGAAATTCCGGTAGCGGGGAAAGGTTGATTCAAATTCGACCAGACGGCCCAACAATCCCTGAGCCAATATTTCTTTCACGGTCAGGAAATCACAATCCCAACGACGATTCTGGTAAACACTTAAGGTCAGTTCTTTTTCCGCAGTAAGGGCTACGAGTTCTTCACCTTCCTCTACAGTAGTGGTGAAAGGTTTTTCAACGATAACATGTTTTCCGGCTTCGAGAGCACGACGGGCATATTCGTAATGGGAACTGTCAGGGGTATTCACTACCACTAACTCCAGTTCTTCCATCCCTATCAACTCATCAAAACTACGCACAATACGGGATTGCGGATACTTCGCCCGTGACAATTCTTTACTACGCTCAGTGACAGCAGTCAACTCAAAATGAGGATTTGTGGAAATAAAAGGAGCATGAAATACTTGTCCCGACATTCCAAAGGCAGCCAATCCGGTTCTTATCTTATCCATATCTTTCATTTTTTCTTTCGGCAAAACTAATGAATTTATCGCTGATGTACCACACATGAAGGAATAAGGTTTTACGAAGAAAGATAATTTAATCCTTCGGAAGCTCCTTTTTCAGTACAATGAGAGCCTGATTCATCTCCACCGCCTTATTCCATATCTGCTGCAACTGTCCATAATATTCGGAAGGCACGACCGAGGAAAACAAAATGAATGTATAATTCACAATGACGTTGTTCCTGTTCCTTTGGATTGCATATTTGCATTGTAGCTTGCTGTCTTCAGTCTTTATCACTTGCGTGTGGGGGATTTCTTCCACCTCATAGCCTTCAGGAAGCGTCAGCGCACAAGAGAGAGTGACTTTTGACGGATAAGGGAACTCTACCGGAAGGATCCGCTCCGATTGTATAAACGGGTTCTTTGTCAATTGCGGAAAAAGAATCGGATTAATATATATATGGTCATCCGACTTTTCCGCCTCAAGTACAAAATCAAATTCTTCCTGTATAGTTGTGAAGTCATCTTCCTTATCTGTTAACTTCAGATTGGTAACCGTCAGTTTTTCTTTCATCAAATCCTGTTTATTCACAAGAGAGTCTTTCGCCTGGTTCTCTTTCCGGTGTTCTAAAGCTTGATGTCCCTTCAGAATGGTAGTCCGACGTCCGGTTATCAGATTCTCCCGAGCATTAGCACTGATTTTCATGAAAACTTGATTGGTAGATATTTCCTGCAAGTTCACCCACTTTTGTTTTTCCGGTATATCGGCAGAAAGCATACGTGCTTTGGTCACCGACAATTCAATGGGCAGCACATTGAGAGCCGGTACCTCCATCGAACTATCCAGATAAACATACTTTCCTCTTGCCTCATCATAAATAGCCACTACGAAAGTGTTCAATTTCTGAAGAGAGGGAAAGTTAGACGGCAACATTCCCCCGGAACGCCGGCTCATAACCACAGGATAGGCCTTGATGCCGTAGCTTCTGAGCATACTGATAAAAATAAAATTCAAATCGGCATTACTGCCTGTTCCGGCTTTAAGTACCTTCTCCAGATTCTCACTGTAAAGTTTATACTCTCCATTCCAAGACAACTTTTGCTTCAGCAATTGGAAAACACCTATAACTTTTTGATTAAAAGTCAAATTGCCCGATTGGTTGAGTTGCCGAATCTCTTCAAGGTACGGACTTTTCCACAACAAGTGTTTACCAAAGCCTTCGTTCTCCTCCCGGGTCAGTTGTTTATCCACATCCTCCCAGTTCTGGCTGTAAGGTTTGTAGCCTTCATCCGGATAATTGGTTCCTTGCAAATCGAAACTAACCTGTATTCTATAATCTTCAGGACACCAGCAAAAAGATTCATCCTGGCGGATGGCAGGCAGATTTTGGGAAGTAAACGTAAGCTTCTGTGCCGAAATAGTAAAGTCATGCGACACTCTCGCTACGCCACTTGTTGTATGTTGTGCGGCTTGTACCGAACCTTTCTCTTCCAGAACATCTATATATTGGCGCCCTCTAAACTCTATGTTATATACAAATACATGAGGAATAGTTATTTCGTATTGATTGTATACTACGGGAATTTCTTCCTGCATCATCCAGTTGTCTATGTGTACGGAATAGTCGGAAGTCATTTTATAGTGATATTCGATAACTGTCCCGACCTTGACAGCAGGCAATGAAAACTTCAGTACTCTGTGATAGGTATTCAGCCTCTCATCGGAAACAAGCTCCCGCTTCAGACGGGTTTTAACAAGTTTCCCATTTTCCAGATTATAGGAACATCCGTCCAGATCGGAGATACGGTCTTTCTCCTTATCTCTGTCAGAAGGCGCATAATAAGGAATGGCTACATCAGCTTGTGAAACACCTTGCGGCTTCAATATCTTGATGCGTACCCAATGTTCCGTATACAATTCAAATTTATCATTATAAGTAAAACCACTCTTGCCTTTATGAAACAGATAAACTGCCACTGCGGTAGTGTCAGGAGCGTATGTCTCCAGTGATAGTTCCTCCTTGGAGGGTTTGCCATACTTCAGGTCAGGCTTAATTACAGTAGTAGCTTGTTGTGAAAAAGCCATCGGGAAGCATAAAGAAATAAGCATGCAGAAAATAAATAGCCCGTGTTTCATGATTTGACTTTTTAAGATTACCAATTGTACAAAAATAATAATTAATACAATACAGCGGCGTTGATCTTACAAAAAAAACAGGTATTTTTGCCACACACATTATTTATATTGAATACCATGAAGAAATTAGCTTTTTTAGCCTGTCTACTCCCCATTCTATGGGCGGCATGTAGCAGTACTGCAACTACCCGCAAAGAATCCGGTGAATGGGCAAAAGTTCCCGAAATCCTGAAGAACATTGTTCCGCCTACTTTTCCGGACAGTATATATGACGTAACTGCCTACGGGGCAAAAAGCGATACGAGTTTTGACAGCCGACCTGCCATATTGGAAGCCATCAATCAATGTAATACAAATGGTGGCGGCACCGTTCTCATCCCTGCCGGAAACTATTTCAGCAAAGGCGCCATCTTGCTGAAAAGTAATGTAAACCTGCACGTTGCAGATGGCGCACGTCTGGAATTCTCGACCGTGGCCTCTGACTATCTCCCCATGGTATTGACCAAATGGGAAGGAACGGAGTGTTTCAACTACTCCCCTTTCATCTATGCCTACCAGTGCACCAATGTCGCCCTGACCGGCAAAGGCACGATTGACGGCAACGGAGCTGTAACTTTCAATGGTTGGCACGCCCTGCAAGGTCCTGCCCTGGATCGCTTGCGCCAGATGGGTATCGATTCCATCCCGGTATACGAACGCGTATTCGGAGAGGGATATTACCTGCGCCCATGCATGATACAATTCTACGGCTGCAAGAATGTACTTGTAGAAGATGTACAGATCTACGATTCTCCGTTCTGGATTATCCATCCTGTATTCTGCGACAATGTCACCGTACGCAATGTATATATAGACAGTAACAACTACAACAACGATGGTTGTGATCCGGAATCAAGCACGAACGTACTGATTGAGAACATGGACTTCAATGTGGGAGATGATGGTATCGCCATAAAATCAGGACGCGACCAGGATGGCTGGCGCATCGGCCAAGCCACGGAAAATGTGATTATCCGTAACTGCCACTTCGCCCGGTGGGCCATTACCATCGGTAGTGAAATGTCCGGTGGCGTACGGAACATCTTTATCGAGGATTGCAAGATAGACAGTTGCCGCAACGGTATTTACTTCAAATCAAATCTGGACCGTGGCGGTTACTTTGAAAATCTAAACATGCGCCGGATAGAAGCGGACGTCTGCCTGTGGGGAGTGATTAATTTCCGTACGAACTACCACGGATACCGCGGTGGAAATCATCCGACACTCTTCCGCAATATCTGCATAGAAGATGTAACTTGCAACCGCGTGGACAGCGTAGCACTCATGGCAAACGGATTACCGGAAGCTAAACTTTATAATATCACCCTGCGGAACATAAAGGTAAAACAGGCACCGAAAGCCATACAGATGGACAATGTAGTGAACTTAACGCTCGACAACGTAGAGGTGAACGGTAAGCGGATTACTTCCGCAGAACAAGAAGACTAAATTTCCACACCATTTTGACACTTTGCTTTTTATGCATAACGAGAATGCGATATTTCCGCACCAACACTGGAAAGAATGAAAAGAAACGAACAGAAATCTGCATTTTCTTGACTGATAGTGCAATACAGAAAAACAGACAATTCTAATAAAAGAAAAACAGACGGTCTGTGTACTGAAAACAGATGGTTCGTCTCCCATATATAGACCGTCTGTCTCCAATCTATAGACCGTTTGCATCCCATATATAGATTATTCGCGTTACATCTATAGATTGTTTGCGTTAGATCTATAGTTCCTTCATGGAAGAACTATTGTTTCTCTGCATAAGTATTATATATACTATCTATTTATACAGAAACCGTACATTTATATTCTATGGATTATGCAAAAGGATTCTATTTCGGAGATTTCGAAAAGAGCTTCTGTCAGCAAAAGAGGTATTCCGGTAACTTATTGTTCAAAATAAAGCATAATATCAGACTCTTAATGGATAAGTTTATACCACTTATGTAGTAATAGATAATATTTTGATGCAGCTGCTTTGGATTTTAACAGAAAGCATTTGCATTAAGAAATTAATTGCTTAATTTTGTCAGTGGATCGGGGGGGAGCCCTATCCGCAACATATTAATATTTAAGAAGCGTTATGCTTATCTTGTAAGCTGAAAACCTGAGAAATTTTCAAAGTTGTGTACAAGGATAGCATAGTGGTTCTCACGCATATAGCGTGGGCTGCTATACTCTGTATCTGTACACAAAGGTTTTCTCAGGACCTTCAGCTTAAGATGTGGTATTGCAGTTCCACGCTTGACCCGAATATTGTTATTTATTCCACTGATTATCAAATCATTTATTCAATATTCCTTGTGATTTGATACCATAAAGTTCCCATAAGAAGTAAAAGGTAAAAAATATCACTTAGATTAAATAGGTAAGTGATATTTAGGCGTATAAAACATGTAGATAAAGTAAGTGCATACGATAATAATTTGTGTTTTATTCATTTTAATTATGCATTGTGTAATACTTAACCTATTCATTAAACTGTACTTGCGCCAAATATAGCTATATTTGCATATTATGCGGTGAAATAATATGGAACGCAAATTACTGAATCATATAAAAGTCATTCTTTCATCGCAAAAAAAAGAGTAATAAATTTGGATATACTCTAATGTTCAAATTTTAAATGTGACAGAGAATGGCAGATTAAGAACATAATAACGTATATAAAGAGTATGGCAAAATTAAGATACCTAAAAATTCAACATTTTAGAGGAATAGAAATTTTCGAACAGTTATTATCTGATGGCGTTACTTGCATAATTGGGCGTGGAGATTCTTGTAAATCTACCATTTTAGATGCAATTGCTTATGTTTTTGCACCCTCTTGGAGTATACGCCTGAATGATAGCGATTTTTATATGTGTGATACCACATTCCCCATTGTTATAGAGGGAGTGGTTTCTGATGTTCCAGATGAAATGATAAAGAAGTACAGTGACCATCTTCGAGGAATAACAAAAGACAACCGATTAATTGATGATATGGAGTCCGAAGAAGCGCATGATGCTACGTTAGCTCTTACTGTACGGCTTACTGTAGGGAAAGATTTGGAGCCCTCTTGGGAAGTGATATCCTATAATGGTGTAGAGTCCTCTATAATAAAGGCAACTGACAGGGGAAAACTAAATGTTTTCTCTGTGTCGGAATATACAGATCGTCATTTTTCTTTAAACAAAGGGAACCCTCTTTATAGCCTCTATCGACAACTGAATGGTAATCATACAGATGATAATGAAAATCGTGTTTTAGATGTAGTTAGAGAAGCCAAAAATGCTTTTGATGCAAATATCGGTAACAAATTCGAAGATGTGATAAACAAAATAAAAAGTGTAGCCAGTGACTTAGGAATAACTTTAAATGAAATGAAGGCTATGCTTGACCATAAAGATATTGCAATTAGCGAGAACAAGGTCAGCATTCACGAGAATGGAATACCGTTCCGTTTAAAAGGGAAAGGATCTAAACGGCTTTTATCCCTTGCTATTCAATTAGCTTTAACTCATCCTTCAGGTGTTATTTTAATTGACGAGATCGAGCAAGGGCTGGAACCTGATAGAGTTCAGCACCTTGTTAATAGGCTTTCAAAATATACAAATAAGCAAATAATCATTACAACTCATTCTAGTAATGTTATCGTTGAAATTCCTTGTACTGCACTTTATGTTTTACGGAAGGGGGCATCACATTTACAACATGTTGATGAAGAAATGCAAGGTTGTATTAGAAAGAATCCGGAAGCTTTTTTTGCAAGAAAAATTATAGTGTGTGAGGGCGCAACTGAAATAGGCTTTTGCCGTGCAATTAATCAGTTTAGAATAGATTCAGGTAAAGAATCTGTGGCTTGTAAGGGGGTAAGATTTGCAGACGGAACAGGGAATGGGATGTCTGGGTATGTAACAGGTTTTAATAATCTATCGTATCCAACAGCTTTATTATGCGACTCGGATTGTAAAGAAGTCAATAACTGTAAACAACAATTCAAGCATGCAGGAATAGAAGTAATAGATTGTAATGAAGATAATTCTATTGAACAACAAGTTTTTAATGATGCGCCTTGGAATGCCGTCAAAGAACTAATTCAGGTTGCAATTAATAAAATAGAAGAAGATGGATATAAAACAGCTGCTGAAGCTGAGGCCATGATCTTTGATAGTACAAATGCTTTTTTGCAGAATAAAATGGCACGAACAAAAGACTGGTATGTAAACGAAAGTTTCGAACTAAGATTAGCTCTTGGTCTTGCAGCAAAAAAGAAGGAATGGTATAAAAGACAAGATTATGGTGAGCTTATGGGAAAATGTATTTTGACTCATTATTCCGAACTTGCAAATGATAGTCGGCTTAAAAGTATTATAGATATGATTTCATCTTGGATTGATAAGTAATAATGGATATAGAATCCTTTCTTTCAGCAAATAAGAGTATGGTTATTGCCCCTGCCGGCTTTGGTAAGACATATACCATAGCAGAATGTGTTGCTTCATATAGAGGAGAGAAGCAAGTATTAGTTTTGACACATACACATGCAGGTATTGCTTCGTTAAAAGAAAAATTTCAGTTAAAGAATATTCCATCATCTGCATATCAGCTTGAAACCATTTGTGGTTTTGCACTGAATTTAGTCAAGACTTATCATCTTAATAAAGATGAGATACCGTCATTGTCTGATGCAGACTCCTTATTTCATTTTGCCATAGAGCATGCAATAAAAATACTGAAAGCACTACCCATAAAAAAGTATTTAGCTATAAAATATGATCATCTTATAGTCGATGAATACCAAGATTGTACAGTGGGTCAACACCAAATGATAATGTCTTTATCTACTATACTTCAGACGCACATATTAGGTGATCCACTGCAAGGCATATTTGACTTTGGAAGAGAACATATTGTGGATTTTTCCGAGGAATCATTTAAGTCGTTTAATGACAATTGTCAATCATTAGAGATACCATGGAGGTGGAATAATGCAGGAAAAAATGCTTTAGGACAAGAACTTTTGTCGATACGCAGTAAACTTCTATCCGCAAATACACTTGATTTACACGACTATCATGAAATCAAAATTGTTATTGCTCCAGAAAATGATTATGCTATTTCACGTTCATTATATAAGAATGAAATATATAATGCCTTGCGTGATAATAGTGTTTTGCTAATACACCCGACAAGTGAATCTGTAGAGCCTAGGAAAAAGTTCATTCAACAGTTCCCACAGTTAAAAATGATAGAGTCGATTGATGATAATATTTTTTATTCGAGCTGTATATCGTTTGATAAATTAAATGGATGTTCTCTAATAGAGAGTATAGTTAATTTGATGCGCACAATTGGGTCAAAAACAAAAATTAATGTTTGGTTCAAAAATACAGGTCAATTAAAAAGCAAAAGATTAGTTGCAGACCAATTGATCCGAAGTTCTTTGGAAACTATTATTACAGACTTAAAGGAAAAGAAATCATATACTAACATTGCCTCTCTAATTGAGGCCATTGAAAACATTCCTGATATGAAAGTGTATCGAAAGGATTTTTTACATGATATATGCAAAGCCCTCCGAGATGCAGATCGTCTTGGCGTTTCTGCAGCAGAATCAATAGAGCGCAATCGCAATATATTGAGAAGAAAAGGCCGTAAAATTCAAGGCAAAGTAATAGGTACAACATTGCTTACTAAAGGCCTTGAGTTTGATACGGTTGTTGTTTTAAATGCGCATCGTTTCAATGACAAAAGGCACTTATATGTTGCTCTTACACGATGTTGTAAACGATTGATTGTAATTTCTAATAACCATATTTTAAATCCTAATTAATAGATTCTGTTGTACGCATTACCAGTACATTCTATAATGTCCGATTTTCTTTAAGAATTTCGGACATTTTATTGCTACATCAAGAGTAATATCGTATCTTTGCAACTAGAATCATTGTGGATATGAAGACGATACTGACGAAGGAAATACGAAACATCATAGACCGAAACGGACCGAACAGGCTTTATATGGTGAGTGATTTTGCCCATCTGAATAATGACGGACTAGTTACTCGTGCGCTTTCCCGATTAGAGAAAGAGGGTGTGCTCATTCGTCTTTCTCAAGGTCTATATCTATATCCATTACGGAATAAGTTCGGTGTACTTCGTCCCTCTATAGAAGATATCGCATACGCTATAGCGGAAAAGGATAAGGCTCGTATTATACCTAGTGGATTGACAGCATTGAACAAATTGGGACTTTCCACACAGGTCACGATGAATGCAGTCTATTTGACAGATGCCACAGCAAGGGAACTTACTATCGGGAACCGTAAAATCATATTCAAGCGCAGCGCACCTCGCAATTTTGCCTACAAGACAGACTTGTTTCCACTTATAGTCGCTGCCATGAAAGAATTAGGGAAAGATAACGTGACAGATGAACAGGTTGCAATCATAAAACAAGCCATTGAAAAATATGGTAGTCCTGATGAAATCAAATACGATTACAGTATTGCCCCGCAATGGATTAAACAACGACTTGCATTATGAATTTTACTAAACTTACAAAAGAAGAACAACTTACCATTTTGGCTAATGTAGCCGAAGATAAAGGGATTGTGGATAATGCCGTAGAAAAGGACTACTGGGTCAGTATGGTGTTACGTGCCATATTTTCTTTGCCGTATGCAGCAGCTTTTGTTTTCAAGGGAGGAACAAGCCTTAGCAAAGGTTGGGGATTAATAGAACGGTTTTCAGAAGATATTGACCTTGCAATAGATCCCCAATATCTCGGATTTACAAATATTGAGACTAAAAGTCAACGGACTAAGTTGCGGAAAGACTCCAAGAAGTTCATAGATGGCTCTTTCGCGCTCGACGTTGAGACCAGATTAAAAGAGTTTGGGCTATCAGAGAGCTGTAAGGTTATAGTTCCGGAGACATCTGTCAGTGACCTTGATCCTGTAGTCCTGTTTGTCGAGTATAATTCAGTGTTGCAAACGAAAATGCAATATATACCCGAACGAGTCAAAATTGAGATAAGTTGTCGTTCACTCATGGAACCATCAGAAGATGTGGAAATGCGTTCTATGATAGAAGAAGCTTATCCAGGTGAAGAGTTCTCATTGCCTATATTCACTGTTCCTACCGTAGTACCGGGACGAACATTTCTGGAAAAGGTTTTTCTTTTGCATGAAGAGTTTAACCGTCCCAACGGCTGTACGCATATCGAACGTATCACACGACACATGTATGACATTGTAAAGATGATGGATAAACCGTTTGCTATGGAAGCAATGCAGGATGTACAATTATACGAGGACATTGTGACTCATCGTAAAAAGTTCACGGCTTGGAGTGGATTGGACTATACGAGTCATCTTCCACACACAATATCGTTCCTGCCTCCTGAAAGCATCGAAGATGTTTTGCGTGACGACTATAAGCAGATGCAAATTGGCTTCATCTATGCCAATGCACCTTCTTTCGATGAGATTATGAAGCGATTGAGTGAGTTGCAAAGCAGATTTAGGACATTGGTATGGAAAAATTATCGTTGACGGTATGGCTAGAATAAATGTTGATATGACCGAAACTATTATTTTTGATTGATAAAGAATACAAAACATAGTTCAATATGGCACATAGTTTCATAACCAATAAAGATCGTCTACTCTCCGACATTATCACGGGTATCTTGCCCAAATCGGATGCCGTAGATATTCTTGTGGGCTATTTCTATTTTTCGGGATACATACAGCTTGCCGATAAGCTCGCTGATAAGCATCTCCGTATTTTGGTTGGTCTTGACATAGACACTCAGATTTCAAATCGTGTCCGTGAGGTAGAAGAGTTGATGGAATGGCAACGCATCCGTAGTAAGGTTCGTGAGGAATATTTCAACAACTTAGTGAGACTCATTAATGAAACGGATAATACCGATACAGATGAAACCATCCGAATATTTCGTCAATTTCAACATAAAATTTATAATGGTACATTGGAAATACGTAAGGCCGAAGACCCGTGTCATGCAAAAATGTACCTTTTTGCTTATAATAACATCAATAACGAAAATGGAGAACAACCCGGTGATGTAATCACAGGATCAAGTAATCTTTCCTATCAAGGTTTACAAGGTAGAACAGAAATCAATGTACGGTTTACAGACAAGGGGAAATATACGGAGGGAAAACAAATCTTTGACGAACTTTGGTCAAATGCTATTCCAATTGTGGACGAAAGCACTATTGATCGTTGGAAAGAAAAAGTCGAGAGTAAAATTTGGATTGACCGACTCTTTCAGCCATATAAACTTTATCTACGCGTGCTCAGCGAGTATTTTAACATTCCGTCCAAAACAAATGTGCGTACACCTTTCGACATTACTGATGGAAAGTTCTTCAACCTGAAATATCAAACTGATGCCATTCAACTTGCATTGAAGTCTATCGAAACCCATAACGGAACGATTGTAGCAGACGTAGTTGGCTTGGGAAAAAGTATAATCGCTTCTACCATTGCCCACAACCTCCGTTTGCGTACTATTGTTATATCTCCCCCACACTTGAAGTCAGGATGGGACGCTTATAAGGACGAGTTCGGTTTCACAGGCACAATATTTAGCAGCGGTAAAATTTCGGAAGCATTGACGCATTACAATGATTTGAAGAAACCTGATGAACAGTTTCTGATTATAGTGGACGAGGCGCATCGTTACCGCAATGAATACACAGAAGATTATGCCATGCTGCACAATCTTTGTCAAGGTAATAAGGTGGTGCTATTGACAGCAACTCCGTTTAACAACGACCCTGCCGACATCTATTCTATGCTGAAACTCTTTCAGATACCTACAAAGTCCACACTTAAAACAGTGGAAAATCTTAGTATTGAGTTTCGCGATCTTATCAACCAGTACAAGGAACTACGCGAATTGCAACGTCAAGGTAAACTCTCCAAGCAAGACGTAAAAAACGAAACTGCTAAGATAGCCCGCACAATTCGCTCTATTATCGGGCCTCTAGTTATCCGCCGTTCACGCATTGACCTACAGCAGATTGACACATATAAAGACGACCTAAAAAAGCAAAAGATTGAGGTGGTTATTCCACAGGATCCCATTGAGTTATCTTATGACCTCAAGGAATTGAAAGACTTGTACCTGCGCACACTTAATCTCATTTATGGGACAAAATCAAACGATAAAGATTCAGATGATGGAAGTTACCGCTTTCAAGCAGCTCGTTACAAGCCAGTACTATATGTGCCGGAAGATAAACGAGAGGCATTGGCCAAGGATATAGAACGCCAAACAGGGATTGATGACGTCAACATGCTTATCGGTCGTCAAGCAAACGTGGCAAAATTCATGCGCCGTTTGTTGGTACGCCGCTTCGAAAGTTCGGTTGCAGCTTTCAAAACTTCCCTTGCTTTTATGATAAATTCGTCTCGTAATGTACTTGATTGGATTGAACGTACTGGAAAGATACCAGTTTGGAAAAAAGGAGGCATGCCTGAGGTGGATGACTTTTACGAAAGCACCGATGATGGCATGGAGGAAATAGAAGATGCGTTTGAAAAATATTCAGGCAAGGGATTCTTTGTTATTGATATGAAGTTTGTCAAAAACGAGTTTATCAATGATGTAAAAGCAGACATTGCACTTCTTGAATCTATTTACTTGGAATGGTTTGGTGAGGAAGATATTATCAAGTTTGATCCGAAACTAGAATCGTTCATCCATCTTGTTCGTGAGAAACTATCCAATGAACCTAATCGCAAACTTGTTGTATTCAGCGAATTCGCAGACACGGCCAACTATCTTGGTGCGGCACTCAAAGATGCCGGACTTCCTGCGCTTAAATATACTTCGGCTGATGCAACGCCTTCTATGCGTCAGACTATTCGCAATAATTTTGACGCAAGTGTTAAAAAAGAAATGCAAACCAATGACTACAAGGTATTAGTCGCCACTGATGCCATTTCCGAGGGTTACAACTTGCATAGAGCCGGGGCAATATTTAACTATGACATACCATATAACCCCACGAGGGTAATCCAACGTATAGGACGTATCAATCGTATTAACAAAAAGGTTTTCGACAACCTTTATATTTATAATTACTTTCCCACAGAGGTAGGCGAAAGTGAAACTCGCACCAAAGAAATATCTACCTTAAAAATGGCGATGATTCACGCCATTATGGGTGAAGATACTAAGGCATTGACTTCCGATGAAGAATGTACAGCTTTTTTCCGAGATCGTTACCGTGCGGAAATTGAGCATTCCGAAACGGAATCGTGGGACACTCCGTATCGTCGTTTCTTAGAATCAGTCAAGGGTACTGATGAATACAATGAGGTTTTACAGATTCCGCATCGCGCCCGAACAGGACGCATCGTGGATAAGCCGCTCAAAGGTGTCATCCTTTTTGGCAAAAAAGGCGAAGACTTCGTTTTCAAAATTTCCAATGGTGACCATGAGCCGATAATGCTCTCTGCCGAAGAAGCTTTGAAACTCTTTGAAGCCTCCCCTGATGAAAAGCCGTTTGCCACCACCGAAAGTTTTGACCGATTGTATCAACAAGTAAAACTTTTGCTATTCCGTAGCGATACAAAGAACCGCAACGACAAGAATATCTTAAAAGCTATTCAAAAACTTAATGCGATTAAGATGAAACTACCCGAGGATTACTATTCAGACCTTTTGGCGGCTCTCTATGCGGAAGCTTTATCTGGCTATGAAGTGCGTTTCATCAATCAAGTGAAGCCGTCAGAGATTCAAAAATTATTCAAAGAGATTCCTGCTGACTATCTTATGCGCTTGCTTGAAGTACAAGCCAAAGTTGGAGAGGGGGATGAAACATTAATAATATCCGAAGAACTACAATAATGATAGATTTTAGCAAAGCATATAACCGTGCGGACTTTGTCAATTACCTCCGCCGTGATTTCCTCCCCGATGATTTCGAGCAGGAAGAAAAGAATGTCCCCTTTTGGTCGCAGATGAACTATGCATCTGTTGCTACTTGTCTTGGCAAGTCAAAAACGCTAAACCTTGTGGTTTATGAAATCAAACACCGTTCGCCCCATGATGCTCGCGTGGGACTGTCGAAAGATGCCTTCCGTATGCTTGCGGGAGAAAAACAAAACCGAGCTTTGGTTATCTTCGTTCCAGAAGATAACTCGGACAATTACCGTTTCTCGCTGATTGAAATCCAACTCTCTATCGGTGAAAATGACAGTAATGTTACCCGTACTTATTCTAACCCTCGTCGCTATTCTTACTATCTTGGCAAGGGAATCGCTTGCTATACGCCCAATAAATACTTGAATGAACTGGGTAGGGTCAAGGATGTGAAAGACCTTTTTGAGCGTTTCTCGGTAGAGGTGCTTACCAAGGCATTCTATCAAGAACTATCAGATTGGTATGCTTGGGCAATTAAGGAAATCTCTTTTCCGAACGACATTACCATAACCGATGATGATGCAAAATATAATCACGAAGGTGCTATCCGTCTGATTACCCGCCTCATCTTCGTTTGGTTCCTTAAGCAACGTGGTCTCATACCTTGGCAGTTTTTCGACGAAGATTATATACGTGAAAATCTATTAGATAACTTTAATCCTAATGCAAAGGTTGACCTCTTTTACAAAGCCGTTGACAGCAAATACTATAAAGCAATCTTGCAAAACTTGTTCTTTGCCATGCTTAATTGCCCTATATGTAAAGAGGGAAGTAAAGAGATTAACCAGAGAAGATTTAGTAAAGCAGACCCTTCTGACAGGGATAACAATAAACTGATGCGCTATAAGTCGCTGTTCAAGAACCCTGATCTCTTCCTTCAACTGGCCAACCAGCGAGTGCCGTTCTTAAATGGCGGTCTATTTGATTGTCTTGACGATAAAAAGCACAAGTTGTATTACGACGGATTTAGTGATAGCAATGAGTCGCAAAAGCAACTCCGTGTGCCCGACTATCTTTTCTTTGGAGAAAATGTAGGAAAAAATATAGACCTGTCGGAGTTCTATGGCGATACCAACAAAAAGAAAGTGTCAGCTCGTGGTATCATCGACATTCTTAAACGCTACAATTTCACAGTGGAGGAGAATATGCCGTTTGATAAGGATGTGTCGCTTGACCCGGAATTGCTCGGTAAGGTGTTCGAAAATTTGTTGGCTTCTTACAACCCCGAAACCCAACAAACTGCCCGTAAGCAAACCGGTTCTTTCTATACTCCGCGCGAAATCGTTCAGTATATGGTTGACGAATCACTCGTGGCACATTTGAAACGCACGGTTTCTCCTGACCTTGAAGCTGAATATCGCAAACTGCTTGCTTACAATGACGACCCTGTAGAACTTTCTGAAGAACAGAAGACTAAAATAATGCAGTCGCTCTATAATTGTAAGATTCTTGACCCGGCTTGTGGCTCTGGTGCTTTCCCCGTTGGCATACTGCAACAAATGGTACATATCCTTACCCAGATTGACCCTGACAACACTCGCTGGAAAGATATGCTGTTTAAGATTGTCAACGACGAGAGCAGCGAAACATTCAAGAACTCTACTCCCGAAGAACGTAAAGATCAACAGGATGACTTGTATCGCTCTTTCAACGACAGCTACAATCGTCCAGACTATTCTCGTAAGCTATACCTTATTGAGAACTGTATCTATGGAGTAGATATTCAGCCTATTGCTATACAGATTTCCAAACTTCGTTTCTTTATCTCTTTGGTGGTTGACCAAAATATCAACGACGACCCTACTGACAACTTTGGTATCCGCCCCCTTCCTAACCTCGAAGCCAAGTTTGTTGCCGCCAACTCACTTGTAAGACTTAACAGAGGCGAAGCCAACTTGTTTGACACTGATGCGATAAAAGAGAAGGAGGCTTTGCTCAAAATAGCAAAGCACAAAATCTTTGGTGCTAAAACGTCACGAACTAAGGAGAAGTACCGCGAGCAGGTGAGAACGCTCCGTAGTGAGATTGCTGATATGCTGATAGAACAACGTCTTGTTGGTAACGAACAAGCCCGACAACTTAACAATTGGGATATGTTCGACCAGAATACCTATGCTCCGTTCTTTGATCCAGAATGGATGTTTGGAATAAAAGATGGTTTTGATATTGTTATTGCTAACCCTCCGTATGTTTTGTTACAGAATACAGATATTCCTTTGAATCAACAAGAATATCTCAAAAGAACCTATAATGTAGCACAATACAAAGTAGATTTATACCACCTTTTCATTGAGAGGGGCATAACATTACTTGGTCAAGGCGGAAATCTATGTTATATCACCCCAAGTAATTTCCTCACAAACAACTATACAGATAAGTTAAGGCATTATTTACTCTTTGAAAATTCATTAATTTCAATAATTAACATTGAAGATTTAGTGTTTACAGCAAATGTTCACACATGCATTCTAAATGTTATACATGAAATTCCTTCTGACAATGTTCCCATATACTATCACAAAGCCAATATTATAGATAATTGTCTAACAATGGGAATGTCCCGTGAAACAAATAGAACTGCTTATAGAAATGTGCATGGGTATATAATTCAACCAAACGACAGTGAGGTTGTAGAAAAAATAATTAGTAAAATGAATTTAGTATCAAAGCCACTAAGTTCATATGCTACTGTAAAATTTGGCATGCAGCTTCGCAATCGAAAGATATATCCTTTTGACGTTACTGAAGACCGTAGCCAAATAACTTCTTACCACAGGAAATGTTTAACAGGTAAAAATATTGTACCATACTCATCTAATTACAGCGGACTATATTGTTATTTCAATAGAGAAGCCAAGTGTGGGGGATGTTGGGACAAAGAAATCCACGATACAAAGATTAAAGTATTGGTTCGGCAAGTAGGGGAAACTCCTGTGTGTGGAATAGATGTGAATTCATATGCTATACTTAATAGTGCTTTTATGATTGTTCCATTTTCAATCAATCCTTTTTTCGTAATGGCTTTGATTAATTCAAAACTCCTTAAATTTTATTGGAAGCAAAAGTTTGAAGATAAAAGGAAAACCTTTCCGAAAATCAAAGGCACATATCTGGAATTATTGCCTATAGTCATTCAATGTGTTGATAAAATATCAAATATTGCAGAAACTATATACAAAGAACTCAATTGTAATCCATTATATGATTATAATAAAGATGTAATAAAAATAGACGAGTTTGTATATCACATTTATAATATTACTTATGATGAGGTGTTAATTGTTGACCCCAATACACCAATTACTCGTGAAGAATATGATAACTTCAAAATCTGAAAATGATATGGCAAAGACAAATAAACTTGAGAAACTTTACCAAACAGTTGCCAACTGCGAAGAGCTGGGACTTGATTTACCGAATGGTGTGATTGACCAAATCACAGCAATGGAGGAACAGCTAATAAAGGACGAGGTTTTGCCACTTATCCACGATAATATAGAACCAACACTAAAACAAGTGAAACGTCCTCTTGTGCTTGTTGTTGAATACGCCCCGAAGGGTGCATTGCGTGTAAATCTTTCGAGAAAGGTTAATATCACTGCCCAAATTTCTGATGCCAAAGAGATTACTCCTGACCCCATAGTGGAGCATACTGAGAAGAAAAAAGGTGGTAAGAAAGTGGTACTCAATCCTCGCACTCGTCTTCGAATCACAATGCCTGATGGTCATATAATTGAAGAAAGTACAGCACAGGAAACACTACGCCAATTTATTTTGTCAGTAGGTGTAGATAGGGTTAGAGCAGTCGGATTGAAGGTAAACAAGGTGCCTCTCGTTTCAAACACGATAGATCCCAAATACAAAACTTCTCAGAAATCTCTCGGAAGAGGATGGTACTTGATGACGTGTAGCGATACCGCTACAAAAAAAACGGCAAATTGAAACAATCGCCACAGCAATTGGCATTGACGTTAATGTTGATATTGTCTAAATAATAGCATTTCCCCTCGTTGATAATGTATAATAAAATCTCTAAAGAACTATTTTATCACTACCAGTCACAAGCATTGTTAAACAACAATTTTTGTGAGAACGAATGGGTTTGGCTTTATAAAAGTGAGAGTTTCTCACCTATTAAAAAAGTTGAATTATCCAACCGCTTATGGACGTACATAGCTTCTGCTGATGTATGCAATGATGCTTTGTTAACAGTCGAACCCGAATATCAGGAATACGAACGTTCTGCATTGTATGGTGACAACACGTTTAAGAGTTATAAAAAAGATGGATTTGAACCATTAGTGACAGTAATGAATTTTTATGCAACAAAACCTTCATTACGCCAAATTCGTATTCATGAAGATTTCATTCATATGTTTCACCTCTATGAGAGTTCTGATAACAATGGAAATAAAAATTATATTTGGTTCGAAAGCGGAGATAGTAAAACAGTTATCACTATTTCAAATAATGAAGTTAAAATTAAACACCAATTTTTAGTTGATTTTCTTGCAGCAAAGAAAATGAATTTGGTGTGTGCTGTACATTCTGAACTGAATATACCTCCAGATTTATGTAATCTAATAGATTGCGAATATAAACTTACTGGTCCGGCAGGAGTGACAAAGAATAGTGAAAATACAATTATAAATTTCTCAGTTAGCCTTACCGGTGGTGTTGAATTTCAAAGTTGGTTTATAGGGAAAAAGATTGTGCCTTATAAAAACTTTGGAGAATTTAAATCCTCATTTGATAGTCAGTATGCAGACTTCATTGTTGGATATGACCCAAACAATTGTGAAGAAATTAAAATCTCTTGTGCTGATGATAGCCATAAGTATTCTCGCACCTATTTTAAGAAAGAGGTGTTAGAAAAATATAGATCTGATATAAATGCTACGATAGAGCCTTACAGGATATCTTCAACCTATTTTTCTCTAAAATGTGACAATGACAATATTGATTTTATTTGGGCATATTTAAAAGAACTACGTTGTTTACCATACACAGAGCAACTTCATTGGGCAAGTTATAATATTCTTCAGAATAATTATACTGAGTCCCAATTTTATCAGAAGAACCAAGAATGTTGGAATCACGAGTATTCTTCTCCTGATTTTGTCTTTCGTGAGGCCTTTCGTGAGGTCAATAAATTGTGGGAACAAAAGTTTGATTGGAAATTGTTTAAACCAACAACAGGGGTTTAAGCTAATGTGTTAGAGCGAATATTTATTCTCAGTTCTAATAGCATTGTGTGCTTCAGAAATCTTGTGGAGCAAATGAATCTTTTGCTTTCCGAGAGTATCGATGTTAGCGAGTTAAACAAGATTGAGTTTCCAATTCCTAATGACAAAAAAGACTGTAAAGCGATAATGAAACTCAACTACTTTTTGGAATATCACAATCAATCCAAAACTCCTCTTGTAAATTTTTTATTGCAGTTAGATACTCTTAGATCAGAGTTTACCGATACCCATAGAAACGATTCTAAAATGAATAGCAAAAATCTGCAAAAAGCACTTGATTATTTTGGAATCAATAATAATGGAAGCGACTATAAGTTAGGAGCTATACAATTGTTTGAGAAGGCTACAGAAGCATTTATCTGGTTTAAATCAGTTGTGGTATCAATGGAGTAATTCAATTAAAGCCTTGGGCAAAATGACACTTTCTGTTACTTGGAGCCCTCTTGGGTAGTTGTCACTTTCGCTCTACAATAAGGGCTGTCTCTTTTGTGAATTTGTCTATTAGGAGATAGTTTTAGAAAGTTACTCTAAACAATTGCTCCCATGGGCGCAAAAAAGTCTATATTTCTCCTGCCTTGACTATATCATCGCCTTCTAGTTGGTGGTTTCTTGGAGTATTTATCTTGCCAAGGAAGTTCCGAAGACGAACCACCTCCACCAGTACCGACATGAACCTCTGCCGGCCCACCGAAAGCAAGCGTGAATGCCGCCCCAAGCAACTGTGCCTGTATCTCGTTCACCTGTTCCTGCGGATCGAATACAGCATTGACAAACTCCTCGTCCGTGATTTCGCCGTTAAAATGCTTTTGGGACGTATCATAGTCTATCTGGAATTTGATGTTCTCAAAAAGTTCATCACCGACCCGTGTCCAGATGTGAAGCGACGGATTCCGATAGTTTGAGACATTGACACGTACAAGCTCAGCACCGGACGAGAGGCTGTAACGTTGGGGATTGGCCTTGCGGTCAAGCAAACTTATCTGCTTTCGCTGCCTGTCTATGAGTGCATCCTTCTCCTTGAATTGCCGTTCTGCCGCTTCCGCCTGATGAATGGCCTTGTCTATTTCTTTTTGATAGCCGTTTCGCAGTTTTCCGATTTCTGATTTATGTTGTTCCTGCAACCGTGCCTTTTCTGCCTGAAGTTCATCAATCTGTTTATTGAGTTCGGCAATCAGCCTTTCCTTGTCAGCCAGTTCCTTCTTTGCCTTGGAAAGGTCTCCTTTGCCGAACCACGCGAGGATGGTGTTCCTGCCTTCTTGCGCCTTCTCCACATCGGCCTGTAACTTGGCTATATCCTCTTCATACTGGATTACCTGCTGCCTGTAATATTCCGAGTTCGCCTGATGCTTGGCGGTAGATCCGACAATTCCACGCTGCAACCCGAACGGTTTCATGGCCTTGGCATAACTGTTCTGGTATTCATGCAATTTGGTACGACGCATCACATCGTCCGCCGACAGGCGGGGACCGGACTTCGTTTCATATTTCTTTTCGCCTTCCCGCTTCCTGCGGATACGCTCACCGGTTACTATGGGCACAACTGTGGCGTGCAGGTGTGGGGTCTTCTCGTCCATATGCAGCACGCAGGACACAAGGTTGTCATCACCAAAGGTCCCCCTTAGCCATTTGAGATTGGCATCGATCCAACAGCCCAGTTTGCCGTCATTGGCAATTTCCATCATCTGCTCATGCGTTCCGGTCAGCATTATGCGTATTGCCTTTGTCTGGTTCTTGCTGACTTTGCGGCGTAGCCCGGCGGTCTCGATGCGGTGCTGTATCGCCTCGGTGCGATTGGACACGCCATCGGGAAATCTGACCAACTCACGGTTGAGATGTGTCCGGTCCGCATCGGCATTAACCGGCACATAAATCTTTCCCTTGGCATCCTTTCTTTCTATATGGCATGACATTCCACTGTCATTACCGCTGCCACGCTGCAGGTGGCAGACAGCGTATTGTGTATTACTCATATCTGTTCGTTATTTTATTGTTATTCTTGTTGTAAAATCCCGTCAGACAGCCGGAGGCACACCCGGGAGCCTGGGGAGTTCCCCGGCTTATGGGCTTTTTGACTGCCGGACGCAAAGCGGAGACAGTGAAAATGCCCTAATAAGCTACGGGATTTTACAACCCCATTTTCACGGGACAGCGAGCTGTCCATTGATTCTCCTTCATTCGATCTTCCCTGCATCCACCAGTTCGAGTCCGAAGGTGTCGATGAAGCTCTGCAACGCTGGATTGCGTTCTATCATCCTCGCGAGAACCATCTGTGGCGTGTCCTCCATCAGCAGGAAGTCGGCAATGTCCAGTCCCTGACTACGCTGTTCATCGGTCGCCATCTTCTCCAGCAGGTCGGAACAGGTGACACGCCTGCAGATAGTCTCCAGCATCGGCAGCCGTTGCCGCCATTCGTCGGTTGCCTTGAGATCGGGGAAAAGGATCACTTCACGTTCTTTCAATACCTGCATGGCCTCGCTGTTGAAACAGCCGTGCATTCCCCCGGTGGCAAGCCATACAAAATCAGGGATGAACAGGGCGGCAACCAGTGCCGTCTTCTCGCTTTCGACAATGGCTACAGGCTTGGCTGACATGGCAGCGGAAGTGTCCGAAAGCAGATGCTCGCCGAACAGACACTGCTTCATGTGGAAATCCGGCACTTTTCTTACAGAATGGACCCAGTTGACTTGATTGAAAGGTTCTTTAATCCGGTGCCCAGTTACGACATCGTAGCCCATAATCTTGCCTGCACGCACGTTACCCCTGACATCTATCTGCCAGAACACGGTCGAACCGTTCCACATCCTTGACGTGCCGACTTTGTAAACATGGAACAACCTGCCGGCTTCCTCCTTTCCCGCCACTTTGGTGAAGTAACGGTACAAAGGGTTGATGTCGTACCCGCGCATGGATTGCTCCACCCAATCATAGGGAAGATAAGAAATCTCCGGTTCTTGTTCTGTTGGCGGTTGTTTTGCTACATACTTTACTGTCGCAAATTCACTGCCGTTCATTTTATGGCCAGCCGATGTTTCCCTTGCTGACGAATTGTCCCGGAAGTATTCTTTCGGGGAATAGTGATAGCCACAACTGTTGATGTGATCGCATTTACCCACGTATCCCGGGAAAGATATCTCTCCCGCCTCGTCGATATAACGGGTAAAGCAAGACTTCCTTCCGCACCCCGGACAGACGGTCTTGCTGCCCAGTTTGTATTTTTGAAGATGGAATCTATATTCGTTCATAATGTTGTCAGTTATGTGTTTCTGCAAATAAATACCACCATTTGCAGTTTGCAGTTCTTGCAGTCCTGCAGGAATTTCCCCTTTTCAGTCCTCGAAACTGCAAAACTGCAAAGACTGCAGACTGCAACAAGGGATCATCCGTTGCAGTTTCGTGGGGATGATTCATCATTGTTTTCATTGGATTATTCAGATTTGTCATACATGATTTTCTCGTAATGTCCGGCTTTTGATTTCCGTAGAAGCCTGCTGCGGCATAACTCTTTCAGGTAATTCATGACAGTCCGCTCGCTGACGCACTGCCGTTCCCTTCCAACGGTTATTGCTGTTTTTGTATCAAAGGTATCAGGCAACATAGACAGCAGCACCTTGGGAGGTTCTTCACAAGTGTCATTCGCCACGAAAGAACGGATACGCGTGTATGATTCCTCAAAATAGTCATTAAGCCTTATGGCAGCTTTCACCGATGATACATCTATAAACTGCAGGTGACTTTCACCGGACGCGTGGCGCAAAACCTGAATTATCAACGCAAGACGGGCTACATGAGCCGGATGTTTCATTTCCCGGCTGTCCACCTCGGCATCATCCTCTATCCGGTTGATACTCTCCACCTTCCTGTTCCACCAGGAGAAGAAGTATTCCCTGGCCTCCCTGTCCATAGACAGCACGTGGGGTATTTTTTCTTCCGCTTCGGTGTCATAGTCCAACGCAAGGACCTTGTTCAATATGTTCTCCCAACGGACTGCAGCGAAGGATGTCCTTTCCCCATCTTCATCCCGGTTTTTCCAGGAGGAAAGCTTGGGGGATTTGGGCATCACGAACAGGATACGGTCAAGCAGCCCGTTTTCCTCGAAGCCTTTTTTCAGAAGCTCGTGTACACGCTTGGTCTGCGTGGTCCCGATGATGTTTATACATGGATGCTCGATGTGTACAGGAACAGGGGAGTTTACCCTGGTAACATCCAAAGCCCCGCCACTCCATGCGGTCAGAAGCTGTTCTATGAGTTGCCCGTTCGTGTAACGGTTGGCGGAATTGAACATGCCCATGATCTCGTCCACCAGAATGACCACGCTTCTCGGGTTGTTGTGGTGGGTCAGCAAAAGCGATTCGGGAGTGAAATCCGAGACGACAATACGTTTCAGGACAGGTTTTTTCCCGTTTTCTCCAGCGGCTTTCCATGCCTCCATTTCTGCCTCGTACACCTTGAAAAGGGCATAGTCACGTTTCCGGATCGGGCGATATGCGGCCTCCAGCGGTGGGGTCTTGCCCAGTCCGGGCCTGCCTACCAGAATGATGTACAACGCTCCGCTGCTCTGCCAGTCTCCTTTGATGCGGATACGGTATGCGCCTCCCAGGGCCGCGGATACAGCCGACAACATGGCCGTCGCGATAAACTCGATTTTGTAGTTCTCGTATGTAGCCATATCGAGTATGACAGACTGCACGGCCTGGGGCAGGACCTCCAGCGGGAATCCCGTTCTTTCAATATCCTCCGCCTCCATACGGATTCTGTTACACAGTTCTAGCCTGCCGGTTGCCATATCACACATTTTTTCTCTTGCAATAGGATGTTACACTCTCGGACTTGTTGCCTGTCTGTACCCGGCGTACATCAGATTTGGCATACATGTTCTTGTTACCGACCTTGACCGGTACGAGATAGCCTCGTTTCGCCCACAGGTTGAGCGTGCCCTCGCACACGTTCAGCAACTCACGGACCTGTTTTGTATTGAGATAAGTCTCCTCCGCTTCACGCAGTATCGCGGCTCTTTGTTCTTCCTGTTGCGCCATGATGGTACGCTGCACGATGGATTCAGCGAACATTTTAAGGTCAGCGGGAGTAACTTCCAGTTTCACGTTCGCTCCTTGCTCGACCAGACTCTCTATGGTAATCATAAATATCAGTTTTGAAGTTTGTGATGACCATCTTCAAAAGTTCCCTGGTGCCCCGCTTCCGATGGCTTATAAAAGAGAAGCACCGCCAGCCCTCGGGAAAGGATTGACGGTGCAAATGTATGTGTAAATTAAAAGTGGTTGATATATAATGATTTGTCTTAAATTGTCATGACAATATAAGTCCGTGTGACAACGTGAAAAGGTTATAATTAGCCTTATTTCTCTGCAATGGCCATCGTGCCTGTACCTGGGATATTACTGATAGCCTGTGCCAATTTCTGGAACAGTTCCCGGTTCTCGTCACTCTCTATCAGGGGTGCCATCTGGTCTTTGCCGTCCTTGATCACATGTTTTGCCGTTCTCAGGAACCCGACCGACTGCCGTATGGCGCTCTCGCTTTTCAATGACGGCAAATCCGTGAACTGCAATGTCAGCCCCATGCTGTACTCCTTGGCTGTATGCATACCGGCAACCAGACCGAGCTCCTTCAATACATAGAACGGTAATGCCTGATGAATGGCACTTGTATTGACGGAAATAAAGTCGCGGATATGATGTAATACAACTTTCTTGTTCTCGTGATCAAGATAATCGGCGAGTGGCCGTTCCTGGATTTTTTTCTTTCCGGCCACGCGTTGTACAACAGGCCCCCTGACGCTGTCTTCGGTCCGGGTTGTAATCGTATCCCTGCTTTCTTCATCGGTTTCCATGTCAGCCGTGATGGCCTGCAAGGCCCATTCGCCGACATGGCCTTTTTCAATGGCGTTGTTCATGGCAAAATACCTGTCCCAGTCTGCCCGGGTTCGGAAACCGTTCTTGATGGATACGTTTATTATCTGCTTGACTACAAGGGAACAGCCCAGCCTGTCAGCATTGTCAGCTTTCGGATTCTTCATCTGTTTCTCTATCATGGAAACCATCGCTTCGAAGCTCTTTCCATAATACAGCCAGCTCAACACGAGCGGTGCCGAAAGGGTGACACCCGGCTTGGAAGATTTGCCGCTAAAAAAGGACTTTATCCTGCCCCACAATGTGACCGGTGGAATGTTGTCGGGCAGAGGATTGTTTTCCTCCCTCTGTTTCGTGTACAGCTCCACGATCTGCCCGGGTACCGCGTTCTCCGCGAACTGCATGTTTATATTTGCAAGGCCATCCGTGCTGTCATCGTTCCAGGACAATTCCCATTCCCGCCTGATACTGGGAAGTTGCCTGAATATGGCTTTGCAGATGGCAAGATACTGCCTCTCGTCACCGTTTGTCATCAGGCGCGAGAAGCGGTTGTATTCTTCACGGTGCGTGTTCTTCCACTGGAGAATATCCTCCTTGAATTGTTCGTATGTCAACTTCTGCTCGTCCATATTCATATTGCATTATCGGTGGATATAAAAGGATAAAAGGATAGATGGAAAATAGAAACGGTCAATCCAGAAGGTTTACCAGCTCCTTCTTCATTTCATCGTCTATCTTACGGTACCGGGCAAAGGCACGGCTACCCTCAGAGTGCCCGGACATGGAGGCAATCAGGTTCGGGTCCTTGACCTGCTTGTACAGGTTCCCGATGAAAGTCTTCCTCGCCGTGTGGGTGGTGGCCACCTCGTACAATGGTCTTGCCACATCCTCGCGCGTCTTCGGGTCGAGCACCCTGACCATACGGTCGATTCCCACGTATTTGAGAATCTCCTTTATTTTCTTGTTGTAGCCGAAATGCGAGAATCTCGGAAGCAGCGCTTCTTCCAGGTCTTTGTACCTTTCCAGTATATCCAAGGCCTTTTGGTTAAGCGGGACCCGTACCGTGCCCGCATGTTCCAGCTTGGTCTTTTGGGGAATGTACTCCACGCAACCGTCCACGATATTCGCCTTGGTCAGCCGGTTCAAGTCACTGACACGGCAACCGATCAGGCACTGGAACATGAAGATGTCACGATAGACCGGATAGTTGGCACCCATGCCGTTTAAGTCGGCATAGTACACCTTGTCCCGTTCTTCAAGCGTCAGGTAGAACGGGTCGCCGTACATCGGCCGGGCAATCTGGTACTGGTCGAAGGGGTTGTTCCTTGTCAGTCCGCGCTTGATGCACCACTTGACGACGGTGCGGATGCGGTAGAGCGACCCTGACATGCTGTTCTCGGAACGCTTCTGCCCGACATCACGGTGCTTCTCGTTCCGGTAGAATACGGGATACATGTCCACATACCTGTATTCTTCCTGCATCCACAGTTTGAAGTCCCTGATGTCGTCCGCCGTAATGGTGTCGATGCAGAGGTGGAAGCCCCGCTGGTGCAGCACTTCGTGGCGGAAACGCTCGTAGCGCAGCACCTTGTTGAGATTGTCGAGATGGTGTTTCCGGCTTTCGTCCGCGAGCGGTGTTTCCTCGATGTATTTCCGTATCTGGTACGAGAGCAGGTACTCGTCGGCTTTGTTGCCGCCCCTTGCGTTGATGTTGGGATGGTGGTATTCCTCTATCAGGCTTTTGAGCCAGTTGCCGTCCACGCCCCGGTGGTACTCTTTCGTTATGAGGTGGGTGATCTGCTGCACGTCCTTGTCGAAGGCCATCTTCTTCTCCTCCGACACCAGAGCCACGCGGGGCTTGTAGCCCTGCCGTTCCGGGCTCCAATGGTTGGGGTTGATGGACAGTTCACTTGCGGCCTTGATGTCCACACCGCCGATGTCACGGACACGGAAATAGACCCGTGCCTGGTCGGTGATGTTGTTCTTGGCGGCGGTCTTCCGGATGAATGCGGTCACTTTCATATGTATGTCCTCCTTTCTGTCTTAGTCTATCATTTCCACAAGCCTGCGCTTCATGTCATCGTCTATCGTGCGGTAGCGGCTGAACGCCCTGCTGCCCTCCACATGCCCCGACATGGAGGCGATAAGGTTTGGGTCGGGCACCTGCCTGTAAAGATTGCCCACAAAGGTCTTGCGTGCCGTGTGGCTGCTGGCCACCTCGTACAGGGGCTTCTGCACGGTGTTGTAGCCGTGCGTGTCGAGGATGGTGACCATCCTGTCTAAGCCGCAACGCTTCAGCAGCTCCCGTATGCCGAGGTTGTAGGTGTGTATCTGCTTGAACGGGAACAGCCTGTCGGCATTGGCATCGTAGCGTTCCAGTATCTTCAACGCCTTCTCGTGCAGGGGTACCCTGACAGTCTTCGCCTCGCATTTCTTCGTCTTCTGCGGCATGTATTCCAGAAAACCGTCCTTGATATTGTCCCTTGTGAGACGGTAAAGGTCACCCACGCGGCAGCCGACATAGCAGTGGAACACGAAGATGTCACGGATGACGGCCAGCTTCGGGTTGTTGCTTAGGTCTGCGTCATACAGGATGTTCCTCTCTTCCGAAGTGAGGAAGAACGGGTCGCCGTAGGTAGGCTCCTTGCAGCCGTAGAGCACATAGACCTCGTTGTCGGAATACTTCATCTTCTTGCACCAGTGCAGGAAGGTGCAGAACAGGTTCATGATGTTGATGACGGTCGTACCGGAAAGCGGCCTCGGCCTGTGGTTGATGAGCATGCGGGGAACGTAGAAGTCGGGATATTCCTGCCGCAGCAGGTGTTCGTTCACCACATAATCCCGGAAAGCGTTCATCTGCTCCAGCGAGACGGTTTCCACGAAGAGGGTGAAGTCAGCCTCGCCCAGTATCTCCCGGCGGTAGTCGTGGTAGCGGGTCATCTTGCGCTCGAAGCGGACGATATGCTCCTTTGTCCTCTCCGCGCCGTCAAACTTCTCCAGATACTCGTGGACACGGGCGAGCAGGTTCGGGTGGTTCCGCTCGAAGGTGCGGGCAGGGTACAGTACATCCTCGATGACCTGCCTCATCCACCTACTGTCCGCCTTGTCCGAAAAGGTCTTCTCCGCCCGCTCGATGATGGAGGCGATCTGTTCCGGAAGGCGTTTCTGCTTGGCGGCAGGCACGGCTGTCGTGCGCCTGTAGCTGAGGGTATCGGAATCCCAATACTTGTCCTGCACTTCAAGCGGGGAAACGACCTTTATGTCCACGTTCTTCTCCCTGACCCTGAAACAGATATTCGAGGTCTCGGGGGAACACTTTTTCAGATAAACGGTAACTTTCATCGGCGTTGCTTTTTCGCTTATGCGGCAAAGGTATATAAATTCCCGTAAATGTTCCCATATATCCCGAAGAAACTTGCAACAGATTAAGACAAATTAAAAAGTCATTCCCGAATCTGATACCACATAAAATACAGTATATCAATGATTATATTTGCACTTGTTTAGCTCTTTTTTTCATTTTGGTCTTTATTAGACTTCCCGAATATCATATATTGCAGTTCCACGCTTCGTGTTTTTTACACATACTTTAGGGACTGGAGTATACAAACACTAATTACTATGATAAAAAGAACTCTTATTTTTCTGATTATTGTATGTTCATGCGCCATTACTATGGCAGACAATACATACAAATGGGCTTTGTATGACGTGAAGGGTACAGGAGAATTTCATGATGGTTTAGCTGAATTTTATAGTAACGGATTATACGGTTTTATAAACTCTGCCGGAGAGGTTGCTATAGAAGCCAAGTTCAAATCCGTAGAAGATTTTGAAGATGGGCAAGCTATAGTCGAAACGGAATCCGGAATAGGTATTATAAACAGAAACGGATTATTTTTGTTGGAACCTAAATATAAAAGAATAGAAAAGGCAAAAGAAGCTCCCGGTCTATATGTTATTGAAAATGCAGAAGGATATAAAGGTATATTCTTCAACAATAGGCTTGTCATCCCCCCTATAAATTCACATGGTGATTTTTACACTTACAATTTTCCATTCATTAATAACATCAACATATTAAGTGGCAAACAATATGCTGGCACAATAAAGAAAGAAGGCGATATATTTGTAATTTGGAATCTGACGGAAAAAGGACAAAACAACCTTTATTTCGATAAGAATGGGAATGAATTAAATGCCATTTCTTATAGAAAAAGTAGTAAAGGGCTTGTTCTTTTCAAAGGAGAAAACGACAAATATGGTCTCAAAAATGCTGATACGGGAACAATTGTCACAGCTCCTCAATACACAGGAAGTTCATTTGACATTTGGATTAAAGATCACATCATTGTCTTTACATCTAAAGGCTTTGCTTTGATAGATGCAAACGGTGAAAAAGTAATCGAAACTGGTCAACTTGACTATGAAGGCAATTATATCCTAAGTTTGACTTTTGAGCCAAAAATACAGCATGGTCTATATTCTCTGACAGGAGAAGAAATTATACCTACTAAATACAATTTCATCTTCAACATTGTAGATGATTGGTATTGCTGTGAAAGTGATGACGGAAAAATAGCATTGAATATCAAGACAAAGAAGAAATATTCCGGGAAGTACTTTACATACAGTGACGGTATGATACAGGTTGCCCAAAAGGATGGAGGTTATTATTATATAAATGCTGTAACCGGCAACCGTCTTGCAGATACTTACAAATATGCAAACGATTTCTCTGAAGGTTTAGCCATAGTAGAAAAGAACGGAGATGGTTATAAAAGAATTATAGACAAGCAAGGAAAAACAATACTACGGGAAACTGAAGATTTCGAAATAGAAGGTGATATTTTCTCCGAAGGAGTAATTGCTACAAGGTATAAACATGGTTATTGCTACATGTACAATCCACTCGGGCACGGAGATTATGTCTACAACCAAAAGGGGGCAACAAACAAGACTATAGATATTTGGTTTAAAGAAGGACTCGAAGCCATGAACAAAAAGCGATATTCCGAGGCTAAAGAAATCTTCTACCGAATTATTATGAATGCTCCTAATAACGGAATGGCTATTAATAATTACGGTGTCTGCCTGGATAATATGGGATACAAAGAAGAAGCCCTCGAAGCATTTACAATGGCATTCGATCTAAATCCTGACAATAAACTGGCTAAAAACAATATGGAACTTACGAAGAATGAATTATTGCAGCAACAAGAACAAACCGAAAACGAGACAGAAGAGAGTAACTCCGGCACCTTTTGGGATGCCTTGGCAAGTTTCGGCAATTTATTGGGGCAAATGGCAGGCAATTACGCCGGACAGAATGCAGATAATTCATATTCATCCGACTATAGCGGACAAAACAATAGCTCGTCATCAAACAGTTCCGCTTCCTATCAGACAGAATATTCCAGATGGGAGAGTATAGCCGAAAGGCATTATAATTCTATAACCAATACAGGGTTTAGAGTACGAGATAAACAAGGCAATAGAGGCGGAGGTGCCATGCAAGGTATGAACAGCGGCAATTATGTGCAAATGAAAAAATCATTTCGAGATGCACAACGACAAATGCGTAACATACGCAGCAATGCCCAAAGACATGGCGTAACAATAACACAATCAAAATGGGAAACAGCCACTATCGCATATTAAGCATAAGGTTCTAAATTGAGTGTCTTATCCTGAATTTAGTTGATACTTAGCAGTAGTCAATCAAATTCAGGATAAGACCGATTATACTCTATCGAACAGGAAGATTAAAAAAATAAAAGTTATATGAGGAAAAGCCTGCTGAATAATTCTTGTTTTTGTATCTTTGAAGTCATGTTAGAATAATAGAGAGTTAATAATATGATAGAATCAATTGTATTAAAGGCAAATTATTAACAGATATGCTAATGGCATATTTCAAACCGGAAACATTGGGGCATCCCAAAAACTATCATGGCTAACTAAGCGCATATTTATCATGAATTCAGGAACAGAAGAAAATATTGCAAGATTATCAGTTTCACTCATGCCTGCCGTAAATTCGTAATACTACTCTCAAACAAGAGAATTGTCATAAAATGGCACTATAAAATATTTTGTGTAAATGGAAAATACGGGATTCA